>Ga0116231_10005026_pt1 | contig 26378 bp, 20 predicted proteins | sample S1TSphgellanicum_2_FD_89695 | JGI IMG/M metagenome (GOLD analysis project Ga0116231, IMG submission 89695) | Host-associated microbial communities from peat moss isolated from Minnesota, USA - S1T2_Fd - Sphagnum magellanicum MG | ecosystem: Host-associated > Plants > Peat moss > Unclassified... | reverse complement strand
TTTAATCATCCATTTAGTCAGTCACCCCCCCCCCCTTATTATAGTTGCATCACCTATTGTAATATTGTAGTACCTTGGCAACTTCAACGCTAATTATATAAATTTTTCAATTATTTTTGAAAGTTTCAAAGAACAACAAATTTGTGGAGGAAGATAGAGAATATTTTAGAATATTCCGAATTAATTCTATTTAAAATATGGAATGCTAAAAAATAGTAATTATTTGACACCAAAACGTTGAACTTGCCCTCGTACTAAGTAGTACTAAGTACGTAGCATCTTAGCATGGCCTAGTTAGTAGTGGTGATTAAAACTTTCCACAAGGAAACCATGAAGCCAACTAGTTGGGCTAGTGGGTTTAGGGTTCCCAATAGGATAGATTGATGACAATTTTGGTTTATGTGGCCCACAAATTTCATCCACAAAACATCTAAGAACCATGTGATTTGGTGTGATGCCATCATCCTTAGCCATCCATAGCAATGCTTCTTCTTCTTCACATACACCACCAACATATTTTATTTGGCACATTGTTGGTGATCAAACTTAAATATTCATCACCAACTTGATTTTTCAAATGGTGCTTTTAAAAACAAAAGCAAACTCAGCTTGCAATATAGTCAAGCCCTAAAAAAAAACGCCATATCATATCGTAGTCTTAAAGCAAGCCAAATTTTTTGATGTTAGACAATAATGCATCTTTGGGGATTATTATTGCCAGTGTGGGGTGGGTATTTGATTTTTTTTTTGTAATACCCGTTGGTTTTTGAGTATTGGAAAAACAAATAGATTTCAGAATCAAAGAATCATTGACTTCGGGTATTTGAAAAAATCCCAAAAAAGAACCGGGTATTTGATTTCTGACAACCATGAATGATGATCAACTTTGATACCCAGCTTGATACCCGGAGAGGGTTTGGCACGATTTCTAATACCCGCTCCACTCCGGCTTAAATTACCCAACTATGTCTATGTCAAAGGGGCTCCTCCATAAGGGTTTTCTACTTCACAAAATTCCTTATTAATTTTAAAACATGCATTTATTAAGTGCATTATGGGGAGGGGTAATTAATACTAGTAATATCACATTATTAATTATTAATTAAGTAATTAATTAATATTATAATATTTTGGTCTGAAAATTTCAAAATGACAAACATGTACACCACCTTCTGAAGGGCTTTTCAACAACACCAAAAGTGGAACAAAGGGCCCCCAAGGTCTCACATCCACACAAACAAAACATTTATATATATATATATAACATAAGGAATATTAAACAATGCATAATTAATGCTATATTACTTATATATAATTAATAAATAACCTTGGCTCACAAGTTTAAAATAATATTTATTATCCATTTATTAAGGAAGCTAATTTTTAAAAAATAAATAAAATTTCTCCCTTTTGTACAAAATCTAAACAACATCCAAAATATCCTATCAATAGATGGGATGGGTGTTCATCCAGGGTGAACAATTTTCTGTTGAGTTCCACTTCCCTAACTAACTAACCATGGTGGTTACCTCAGTTGCATGGTATAAGCCCTGCCCTATTGGGTCCGTTCAATAGTCTGAGAACTAAGCAACCCTAGAGACCTAGAACTAGGCCTCCAGGTGTCACTTAACTCTCCAGGTGTCATTCACAAATTGGTTGAAAGCTAGAATTTGTATCCCCAATTAAGACATAGGTAGGTAACAAAAGTGGGTAGGTAGGTAGGTAGGTAGGTAGATAATAACCTACCAGGTAGGTAGGACACTTTTAGTATACGCAAGGAAACACAAGGTAGGTAACAAAACATACCAAGTTGGTAGGTAGGTAGAATGCTTTTACTTGGACAACAAAATGAAAGGTAGGAAACAAAGGTAGGTAGGTAGGTAGGTAGTTACGTAGGACACTTTCACTTACACAACAAAACGAAAGGTAGGTAACAAGCGTACCAGGTAGGTAGGTAACAAACACACCAGGTAGGTAGATAGGGAAGTAGGCAGGCAGGATGCTTTCACTGAAACAAAAGGTAGGTACCAAACAAAACAGGTACGTATGTAGGTAGGTAAGTAGGGAGGGAGGTAGGTAAGGAGGTAGGTATGTAGGTAGGTAGGTAGGTAGGACGCTGGATTGCTTGAGGGAGAGTCAGTAGTGTCGTCGTCGTCGTCTCCAACTCCTGTGCCAAAGTCGTGTGGTTGTTGCGATTGCCCGGTTTAGCAAACACTTTCCTCAGCGGCCGGCTCCTCTTGCAGGTGGAGAGAGAGAGAGAGAGAGAGGGAGATGGAGATGATGATGATGATGATGATGATGCGCTTCTGAAGGAGAATTGGAAGGCGCGGAGTCGGACACACAGTTTTTTTTTTTTTTGCTTTTGACACTCACTTCTGTCTCTCCCATTTGTTTGCTTTTGGAGTCCAGCAGCAGGTTCATACCATCCATTTTTATTTATTTATTTTTGTTGTCGTCTTTTCGGATCGGTTTTTTTTTTCTCTCCGTTTTTTGAGGGATTTCGATCACATCCTAGAGCTTTTCTTGGTGCAATATATCTATGCAGACATCGAGTACTTATCTCTCTTTGTGATTTGCAAGTTAGAAGAAGGGGATTCTTTTTGAAGAAATTTGATGTTATGAGTTTTTGTTAGGGTTGCCAAAGGTTTTGTAACGGCTGTCTGTGTGTGTGTGTGTGTGTGTGTGGCTAGTTTGGTTAGTTAGTTTCGTTCCACAAGTCTCTGTTTTGTGGAGGTTTTATTTCGTCACAGACCAGGATTTGTCACAGAAATTCCGAAATCGGAGCTGAATTTTGCTTGAGACAAGATGTCAGACAAGGAGAGAGGGGGCTATGTACAAAAGTGATGCCAAGAGGATCTGATTCCTTCTGAGGACCTGGCCTACTCTCGCATCTGATTACAAGAGTACGTGAGTTTTCCTCCCCTGCTGATATCAGCCTTGGCTCTTTCTTTTGTGCTTTTTGTGGTGTCTTTTTTCACTGTTCTCAAGTAAGAAGGACGGGTGCACCACGCCAAATGTAGGTATGATGTGCATTGGATCTGTTGGGATTTTTGGGGAATCTTTTTGCCTTGAGAGGATGCTTCAATACTAGACCAAATCCTCCTGCACATGCACAGACTAGGGTTACACCAGTTCATCATCAAATTGGGGTTCCAACACTCAGAGCTATGCAGGATTATGAGTGCTGAATCTGCAGATTAGCTGACTAGTAGAGTACATGAGCTTTCCTCCTGCTAATATTATTGACTCTTCCTTTTCTATTATGGTTTTTTGTGGTTTCTTTTTCTTTGTTCTGAAGTAAGATGGATTGATGAACCAAATGCAGATATGATGAGCACAGGATCTGTTGGGATTTTGGGGAATTGAGACCTCAAGAGGATGCGTCAATGCTGTACCCAATCCTGCTGCACATGCACAGTCTAGGGTTAGACCAGTTCATCATCAAATTGGGGCTCAAACATGGAGAGCTTTGTAGCATTATGAATGCTGAATCTGCAGATTAGCTGTCACATTTTCATTTTTTTCTGGCACAAGGGAAGTATATTTATAGGGGTGGTTAGTTTAAAGATTTAGCCATGGAGTGGTTAGAGAGTCTCAAGGAGTCACAGCTCTTTGAAGCTATTGAAGCAGCACTGGCAATTGCAGCAAGACATTACCCCCATGAACTTCGTCGTCGCAGGGATGCATTTGCCGAGCAGCTTTTTGCTCCCCAAGCTGTTGAAAGTTCACAATGTGATCTTCTGAAGCCAGGAAATTGTTTGATACCTCAAGATTCTGGTGAAGTTGATGGTAGAAACAAGCAAAGGCTTCAGAACCAGCACTGGGACCAGGAGAAGAGGAGAGAAGAAGAAGAAGAAGAAGAAGAAGTAGAAGTGGAAGAAGTGGAAGAAGTAGAAGCAGAAGAAGAAGAAGAAGAAGAAGAGGAAGAAGCAGAAGAGTATGGAAAGGGAGAAAGAGGCAGACAAGAACAAAGACGGCAGGAGCAAGCTCAAGAAGAGGGAACTGAGGGAATGGGGGAGGAGTATGATGAGGTGGAGGCATTGACAGATCAGATGGAGGAGGAAAGCCGCCAAATTCAGGAGATTAATAGGATCAAGATGAGGATTACAGATTTGGAATTGGATGATGAGGAGCTTTTGTTGTTGCTGCAGACACTCCAGGAGATGCAAATCTCAGTGGAAGCTTTAAAGGAGACTGAGATAGGCAAGGAGGTAAATGGTTTGCGAAAGCATTCGTCAAAGCGCATCCGTTCACTTGCCAAGTTATTGGTCAATGGATGGAAGGATATGGTGAACGATTGGGTGAAGAGTGCTGGTGATGTTGCTGCTGCTGCTGCTTTAGCAGGCTCAAGTTCAGGTTCTACACAAGATGACCATGGGGAGAATGGGTTGCCATCACCCCCTCTTGAGCCAGGTGCCCTTTTAGCTGCTGTTCACCCACCCTCTGCTGAACTGTTTCAGCTTTTTGATGAAGGTTGGGATGATGACCTGACAACAGGCCCAGGTCCTAGCCCAGCACCATGTAATGCCACCAGGACAGACACGCTACCCCATCGAAGTGGACCAACACCACCACAGGGGAGGAGGGAGATCAGGGCTAGGAGCCCAGATCCACCAGTCACCAACATGAAAAGCAGAGTTTCTGCATCCAATACTAATAAGCCACTAAAGAGGAGCTTCGAACATACAGCTGCTGTAGGTGTGAACACCAATAAGACAGCCAAAGTAAGCAGAGGTTCATTGGCCAGTTCTCAGCTCTATGACCACCCAATTGATAGCACCTCACCTGTCAAAGGAACCAGTAAAGGAGTCGTGGGGAAGGGAGGATCTCAGTCATTACAGATGATAGCAAAAAGACCAAAAGTTCGCCAAGGAACGCTGCAGACACTTGAGGATACGAGTGTGGCAGCAAGGCTTGAAGTGGCTAAGAGGAGATTGCAAGAGAGATACCAGGAAGTAGAAAATGCGAAGAAGTCACGGGTGGTGCAGGTAATGGATTTGACGGAGCTTCCTAAGGGTGGACCAAACCGAGCAAGAGCGTCCCAAGCACATAAGCCATGGACACAGAACAGCAAGCGACAGCATCAGAGCCGGAGATAATAAATGTTGCAACGGTCATTTGACCAAGTAAGTGACAGTTCAGCAATACTACCAATATACAATAGGCTGCTTCTTTGATTTGTTTCCATCTTGCAGCAAATAATGCAAGTGGTTTAGAGTGAAACTGAGCAAGTGACAGTTCAGCAGTACGGCCAGCATGCACTAGGCTGCTTCTTGATTCTGTTCCAGCTTGCAACCAATACTGCAAGTGGAAATTTTACATATCCTGAAAGAGTGGGTTTGAGAGTCAAGGCTGCAATTATACTTGTTAGTTTTTAGCAGTACATCGGCAGCAAAATGCTGCAGGCTTATTTTGTGTGGGGACTCTTCACACACACACACACACAGACTTCTTATCTTTCTGAGGCTTTTTAATAATTATTTGTCACAGCATCGGACAAACTTTCATTCATGCAAAAAAGACTTTCATGTAAGTGATGGTCTCATGATGAAAATGTTTTGGTAGTGAAAGCAGAATAGGTTTGTAGTTTGTAACTTGTCTGTTGAAGAGGAAGAACATTGATCCGATTGTGTGCATTTCGTGATTGTTTTGCTGCATAATCTTGATGAGGAAAAAAAAAAGGTTCTTGGAAAATCTAGGGTTTTAGCATGTGTTTAGGTCCAAATTGGGTGACCTAATTTTCCTCTCATTTACATCATAAATGAAGTCTATTAGGGGAAAAAAGGTAAAAGCATGAATATTGTAAGGAATTCGACTTTCCATAGTCTAGACTTTTAGATCTATTGAAATAAATGCGGGTTCATAAGGAAGGCATATTTATGATGAACAATCGACTTAAACTTCATGTCTTCTATGTATAGGAATATATATTAAAAACATTTTCAACTTTGATCCTTTGGAAAAATTCGGTGCATTGAAACTCCATTTGTAGTAAGTAGTATTTCTTGTGTCCATGAATGAATGGAAATGAAAAGGGATTATTTATTATTTGTTGGGATTGAACAATTCTTTGAGGCATATATATAACTCCTTTTATTCCCAAAGTTTGTTGTTGGGTTGAATTGTTGAATGAAACCAAATTGAAATAATATTCAAATTTATATATATATATATATATATATATATATATATATATATATAGTGTGTAGGCAAGAGTATCTAATAATTGGGAGAGGCCCAACAAAACCTCATTATGTGCACTCATGTACATACATACTCTTCACAATGTACAACATGGAAGTGTGAAACCCGAGCTCATTTAATGTGGAAAAAAGAGTTCCAATTTGTGAGAAAGAAATGGACAATTTTCAATAGATTTTGGGATTTTAGTTATTTTGTAATTCCAAATTTGTTGCCCTTACTGTTTTTTTTTATTGATAGAAATTTAAAGGGCAAAAAACTATGCATACTTCATATGGTAAATATTTTCAAAAGGAACTTAAAAGGATATAACTTTTGTGCCGTAAATTTATCGCTTTTTTTTTTTTTCCCTCCAAATTTGTTGTATTAAAAGGGTGATCTATTTCTTTATTAAAAACCTTATCATGTAGTTAGTTTGATGTAATTCCAATGTCTTTTTGCTCAACAATTCTCAACAAATTAGAAGAATCATATTTTAGTAATCTAATTAAATTCCAATAAGACCAAATAGCATACCCATTAAGGAGGGTTCATCATCACAATATTGAGTACAAAAGCTATGAAGACATGCAAGAAATGAATGGACCCCAAGATTCTCATAAATTTTTTTGATGTCTTTCAAATGTTTGTATACAAAAGGCATTCATTCATAATGCGGCATATTTCAAAGTTTTAGAACTCTATTTCTTTCTCCACAAAAATTGGTGATCTCCCTTTAAAAATGATTTTTTTTTTGAAAAAAAATTTTCTTTAATATAATTGGGCATTTATATTTGAGCGTCTCCCTTTTCGAACTAGACATTTTTTGTTGAACATGCCATAAATCAAAGACGGAAATAATATGCTTCTTTTGACTTTTGGGAGAAATATTGAATTTAGTAAATAAAAGACAATTTGTGAAATCCATTGTACTTGGACCCATTCTTGTGAATCTAAACTCCAATTGTTATATTTTGGTCACTAAGGGTGTTTAAAGGTGTTGAAAAACAATCACAAAATGACACGTTTTCACATACATAAATATCCTTTCAAACTAGTTAGTTACCTATTTGAGAAAAGTGGGTGCAATTAAACAAGGTCCTTAGAATATTTTCATTCTTGGGATTCATGATTTTTCACATTATTTGTGACAATGAAATGATGAAAAAATTGAGTTGATTTTGCTAAAATTAAGTTCCATTTGGATGGAAATTATTGAATGACATTTGCACACAACTTTAATTGAATTGAAAATAAATTTAAATTCTTAAATTAAATTCAATTAAAAAAAACAAAATGAAAAATTGGTGTACAAGGTATTGAAAATATGTTCATCCCTTTTTTCGTTTTTATGGTGTTGAATTATTATTATTTTTTGAAAAAACCATATTTGAAAAGACACCTTTCTATTCCATTTAGAACAAATTTCAATTTGAAATTTGTTTCGATACAAAGAGATGAGTAATGGACCCTAAAGTTGTCTACCCTACTATATACCTTTGATGTTACAATTGTCATTAGACATTTGTTTACTATAAAGGGAAGACAACTTTATAATGTGTAAGAATCTCTTGTCAAGTAGTTGCATTTTTATGCATGGTTTTTATGGTACATGAGAAGAGGGTCTTTTCTTTAGATCCTTTTATGATTTGAAGTTCTTCATCAAGAGGTTAGCAATCCAAATGCAGGTTGTGGAAATTTGTAGAAGGGTTGAATTTGTAAATAAACATTTTTTGAAACCCTTCCCATGTATAACAAAAACTTTGATTTTTTATTTTTATTTTTGTTCATTCATTTTAAATGTGAATAAAAGAGTGATAAATTTTTTTAGGAGGGTCTAAAGATAAATCCTTCTCCTATTCTTGATAATTTGGCAAACTATAAACAACTTTAAAAAAAAATTCACCTCCATAGTGATCTTAAAATGGGACAACATTGTGTTTGATCAAGAACACAAACCTTACATGAGGTTGCAAAGAGAATTTGTTTAAAAACATGAAAAAATGGAATTTTTTTTAAGGCATTAAAAATATCCTTTAAAAAGTATGATAAGCTAGATACAACTAAGTTGACATGTGACATGTTTAAAAATTGACACATCACATTTTTGCCAACAAGATGCCTATGCAAAATTTTAAAATTTTAATGTAATGTTTCATCATTCTCCAATTGTGAACTTGGCAATGTTTCCAACCTCTCAAATCTTTCACTATTCTATTTCACATAACTATGTTGTTCTTGCCTTAAATCCTAACACTAACTTTAACATTATTTTAACATTGCTAACCCTATCTAACTAACCTAATCCTCACCTATAAACTAGACTTCGTATAAGAATTGGATCGATGGGTTAGTAATATAACCTACCTAAGATTCAACATTGGAAGGGCCTCAAAGGAATTTGATTTTTGGTGAACTAATTTTCTCAAATTTGATGCCCAAAGGTATTGACTTGATTATCATGTTAGTTGATACGTGTTAGCTCTTTATGAAAGAACTGAGTTGAAAAACCAACCTGGTTCTGAATTTAAAGTATAATACCCACCCAACATTAGTCTTTGAATCCAAATTTAAACATTTCCTAGGTTAAATGTGGTCACAAAATCACAAGCTTAAAATTCTTAGTGTATCTAGAGGGCACCTTATCAATCAAAATTTCACCTTGGCCTAGGTGTTACATTTTGAAAAGTAAAATGCTTTGTTTTGATGGGCGTTTTGTTTTTTTCCTATGATGCTTGATTTTAAAAAATAATTTTCTACTAGTGCTTTACATTAGGTAATGGCCTTCGATTCAATGCATTCCCAAAAGAAGTGTGGTCATTGATTTCACCCTGGGCAAGAGTTTATTTTGAGAATGTCACACTCCTTGGCCATTACCTTACACTAAGAAGGTGAAGGGACTATTGTAAGTGCTAGTTCATCTTCTCCCCCATTTTAGGAATGTTGCATGGTTCCTTAATGACATATATAAAAAATGACCTGAATAGGAAAAATTGGACAAACTAGAATAGTCAAATTCCATGAGATTCCTTGAAAAGCTTTTGAGCTTGAAAAAATGTGCACAATTTTGAGTCTTGGGAGAAACTCGAAGGAGCATGACACATAAAAAAAATGACTCATGGTTAATAGTGCCAATTGGCTCAAAGTGATGAGATCGCAAGTGCCAATCGTGGTGATGATGATGGGCTCAAGTGATGAGATTGGGAGAACACAAGAAATGACTGCTGTTGTTCACTATTTCTGATTGGTCAATCATAATGAATGGTCCAAGTGGTGAGATTTGAAACTACCTCTCACTTTGTACTGTTCAGTTTGGGAGGGTTTCATCAGTTTTTTCTTGTTTATTGTTGGGCAGGAGTCCAACATTTGATTTACAATGTGACAAATCCCCAAGCATCATGAAATTTAGTGTATCTTAAATACACATAGTATTCAATAGGCTTGTGTGTAGGAGGTGTGCAGAAAAAATGTCATGGCCAATAAAATAGCTGGATTTGGTGGCATGATTTGTGTACCGTAGCCTAGGGTGAGGTTCCACATTGACATAATGAGTTTTTTTTTCAAAAAATGAATTCATTTTTTAATATTAAAATTATGTATATATTCCATCATCTACTATAATATTGTGTTACGAGTAGTGAAATTATTTAGGGGGTAGCTATTGTATGATATAATTATGCCGATTTTCAACATGTCGACTTCATATTTTCACAAAATTTCATTTCACTATTTTGAGGAGTATTTAATGACGAAACCGACCTTAGGGTAAGGTAATAAGGTTGGATAGGTTTGTGAAAATTTTAAAACACCAATGGAAATGCTAGAAGGTGGGGGGTGGGGGGACCATTATTTTCAATGTTAAGAAGAGAATAGGATTATGTGTAAGCTTCAAGATTTTTATTTATTTTTTCATTTCAGGCCAATGGGATTGCTGGATTTGGTGGTCTCAGTTTCAGTTTTTACTAACCTACGTAATAACAACCCAAGTTAACCCTCAGCTATTTATAGGTACCCACTACCCACCCACCATTTTCCTCAACGGTCCAGATGCTAAGTGTCCGGGGAATGGACGGATAAGCATCTGACACGCAGCAAGTTTTGGATAGCATGCTCGCTACCACACTTCGCAAAAACCGCAACTGCGCACATCGCGTTCCCACGTCTCTCCTTTTCTTTCTTTCTTTCTTTCTTCCTTGCTCTGTGTTTGTTGCTCTTCTCTCGCTCGCTCGCTCGCTCGAGCGGTCGGTCGCGCTAGCCATCTCTCTTTCTGCCATCAACAACAACAACAGCCTCCAACGAATTACAGCAATCCATGGCGGCCGTGACCAGCGTTGCAGCTTCACTCAGCCTCAACAGCAAGGTAACAAACTTCACACACTAAATAAAACTCATCTGTTGCATGTGGCATTGGTTCTGGCTACAGCAGAAAAAGAAGGGATTGAATGTGTGGAGAAGAGGGGGATAATTAATGGAATTTTTGGTAGCCTGGCCTGAATTTGCAAACAAGAGATTGGAATTCCTTTTGGATGAAGTAGAAGTTGGGGATTACTAAAATGCAAATGCTGTTTCTCTCTAGTTCAGAAATCCAAGCGGGGTCATTGCCTGGTTCTAAACTCCAGAATCTGTGGCTGCATAATCCTTCTATGCTTCCTAATTTGCTTGTGATGAAGTGCATTTTGATTCTCTTTGATGGGGAAGTTGTGTAGGAAATGTAACTGGGGATGTGCTGCTGCTGCTGCTGCTGTATACTGCGTTCCACTATTGTTTATGGTTTTTTTTGAGTCAATGAAATGACAACTGGGGATGTGCTGCTGCTTTATAACGAGTTCCACAATTTTCTAGGGTTTGTTTTGAGACAATGACATGTCAACTGGGGATGTGCTTCTGCCATATGCTGAGTTCCACAACTGTTTAGGGTTTTTTTTTAGCCATGTTTTGAGTCTGTATGTCTGCATGTGGCAGATTGCGTCATTCCACAATGGGATGTTTGGGGGATCATCAACTCAGACATTGGCATTTGCACCACTAAAGGTGCAGATGGTGAAGAGCAAGCAAATTGGGCAGACTGTGTGCCAGGCTGCAGTTGTTTCTGATCGTGTGCCAGACATGGGGAAGCGTAATCTGATGAACTTGCTGCTCCTGGGAGCCATCAGCCTTCCATCTGCTGGTCTTATTGGGCCCTATCTGTATTTCTTTGTCCCTCCCAGGTACATACATCCTTGTGAAGCACACCATGTCTAAACCTTGCACTTGAATATTGTGTTTAGATACAGCAACTTGTGCAATGATGTATCCATGGAGGTGGACTTTTACTCTCTTTGTGTGTGTGCCAGCTCTGGAGGTGGGGGTGCCGGTGTGGTTGCAAAAGATGCTTTAGGCAATGATATTACTGTAGATGGGTGGCTCAAGGCACATCCTTCTGGTGATCGCACACTGGCACAGGGACTGAAGGTATGAAAAACTCTGCGAAGTGCAAAAGGAATGCTTGAGAGAGACAGAGACCTCAGCAGGAGCCAGTCTGGCAAGGATTGTTCCTTCTAAAGAGTATGGTTTATGCCACAGTATTTAAGCTGGTATGGTGGAGTTCTCTAGATCACACAAGTCAAAAAGAATATGTCATAAAGTAAGCAAGAATTGAGACAGTCAATCTTTTCCTCCTCAGGCAAAATAGTGGAGAAAGTGCTTGCACTCTAGCTCTGTTTTCCTCAGTTTATGAAACCATAATGATTATAATTCTAGTAGAGGTCTGTAACTGATTCTGTGTTGTGCGGTGGTTTGGACATAGGGTGATCCAACTTACTTGGTAGTAGAGAATGATGGACAGCTTGCATCCTATGGTGTGAATGCTGTGTGCACACATTTGGGTTGTGTGGTGCCATGGAACAAGGCAGAGAACAAGTTCATCTGTCCATGCCATGGTTCCCAGTACAACAACCAGGGCCGTGTTGTTCGTGGTCCTGCTCCCTTGGTACTTACACTCCTCTCCTTTCTTACCCAATTTTTTTGCAATTTAGGGTTATTACATGCACAGTGCTGCATGTTATTGCACTTGCAATGATGCAGAGATCTTAAGGACTTAATGGGATAAGGTGAATTGTTTACTGTGCTTTTTGCAGTCATTGGCTTTAGCACATGTGGATGTCGCAGAAGGCAAAGTGCTGTTTTCACCATGGACAGAAACTGACTTCAGGACAGGAGAGGACCCATGGTGGTCATAGGCACATGCATCTTTTCCCTGAGGATTGGGAACTGCCACTGGTCTATGCATGGGAACTTGGTAAACCACTTTCCTGAGTGGTGGTGGATTACATGTACTTCTCCTTGATCTCTCTATTCTTCTCATGACCCTTCCATATTGATCCCTAAACATTCTTAACAAGGTCATTTTACCTGGCATCTTTGTAAGAGTTACAAATCAAAATCTTGTGCCAGAGTTTCCAATGCAATTGTTGTGCCACTCCAATGGACAAAAGACTGCAACTGAAGATTTTATTCTTAGGAGATTGTTATAGCAAGCCATGAGTTGCTGGTAAGGATGTGGGCATGTGTCTCAAGGAGGGCTGGCTCCCAACAAGCAATCCCTCAAGACCACATTCTCCGAGTGTCCTTTGATGACCCAGAAATGACACTTGTTGCATTTTAATTCAAGGTCCACAGAAGTTTGATCCTTGACTTCTGAATCCAACAAGGCTGAAACACTGTGCCCTTGGTTCCATGAAATAGAATTACGTGCTGAAATTGACCTGATATGTGATTCTCTCAACTCCTTGATTTTAAGGCTCGATTTTTGATTCTGAATGTTGTTCAAATCCAGCAGATAGGGGCCGAGAAAGAAAAGATAAGATCTACACTTGTAATCTATTATCCTTGATGCTCTTTATGCGAGTGTCTTTGTTTACTGACTAGCTAATCAAAATCATCACTTTGGATGTATATACCCCCACAACTAACACATAGGTATCCTCCCTAATGGATCTTACTAGTTGGTAAGGGACAGGTGAAGATGTCCAGTACTAGAACATCAATATCTGATCACCAAATGAGAGGATTCCCATGATATTCTCCACACTGCAAGATGCTAAATGCCCCCCCTTGAGTCCTGTCTGGGCATCTGCATGAGCCCTGTTTAGGCATCAGTGCGGCACTGGGTGCAGTTATAGGATAAACAAGGAACTGAGCTAAAACCACAGATTTGAGTCATCAATAATTTCGCCAAATGGAAGGATTTGGTTTCGTGTGCTTTGTAACAGCGGCCCATCTGGACTCTGAATTTACCAGCGGCTCAGGCTAACTCCTCTCAAAAAAGTTGCTAACAGAAGAAACAAAAACTCTTTATCATTGTATATATACATTGTTTGTCCCGAGATGGACAAGTTGACTTGGGTTGTCGACTGGTGCTGGAATAGCTCAGTTGGTTAGAGCGTGTGGCTGTTAACCACAAGGTCGGAGGTTCAAGCCCTCCTTCTAGCGATTCTGTTTTTTCTGTTTTATTTTTTAAAATAAAAAAAATACCGTCTTTATGAAGGAACCCCATTTACACTATAATTTGTAGCTTTCAGGGCTTTAGGATTTTCTCATGTATAGGGAGAGCACAAGGTATGCAAGAAGTGCACTTATGAATGTGGAGGTGTTTTGGAAGTTTATGGTCAGAAGAAGCTGAGGAGATTGCTCCTCGAAGAGAATCAAACAAGGACCAAGAAAATTTTCATTTTTTGAGTCTATTAGAGAAAGCTCATTCAAGAACATAACTCCTAAATCACCCAAGAATTCTAATTTATTTTTCTTTGCCAAAGAAGCTGTTTGCACTCATTATCATTTAAAGCTTCCCCAGTGTTAAGGATTTTGGCATGCAGACAAGGTGTGCAAGTGATGCACACATGGGGGGTTAGATGTTTTGGAAGTTTGTGGTGAGTCAAAGCTGAGGAGTTTGTTCCTCCCAAGAGTATCAAACATCAACCGAGATTTTTTTTGGGTTTTGAGTCTATCATAGGGATGATACTTTGTGCGTGTAACTTTTTAATCACATGTATTGTGATTCCAAGCATCTGAGAATATATGCAAATTGAGAAATCTCCATACACTCACAATTAAGAAAGCCACAATGAAGAGGAGTAAGTATTCCTTCAATTTCACCTTATTCTAGAGCTTCTAAGAGAGTTTCTGTCTTTTGGAGTTCTTTCAATCTCAAATCATAATTTGGACATATGCAAATTACCATTTTCAAATGGCTCTCAAATCAAAACAGACTTGAATTACTCTTCCATGGGGTAGGAAACCAATTTCACATCTTCTCACAGTCAACTCCACAATCCCTGACTCAGAACAACAAGCCGGTTATCCCCAAATTATGTACAAAAGTCCATGTTCATACTCAAATGTCCAACAGCAATCAAAAAATCAATCCAGTGGCTCCTTCATGTTCTGCAACAAGGAATCTCATTGAGCTAATGGGGATTCCAGCATCTGTATCTGTATATAGTGCACAATAGTGCACAAGGACAACAACTCTGCTATACAAACAGAAGCAACTAATATCAATAATCAAGATAAATGTTAAATTTTCCCTAGATCTTCATCAATTTCACCCTCTTCTACATCTATATCTGGAGCAGGGGGCTTATCAAGCTCAATTTGGACCAGTTCATCATGTCTGTCTTTGTGATCTTCAGCATGGCCATCTTCAATGTCACCTTGATGCTCATCTTCATCCTCATCATCCTTCATGAAGAGACCCAACCGCTCAAGGGGGTTACCACCTTGAAGGGGGTATTGTGGAAGCTCATCAGAGGACCCATTATTGGGGCTATCCTCCTCACCTGAACTCCCCACCAGTCGCTCCACAGAGACAGATCTCAGTCTTTCTAAATCCTTTAAGATTTCGCTGCTCTCATCAATCTCTACTGTCTTCTCCATCTGTACAACACCCAAAGGAAAACAACAATTACCACATCAGCCAAGGCAATTGACAGTCCAAGTTAGATAGAAGAACAGGACTAAGCAGACTCAAAACATCAACGCAAATACCCTTGCACTGCATAACTTTCTGTAAGTTTCCCTGATGTTGCCCCAAAAAGAAATGTGAATCTTATCAGAAAAGAGGTGCTCAATGCAAAGAAACAGAGTGCAAAGAGACTTACTTGCTGAAGTGCACGGCGAGCAGCCTCTCTCTCCAGCTCCCTCATGCGTCTTGCTTCGAGGGCTGCCTCTTTCTTAGCAGCAATAGCTTCAGCTTGTAGACGTGCTTTCTCTGTAATAAAACCAAGTTCTGTCAGGAACTGGCTCTGGAGGGAGAGAAACATATATACCTTTGTAGTTCAATCACAGCTCATGCTCAAAACTAACTGTACCAGGCAGTGCTTTACCTTCTTTCTGTCGCCTCTCCAACTTCTCACGGTCTTTCCTCAATTGCTCAGGATCCACTTTCTCATTCTGGTCCACCATATGATGTAAAGGCTCATTAGATCAATACCTCACATTCAAGTTACCCATTACAAAGAAAGAAAAAGAGTTACACATCATACACAAGAACACCATAAGACAGACATTTCTCAGACCACCGCACTCTACAGACACACACAATTCTGATAATCCTACCTTATCCACCTGTAACGTCTTTTCCTGTGCTTTCAAAATCGTATCTGCAAATCTTCCCCTTAGCAGTGCAGCCCGCAACAGCTTATTGGGAGACACTTGCCTCTCAGGAGGAGTCCCTTCAGCTACAACTTCCTCGCCTGAAGAAACAAAGAATCCATCAGAACAAACCAATACCAATGGACATACATCAAGAGCATTGTTACATTTCGCTGCAGCCAATTCACCATGATCATGAGATATCCAGGCACAAAATCAAGTGATCTCAGCAACTTCTTCAGGCCTGGAACTCAAAAAGTTTGACCAGCATAAGCAAAAGACAGCAAAATACAAAAGCATAACCATATGGTACTCCATTGACTAGTATATCCCTGGAATACTCACTTTGGGTGTTGTTGAGCTGATGGGCAAGCCTGCCTTTTGAATCGCCTACAGCAGCTGAACCCATGGGTTCCTGCAGCGGTGATGATGAACATACCCGCATTTTCAGGCATTTTCAGCCTCCTCTCCACAGAAAGGTTTACTAAGTACACTGGCATGCCCTCCTGACTTGAGCTACAGCCAAAACTAGAGCAACCACTATCTTGAGAGCAGTCTGGCTCCTGTGAGCAAAAAAAGAAAGCTGCCTGCAATGCATGAAAGCACCACTAAATGCAGAAAGGTCATGAGCTGGCCCCAGCAATTACTGCTGAAGCTCATAAGCTTACTTTCCCTCACATAGTTGTTTGCTCCTTTCAGACTCTCTTCACACCTTTTCATGTGCTGTCTTGGATCCAGCACCAACTGATTGTGCATCCTCTGCATCTGACTCACTCCCTGATGAGCTGCCTGAATCAGAGTCTGCAATTCACCCATAAAGACACATGCAGGTTTTCTGAAAATCTTAAACATGGACTCTGAATCAAAGCATGTTTTGCATCTCAGATTTGCTCAAACACAAAAAACAAAAGTACTGCTCCTGTTATATCCTCTATCTACACAAAACATTGCAGTTCACTTCTAACAAAACCTTGCTCCCAACCCAAACAGAAAGAAGAAGGAAATCCCCATTTTTTCACACCATCTCAAGAACCAGAAAAAAACACTGTTCTAGCACCTGACTGATTTGACAACTGAATTCCCTTGAGATTCACCAAACTATCAAACTTTGTTCTCAAGCTCCTTAACTCATGTCATTCTATGGCATATAGTAATGCATCAAAAGTTTGTGAACACAGTTGGTAAAAATTGATGATGATTGGCCCCTGCATACATGGCTGAGAAGGAATTTTCATCAAAACAGTTGTCACCACAGCAGGAGTCATGGTGCTAAGAAGATCCATCTTACCACTTGATGATGATCCAGAATCACTACTATCACCATCAGAGCTACTTGACTTGCTTCCACCAGTTTCAGCACCTCTATCCTTGTCAATCACCACAGGAGCAAACTGTGCAGGGGCTAAATCATCATCAATATCCACCTCCTCCTCTCCACCTTCTGCCCCTGCAAGAAAATATCGATGTGAGGGGTGGGCTCTTAAATAGCATGCACACAAAGAAACAAAGAAAACATCCACAAACTACACAGGTGAATAGGAAGACAAGTACAAGATTTGAATCACCAGAGGCTCAGAAATAGACACCAACCACAAACCATGGGAAAGCAGAATTCTAAACCACTATACCATGGGAAGCAATGAGCGAAGCTGTACTCAATGACAAGGGGAAAGAGGCAAGAAAATATCTTCTCAGACCATGTACATTACCTGCCCGCATCTTCCTCGTCTCTCCAGTTGCAACTTGTGTCTGCAGTGAACAGTGTAAACATCAGGTTAGATTGACAAATAGAAGAGATAAGTAAAGGTGCACTGACTGCTTTTAAGCTGGTCCTTTGGACATTTCTTCCATGGCCTTGCATATTATTCTCCTTCTCTACTTTCCTTTGAAGGGTATGCCAGAACCCATCAAACACCACAGCTGCATTACTTGAGGCAATCTAACCTAAACTACTATTGCGTCCAACCTCCATGCATTTTTTTTCACTACAGGAGACTGGAATGAAGGCCACTGAAGAATTGAAAATCGAACTGCCACAAATGTCCCATTTGCCATCCCTCCAACAACAATCATGATCACAGCACAGATATGAATTCATCAGAACCATTCCCATTGTACAGGATGGAGGTTCAATCAAACTGTCTTGAATTTATATCCCATGTGGCATCCCCCAAAACAATCATGATTCCAGTATAGATATGAAGTTATCAGAACATTTCCATTGTACAGGATAGAGCTTCAATCTTCACACTCCTGATATGGAAGAGCAGAAAATTGGTTGATCATGTAGTTTGAGCTGGTCCTGGGAAAGAGTTCAAAGAGTTGCAGAGAAAACCTTTCAATAAAGACTGACTACTCTTATTGGAGATTGCTACAGAATGAGCACAGAATTTTGCCATTGATCATAGTACACTCCAAAATAGAGAAAAGAGATGTGAGGAATGACATGCACCTGGGGAGCCTCAGAAAAACCATGTTGAGCTTTTTTGCTTGCCTTCTTTGTTGCTTTTTTCTTTCCCCTGCTCTTCATGCAGTTGGTAATGAACCGATCCAACTCCCAAAGAGTATCGTTATCAAAGGAATCGATATCAACTTCAATCTCGTCTTCATTTTGGCCAACATCTGGATTCCGCTTCTTGATGATCTGAACTATGCGCTCGAGCTTATCTCCAGGAAGGGTTTCAAGATTAATACTGAGTTTCCGCTTCTCCTCAAAGGTCATGGGACGCTTCTCAATGTCGCTTGGCCTTGGCTTTGCTTGCGCAGCAGAAGAAGAAGCTGGCCTGACTGCTGGTGGAGCAGGTTTAGTGCTGCTGCACTTCTTTGCCAGGGACTGGATCTGACTCTCAACTCTCTTCAGATGCTCATGCAGATCATGCAGTGAGGAGTGAGTCTGTCCACTGGTGATAGTAGTGTCATAATGCAAGGGTGCTGCTGCCAAGGTCTCCTCCTCAACTTTGATCTTCAACTTCTCTTCCTCAAGCTTCTTGACAATATCCTTCCAGCGATCATTGAACAAGCCAGCAAGCACCTGAGCCATGACATAGACATCATGACCTTGAGGATTGTAGGTCATGGCATTGGCAAAAGTGAGCCGGACATCATCCGCAAAGCTGTTGGGAGAGGAATACAAACCCTTAGCTAGTCTATCCCTTACAGTGCCAAGATCCATGGGCTTCTGAATCACTTTGTGATAGTCATGCAGTCCCTGCTTCGCCGCATCCACAGGCTCGTTGAATACCCATGCGTACTTGTGACTCATGATCTTCTTCAGCATCGTGCTGCACTGCTTGAGAATCTCTGCCATGCGCTTTGCTCTCGCTGCTTCCACTTTCTGCCTCCTTCCATCTCCTCCTCTTCCTTCTGCCGCCTTTCCTCGGTTTCCTCCTTTCTTCGCTCCAGGAGTCGTAGGAGTAGTAGAAGAAGAACCCTTCGGCTTCAGCTTCTCTGGCGGCGGCATTCTATCCTTACCGGACACGAACTCAGAGTTCAGGTAGAGCTGATTCGCTTTCGGAGTTCTCTTTTCCTTCCCCTGCGGCGTTGTTGTTGTTATTGTTCCTCCTCCTGGAGTTCCCAGCTCCGTGACGACTATGCTAGATTGCCGTGCAAGACGAGCTTCTCGCTGTGTCATCATCCCCCGAGGAGTAGTGTCATCTCCTCCGGCAGTATCAGCAGAAGAGGACGGAGGAGGCGGTTCCGATGTCACGGAGGTCACTTCCTTCCCCGCAGAACTTCCGTTGTTACCATCCGTTCTTGAGAGATGCGCATCGACATCTGTTGTACATACTTGAGACTTGCTCGCAGAAAGAAGATATTCCTGGCGGACATCGATCTTGGCTGCAATGCTCTTCACTTCATCAAGGTTCAGCTTCAGTCTCCTCCGTAGCTCTCTTTTCTGGTCTCGGGAAAGCGAGGTAAGGTCTACGGTCAGCGTAGCGACCATCATCTTGCCTATTCCTGCTTCTTCTTCTTCGTTCTTCAAGATGCAGCTCGTGGACTTCTTCCTCTTCAAACTCCGGGAGTCATCTGAGGCTTCCACCATGTCTGCCATCGCCTTGGGAAAACTACTCAGCAGCTGATGATGATCGTTGTTATTGTTGTTGTTGCTGTTACTGCAGTGTCGCTGCTCAAAAGTGGCGTACACAAGTGCAGACGCCATGCACGCCACTCACAAGAACAACACTATTACTAGCAGACATGCGAGGAGTGACAGGCAGCTCCTGTGCAAGCCAGAACCGGCAAAGCAGCCGCATGCAGAAACCAAATCCGCCGGGTTTCTAGATCTCTGGAACCAAAACCGCAGCAGATAATGAAAGAATCCGGGCTGTATATGAGAATCCGAGAGTCCAAAACACGGGGATTAAAGCGAACAGGTTCAGATCCTGTGGAGAAAGAGCTCCAGAGCTGCCACAGTCGATCTTTTTCAGCGTATTAGTTAGACCTCGAGAGCTCGCACCTCGAGAGCTTCGCAATGGCAGCGGCGGCGACAACAAGGATTCGAAGCTGGGGCGCAAAATAGGGTTTGAGAATTAGTCTGATTCTTGAGCAAAACTGACCGAAGAAAGTAATGGGTAGCAAGCGGCCACAATCCTTGGTACACTCCGAGGCAGAATCGAGTGAGCCACGGAGTGTAGCGGGAAGAAATCGAGCGCGAAAGAGAATAAAATCCACGGAAAATCTCAGCTTCCGCCATCGCTATTAAAGGGAGCGTAGCTTGTCCTTTCTCCCTCCATCGGTAAGACTGCCGGCGCTCCCGTGAAGCATCGTGACCGTCCATCTGCAGTGTCGACGTCACCGAAACCTCTCTTGGACGTCGATTCCTCCGAAGTCGACATCCGACGGCTCTCCGAGCATCTCACTCTCTTTTGAGTTCTGGGTGCTCACTGGCTCACTTTCCGCTCTTCTTTTTGCCCTTTTAAAAAAATCTTTTCTTTTCCCCTAAAATAGCTAGCTAGGTACCCGACGGCTGGGGAAAAGAAAACTTTAAATCTTTACAGGAAAGTTTTTTTTTTTTCCTTCCTTTTTCTTCCCTTCCTTTTTTTATTTTTAAACAATGTTCATCAATAATAATTTTATTATTCTAGTTGATAAATAGCTACCAAATGGAGGGGAAAAAATTTGAAGATTTTAATATAGAGTGGGTTCTTTCTTATTTTTCCTTTTGTGAATATGTTAATCATTTAAAATTTATTAAATTTCAAGAAATTGATAGGTACCCAAAAGCTAGAAAAAAAGACATAAAGGCAAAAAGGAGTTTTAAAATATGTATATAAAGGAAAGAAAATTTCTTTGTTTGCTTAATTTCAGTACAATTAAAAAAGAGCTACCAAATTCCAATAGCTTGGAAAAAGGCAAGAAAGAAAATGAATAAATCAATTCTTAAGAGAGAAAGTATTATTTCTTCAATTTGAATTTTCAAAAGGCTTTTCAATAAGACATGATTTACCCCTTTGAAATTGCACTCTAAAATTTAATGAAAACTTTGTGATTTTGAATTTTAAAATGATTTTAAAGGTTAAGAAATGACCTTAAGAATGCAAAGGCAATCTTTATAAGCCTTACCACACTAAGACTCGGTAGTGAGTGACACAAAAGACTTTGACACACACCTTAAACCCTAAACCCTAAACTTTCATGGGTCTCCACTAGTTTTTGCATTGTTCTTAATCAAAACCAAATCATCATCAAATTGTTCCAAATTTTAGATCAACTAAATCTTCACCAATTTGGGACAATTTGATGGTCCATTTGGAATGATAAGGTATGTAAGATATTCAATTCATAGAAGTTTCCATCCTTCAAATCTTATTTTCATTTTCAAGATTCTTATGGAGTTTTAATTCTCAAAATGGGAATTAATGTTGGAAGCGGTGGGTTTTTTCTTTTGTTTTTCTCTCTTTTTTTGAAAAAAAATTTGTGATTTTGCCATATTTGTAACAATCCATAGGAGGATTTAGCCAGATTTGGCTATGAAACTAAAAGCTTTTTTTTAGAATCCTGTTACTTTTTAAGTTCCATGTAGGACCACAGAGTCAAAATTTGGCGAACTCAGATTTTCTTTTTCTTTCTTTTCACTACTTTTTTGGCGAATTTTTTGAAAATCTGTGGAAAAAAACCCTTTGAAGAGGGTCCCAGCTCAGATTCTCAAATATTGCAAGAGTGAGAAATTTGGCACAAGTTTTTTGACTTGTTGGAAGCATATTTTTTCAAATGAAACTAAGAACGAAAAATGTTAAAATTTTTATTTGTTGAGTTTGGAATTTGGAAATAATTAACAAAAATCACCATATTTATATATTATGCTTCAATAGGCAGTCAAAATTATGGAAGGATGCTTAAATGTTGTTACTTTGATGTCTTGTTTCTAACCAAATTTAGCCTTTTTTTTTTTTGGGAGGGGGTGGATGATAATTACACATACTACATCCCAAAATTGAAAAGAAAAACATTGATTGGAAATAAAAGAGAAGTAAATCTAAGCCCCCTTGGACCTTGGAAGTTTTAGAAGTGTGTTCTTCATATTCCTAAAAGATTTCTCCTTTATGGCCTTGCCTACCAAGGCAAGGATATTGTGTTTATATTCATTATAGAGTATATCTACTAGCTTAAGGGATTTTGGCCCCCCCCTAGGTAATAATAGGTCTATTTTTTTTTTTGAAGATTTTTGAAAAATGATATTTTGGCTTTGTGTTGAAACTTGAGATTAGTTATAGAGTTATAATATCTTGAAGGATTTGGGTTCCTTTTAGAGGATTTTTTGAAGATTATATTTTTTGTATGGTGAAATATTTTGAGTTTTCCATCATTCTTCTTTTGCCTTAAGATACTTTTTAATGCAAATGGCAAGGCCACAATGTGACACAGCCCTTGTTAAATGAATGTTGTACTCTTCTCCAACTTCGCCATGTTTTTCGAACTTGTGTTTGACATAATTATGCACAAGTTTTCTTGGGCTTGTTTACTAGCAAAGAACATTGTGGCCAAATGAATGTGGGTCTACTTTGAACTTATGAAGTTCACATTCAAAGTACTTCTGCACATTACACATAAACAACATGGAACAACCAAAATTTCTTTTGCGGCTGTTGCTAATGACATATTTGGAGCTCAATACTACTCGCACAGATTAATCAGATTTTGTCTGGTATGCTCATTTGGATCAGTTTCTTTGGTGGCTGTAGCTAATTGAAGATTTGGAGTTCAATGCTACTTGCACAGATGATTCAAATTTTCTCTGGTAATGCTCATTTGGATCAGTTCCCTTGCTTATTCCAGTTCATGGTTCCTTTTTCTTGGCCTAGAATTCTCAACAACAAATTAACACAATGACCATTTTCCTCATAGATTTTGCAGCCTAACAAACCAATAAATTTCATGCCACACTTTGTAATAGAATCGCAATTTTGCTGTAGTTTGACCTCCAACATATTATGATCCATTCTCTGTCATAGCAGTAAAAGAAACTTTTCAACTCAACATTTCAATTCTTTCTCACAAACAAACTCTTTCACGACAGTATAACTTTGGCAAGTTTCATCATAGCAGAATCTGCAGGCACAAATCCTATTATAGCAATTAATGGACTACTGACAAAATTAATGCAAATTTCCTCAAATCCTTTCTGTGTTTACAAACACTTTGATATGCACATGAAACTAACTCTTCCTTCAGTCACTCATCACATTTCTCATCAGAGGACAGGCTTCACCTCACGGTCATGATCCCACATTATTGTAACAAGAATGGGTTGTTCAACACAACTTCTTAACTTTCCACTTGTAGATGAAATCACAACACTACTGCAATGCAAAACCCCCAAGGTCCTTTGCAATGTACAACCTTCATCACAATCACCACAATCTTCAAAAATGACATTTACTTTCCCGTTCACCCCTTGCTTCTCATCTGCCAATGATCGATCCCATATTTCCTTGTCATTTTTTCAAGTGGGTTACAAGGCAAGTTTAGGATCACAACATCATTGCAAAACGGTACACACATTTTTATTTCAAAATATTGTCATTTGTTGAACACACACATGTATGAATATGCATACAAGCTTAACAATTCATGTTCAATTACAACTCCATTTGCAAGTCCCGCAATTCGTATAATGTTGACAACTCCCACATGCTACACTACATGCAAGCCATTCGGCCCCCACCCCATGCAATCCATACACTATTCCTAAACAACATTCAAGTCCAATCAATCAATCAAATTCATTGCTTTCACATAAATGTGAACATTTGAAGTTTGAACCAAGGAATCGCTTACAATGTGGAAACAACATGGGAAATTTATGAAATAACATTATCACACACATTGGAACTTGGAACTTGGAACTAGCAATAATGCAATTAATACATGATAAGATAAAGAAAATGCCAAAAGCATATGAATGCAATCTCAAAGGGCATGCAAGCCTATGCAAGGCAATCATGTAACAAACTAAAGAGCACAAGGATCCAAAGAAGTCAACCTTGTAGATATTCATTTCATATTGAACAATGAATGAGTCCAAAATTTGGCCTTATTTCAAAGAACTAAATTTGTTTTGATTTTGATTTTATTGACTATTTGTTTTAAGATAGACACAACATTTTTTATTTGGGTTATAATCATCAGCCTCTTCTTACAATTTATTCTAGGTCATTTGACCAAGATGGAGATGAAAATTGATTAGTTCAAGGTTTTTGAATGTATTTGTTACATTTTCCTAAGATCTAGGTTATGGCACATGTGTGAAACTAATTGCCATATTTTCGGGGTCATGATATATAAATGGGCACAATTCAAAGATTTTCTTTCTCCTTATCATAATTATGATATTCCCATCTTGCAAAATGGATACCATAATCCTTGATCGGATTTGGCAACAAATTAATTAAATTTAAAATTTTAATTTCAGCACTTGGTTTTGAATTCTGAAATTTTTGGTAAGTAATGGTTAGAAAAAATAATAAACATGTGCTTGTTATGTTTATGGGACAATCTTGTGTCTAGACTGTTTCAATCTTAAGTTTTTGAACTTTGAGTTCTATAGCTCAAAACAGTTGAAAACTTGTAGATTTTTAATTTTATAATAATTATAATTTTTTAAACACAAGTATAAGTAAAATTTCAAAGATTTGGCAAAATGAAATTTAATTTAATTTATGCCAAAATCGTTCATGTATATGGTAGTTCTAAATGTGAGGTTGTACTATAGACCCCCACCCCCCAAATATTATATTGTTTTGGGTTTGTTTCAAGTTTATAGTTTTTCCCAATGAACCATTTTGTTGCCTATGCATTGAATAAACAACTAGAGTTCATGACTATTGGTTTCCTACAAATTCATAAAGTGGACTACTGGAAATTCAGAGGAATCCATAAAAACTTTAATCCATATTAAAAGGAATCCATAGAAAATAAAATTCACACCGCAAACCAAGAAGGATTTTATGTTTTTAAGGAGAAACTATGTTTTGAAATTTTGTCCTTGCAAAGCGTGTTAGATTGTGTTTTTTCTTACAACCTTAAAAGTTAAAGGATATTCATAAACATATTTCCAACTAAAAAAACATTTAAAAGGCATTTCAATTAAACTTCACATTATAATATATAAACTTTTCAAAGAAAATGTCTTTGAATGTAATAGAATTACAAAGCGAGTAAAATGAATCAAAGCAATTGAACAAAATCAAATCCAAGCATTTAATTGAACATTGAAACAATAAAAAATTTCTACAATTCAAATAAAAAACAATTATTGCAAGCACTATAGCTCAAAAACCAAGTTGAAACAAAGTTGAATTTTGGGGAGATAATGATGGGCACAAAGGATTTTAAATCAACAAAGTTACATTATAATAAATGAGGTTCTTGAGTTGATGTTTTTTCACATGCTTGCCTATTGTAAGTCTTCTATTGAACTTGTCCATGACATTTTGCAAAACAAGAAAACTTGTATATAGTTTCAGAATGTTATTTGATTTTCTTAATCAATTTGCAACAATTTTGAATGCATCACAATTGAAAAATTGGTTTATTTTTCATATTATTCCTACTCTAAATAATTATTAAAGATATTTTGACCAAAGGGTGTAAACTCAATATAAGGATCCATTCATGTCAATCATTTGAGTATTTATGAACCAAATATTCTTAGAATCATGATTTACAAATCAATATGAAAGTTTTTTTTTCCCCCCAAAAAAGACATTGCATTATATTTTATGTAAAGGTGTACTTGTAAAAATCATCATAAAAATGTCATTATTCAATAATTTCAAATTCAATTTAAAAGTCTTTTAATAATGAAAAAAATTGTTTGTATTGTTTTTAAAAACAATTGGTATTCAATACTCATTAAATTTGTTTCAAATTTAAACAAATGTTGCATAATATATTAAAATATTTTTTAAAAATCAGCTCATCAACCTTTGCATTGTTCAAATTCTAACATTATTATTTAAATTTGATTAAAAGGTTAAAAAACAAAAAATGACATACATGATGAATGTAAGTTTTGAACAATTATATATATATATATATATATATATATATATATAATCATTACATGG
>Ga0116231_10005025_pt1 | contig 26385 bp, 17 predicted proteins | sample S1TSphgellanicum_2_FD_89695 | JGI IMG/M metagenome (GOLD analysis project Ga0116231, IMG submission 89695) | Host-associated microbial communities from peat moss isolated from Minnesota, USA - S1T2_Fd - Sphagnum magellanicum MG | ecosystem: Host-associated > Plants > Peat moss > Unclassified... | reverse complement strand
CGGGTCCCCGTGGCTTGTCCCAACACCAAAAGAGTGCAAATGGATTCTAACCAACTCGTGTTGGTTTGTGATGTAGGTTCGTGTGATCTAAAAGCTTGATCTCTTCCTAGTCTAATCCCGGGGTTCCCAACTCGACCTTCTACCCCTTTCTAGAGTTGGAAGCCGGGAGCGTGCTGCCAAGTTCAACTTTCCGCAACTTGACTTTGTGAAACCCTCAAGTGGGTTTCACCCCATGACTTGGGAGCGCGTCACCAAATATGTTCCATCCACCATGTTTGATCACCCAAATGCACGTGAAACATTAATGTCCCAGTAACTTGTAAGGCCCCATTCCATCAACATTCGTATGAATTATTTAACTTAACAACATACATGCCTAAAAGTTGGGAGTGTAATTCAACAAATAACCCAATTGATCTTTAAATCGGTAAATTAATAGTGCAAAACTTGCACAAAATGGTGTTAATGCCATTTAAACATTAATTGTTGTAATCAAACATTTCTACCCTGATGAAAATGATGGTTATTAACATTTTTACCAAGTAATTAAGGGTTATTTTGATGAGGGAAAGGGAAATTTTAACACTAAAGTCCACCCCAAAAAGAACAATGGAACTTTGATGGGGAGGAGCTCAATCATGGTGGACAAGATGCATGAGACTATGAGGAGGAGGATAAACATAAAATGCAATACATAATCAACATAACTTTTGATGAATGCAACATCCATCAACAAATTATGACATGGGTATTAAGTCAAAACATATAAGTTGCAATAAATGGAATGAACTCCATGCACAACATTTTACGCAAACAAATTGGGCAAAAACTTGGAATGGTTAATGAGATGCCCAACCCATTTCCCAACCCGATGGAGGAACCTACACCTCCAAAACATCCACATCATAAATGCCGAAATTTGCAATGGATTCTAAAAATTCCAATGAATATTTTATTTGTCAAAAATAATTTCAAAATTATTCAATTGTTTGATAAATAGGTGTCAAAACATAATGTTTTGAATTTGTTTGTTACAAACTTAGGGTCATAGTATTATTTTACTAATATGAAAAAGTTGTTGAATATGTTTGAGTGTAAATGTGAATAAACAATGTTATGGCCAATGACATTATTGGATTTGATGGTTTGATTTATTTTTTAAAATTTATTTCAAATGATCAAACAATTCAATGTGTAATAAGGTTTGCTAGGTTTGTGTTTGAAAATGGTAGAAAACGACCATTATTTTCAATGTTTAGTAAAATAGGATTATATGTAGTTGTGAATAATTTTTTTTTTCAAGCTAATGGGATTACTAAATTTGGTGGTCTATATTCATTTTCCCATTTATCTTTAATGAATTAACAACTCAATGTGTAACTTAATAACTTACATACATGGTTATTGTGCATTACTTGTGTCCTATGTTTTTTCCAATATTGCGATGTTACCACAATTAATGGCAATCATCCAAAAGGAGATTTTACCACATTCAACAATAGACCATCTATGACAATAGAAAATTATTAAAATTCATTTATATCCTAGCTCCTTGCTTCAACAATGTGTATACACATGGGTTTTCAATTTTATCGGTTTTAAGTGATTTTTTGAAAAAATGGTATATTTGACAAATTATTGTCCCAAAGAAATTTCACCAAATGGCAAAAATTTGTCAAAAATAATTGTTATGTGAATGTTGCCAAGTTATTACATTCAATCAATAATTATGATGATTTTCAACATTTCAACTTCATATTATATAATTCCCACCAAGATTATGTAATGATGAAATTGACTTTAAACTAATGAAAATAATAAAAACACCAAATCTAGTCATTTCATTAGGCATGACATTTTTTTTAAAACACTTACACATTAGTTTATTCATGCCCATAACCTTAATATAAGTTACAAAATCTACAAGAACAAACAATTGGTGACCAAAATGGATTATGATTTAACTTGTGACCCATTTCGATCGTTTTCCCAAGGCAACACACTTGAATGGGGTGACCAAATTTTGGTCGCCATTTGCAGTCATAGTTGTAGCATGGAAATTTGAAATTCAAGCATGGACGTGGGTGACCAAATTTGATCATCAATTTTAGTCCTTTTTCAATTTCAAAATGTAGGATATCCCCATTTTCACACATTGATGATTGAATTTTGGTCACCACAGTCATGGTTCATAAAGAAATCGTGGTTGTTCAATTTGCATATATTATTTGGTGGCCTACTATATTTTGAATTATAGAACTTCCCAATTCTTTTTAATTCTTATTCTTTCAATACCCTCTTAAGTGTATGGACTTTGGTTGTGATGAAAACAATCCATGACACATACCAAAGTTGGTGATTAAAAGAGTGGGGCTTGTTCAAGGGTTGTGAGATTTGTGCTTTTTAATTGTATTTACAATTGTTGCATGGTTTCTTCCACTTGTGTCCTTTCAATGTGCTAAAAATGGATGGTAGGCATGGCATATGGGAGCCGTGGTACCCTTATGTGACAATTGCAACCACAATACCCAATAAGGTATAATGCAAGTTTTACAATTTACATATGTACAACTCATATATCATAAGGACAATATGTTTGGTCATTTGGGCTACTATCTTCAAGGGGGTGGCAAAGGAGGAATTGGCATGTGTGTAAAGCCTAACCTTCAAATGAAAGCCTTGTTTACAAGGTGTCGTGGGAACGTCCTTACTACATTGGACAATGTACAAACATCTGATTCCTTTTCTAATATAAATGTGCCTAATGTTGTTAGTGATAAGTCATCAAGTTTATTTGACAACTCTTTTGTTCCCTAAGCAAATGGCACACAATGTTGATTGACATTTGGGGCTAGCATGGATGATCCCATTCATATGTCGAACATTCCCCCTTGCACCTTTCAACAAATGACCTTATGGGAGGGAATGAATTCAACCACCAAACAAAGTCTTGACAAGAAATGGGTGACCTTTTTATATGAAGTCAATATCCCATTCAATGTAGTTTGTCATCCAACCTCCATTGATGTTGTGAAATCTATCTTTGAAAGAAATGTGTTTTATAAATTGTCATCATATCATGCACTTTGGCCATAATTGTTAAAGAGTTCCAAAAAATGTTTATCAAAACTTGGGACCGAAAGGACCAAAAAATTGATCCATAAATATGGGGCCACCATTTGTTTGAATGGGTGAAACAATGTTAGTAATCACCTTTTGTTAAACATCATGTTTACTTACCTAAATAGATATTTGTTCTTAGGAGCCATCAACATATCTATGCAATTCCTTAGTGAAGTACATTCAAAAAATGGTTGTGGACAATGTTGTCCAAATCTGCACGGACATTTCCAACATGCGAATTGTGTTAAACAACTTAAGGGTCCATTACCCAAGCTTATATTTTCAGAGTTGTGCGACACAATGTTTTGAACTACTTTTGGAGGAATGAAGGAAAGAAACATGGGTGAAATGTCTTGTGAACCATGTAAAAACAATGATTTCATTCATTCAAATACACCACATGCTTATTGCAATTTATTGTTGGTATGAATTAACCCTCAACTTGTCAAACCTTGCAAAAACACAATTTGCCACAAAAATAATAATTCATGGTGGATCAATTGGTTAATGTGTGAAAAGCTATCATTACAATGAATTCTTTTCATTCCAACCCATGTGTTTACAACTTGTGTCTAAATCAACCATTTTTGTGACTATAGATGTAATTGTGATGCATAACATTTAGTAAAAAAGACTTGTAGTTGCATATATAATTACAAAGTGATTTGCATTTGCATATGCAACTTATACTTTTAGCTAATGTTGATTTAGATGAAAATGAAGATGAAAAATACACATATATCATCCATTTTTAATGGCATTCCAAAATATATGAAAATGTAGTTGTTTTTATGACTTGGAAGTTGGTTCACATGCCATTGGACACCATGTGGCATCTTTGCAACATGATTTGCGACTATAAATCTTAATTGCAAATGCATATGTAATGAAATGTGAAAAAAAGTTGGCCAATGAAATTGTTAGATTTAGTGATTTAATTAATTTTCCTTAACTTTTTTGATTAACTAATCATTAAATATGTGGTAAAGTTTAATGGGTTTGTGAAATTTTCAAAAAGACCAAAGGCAATTAATGGTATAAATAGGGATAAGTAATAGGTATTAGGTAGTATGTAAGTAGGTTAATCAATAGTAGGTACTTCATTGTGTTGAATAAAATTATGGTATGTTTAATTAATTAGGCTATGTTATAATTCTTTTATTAATTAGTTCAAGGTTTAGGTAGTAAGTGTAATTAATTTATTACACAAATTATGCAATTAATTTATTAAATAAGCAATACGTAGGATAGGTAGTAGGTAGTAGGTAGTAAGTAGCTAATAAGTCCTATGTATGTGGGTTAAGTAATATGTATTTTATCATGTTAATATGTGATTTTTTTGAATTAATTATCTAATGAGGTAGGCAATGTAATTTATTTATTCAATAAGCTAGGTAGCATGAATGTTTGTGACCCATTTACAAACATTAAATATTTAATAAATTATGTATTATACATGCAAATTACATTTTGTTGGTACAATTATGATCTATTATAAGCAAAATTACAAAATATAATTTCTTAAATCAAATAAAAGTTTGAGATGCGAAAAAACATAATTCATTTTAAAATACAAGTTTGTCATAATTTTAAGTTAAACCTAAGATGTTATACGTGTAAACATAATAAAATTTATAATTCCATAAAATTGATTATTTATATGGCATTAATTAATATTCAAAAATTAAAATTTATTTCCTAGATTAATTTATTATTATATATATATGAATGATTGATATAAAAAATATTATTATGTTTATATTAGAATTTAATTACACAATCCGTTTATAAATATTATATGTGAATAAGTTATATATCACACATTTAAATTATATTATATTGAAAAAATTATGATATAACAAAAACATTATAATATATATATTATAGAATCAAATGAAGGTTTAAAATATGAAAGATATATTTATTATTATTATTACATTATCCATTTATAAATCATGTGATTGAAATTTATTTTTTCCATGGAATGATTGTTGAAATTGTATTTACTAATGAAATTCCAAAAACAAATTTCAAATCAATTTATATTTTTAAGAAGAAAAATACATATTTGTGCATGTTATTGAAATAATTTTAAGTGTAAGCTTTAATATTGTCATTTGGACAAAATCTTAATAAGATAGCAAAAATAAAAAATGATGTTTTTTGTAATGTTTTAAATGAAATAGCTTAAATAGAATGCACATTATTGTATTGCCACAACAAATGGGGTGGCTTGGTGGTAAAATAGTTGATCTCCATCCTTGGGGTTCAAAGATCGATTCCCACAAATGACATGGGTTGTTGTCAACAATGGGATGTTGATTGAATATTCCATGTTTACCTATTCAACTTAAGTTAAATGAATTTAAGTGGGCATAATAGGTGGCCTACTTAACAACTTAAATTATTAAAAAAATAACTTGCCTATATAATGATAATGTTAACATGATAAAGGTTGAACTTAATGAAATTAAATGTAATATAAATAATGAAAATATATTACTTAATCATAATATCAATGCAAAATGATGATGCCACATAAGTTGGTTTCGATGGATGAAAAGTTCATGTAAGTTGCATCATTAGTAGAAAAAACCAGTGTCGAGTGGGTATCACAATTTTATGATACCTTTCGGGTCCAATTTTCACAAAGAAATTTATGAAAGGGTTCAAATCTCCCCCCAATTTTATTTTTTAATAGTTACACCATGCAAGGGTATCAACATTTTAATAAAAAATTGACATCAGTTTTCATAATGCTAGTTCTTGAAATTTTGATAACAACTGATTATCCTTGGCCAATTCTCACAAATTGGGTATCGATTTTTTTTTAAAAAAATAAATAAAGATTAAGTAATTATTAATTTAATTTCTTTTTTTTAACGATAGCTTTGGTTTTTTGAAAAAAAAAAGAATTAAAAGACCTTCGATTCAAGGCTTTTGAAAAATTCTATAAATAATATATATTTTGGGTTTTTTTAATTTTCAAAGAACTTGACTGGATTTATGGAAGAATAGGTAAAAAAACCAAATCTTTTGGGGCTAAGTTCTTTTGGTTTTTTGATATTTACAATTATGAGTGAAATTTAGTCCTTTGATTTTTTGAAAATTGTTAGTCATGGGTCCATAATACCCAAACCTTACCTGCTAGTTCTTTCTTTGAAAAAAAGAGAAGATAAAATAGTGTTTTGTTTTGGCAATTTTTTAAAAAAAATGGAAACTATTCAAGATTTTAAAGGATTTTAGTTGTCAATTTTTAAAAAATATTTCAAATATGTAGAATTACTAGATTCTATCCTGAATTCTACTGCATAACCAAAAACATAATTTAATTTTTCAAAAAATTTCATATCTGGTTAAATAATCACCTTAGCTACATCACAAAATTGAAAAGAAAAATACTAGCTTTGAAGTTGAAATAATAACCCAATAATAATGTTAATTTTCCAAACATCATTACCATCTGACCTAGCCTACCATTAATAAGTACCTACCACCAAATACTAGCATTTCCTTGGATCTCCCATCTCCCAAGGCAAATTAAATTTGATAGGCAAATTTTGATGTGAGTTTAATGATGAAGTTGTCCTTCCTTTAACCCTAATTAAATTAGGATGACTTAATGTTGTACCTCCAAGTAATGAGAAATAAACAATGGACTTTCATAACTTCTTTCTCAATGTTTGTACTAATTTTTCATAGTAGTTAAACCTTAAGACCCTAACATGAGTAAATCCTAAACCCTTACTTGGTTTTCAATTTTATTTTTAAAAAAAAATTAAACCGATTTTCACATTCGGTTATCACAACCGATAGTTTGGTTTTTAATCAAGGCATCACTCATGATGATACCCTAAAGGGATCAAACTGGGATGCTCGAATGATATCTAAAGGTATTTGTGATATCGGCCCAACATTGGAAAAAACGTTGTTTGCAACTAGGTTTTAGTCACAAGCAACAATTGTGATTAAAAGTCAATTTAATAACAAATGACAAGTTGCCAACGACACCAATTACAAATGATGGATGAAATATTTTTTTGTAAAATATGAGTATGACAATTTTATACATGTATCCAAGGATGAATTCATGTGACTACACTTGCAACTACACCTTCAACTACAATGCATGCTAGTAGTTTGTTCACATGTGGTAGCTTGAGAATGTGACACATGACATCATTGGGATTTTTTGAAATATTTTACCAAGTAATTTTTTTTCTTCAACCATTCAATTAAAGCAACTAGATTGTGCCACATGGCGGCCTAAGATTATGCCACGCGGCAAGTTAAGATTGCCCTATAGTCATCTAGGGTTAGCTTAAAGTTGGACCACTTATGATAAGCCACATGAAGGCCTATGATAGCCTAATTAAGTGCTTAAAGTACCTAATTTTATGTCGATTAAGCCATTTACAATAGGCCATGTGGCACCTAGGTTAAGCTTAGGTCTAACTTAGGTAGGTAAGTACTTAAGTTTAAATCTAAAAAATTTACAACAAAATTTTATTTAACCTTTTGGATGGAACTTATACGATTAATTCCTCCCATATGGCCAACAACGCTAATGGGTGAATAGGCGAACACATTCAGGAGAACAAACAAGCTTGTTCACACGAGCAAAAAAAAATCTTTAAAATATTCCATGCCATGTCATGGAATATTTTTGGTATATTTGTTTTCCACATGGCAAATTTTATGTGATGTGGCAAAATATTCCATGACAAACCCAATTTAGAGTCAATAAACCATTATTGATCCCAAAAAAACATGCATATGATGTGGTAGAATATTCCATGGCATGGCATGGAATCAACAATGGTTTATTGTATCTGAACATGGGTTTCTCTAATAAAGCCCTCAAGTGTTGCATCATGTGAAGGTTTGAAGGCAAAAAAAACAAAAGGATGCATTTCATCATCCTTGGTGCAACCAATATTCCAAATTTTTGAAGCTTTTGGACAAAAATTATAATATATTCATAATTATTGAAATGGGTGGAAACTGCATGTTTGAAAAATATTTGATGAAATTAAGTTATCAAAATCTTTAATTGTTTGCCTAACTTGTGTTGAAATGGCCAAAGTACTACAATATTATATATAAATAAACAATATACATGGAAACATGTTATGACCATCAAAGGTTTTATTATTAATATTGGCCATGGCCTAAATGGAAATAACTTTATGAACACCACTAATGTGTATTCACAAGAACAAAAAGAATATGCATCTTCATAAAAAATATTGAAATAATATATAGTGGAAAAAAAACTCTTAGGTCGTAACTGGAATTTAAATTTCTTACATAGTCCATGCCATATTGCAAGCTTCATGAATGAGAAAATCACAATTGATTTGATACAAATACAATTGTGATCGACTATCATTAGAGTCCAAAGGCCTTAGAATACATCACCAAACATTGAACTTCATCCCAACTCCACGTGTAATGATGAATGAATTCTTCCGTGAACCCACAAAACATAATCGTTTGCAAGACATTATACACATGTTTACATTGCACATATGCCCCACAATTGCCCAAATAAGCTACCAACATTGCAACAAAATATACATGTGAACATCTAGGGAAATTTCCAATAATGCATCATATTTTTTGTCATTAGAAAAAATCTTATAAATTCGTCCATACCTAGGTGGCGGGACATCAACAAGGGAGAAAATAATGCATTGGAGAAATAAAATGTTAGCCTCCCAATTTTTGGTGTGTTGTTGTGTTTATTTGAAGATGGAAAGTCACCTCATTTTCTTGCCACTACGAATTGTAGGCCAACAACTTGCATTGGATGGCTTCACAAGGCTGTGGCAACTCATAAGAGGCACATGGGAATTGCTTGAACTAAAAGATTGTGAACCAATAAACTTCAAATGTTATTTCTATGTAGGCAATCAAAGAAAAACAATGTTTTTTCTAAAGTTGTTACCTCCTATTGAGTTAAATTAAATACCTTCTTGGATAGGCCATATAATTAGAATTGAAGGCCTAGCAATTGCATATTTTTACATTGTCCCACTTAACCAACGATTCAAATCATTGGGAAAAAAACTAGTGCTTACGATGTTCGAATGATTCCTTTCGATATTGTACCCAAAAACCTAAATAACATGGAGCATGAATTCCATTTATAGATTTGTAAGATTGATTTTTGTTTTGCATCTAAGTTTCATGGTTTTTTGGAGTGTAAAACATTGAATTACAAAACTGGGTGGGTAATGTTTAATATCCCATTAACCATCAACACAAATGATTTACTTCACTTGGATAGTCCACCTCAAAGGAACAAAGCTTGTAAATTACTAAAACTAGACGACAACATGTGTACATCCTTAACAATATTGGGTTCAACAGGGGGAATAATTACTTGTGGACAAGAAAAATTCACATGGTCAAAACGATGGGAATCATTGTTTATGTAAAAAGATAATTAAAAGGTCGTTTGGCAAACCCAAAAAACTTTTCATCCTCAAGGTGTAGAAGGCGATTTCTAAAAGATGACTTGGACATGTAATTTGGCATAGTTGCCGCAAGTCTAGTAGGATCACTAAACCCTTGGGCCTTCTTTAAAAAAATTCATTCCTATAAGGTCCATGACTAGGTGGATTGCTTTGAAAATATTGTTTATATAATCTAAACAATTTAAAAACATGAACATAGTTGTTCAACATGGTTGTGTACAAACAAATGCCATGTTTTTTCAATTGGTACAACCATATGTTATGCACAATTTTTGTTACATTACAAGTGGGCATGTCTGCCCATTCTTCATTGTTGAACTTTTGGAGATCAAAGGAAAACATGAACATAGTTGTCCAAAGTGGATGTGTACAAACAAGTGCCATGTTTTTTCAACTACTACAACCATATGTTATGCACAATTTTTGTTACATTGCAAGTGGGCATGTCTGCCCATTCTTCATTGATGAACTTTTGGAGATCCAAGGAAAAAAAAATTTCAGTGAAATCTGAAATGTCATAACGAAGACGAAGGTATAGTGATGCACTCCTAACTCCTTGAAGGATTCAAATGTGAGTCCAAGTAGAACACAAGGGAAAAGGGAGGAGTCGGGGCACGTTTTCTAGCTCACAACACTTTGAGGGGTAGGGGGGCATTTTGGAGCTCCGAGATGAGACTAGGAAGAATTAACAAGCTTCACTCATTCACACGGGCCTGCACACAACCCACACAAAATGGTTAGTACATAGTTGGAGCACCTTTGGTGTTAGGATGAACCACGGGTAACACGAACACAGTAGACTCACCACGGCCGGGACTTGGGGGAAGCCACCACCTTCCCCCTTATAGTATATTTTGTGGCTGGCCATGGAGCCTACATCCAAATGGTTTTTCTCTCTCGGGACTCGCAAGTGGGAGTCCCGAAATTGAGCCAAATGGGACTTCCACGACTTTGGAGCCCCATAATTTTGTGATTAGACCTTGGATTGGGATGCAGTTTGAAGCAAAATTATAGTTCTCATCAAGAACTTTCCAACAATATATTGCACGCCCCCTACAGCCAAGTAAATTGGGTCGATTCCTGACTTTTTGTGGTCGGGAGTCAAACTGACAATTTGACTCCCGGCTTTTCTTTTGGCCATAACTTGTGTTGTAAATGTCTAAATGAGTAATGCGAGCCCATTTTAGACATCTAAGTTCTAAAAGCTTTCCAATGATATAAAGAACGCCACAAGCCATTGATTTTGACCCCTAAAATTGCTTTCTGAAATTTCGGGAGCTCACCATGACTCCATCTCCCAAAGTGGGAGTTGCCTTGGGAGTGTAAGGGTTCACTCCCTCACACTTTCTTACATTCTTTTACACTCCCGGGAATGTGTGATGTGACTCCCAGGCTTCCTCTTGGCCCACAACCTTGTAACCCCTTTATCTTGGTCACGAACCCAAAATTAGGGTTGTGACATATGGTGCAAAAGGAACTCAAGTTTTCAATGCAAAGAAGAGAAAGGAAGTCATAAGAATTTTGCAAAAGAAATATTCACATGGACCATGAAACCTCCCCATTGTTTGACATGAAAATTCCATAAGCTAAGCCAATTATTAAGTTCATTGACGCCTATCTCAAAAGCAACCCCAGATGAAAGCCACCAATAATAAATTAGAACATAGAGATTATCAACCTCCCCAAGGGATGTTATTTTTTTTGTACTGGTGGTAAAAAGTTTTATGTTGATCTAACAATTTAAGTTTGATTAGTTGTTTGGTGTGCTTATCAAATTATAGAATCCAATGGAATAAACAAATGTGCTCCTTATCAACCATCTTGACAAATCAATCCCCCTAACCATAGACAATTCTAACCACATTCCAATTGGCTTGTGCATTATCAACCATGAATCCCTTGAAACTTGGTTTTGGAAAACTATGTTTCAACATTGTTTCATTAAGTTTTGTCCACATGATTTGTTGAACTTTAATGTCCTTAAACTACATGTCACAAACCACTATGGTCATCACTTTACAATAAGTAAGACCATGAACATGGCAAACCATAATTATCTAGCTAGTAACATGCTTCACATAATCAAACATGATCCAAGAGTTCTACAAATCCCTTACAGGCTACATTTGTGTGAAAAGGCTCATTTCACTCCCCACACCATTTATTGACATCTTGAAAATGAACCCTTTTTGTCTTAAAACTTTTCCTAGGAAGTAACATTCTTGGATGCAGTCATAATGACTCTTAAACTTCAATTCAAAGATGCTATCAATATAACCACCCCTTGAACAAGGCTTGAAAGAAGCAACAAAGTTATGAACATTAGGAGAGCTTAGTTCACAAAACTTGTCAATGGATGTTCACCATTGAAAACCTCCACTATGCCTTTGCTATAATCATTTAGCAAATGCCTGGCTAAGAAGGTCTTGTTAGCATTCAAGGAAATTACATATATCTTCACATCAAGCATGCGATCCACCTCCTTTACATCAACCTTCTAATCTAATCCATAGACTTAATACATTTTTTTATCTGCAATAGGATGTTTGTGGATCCTAAGATGAATCGTTGCTCTCAAGATAGATTAGAGTCTATGCACAACATAATAGTTTCGTCCACTACAATTTACAACCCAAAAAGGAAGAATACATTAAATTTACATGAAAATGAAAAAGTAGTTGAAGTTAGTGCCATCTGACCTATGATTAGAATATGAATGCACTCACTGCACCAAACATTAGTAGAAAATGACCATTTTGCAATTGGTCCATGCAATTAATTTTTAATTACAAATGACATTTGCAACAAAAATCTCAATAATCACATTAAACAAGTCGCATTGTCATTAGTCACAAACAACAACAAATTTTGGATGAAAGAAAAAGTCAACAAAATATGCCTACATCCTTTGACATGTCATATAGTTATTGTTGCTTGTAACTAATATTTGATTTTTTTAGTGAACAATGGGAATAAGTTATGTGTTGCCACGTGTCCCAATTCTTAATAATTCAATATTTTTTTATTATTTTGAAATAATCTAAAACGTTTAATTTTTTTTGTTTAGATGGTTTAGATTGTGACACGTGGTGCAACAAAAATTTGCCATGTGGCATGTTAATTAAAAATTTCCAAATAAATTCAAATCAATATTTAAGTATGTAGGTTGAACTAAGTACCTACCTACTTATATACCTACCTACCCATCTAGGCTAAACATCTATCTAAAAAGGACCTATTTACTTACCTAAGCTAAATACCTATTTAGGTAGGTAGGTAAGTTAAGGAAGTACATAGTTAAGTGTAAGTACATGAATATTTATACTTTATTTTGGGTTAAGTCATTTTTATTGACTCATCCCATATGCCCATCTTTGAAAATATGAAAATGTGAAACAAAACACTTTGTTTATATACTTTTCAAGATGAGAATGAAAGCCAAAACATATGGGATAATTTTTTTAGTTACAAGTTGTTTGCGACTAAAAATGTAATACAATATTATAAAGTAATAAGATAATGAAACTGAAAATTAAAAGTATATATCATTAATTATTAATTAATATCAATTATAAATTTGAAATATAAAAATATAAAAATATAAATTAATATATCCTAGTAATTATTATATTAATCTAATAATATTTCATAATTGATTACTTATAGTAATAATAATAATGTAATTTGTAGCTAGCATAAGCTAGCTATATTATAATAATAATATATATTGTTATGTCTTTTATTAAAGCTATTATGATTTATTTTAATTAATTTTTCATTTTTAATAAATAAAATTTATTTTTCAATAAATACATTAGTCATTTGAAAAGAATTTGATAATAATATATGAATTTTTTGTTACATGTAATTAATATAAAAATATAAAAATTAATAATAATAATAATAAATGTCATTTGTAATAATTTGAAGAAATATAATAAGATGGTTTGAATAGACTTTTAATATGGACATAATATATTTAGCAAATATTTTACATAAAATTTTAATATACTCAAAATATACACTAATTAGTGTAAACATAATATCAAGGCCATTTATGCTAATAATAATGCTTGAATACACATTTAATATGGTTGTTCGTATAAATTCAAAATATACATTTATAAATCATAATACACCCAACTATGTTCCTTAGAATTCATAAAATACACCTTTGTATACTTATAAGGTTACAATTAAATTGGTCACATTTGCAATTAATGGGACATAAATTGTTTTGCTTGGATGAAAATTAAACTAAATGTTGTTCACATGGAAGGATGAACACCAAAATAATCACAAATTAATTGGACTATAATCGCAAATATGACCAACACAAGAGATAGTTGCAAAAATGTCCAAATGTAGTTACAAATAACTAATAGTCGCATGTATTCACAAATATAATGGTTACATTTTGGCCAATTTTTACTAGTGAAAGGATTTCATTATAAGAGCCAGAGAACACAAAGTTTTCACAATCATCTTACGCATAATGCAAATGACCCAAGCAATGAACCTTCCTTAAACTAAACCCAAAATTATTTTTGATATTGGTTGTGATCACCTTGCACCAAACATGGCCATCGAACTTTTTGTCCATGCATTGCATTTGGGAAGGGTTGTGAGCATTCAAAAAATAGTGACAAAAATTCGAATAAAAGATCCCCATTGAAAGTAATTGATGAAAATTAGATTTTGTGAAGAAATATCTTGTCATAATTTAAATTTCGTAACTTGTTGGGGGTATGTTTTGGCAACACCATTGCATAGAAGCAAGAAACAATAAACTGAATACTCCCAATGGGGGTGGAAGGTTCTAATGACAATGGGGCACAAGATTAAAAAATCCCTTTCGATGATTTGGTTAATGAAGGAAAGAATGTCAAGTCATCACTTGAGGAAGAATTAGATAGTTCAATGAAAACAGAAGATGCAAAAATGTATGAACATTTTATGAAAATGTCACTAACTTCATTTTTTGTTTTACAATCTTGACCATGAAACTTATTGTTATTTGCCTGAAAATAGTTACCCGTGAATTGTGAATCAAGTTGTTGCCAACAATGCGATAACAACCACAACCAACCGCCCATTGTCTCCTTTAAGAAAAGGTCATAGGAATTTGGCACACACCACACATTCCATTTTAAGCACATTGATTTTTAATGTAAGGCGCATTATGGTCATTGAAATCATTATACATAAAGGTATATTCATTCGAACTTTCTTTTTGGGATGAATATTGTTTTTTATCATGAACTCCATTATCTTGAATTTTTTGTTCATTTAGGCTTGTGGAATGCATTTTTCTAAAGATATTGGATTCAAGTTCTTGAGGTTTCAAGGATTCAAAAAATAGCTTGTCCCATGGGACGACATTTTATGATGAACCTCACAAAATGTGTGATAGAAACATAGATGAACCACATCAAAACATAAACAAATTATAAATGATAGAAATAAAATGGATTATAACTTTGATGAGCTCAATAAATTATACCTATGCATAAATTTCTTCTTGCATATCTTCCAAATAATTATTCTCATGGGTTTGTTTGAAAGCTTTATTATTTTGACCAAAGTAACCAAATCTGATTTTGGACTATAAATAAGGATGGCATTGGACAAAAAACATTGGAATGGATTTAAAGTATATACCTCTTCTAAAATCTAATGCAAGTCATTTCCTCTGCTAAGAAGTCCTATTCCATGCAATCTAAAAACATGTAAAAGGCAATCACATTAGTGTGAAAGTCCTTTTCACATGGGGGTAAAATTAAAATAAAAGCTTAATTTGCCTCCTTGGATTGACTTCCAATCTTAAAACATTTAAGAATTTCCAATCAAAGTCTATTTTAGACAATTTTAAAACAAAATAAAATCCAAAGACTTGGAAATAAAATGTTTTTAGAAAAGAAAAATTATGAGGAGAAGAAAAATAAAATTCTCATGCCCCTTATCAAACTTCAAGCCCAAAGTTTGAAGAAGGGTTAAGAGTAATTTTTTGGCTTTTGGTTTCCAACTTTCGATGCCCAATGTTAAAAGCCAAGGGCAAATCATTCTTTTATTTTGGCCTTCCATCAAATTCAAATCTTAAAGCAATGAATTTCACACATGGTCGAAAAAAAAGGTTGATGTTGCCTTTAACCTTCGATATCAAAAGTTGCTTGGGGACGAAAAAAAAATGAGTTTTTTTTTTTACTTCCACTAAAGTTTTCACAACACCAAGAGTAGTTCAACAAGTTTTTTTTTTAGAATAAAAAAAATTCAAAAGGTTTTTTTTTCTTGGTAGGTTTTTCTTCAGCAATTCAAAAATTTTCAAAAGTTTTTTTTTCCAATTATAAAAGAAAAACTTGTCGAATTATTATCAATTTTTTCATCCCTTTAACTTCCTCCACCTCTTCTTCCTCTTCTTCTTGATGATTTCCTTTACATACATTTGGGCTTTGCTTCAAAGATTTTTTTTTGTTTGGCAAGTTTTTTTTTAACAATTAAAAAAAACTCAATTTAAAAAAAATTATTATCAATTGTAGAAGAAAAACCCATCAAGCTACTTTTGACACCAAGAATAATTCATTGGTTTTTTCTTCTATGATTAAAAAAAACTCATAAGTTTTTTTTCCAATTACAAAAGAAAAACCCATTAAGTTATTTTCAATGCCAAGAGTAATTTGGTGGGTTTTTGTTTGTCCTTCTAGCTTCCTCCACCTCTTCTTCTTCATTTTGATGATTTCCATCTTTGCATTTGAGTTTGGTTACAAGAAGAAATCCCATTGAACTATTCTTGGTGTCAAAAGTAACTTGATAGGTTTTTTTCTCCCATTTTTCCTCCTCCTCCTCCTCCTCTTCTTGTAACTATTCTATTTTTGCTTCAAAAAAAACTTGCCGAGCTTCTCTTGGTATTGAGAGTAACTCGGCAAAATTTGCTTGTCCAAGATTCTTTTTCTTTTTCATCATCATCCTATTCCTTTTCTTCAACAACTACTGTAAAAAAAAACATGTCAAGCTACTTTTGACGTGAAGGGTAGTTTGATGAGTTTTTTTTTATAACCCATTTTTCTTCCTCCTCCACTTCTTCTATTTCTTCCTCTTCTATTCTTCTTTTCAACTCCCATTGCAAAAAATAAACATGTCGAGATACTTTTAGCACTAAGAGTATACCAATGGGTTTTTCTTGTCCCATTTTCTTTTGTTTTTTCACCTTTTTTTTGTTTTTTTCTTATTATTGAATTATAACTATAGAAAAAATTTGTCAAACTATTATCAACATCGAAAGTAACTCAATGGGCTCTTTTATCCCACATTTTTCTTCCTCGTCCTTTTATTCTTGATATTCTTCTTCCTCTTTTTCTTTTTCAACTACTATTTTCAATGTTAAAAGTAGCTCAATGGCTTTAACTTCCCCCTTATTCTTCTTTTTAAAAAAAATTCCTCTTATTCTTTTTGATTTGTTGAATAGCTTGATGGGATTTTTATGCCTAATTTCTTCCTTTTTTTCTTTTTTTCTTTTTATTTCTTCTTCATTTCCATCTCCAACTGGAAAAAAAATCTTGGGTTTTATTGGGCCCACTTTTCTTCCACATTTTCTTCGTGTCCTTGTGCTACTTCATTTGCCATTGTCGAACTACTCTTGGCATCCAAAGTATTTCAACGAGATTTTTTTGGACTATTAGAAATCTAGTCTCCATCTTTTTCTTTTTTTTTTTTGTCATCATCTTCTTTATCTTCTTTATCTTCTTTTTAAAAAAATCTCACCAAGGTACTCTTAACGCCAAGAGTACCTTGGTTTGATTCAAGCTACCAAAAGGATGACCGAATTACTACCAAAGTCGAATGTAGCTCAAATGTACGTATATACCTCCATGTTATTCTCGACATTGAAGTTCAAAGACATTCTTTAATTTAACATGCATCTCACATAAAAAAATAATCGGGTTTTTCTCTTTCGTTATTTAGGGGGTTTTTTGTTTTTGCAATTCTCAAGCCTAACAAACGCAATGGAGGAGGATCAATTGAGCTTCAATAAAACAATATGGTGGTCCAAAACCAAACCAAGATCAATAAGGGGGGGATTCTTGAAAAGTACAAGATCACTCCCAAGCGCAAGGCACAAATGCATGTTCCATTGTGTAAGATGGTTCCCATGCCATGGTTAGACATGTTTTCAAACTTGATATCTTGAAGATGGAGTAGGCTTTTCACATGGGATACAAGGAAGGAGACAAGGTTTTTTACTTATCTCCAACAAACTAGAAAGGTGAGGAGGAGGGTGTTGTTCTACACCATGATACATGGGATGAACACTAGTTCCTTGAGCTTGAACAATTTGAGAAGTTATTACACGAAAACCCATACTTTGTTTGCTTTTCCAACAAAATGTTTTTTATATTGGACATGAATCACTACACCCATGCATGGATGCCTTTCATTAGCAAGTTACATAGTGATACCATCCTGAAACATCTCTATTGATTTGATATTACTTGACACATCTCACAAGCTTGTGGAGTTGCTCATAAACATGACTAATGTGAACGAGTATGTTTTCCTCCTTTTTGTTTGTTTCTACTAGAATTGAAAAACCAAATATAATGTTTTTCTATTTGTTTCTAATGTTTCATTTTTAGAATTAACGTGTAGGGGTGTTGAGTTTGATCATGTGAAACCAAGCCTTGTCCACAAGTTTTTTTTGCATTCAAGGGATTGGAATCATTCCCTTGAAGCAATTCAAAGATGTGTTGTTAATAGATGTGTACAAAAAATGTGTGAGTAAATCGAGGAAGACTTGACATTCCTTCACATTAGAAACTTTTTTTATTAGATGAACAAGGTGATTATTTGTTGCATCTTTACATAATTTCATTTCATTAATTTTTATTTCTTCACATCTCCCTATTACGACTTCTAGAACTTTTGTGCTTTTTATGGAGGGAACTTGCATTTGCTACATATATGGCTATCAAGCTATATTGTGAAAAGCTCCTTAAGGAAGGTGACAAATTTCTTCCAAAGCTACAGGAACTAATGGAAAAGGCCATGGAGCAAATGAGAAAGGAGCACTATTCAACCTTCTACAAACACCTTCTAATTTGTGGTTTAATTGATTTTAGGCCCGAACTTTTATAGGGAATTCTTGCCCATTATGACAACCCAAAGCTTCAAATGTTCACTAATAAAATTCAAATGCTTGTGTATTCGTCCATGAACAAGGAGTAAAAAATTGATTGGTTGTAGCAATGGAATGAGTCTAGAATGTTGAAAGAAGCCAAAAAGTTCCCAAAATATGGTTTTTCAAACACTCAATTTAACAAATGGTTACACAAGGTAACATTTTGGTACCAAGTAATATTATAAATTTTCTTATATGATTTTCCATTTTTTGTCTTCATCTAATTTCATTTAACTAATTTCAATTTTTGTAATTTGAAGCTAAGGCATTAAGCCTTACAATGCCACAATTTCTAACCTCAAGTTCACTATAAAAGATGTCCATGGTTTAATGACCTTAAAAAAATACACTTACCAATGGAGATGAGAGGTGTGGGAGACATGTGTTTTCTATGAGTTCAAGCCCAAGGATGGCATTTGTTGTAACAAATATTGGGATCAACAATTAGGAGGAAAGGAGGCCTTCAAAAGGGTTCTTTATAGGTGCCATTTCAAACTCTAATCGTTATACATGATTTATTTCTTTTGCTTCCACTGCATTGTACTATCTTTTGGTCTATTTTTAATATTAACAAAAAAATTATCTACATTTTTACTCAGGTTTTTTTACCATTTTTTCTTCCTTGGGGGTGTGATTGATGAGCTCCTTATTTTGCTATGAATTTGGTGAGATCCCAAAACAAATAGCACCATGTTCCGCAAGGATCTTCTCAAGGATTAGTTGCCATATCATCTTGAAGACTATGACTGGTACTTTGAATGCCCCATGGATTGTACCCCACCATGTGAAGTTATGATCGGAAAAATCTATGAACCCAACTTCCAAGAGAACTTGTTAGTTTTAGGGGTTCAAGTATTTAGGTAAACAAGAAGAAATCTACTACAAAAAGTAAGGGAAAAAATACAACTCCCTAAAATATTGTGGAGGTTGCAAAGGATGTGGCCATGGTGGATTATGAAGTCAAAACTTCAAAGTTAGATTTTGTTAATCTTCGTGAGGGTTATGAAAGGAGGTGTTTTAGCCATCAGCCTCAACTATCCCCAAACAATTAGTGACCATCATCATGTTGATGGGAATTTTCTAGGGGTCCATAAGGGAGAAGAGATTGATATTTTATGATAAGGTGATCCTTCTTTCATGGCCTTTTTTGGTGTCTTTGCAGATGAGAATTAGACAGTGGCTTTCGGCGCATGCCATTATCATTGATTATTTGATTCAAATGAACACAAAAATATTTTCACATCTCGATCACTTTTGTTCAACAATAGTTTCATTTCATTTTTATTTCCAATCTTTAAGACCTAATGAAATTGTGTTTATTAGGTTAATCCACCAAGGCTTGTTGACCTTGTCATTGGAGATGTCATAAGAGATGTTGGTATTCCCATGGTGTTTCATTTTAGAAATGAGATTCCAAAGTGGAATGCCAAGGTCCCCAATTATGTGGATTATGTTTTCATTTTTACTAATAAGTTCCTATCCTGAAATGGTGTGTTAAAAGTAGAACATTGTCCTATGTTGGTTAAACACCACGAATGTTAGGAGACAATAGTATTGTATTGGATGGTACTTACCATCAAATGGAAAAATAATTTAAGGAGAATTTTAAAGTGAAAGTGGTTTTTTTACAATTGTACCGTCAATTTAGTGCATTATGTCAATTCAACCTTCATGGGATGGAGTAATCAAAAAATAATTATGGGAGGAATTTTAATAAAAGTTATACTAATTACTAAAAATAATATCTTAGTCTAGTTCATTAAAAAGGCATCTTAGTAACTATTTAATGATTAGTGATAAATATCCTATTTACCATCTTTTATTTACTAGTGGGTGAAGCTATTTAGGTTTTTTAGTCAAAGTGGATAAGGGATGGATGGATTTTGGCAAGCACCTGATCCAAGGATATTTATGCCACCATGGTATCAACTAGTTCTAGTTCAATATAAACCAAACAGTAAATTGCCATATCGGAAGCTTCAATATCCCACATATGTGAAAGATATTGATCTTGATGTTCACATTAAAAATTTTAATAAAATAATTCAAACCAATGGTGAGACTATGGAGGTAGATATCATCAACATGTTTGGTTTTACTTTACGAGACAACATTTCATAATGGGGTGAAAACTTTGTACAAGATCATTTTAACTATACATTTGATGAGCCGGAACAAACATTTTGCAAGCACTTATAGATTATGAAAAATGACGAAAAAAATTATATGAAGTTGAGGAATCTCCAACAACAAGTTAGTAAACATATAAAAATTTATTACGAACATTTACTTAAATTGGTTAATTGTTTACAAATGAAAGCTATTAATGTTTTCCTTACTACTATTTTTAGAACATGTTTACAACCATACCTTAGATTGGCAACAATAGTTATGACAAGAGATACCATGATCAAGCATAAGGAAGCTACAATGATTTGTGAGGAAAGTGGACCAATTATAACAAAAAATAATGCTTTCATAACTCAACCAAAGTCCAAACCAATTACACAACCCATAGTCATTTATAATACTACTTGGCAATAGTTAACCTATTTACATTGTGGAAAAACAAGTCATGCGAAAGAAACATGTCATAACAAGAAGAAAGAAAAACTAACAAATTTTGTTGTGCCCACTGAAGTTATTAAACCAGTCTTTGAAATGGCTACACAACTTATCAAGCCAATTAGAGTGCCATTAAGATAACCCTATATTATCTGTTCTAGCTCTAAACATCATGCATTTGATTGTCTAAAAAAACAGAAGTTCAAAACATGTTCCGGATGAAACCAACCATTATTACTAACGTAATAGCAAAAAACCTTAAACTTGACGATGTACCAATGAATGTAGTTACTATTGTCATGACACGTAGCCAAATACTAAAATAACAGGTTCTTAAATAATGTGAAGCGGTGAAAGCAAAAACAATAATTGATTAGCAAACAAAAGAACAATTGCATGATTCCTTTATTCATACCATTAGGGAGTTACAAGGGAGTGACTAATGTTGCAAACATTCGTTGATGTAAACAAGCCATTTCATTTGAATTGGGCTAGTTTACCAAAACTAGTAAGTTGACTAGTTATAAACAAATAACATGTTTAATTGACTCCACAAACAATAACAACAAAAAAAACTTTGGAGGAGATTTTGAAAGACATTAGTACTCAAGTTCTAGAGATTAAGTATGTCATCAACTTGGGGCAATTCTTGAAGATTATGTTAGACATCAAATAATACATTTTCAAACCGATTAAATTTGTTCAACTAATTCAACATTTTCAAACTGATTAAATTTGTTCAACTAATTCAACATTTTCAAACTGATTAAATTTGTTCAACTAATTCAACATGTTCAAACCTGAACCTACATGTGTAGAAGTGGCTATCACTACACCAAAATGTGTCCTAGTTCACTTTGGTTTCACTAAATTTTGAATGAATTTGGACATTTTTACCATGATGAAACTTGTCAACCCCTTAATGAATGGGGACGAATTACTATGGATAATGAATTGGTTCATTAATACTTAATGAAATAAGGTTAAACTAAAATGAAATACAAATTTACAAAGCCATTTCATTTGCTAATCAATTAATTAAGCACCATGGAAATTATCTAAATTAAAATTATTTAACATAAAATGTATTGATAATTTCATGATTTTCAACCTATGAGTTATTGACACATGTCATTACCTAAGTTGGGTCTAAAACCTAATTTAGGTATATAGGTCACGTAATCAACTTAGGTACATATTCTAAGGAACTACATAAGAAAATATTTAGTCAACTTACCATTATTGACCACACACACACCATTTATGAAGTTTGATCCTTTAACCTTTAGGATGGAAACAAACACCATTACCATCAAACCACCCCACTTGTCGTGGTAATATGTTACATTGCATTCTATTAGCAAATATTTGATTTAAACATTACAAAAATAAAAAAATAAAAAATCATATTTTATTGAAATTTTGTCCAAATGAAATTATTCAAGTTTATTTTTGTTTAAAATTCAATCATGTACATAATTACATTTATTTCCTTTTAAAAATGTAAAATCATTTGGACAATTTTTTTTTGAATATCACTATTTAATAACATTTCAATGATCATTATTTTGAAAAAGAAAATGTTCAATAATTGGATTTTTTTTGTTAATATAATAATATTATGCATGTTAGGCTACTTTCAACTATTATAAAGTTATTTTTCATTAATCAAAATTATTTCACCCTACATTATTTATGGTTATTAATGATTATTATCAATTATTTTTGGCTATTTTTTGTTATTTCACCCTAGGTTAGTTTTGCTTATTCTAAGTTATTTATTGTTATTTTAACCTATTTCACCTTAAATTATTTCTAGCAATTTTAAATAATGTTAATATATAATTATTGTTAACTATTAATGGATATTGTTAGCTATTCTATTGGTGGTTATTAATGGCAATTATATTAGTGATTATTGGTGGTTAAATTACCATAGGCTATTAGTGCCTATTGGTGCCTATTCTATTATAGGCCATTAGTGGTTATTGATAGCTATTAGTGCATATTTTATTAATGACTATTAATGGCTATTGATGGGTTATTTTATTAGTGGCTATTATTGATTATTCTAGGTTATATTATAATTATTGGTGATTATTATATTATAAGTTATTATTGGTTATTTTATGTTATATTACAACTATTGGTGACTATTATAATATAAACTATTGTTGGATATTTTAGGTTATATTATCATAAGCTATTGGTAGTTATTTTATTATAAGTTACTTTTCATAATCTATCATTAATTATTTTAGGTTATTTTACTTTAGGTCATTATTTTTATTTTAAATTATTTTAAGTTATTATATTTATGATAAAAATAACTTATAATAGCATAAAGTAAAATGACCTTGAATAACCTAAAGTATAATTTGAAATAACATATAATAACCTAAAATAAAATAACATAAGGTTAATTGAACAATTTAATTTAAAATAACTTTAAAGCCTATAAGTTAGATATGAGACCTAAGGGTAAAATAATGTATAATAGTTTAAGGTATAAAATTTAAAATGTCCTATAATAACTTATAATAACTTGTAAAATATATGTTATAATAATTAAAATAACCTAAAATAATATAGGGTATATCATAAAGTAACATATATAAGGTATTTAAAACAACATGGAAATAAACCTATTTACCATAATAAATTATAATAGTGAATTATGTCAACTAATAGTGAAACATGATGTTTACATAATGATATTACAATGAAATAATTTTAACCAAGGCAAAATCATTAAAGTGTAATGAACTTATTTGACTTTTAAAGTCCCATTGTGATTTAGGTTAGTGAACTAAACCCCACTTCTGTACTAGTGTATTGATCACCAAATGGCTATGAATCAAGTCCAAGTTCGTAAAAACTTTATTGATGACATGTTAATTGATGGGGGATATAGAGTAAACATTATTACTAAGAATTTGAAAGTACAATGAGGTTTGTTAAAACCTAATCCAATGAATTATAATTTGCATATGGTAAATCAAACCATAGCCAAACCACTTGGTCTTATTAGGGATCTAAAGATATTTGTCCATGGAATTTCTCATATAACTTCATTTATTGTTAGCAACAAATATGTAATAAATTTTAATTACTCAATGTTACTAAGATGCCCATGGTGTAGAAGATGCAAAAATATCCCACAATTAGGGATTTATTATTGTTACCATACAAAGAATCAGCATAGTAAGAAACAAACCTAATACTATGAAACTTGGTGTTTAAACCAAAAGACCAAAATGTTTTGTTTGTTATGATTTCCATTTTAAAATATTTACGACGAAAAGGATGTAATGTCTGCCACAAAGTTAGACATGTTTTCAAGAGGAACCATAATAATACCTATTCGTATTAAACTTGTTTCTAAAACAAACTATACCAAATATTGTCACAATATATTTGGTTTTAAAACAACCTATTAAACCAATAGATGTATTAGCTATAAAATTAACTATACCACCTAATATTGTCAAACAACATTTACATGAAACCTTTTTCCACCCAGAGGTTGGAAAGATGATTTTTTATGAGACATTTGTTTAGGAGCGAATATAAGATCTAACCATAGTAGGTTGGATAGTTATTGAAAAAAAACAATTACCAAAGTCAATTTTGGTACCAAGGAGAATGTGCAACAAGCGAAAATGAATTCTGCACTTAAATCAATTATCATAGATCAATTAATTGAGCTTTTGAAAGAGTTCAAAGATGTATTTGCCTAGACATACAAAGGCCTAAAGGGTATTCCACCAGAGATTACTTAACATTAGATTGAATTGGATACCACAATACCACTTACTCATCAAACAAGGTACTGGTTGAATCCCAATTATGTTGCTATTGTCAAACAAGATATAAATGAGCTACTTACTATTAGTTTTATTAAACTAATTGAAGACACTACAAGAATTCATGACCTTTTAAGAGGTTCAAATTGATTAACTTATTCTTTTTGACTAAAGGAAAGATACATTTTGATTAGAGGTCCCATGCATGAATGTCACATGTAAGTTTTGACTGATTAATTTGATTAATCTACTTGACTGAAGTGACTTGTTTAACCATTTTGTCAAATTGTTCATCTTGTCAAATTTGACCATAAAGTGAAACCCTTGGTCAAAATGGCCAGGGCCTTAATCAAATAAAACCTGTTATTGGGCCACTAGGTACCTATGCATAGGTGTTTGTAATTCTAGCATCAACAATATTCATTTATTTGTGAGGCTAGTTGATTAATGTGAATATATAATCTTTTAGAATTGGTTTCATGTTGATGGCCATATATAAGGGCCTTACTACAAGTTACAACATATAAAACAAACAAAATTGATGCAAAACATATTCAAGGGAATGTGGTAAAATGTAGGTTAAACAAATTTGGGACAACCATGTAACATTGATTATCTAGAAATCCATTTTAACAAGTGGCTAATATTGCAAAAACTTGTATTTTGAATTGATGCAAAATCATGTTTGATATCAATTTAAAAAGAAGGCTATGTATGTTTTCATACCCAATAACAAATATAACGTTTACTTAATTACAAATTCCTATTAAAATGTCAAGTTCATAGCTTGTTCCAAAAGGCCCATCAGCATTGCATATGTAGCACTTTATGGTCAACCTTCACATACACATTGGACCCTAACGTTATATGTAGCTATAATTGTTATTACAAGTAGAACATATAATGTTTCAAAACAATTGGATGCTGACCTACATACTTTGTCCATTCCAAGCACAAAATGGGCATAATAGGACCCAAGGTGTGTATGGGTAGCACCAAAACATGTTTGATGGGTGAAAAATTGTTATTACAAGTAGAACATATAATGTTTCAAAACAATTGGATGCTAACCTACATATTTGTCCATTCCAAGCACAAAATGGCCACTAGACATGCTACTAACAAAATGACCTTGATGTAGTGATTGACAAGACAGACTGCTGGCATCACCAAGATTCCATGCAAAGAACAAGCACCATCCTCAAAGTGATGAAACCAATTGGCATCCCTCACCATG
>Ga0116231_10005023_pt1 | contig 26392 bp, 17 predicted proteins | sample S1TSphgellanicum_2_FD_89695 | JGI IMG/M metagenome (GOLD analysis project Ga0116231, IMG submission 89695) | Host-associated microbial communities from peat moss isolated from Minnesota, USA - S1T2_Fd - Sphagnum magellanicum MG | ecosystem: Host-associated > Plants > Peat moss > Unclassified... | reverse complement strand
GCTTTTTTCCCAAAAAAAAATTTTTCCACTTTTTTAACCTAATTTCCCCCCCCCCCCCCCAACAAAGGATTTCAGTTTTCCTCATGCACATCATGTGCTAGCCCTTGAAGAAGGGCCCCAACCTGTATGGTAAAGTCCTAGGGTGAGGGCATTCCCAAAATAACAGGCTTTGGATGAAGTAATAGCCAACTCAAGCCTTCCATTTTGAGAATGTCTGCCACCCCTGGCCTTTACCCAAGTGAAGGTTATCATGAATGTAAACAAGGGCAAGGACCGAAGTCCAGGCAAGCAAACAGCCCAAAAGAGGCAGGCCACAAGGAGGAAAGGGAACTGTTAATTACTGAAACCTCCACCAGTTCGCTTGGAGTGTATAACTTAAAAAAAGGGAGATAAACCCCATAAAACTCCAAGCCTAGAAGAACCCTCCCTTGCAATAACAACCCACCTTGAAATGGAGGTGGCATGTGCTCTTTGTAAAGGCATCAACACTCTCTATTTATAGAAGGAATGCAACATCAATAAGGGAGGGCCCCCGGTGCTCTTTGCTATCCACGTCATGTTAGCAAATCGATGAAGTTGTCGGATTACTCATGAAAACATCCAAAAACTTTCATGGCATGAAGAAAAAACACATGTATTGAGTAATGGTCATGATAAAATCCTTCCTTCACATGAGATGCCATTAACACTACCATGAGAAAAAGTCGCATGTGATACCAAGTATGCCCGAATGGGGTCGACAATAACGACATTGGTTAATGTGTGAATGTCATCAACCAACAAAACAATGTTAACTCGTCAACAAAAAGACTAAAAAAAAGGCAACAAAAGAATGCGAATTTGTTCCTCAAAACATGAAACCTTGCATCTCTTGCAATGGACGCAAAAGTATTTTAAATGATATCATGGGATGCAATCTTCTCCCCACTATGGGTCCAATGAAGGAGGTGGATCCCCACGGGTTTAATGGTTGGCCACAAATGCAATGTGTCAAACTAAAATCCAAAGGATGGGGGAAGCTTAACCTAGTCCACATCTATGGGCAAACGAAATCATGAGATGACAAGGCAAACAGATAGCCAAGCCCCTATGCCAAGCGTTGCACAAGACTTCAAGCATGCCCAATGCAAATGAAACACATGTCAGAAATGATGTTAAAAAAAACATGGTGGTGTCATCTCTTTGAAATAGTCTCCTAAAATTGATTTGCTCCCCTTGTTACAAGTTATTTGAAGAAAGGAAAACACATTGTCGCAATCGAAGGATGAAGTTCATGAAACAACCTCAAGTGTGCTTGGAAATGGAGTGAACCCAAACTGTTCACCTCAATGGCCTCCAATAGAACTGAGGAAGATTTGGAGGGGGAAGGTTTTTACACTTAACCTTAAAAAGTGGGAGGGATATTATGCATACTAATAGGTAGTAGGCATAAGATCCCTTCCATTCTTAAAGAATAAATGTAATATCCCTACACTTTGTTAAAAGGGATGTTCAAAGATATGACATGCCTTCCAAATACACAAAAAAACTTCTTTGAGTGTTTTATTAGTTGTGTAATGGGTATTTGAACCTTTAAGAAAATTTCAAATTCTAAAATGAGAAGAAGACAAATTCAATGGCAAATATGAGATCACATTATTTTTTGTTCTTGGTGGTTGGAATTACAAGTCTTTGAATGGCATAATGATTTTGCATTAGCTTAGGGTAATGGTAATTTTAAATTTTAAATTTTAAAAATTCCTCAAGGTAACAAGTATATATGAATTTAAAAAAAAAAACACTCTCATAATAAATGGGTATATATCAATGTTGGGTGGATTTTTAGAAAATCCAAATATCAAGCCCAAATATTAGGCCAAATATCACAAATTATGATAGTTGGGGTGATATCCTATTTGCCAAATTTCAAAGTTGTGAAATCTAGCCATGTAATGTTTGGATTTCAAATATTTAAAATCCAGGCATGAACTCAATTTCCTACTTGGATCTAGATATCAAATAAATGGTAAGGGCATTTTTGAAAATAACTAGTTAGGTTTGAAAAGAAATGTTAAAAATTTGAAATAACTAAACCTTCAAACCCTAAATGTTGTGTTTTTAGCCTCCATGCATCTAGTCCAAAAGTATAAATGGCTCAAGCTAATGTTCTTCCCTTCTTTCACATTATTTTAAAATTATTTTTGTTGTGTGTTTTCCTTTTTCCTTTGCATTTTGCTATGTCCTTCCTTCACATTTTGTTGTGTTTTTGTTCTTTTTCAATGCTACTACTAAGTCTATGTTTTTCCTCACACTATTGTTAGCTTCATGTTTTTTTCTTCATACAACTATTAAATTTGTGTTTTTTTATTGCATTGTTGTTATGTTTTTCCTTTGCACTATTCTTGTTTTTTTGTAACATTGAATTCATGTTTTCCTTCATGTTGATGTTTTGTGTTATTTTTTTGTGTTACCATTATTGTGTTTTTCTTTTCATGATGTTTTTATTATGTTTTTCCTTCACATTACTATTGTGTATGTGTTATCCTTAGCATTGTTGTTGTTATGTTCTTCTTTCACATCATTATTTTTTTCAAATACATGTTCTCTCGTAATATTGTTGTTCCATACTTTCTAAGGTTGTTCCTATTACGTGTTCTTCTTTTACATTGTCTCATTGTGTTCTTACTCTTCATGCTTGTAGCTTGTATTAGACCCCATGTTCACATTTTATAGGTCAAAAGAAAAGTTTTCTTGGAAATTTTACTTTTCAAAAATAAATGTTTATTTATTTTCCATTTCTCCAAGCTTTGTTTTTTTCTTTTCTTTTTTTTTTTAGTTTTTTTAATAATTATGACCTCTTTTTTTGTTTCATGTGTAAAATTATTTTGGTGTTGAAATTTTTTTATGGTTCCTAATATTGTTTCAATATTTAATTTTTTTTTATGTTTTGTTGTGTGGGATTAGTAACAAAATAGTTTTGTATTAAAACATTACATTGCACATCAGTCTTTCCTGATGATGAAGAAAAAAAATGAGAAATGAATTAAATATTTTTTTTGTTTACAACTACTTGTAAACATTTGCATCTTGTTCTTTAAGCATCCATAATAGTAACAAATTACATTTTAAAAAACTTATAAAACTTTTTGTTTGCTTGAATTTCTCTACCCTTCACCTTGTTGAACATTCTTGTGAAAAATGGAAGGGTAAAATAAAATTGAAAATAGAATAATGTAAAATAAAAGATGTAAAATATTGATGAATGAAACATATTTGAAATGAAAAAAAATAAAAATAAAATCCACATTTACAAATTGAAATGAGCACCATTTTTTTAAAATGAAAATAAAACTAAGTAGAAGTTTGAATTATTACATTTTCAAGTCCTTTCATGAAAGTTTTTTTCACACAATGTTATGCATGGCTTGGTGGAAAAGACAAAATAAACATATATGTCTTGTTTCTCCTTAAAGAATATCATTCTCCTACTACTAGTTTTGATTTCTAAATGTCCAAGGGTGCTCATATATCTTTGAGATTGATATAAGTTTTTTGGGGCACATTGTAACTCTTGGCTTATTTGAGGCTATTGAAACCATAGGACATGCATTGGCTTCATTGATTTTGTGGATGCATATGGTTTGAGGAATAAGATTACAACAAATGTTAAAAATGAAGGTTCCAATTTAAACAAAACAAGTGTTTTCAAGTTTGTTGTGAAATGTGAGTTCTAGGCTTGCACAAGAGCTTTCAAGGGACATGTTTTGGGCATGTTTTCTTCAAGGCCTACTAATATGACACCATTAATGATATAGTTTGTAAGGGCTTCAAATATGTTTTATTTTATTTTTGTAAAACTAAACATGTAGATTTACAAATATGCATCACTTGGCCAAAGAAATATAGTATAAATCGATAAGAATGGAACAAGCCTTGCATTGAAACTAGTTTGGGGCTAATTAGGAAATCAAACATTCTAGTGAAAACTAGCTTAATTTCATTTTCATACATTATTTGGTTTTTTGTTTTTCTGTTGTTTCCATGGAAAATCAAACATTACTATTTTGCTAATTAAATTGTTTCTAGACATGTTTGTAAGTAAGATCATATTTCTTCAAAAAACATTGCAATTTGAGGCAACAAAGGTTATTGGCCATGTTCCTCCACCTTTAACTTGGCACATATTTTAAATCATTGTTGTTTTTTTTTTTCTAGTTGTGAGTGCTTGTGTGCTAAACCAATCATGTGGGCATTGGTTACTTTCTAATGCCTTGCATGTAACAATAACCGTGACATTAAAACTTAGGGGAAAAAAAAAGAATTGCATCTTCTATGGATAATATGATGGAGGGTGATTATGATGTGACTTTCAAGTTGTCATTCCTTCCATCTAACATTAAAAAATAAATTTCTGTGATTTTGGATGGTTTTCTATCATTCATAAAGAAGTATGAAGAAAATAAAACTCATAACACATTTTTAAATATCTAATGTTAAACCCAAGATTTACAAGTTTTCAAATGGTTTTTTCTTTTATTAGTTGCAATTAAGGTTTTTTTATTGTGGAAAATAAATGACCTTTGTTTCTAAGGCTTTTGAAATGCCACCATGTACTACACCCTATGGCAAAATCTACATATTTGGTAGATCAATTAAATGATGAAAATTCTAGTTTTATAGTTTTTTAGACAACTACTGAGATTAATTGGTCAAGTAAGAAATTGGTGAATAAGGAATTGCATATGTGGAAAAGGTACCAAATGGATACAAAGGACATTAAATGTCTTTTGGAGTGATGGGGAAGACATGAATCCTTTTTCCCAATTATAATTACTTGACATTGTAGAATACCAAATTGAAACTAAAAATATTTGTTCCTTGATTGGGATACTTATGGATTGGAAGAAATGTCAACAACAATAAAATAATTTAAATAACTTAATATTTGTTAGCAAAAATTGGTTTAATGATCCTAGGGTGGGTGGCATTTCATTGCCACAAACATTAAATAAAAGAAAATTCTAAAAAGATCCTTGAGAATATGTTTAGTGTTGATATGTATCTTTATAGGGACTATGAAACATGGCACAAGGTCAAACATAAAAATACATATCAACATGTAAAAACATCAATACATAATGGTCCAATGATATGTTTCATTGCTAAAGATTTTACTAAAAAAAAAGATTTTAAATTGTTATGGAAGGCAAACCTAGCACCTTGCAAAATAATCAATGGACGTACCTTTCCTTTGACAAATTTGATTCATGAGACCCAACTTTTAGAGGCACGTTTGAATGAATTTATTCAAACATTATGTTCAACATCATCAAGTTGTCTTAAAATCTAATAATCTTGGGATTTTTCTACTTCAAGATCCATAACCCAAATATCAATTAGCTAACTTGGAAAACATACTCCAAGATTAATTATCACCCAAGGCGAAAATATGTTGAATCAGTATTCATTGGAATAATTGTTTTTTTGCAAGCAACAAGGATTGCACCTTTTATAGTTTATACTACCCAATTAAAAGTTTTGAAAACAAATGTGCAAACAAATTTTCATCACAATATCAAAATTTCAAAAATGTATTTGAAAAAAAATGTCAACATATTGTCACAACACTAACCATATGACTTTGCAATTGAAGTATAAGGAATGCGATGACCATTTAGACCCAGGTACAAGCTCTTTCAAAAATTAGTGGGCTAAACTACGAAATTACATTGATGAAAGTCTTTTCAAAAACTTCATACAATATTCAAAATCATCTACATGCACACCAATACTATTTGTGAAGAAGAAATATGGGTATTTCCGCATGTGTATGGATTATCATAACCTTAAGAAAGTCACCACAAAGAATTGTTGTCCCTTGTCATTGACTTTAAGACTTTTTGAACAACTTTGTCAAATAAAAAGTATTCATAAAAATCAACTTGAAAAGTGCCAAGGTTTATTAGAAGAAAAATTGTCATTCACTTTACCAATAAATGAATCCTATGTTTTCTTGAAGTTTGGATGGATCTAAAATTTTTGCAATCTAACATTCTTAGTGCTATCACCCAAGGATGTGTTTACCTAGTTGTGGTGAAAACATTCTTTAACAATTTGAAAGCTTTCGTAGCATCTTCATCCCACTTGAATTTGTATTTTCCTCTAAGTCATGTAAACTTTGAAACTTTAGTTGGATTTAGCAAAAATATTTATATATATTCCAAATGAGTGGTCAAAGAAAAAGTTTCAAGAAAGTAACATTTGGGGTTCCTTTGTTCAAAAGCACAAAACGAACATGTTTATTTACGTCTTTTAATGCTTGTAGTTTCTAGGAGGGTTTGAGATAGTCCTTTGTATTGTCTTTCTTTAATCCACTAAATAATAGATATTAAATAGTGGATTAAAGTTGTCACAATTTTTTTGAGCAATTTTTAAAGGCTACGATTAGAATGTTTGAAAGGACTACATACATGTCTACAAATTTGTAATAATTCCCATTTTTTTTCATTCAACAATCAAGGTCGTACCCTAATTATTATAATTGATAAACCAAAAAAAAAAAAAGTTCACAATGGTGTAATTTGACACTTAATGATAAGGGGTCAAGCATTTTAGGAACACATGTCAAAAACATTTCAAAACACAAATTTCTTACTTGTGTAGCTTATGTAGATGTTTACAATTCTCCCATAATGCACACAGGTGAGGAACACAAAGCCCATGCAGTGCAAGTCAATAATAAAAATGACAATTATAAATAATTAAATTACACTAGGTTCACCTTTCCTTGGTTTTTTATGAAGTGGTTTTTAGTGGTACACCATTCAAGGATGGGTTAATTCGATTCCCATTTTGATTCACACAAACTCATCAAATCATTTTTTCTTTAAACGAATGTTTTAGATTATTTTTATATTATTATCATGTTAATATATCAATGTGGGAATAATGGACAATTGTACCTTATCGGATTCCATTCAAGAATTTTTTGAACTACTGAAATAAATTATGAAATTCATGACAAACAAACTTTTAACTATCATTGATGTGTTCAAGGAAAGGTGACATTTGATTAAAAGAATTCAACATATACTCATAATTTATATTGACCACAAGAACCTTCATGAATGTTCACGAATATTTTGTGAATGTTCAAGTACTCAATTATTGCCAAGCAAAATGGAACATGTTTCGTAACTATTTTAACTTCATAATTGCTTATCGTCCAATAACCAAACAAGGGAACTTAGGGAGGTCACTTTGTATATTTCAAGAAGCACCTGAAATAAAAAGGAATTTTTTATTTGCTATGAAATAATGGCATATTTTAGGTATATGTTAGAATATTTTATGTATATTCTCTTAACAAATTATAGACACCTTATTTATATTGGAATAAAAAATATATATATATATATATATACATATTTTAATAAATTCCACCTTACATTGTTTTGCACACAATTTGGAATAAAATGAAAATGACCTCCATAAACAAGGGAAGACAAATGCATTATCACATCATTCCTATCTTTTTCGAAACAAGGAGATGTTTTTGATCAATAAAGGTCCATCCTTTTAAAATCAAAATGATTATGCCTTATATCAATTGAAAATAAAAACCTTATTGACATGAAATTAATTGAACAAATATTGGATAACTTTCAAGAAGCTTCTTTTGTAAAGGATTTGAAACAACACTTTTATAACAAAAATGATAACATTTGTGACTTAGATGAATCTAAAGGCTTAATTTATTACAAAGATTTTTACTATGTTTCACCAAGGCCAACACAATACATGTCCTTCAAACACATCATGACCTTTCCATCTACCATGACAAGTGTTGTTTACATGGTTGTCAAAGAAAGAAATTTGCATTGCTTTCACTTGTGATGGTTTTGTTTATTACCAACAACTCATGCCATTTCTTGTCATTGACCAAATAAATACAATTGCATTTGGATTATTGATAATCATTCAATATTTTATGTTTTAGTTTTTGAACCTTTTCATGAACCTATGATTTTTGGGAGACGTATTTGACCACCTCCATTACATGAAATTGATGTTGAAAATTTATTTGAGGTCAAAAAAATTGTAGCTTCATGTATTTCTTGTAGATGTTTGGAATACTAAATCCATTTGCATGAATATGACATTAGTAAATGTATGTGGGGACCAATTTTAAAACTTAAATAATGCATTGCAAATGGTTTGAACACTTCCTCAACAACATCCATCCAAACTTAGTTCGATGACAATTCCAAATGTTGCCAAAGAATCTTGTCATCACATTTTCTAAGGTTTTAGAACCTCATAATTTATGTCAATTTTTTAATACTCAATTTTCCCGTAGACATGGGGAAATTTTATTTTTAAAAATTAAAAAAATTAAATACTATATAAATGATAGGAAATCCTTTCTTGTGTATCTTGTAATCATTCATGTGAAATCATGGAAAACTAAGAGATTGAAATCACATCATGTAAAAAACAAGAACTTTCGCTTGTAGATCTCCTAACTGAAACATTTCTATTATCTCATTTAGGGATTCATGCTGATGATTTTCAAATAAAAAATCATTTGAACCACAAAGGCATCAAAGATCCATTATAGATGTTGTTTAGTAATTGTCTTCCAAGTCAAACCTTCCCATGAAAGTTGTCCAAAAATCATAAGTTTGAAAAACATTTTATGAATAAAGATGCAACCCTCTTCATTTGGTTTTTGGTAAAAGACGTTGATCATTATCATTGGTTGTGAAGGTCATTCAATATTTTATCCCAAGAAGAACAACTATTTTGTGTCATAGAAACTATACAAGACATTTTTTTAATTTTCTCTGACTATGATTCATGTTCATCATTCCTTGCAAAATGTGTTGCTAAGAAAAAGGGTAATGTCACAAACATTAAGCATAAAGGAAAATAATTAAATAATTAAAAATATATATCCTTAAAAGTTTCTTAAAAAATCTTTGAGGAATATGCATTATTTTTTTTATGAACATTTTTTTTTTCTTGCAAGACTTTGTTAATAAAAGTAGCTAGAAAAATAATTAATAAAAATTTGTAAAAAGTTTAGTTAATGCATTTGTGGTTTGTAGAAGTTTCTAAAAAATGTAATTAGTGGAAAATTCTTAAAAACGTGATCAGTGAAAGTTTATAAAAGGTTTAATGGACAAAAAATTCTAAAAATTGAAGAACTTCTAGAATGTTCTATTGAATAATATAAATAAAAATCACAAAGGGTCAACCTTCAATACAAATTGTGTCCTTTGTATTCCTAATCCATCTCATACCTAATTTGCATCATTTTCAAACATAAAGACATTTAGTTCTTGTTCATTGACAAATTCCTTATTTGTCAAGTCCATATAATTTTTTCAAAGTTATATTTTTGTCTTGTCCTTTATCATTGATAAAGTTGATTCAAGCTTATGTTTCTTTCAAAGAAGAGTTTTAAAAATATGAAGTGAATTTGAACAAGGTGAACTTGTGGAAATTTAATTTCATCCCCTTTTACATGGATTTTGTTATCCAGGATGTGACAATCACCTTGAATATTTGACAAATGTTATTTTACAAAATATTTGAAAATTTGAAAATTGGTCTTAAATTTTTTTATATTTGATATTCTTGCCATATATCTTAAGTAAAATAAATAAATTAAAAAAATCCAACCCAATTCTCAATACCTGTTCTAAAAATGGAACCACTACACATCAAAAATGTGATAACCACCCAACATTGGTACATGTATGTTTTATTTGAAATATCAATCTTATGGCAAGTGTGTTTCCAGCTAAACATAACATGAATATAAGGGTAAAACATGGGTAAGATTGAATGACACAATATTTTGCATGAACCTACAACAATTGTTAAGGGTAGAGTACAAGGGGCCTAAGATGAGATGGTAGTCAAGAGTCTAGCCTCACACTTTGGGAATGTCCCTTGCCCAAGGGCATTACACATTATAAAGCATGAGGCAAATCGTATGATAAGCCTAAACATAAAAAGCTTCTCCTAATGCTCAAGCAAGTGCTTTAAGCTCATGGATAGACCCCTACCACTTGGACCCACAACCCAAACAATATCCAATAGGGTCCTCATCTTGGTGTAAAATTGGTTTGAATTCCTTTTTTTTTATGAACCCTTTGAAAAAGTGTAAAAGAGACCTCACAATTCTCAAGCCTACAATGCCGATCTTAAATTTGAAGGGTGGGGTTGCCCTTGACTCTAGCCCTCTGTGAAGGGCTGCTGTCAATCCTGCCTTTCCAAGTGAAGGATCTTTCTAAGGCCCACTTTAGACTAGGAGTCAGGACTGAAAAAACTTGGGGCCAACTTTGAGCATTTTTGGCTTGTTGTTTGGCCATGAGGGTTGCAGATTGGCTTCCCAAATTTGTTGGTATCCTTTTTTAGCCTTGGGGCCAATACAGGGCCATAAAGTTCAGCATTTATTAGTAACTTGCAAGAGATTGAAAACATTTTTTCAATTTCAGCCTTGACTCAAGGTGTAAAGCCCTTAGGGCTGATTTCAACTTTTGCACTAATAGAATGCTTGATATGAGTTGAACCATGGCCTTGGCTCCTATTGCAAAGTGGGCCTAACACTTGGCCTGAGCAAAAGAATCTTTGCATTTAAAATTTGAAGGCTAATAAATAACATTTATGATATATCATACACTCTTTACAAATATGTTACACTCGATATCTAATATGGATGTGTGCTTTACTCAACTACATTGAAAATTTTGGTTTCAAAGTCTTCCATCTTGAATCATGGCACAAATCTATGGCCAATTGTCAATATAACAACACTACATGTGTACACTCCTTGATTGTGGGTTAAAGTGTTAACATATGTCAAACAATCATAAATCAAAGTATATTTAAATTACAAACTACATGGTTTTAAAGTGCTTGAAATGTGTATACGATTTCATCAATCTTAGAACATATTTATGAACAATATTAACAAGGCGTAACATAATTGCACCAATGGCAAATGTGAGAATTAGAACATACCACATCAACAAAGCAGTAAAATCCCGATTCTCTTTACTTTGACCCCTTTTCATGTTCACTATCATAGTGTCTCTAAGGGGGGTTGCTCTCCAATGTTTCAAAAGTACTTACTTGATGATGGGCTAATTAGAAGTGGCTCCTTCAAAAATAAAATAATTTTCTTTTGAGTGCACCCCCTTACTAATTAATAGAAACAAACAATATACACCCCGAGAGCAGGACATAATAGGACCAACAAATAATATACATATTTAACAATATTCAAGTTTCTAAATGCATGAAACACCTCTTGATGTACTTATTTTGATTAAAACCCACCCACCTGATGTTGTTTTAGTACGAATGTAAGCTTGTCAAGGGCATGAGATTAGGGCATCATTTAACTTCATGTCTCCACCCCACCACATACAAAAAATATGCTATGGGGCTCCACCATTACAATTCATGAACAATGCATCCATAAATTGGTAAAAAGATTGAAAGTTGAGAAGCACATGGCACTTGTGGAAATTTGAAAGTCTTGAGTCAAGATATCTTGGGTGCATGAAACCACGTAGAGGATATAATATAATGGTATAATATAATGGTACACACACAGCCTTAAATGTGTGTGTGTGTGTGTGTGTGTGTGCATGCGCACAAGGAACACTTTCCATTGTGCATAAGTGTCATTGGCCAAGCAAGCCTTATGCCATGTCCAGACAATTAGGCAATACGACACTTCAAAACACATGCAAATCAATAAGGATCCAAAGACTTATGTGTAGGGTAAATCCCTAGGGTAAGGGGCATTCCCAAAAGAAGGTGCCTAGGATGAATTGCACCGCCTCATCCAAGGCCCCTGATTTTGCAAATGTCCTCCATCAATGGGCTTTACCCATTATAAGAGCACACGGCGAAGATGATTATGAACCCAAACATTAGTAGATTGTGAGGTATATGAAGTAGACGGTTCTTACACCTACTCCTTAGGAGTGGGAGTGATCTTATACCTACAAGTAGGAGATATTCATGGATATAAGGTGAACCCCAAATACAATAGGAAATGTCTTGGGGTGTGTTGTCTATCTAAACTACAATTTGGAGTGTCAGAACAACAAGTTGGTTTGTTGTGATTCTCTTTAAATTCTTTTGGGAAACACACATGGTAAAGGTTACTAATGATGCTGGTGTGGGTTTTTGGCAGTCTGGACCCAAATGATGAGAAAACTGACTTGTCTCATGTGATTGCCCTAGTTTTTTATACATACCTTGTTCAGAAGCCCTGTGCCTAAAGAACAACAACATTATGTTCATGTTTGTGGGGATCTAAAGCACACACCTCAGCTTGTCAGTGGCAAACAATTTTTGTTTTGGGCTTCTGGTAGATTCTGTGTGTTAAGTAAGTAAGTTTACATGACAAATGCAAATGAGTGCAACATGATTGCTCTGAAGAGTGGGATCTTAGATTAAATTGTCTGTGGTTGTACAGAGGACGAGAGGAGCTCCAGAGTCCAGCCATGGCTGGCTTTTCCTCTGCAACCATATTGATTCCCTTGACACTGCATTTAAGTGCATGACTCCAAAACACCACTAAATAATGTTTTTTGTTCACTCCATGAATTTGACTACTACCATACTTGACTTGACTTTCATGGACACCCCCTTTCGTTTTGCATTGAACATAGCACAAAACATGGGTTGTAGTACCCACAAGGTGAAGAGGCTCTTATTTACAATCCCATCTAATGTTTTTTTTCCTCCAACAAATTTTATTGCTTTTTCAACCACAAATTGGGAAATTTTTGTAACTTTTTTCTATTTTAAATTCAACTAGATTTTTGGGGAAAAAATCACAATTTTTTTAATATCACAAAAATTGGGAAAAGAGACCCCTAATCCCATCATCTAGAGGAAGGGAATCATCTTCTCTCTCTAGCATGAAAGAAATTAAATATTTTTATGTAAAGGAGCATAGAAGATTTTTCACATAGTCCAATTCATCCACAAAATCAACTACAACTAAAAGCATTGTATCATATTTTGGTGGTTTATTTCCATGACCTCTTCCAAGCTTGCATTGCCAACAATACTATTCAGCAATAATGTCAAGGACTTGTTAAGGATAGATTTAATCCGATCCTTTAATTTTAAGGATGCTTCTTTCTAACCATTTTGGATTGGATACAAAGAAGTTGCCACCATAAATCCTTATTTTAACTATTATATGTTGTCTCCAATTGTGGATCCAGTTGAAAATTTCAACTTTCAAGAACAATTTAACAACCATAGGAAACTTCACCAAAACAACACCACCATGATATCTATAAGTCCTACTTCCATTGTGTACCCATAACCACCTTCCCCTTTATTTTATTTCAATTTTAAAAATTGAATACAAAGCTTATTTCCACTTTTTTCTATATTTTTCACATTTTTTCCCATGCATGTTGTTGTCAAAATAAATCCAATAGCTCTAAACTAAAATTGTTTCAACAAGTGTTCAATTCAAGGTTTCAATACACCTAACAAAGTTCTTAAATCTTCTACAAGCTAACTTTTCACTCAACTTTACAATTTAAAAGTTTCAAAAATGAGGTGCCAAAGCTTTCACCCCTTCGAAATTCATCTTCAAAATATTCTCCTAAATGTACATGTTCCAAGCTTCCTCAACACAAAAAAATGCTTTTTTAAGAGGTTCATGAACAAACTACCATTTCAAATGCCTTCCAAGGCTCTCACAACCATGCATGTTCTTTCTTCTTGTTTGAGGCCTATCCCGGTCATTCTCGTGCTCTCTTTCTCCACCCCAAAAACACTTCTATCATAACTCCATGTTGCCCCAAGCCTTTAGCCATCCATAACTAGCTACCCCAAATCTTCAAAAGTGGAAAGTGGACCCCATTCCTTCCACTCATGGTTTGCAAATGAAGCTTACATAAACCCTAAAGTGTGAAGCAACTCCATCAACCCTATTTCATCTACTTTAGCTTCTGAATGAAACTTTCATTTCACCCCAATAAAAGAGTTCTTGACATTTGTTAGCACGTAGGTCCTTACTCTATTACTTCTCAAAAAACAAGGTTATTAATTTGACTATACATTAGTTGAAGACAACCTATTACTTAAGCCAACAATGGCCAATAGTGTCATATATTGGTTGATAAGCCCATACATTTCCCAACAATGACACACATTATCTGACAATAAACTATACAATGGTCAATAATGCCATGTACACTAGCTAATAAACACATACACTACTTGATAGTGCCACACATTACTTGATATTGAAAACTATACGCTAGTTGATAGTGCCACATGTTAGTTAACAATCTAAACTCACACTAAAAATGATCTTTCTACCAAAAAGAATGGTAAATTATTTTTAAACTTAATATAGTGCCAATAACTTGAATCACATCTATTTGATGTTGAAATACCCATAAATGAAACCCATGCTTAATATGACCACATGATAGACCTTCCCTAAAAAAGTGATATTCACAATGCCAAAATGCAAGCAAATGCAATTGCTCTTTTGCAAGATTCCATGTTTACTAAAGATGTTTTATAGGAAACCCATAAAGGTTTAAACCCTACTTTTCTTCATGGACTTGATTTATGTTAAACATTGTTTAGTTTTTGGGCTCCTTTTAAAACCCTCTTGAATTAAATGTTAAGAGGCTACCACCATGGATCCTTTTTCACCATTGTTTATTATCCAATTGTTGACATGGCCAAAAAAACTTCAATCTCTTAAACAACCACAACAAACTCCACCAAAACAACAACACCACTATGATATCTACAAATCCTACTTACTCCGCATACCATAATTGCCCTCCCCTTTGTTTTAATTCATCCTAAAATTTCAAATACACATTTTGTTTGAACATTTCATCAATCCCAACCTTAAAACTCAAACTTCAAACTCTACAATCATAAAAATCAAAAGGTCTTTCCCATGTAGCTTCTTCTAGCCAAAAAATGAACTCAAATGACAAGAAACTTTAACCCATGTAAAAACTTTGAAAACCCTATAATCACAACCCCATTTTCTTCTCCATTCTTTTTTTTTTCAAAATCACAAAAAGTCAAAATTGAAAGAACTAAAAAAACGATCTCCATATGCACATTTGAAGATTTTCTCCTCCTCTTTCTATCCTCAAAGAACTATGCAAAAAAAATTATCACAAAGCTTTTAAGTTCATATTCCTCATCCTCTTTCTTTTCCCTTTTCATTTTATTAAGATTAGTTTTTTCCCTCTCCCTAGATGCCATGAACCCTTCTTATCTTCACGACTTCTATGGTTCCCCTTTCCTCCAAAAGTTCCCATCATCATCTTTTTGTTACTTCCTTTTCATCTATAGAAATCACTTTCACATAAAGTTGGACAAAGTGGAAATGCTCCATTCAAAATTCTTGAAAAAACTTCTAGAACAAACTACTTGGGGTACCCCTTGCTAATTATCACCCCTCCTCAGTTCTTCTAACCTTATCAACATTTTAGTTTGTTATTAGCACCTTGTAGGCAACCAAAATATTGTTGGCTATCTTGTCATTATATTGATGTTTATCAATTGTTGGTTATCTTGTCAATATTTGCGTGCATTAATTGTTGATTCACATGTTGGCATTAGTTATCCATGGTTTCAATTCTAAAGTTTAGACTCCCAACAATTTACACATTATAACTTGTTCCATGTTTATTAACAAGGTTTCTTTTATTCAAAATTCATATGTATTCAAGTATATATGCAATACCAGCATTTGCATGGTTAGGTACACCTAGGTATAAATATACACATGTTTAACAATTTACACTAGTTATTTCAAGAAATCAAAAATGTTCTTTGAACATAAATAATTTAAAAACTTGATTACAACATTTCCAAGAAGAAAAAAATGATTTATTAATTGCAAGGAATTCTTATTGCACCAATCACATGTTACATTAAATATGAATTTAAACAAATAAAACCTAGGATTGTAATGTGAATAGTTAAACAATGCTAATCAAAATGGAGAAAGAAACAACATAACTTTGATTGTCATCTTGGGGTTTAAGAACACTTTGCATGTGATGATCATTACATTCATTTTTCTTTTTCTTTTGGAAAATAACACAAAACCTAATTAACAAGACAATACCCAAAGTTAGATGTAGTGACAAATGACATAACATGACTTTCACTTGCTCACCAACAAGTTTGAACATGAGACCTTTGTGGGACCAAACAAAGGTCATACCACTAAATCATCACCTTGAGGTATCCTTTTCATGTTTTCAATCTTAGTTTTAGACATATGAAATTTAAATTTACATTATGTTGAAGTATGCATATCAATCCTTAAAGGTTGATTAAAAACAAAAGACGTTGTTATCAAGATTTGGCAAATGGGTTTTTACTTTGTGGGTATGTTCAAACACATAGCTATGGGATTCACCCACCATGGCCATGTTAAATGTCATGCTTTTAAATTGTACAATTCAAGGCACTTCTTTGAGGATGGACATTAAAAGCCCTATGAGTTTCATTCATAATTTTAAACTAAATGCAATATGATGGTCCAATTGCAAATTGGGTGGTTATGTTGGACAAATGATGATAAGATGCACAAATAATGTTGAAGACAAATGGCCTTGTAAACTTGGCCACCAAATGGAAATATTAATATAAGTTTATGGTTAATCCAATGATGTGAGGTTTAAACACATTTTTTTCCACCATAAGCTGAGTTTGTCCCAAAAAAAAAAAAAGAGAGAGTCATATGTCCATTTTTTCCAACAACATAAAAATATAAATAAATAAATAATATGTATATATATTTATATGTATACTAAGTTACTAAAAGTCTCATGCTACAAAGAGATAATCTAAGATATAATTGGTTCTCCTTCCTAATTTTTTATTTTGTGTTCCATGGCTGCTTCTGTTTATCCAATCTGTGTAAAGACGAAATGATGCATCCTTTTTAAAGTGTTAAGAAGGTATATAAAATCTATGTTGGATCCATACTTGATAGCTGGTTTGCATATTCAACTGGGGAGGTGAGTATGGGACCCTTTTCTTTCTCACATCTTTCAACAATGGGATATGCCATACTTACCATACATATCACACCAATAGTGCACTTCATGTCCTGGAGCTCAAACTTGTGTCTTCAAGGGAGCCCTATATTTGGGAACTCATTACCCTAGTAAAAAAGCACCTATATTGGGACATACCTACTACCTAGTACCTACTTAAGAGCTCTTTGCAAGACACTGATCTCCTACACCTGGGTTAATGTTAATCAACATGGGAAACCACAATTAGTGCCTAATGAAATCTATGTTTAGACAGCCTAATCCTGATGGGCATAATACAACATGATAATAACAGGTGATTCAAACACCTAATTTTAGGTTCACATTTGTGTGACACCCATTACAGACTCCTTATTGAGGGTCCATTATATTAGTCTCTGAAAGACTAGTGTGTTTTGTATTGCAAGTTCACCTTGATTTAGTCATTACTCAATTGGAACAAGGGTGGTCTTTCTTCTTTTTTTTTTCTTTTTTTCTTTTTTTTTGTTTTAATAATTTTGTGATATTGAAATTTTGGTGAACTTTTCCAAAAACTGGGAAAATAATTCTAATTTAACCTATACAAATTTTCCTAAAATCTATAAGTGTGTTTGTCAAAAAACCAAATTCTTTTGTCAAAATGATTGGGTTGATGCTGAACAAAGAACAATCCAATTGGACAAATGCACCTGTTTTTGTGAATGGCATATGTTTGCTTATGTAAAAGTGTTAAAACATCAATTGACAATTTCTGAGCTTTCTGTAATCAAGCTCCAAATATTTGGTGCTTGGTTTACAAACCCGTGAATGCTGGTCCAAAAAACATGAATTCTGGCCCCTCAAGGTTCCAAAAGAAACTGGGAAACCAAAGGGACTTTTTCAGATGGTTTTGAGGTTGCCCAGGTAGTTGAGTTTTGTCATTTGTTTTTCCCTGTAAGCTAAGGGCAAAATCCATTTTGTACAGTTCAACTTGTGTGTGTTCTAAAAAGTAAACTATTTTTGTTTGGTTTTCATCACAGAGCTTAGATACGTGTTTTTGCAATTTACCAAATATTATACTCTTGTGCTGCAGACACAATTTGGGGTAGTTTAAGATTTTGGGGTTCTTGTCTACTTGGTCACGCTTCCAGGTGATGATGGTTCCATGTCCATCCATGTCCATGGCACCCAATTGAAAATACCTTCTCGTATGTATGGAGCAAATCGCACCTTGGGGTGTTCCCCTATAACGAGTGGTGTGTATGTTTAGAGCATGTGTTTGAAGTTTGGAGTATGTAAGTATTTTGGCAAGTTCAACATTTCAGTGTCAAATAATTGTACTTTGTTTTGAAGATTTCATGTGGGAAAATCATATATTAGGGAATATTCCTTAAAAGATTCTCTATTTTCCTTCTCTAGTTTCTTTTCCTGAATCTTTTTTGGAAAAAAAATCAACCTAAGGAAGGGGGCACTGGAGTCTTGTGCAGCATGAAAACCAGGGAGTACTTATGGAGAGGTGCTGCTGGGCTGGACAGGGTTTTTTTACCCCCAATTTTGTGATATCAAAAATGTGGGGATTTGTTTTTCCAAAATTAGTTGAATTTTCACTAGAAAACACAAAAAATTCCTCCACCCAATTAAAAAAATTTGTGGAAGAAAAACAATTGCTGAGCTATGCAGCCTGGGTAAATTATAAGTACTCTCCTTGACCTGAACTGATGATAAACAGCCTAGAAGGAAATTGGAGGCACATACTTACTTGCTTGCAGCATAAGTACTGGCCATGATGTGAACTCGTGTGCTACTTATAGAGCTGAGAATTGGTCAGAAAGATATCACATTCACAATGTTGGAACTGTGGCAAGATATCCAGTTCAAACATGGCACAATGAGTTCCAACCAAGGTGTTCATATTTCATCATCCAAATGGGCCTTCAAACATTCTAAGTTTTTTTTTTTTTTGGGGCAATCATCCAATTTGATTGGCCCATCACTCAAGAAAATTTGAGCTATGCAGGCTCCCCAAAATAGAAGGTTTTCTTTTGAAGTATACAGTTCCTCCCCTTTGGCCGCCCACCTATAGAGATGAAAGGATGACAACAATTGCCAAAGCATAGGGGATAAAAGTGAGGTGCTATTGGGAACTCTTTGAGGAACATGTCAAGAACTTGGGAACTCTTTTTTGCAACCAAATTTTCCAAAAGGAGCTATTTGATTGCTTTGGAACATTGGGCGCTCCCCAACATAGAGGCCAAAATATGGTTCCCTTCCCAAAATAGAAGCATGCTTGGTTAAAAATTGTCCAACACTGGTTAGCTGGCCATTAAGGTGGCTACTAGAGGATAGCAGCAAATCTTCAAAATTTTCATGCTGAGAGGATGAGACTTGTATCACCTTCAACTCTAGGACCCCACAATCTTTATGGTGCACCTTTCCACACACCATGCATGTTTTTGGGTGTTTCTCTTTAGTTGCCAGCTATGGATATGAAATTTGAATGCTCACCAAATCTCTTGAGTTAGGAGAGTAAATCAAAGATCATATCTCAAGGGCAAGAAAAGCAAACTCTTCCACCAAAGAGGGGGAAAACATAGGTACATTTTTCTATGTGCCAAACTCAGCCTGCCTACCCACTTACAGACTCCAGAGACTGACCATACACAACTTTGTGCTGGCCATTAGTTCCTAATCGCAACAACTGGGCAAGGTGGATATGATTTATTCCACCTTTTTCTGGCTTGACCATTGTTCTCTCCCCTAATAGAAGGGGGTTTTGCAACATTGGTTGCATGGAAATTCTATCCCTAAAATTGGGTGCCACTATTCTTGGCTTGGACTAATATAGCCTTTCCTAAGAACACCCTACTTATGATGTAGGTAAGTAATGGACTTGGTGGGCTACTAGGTAGAGTACATTCATGTGGATTGGATTGTTAGTAGAGGAGTTAACCACTATGGTTAGCTGTGGGACCAAAACAAGCTTCTTTTCTGTATTGTTGCAAACCATGTCATGTTAGTGTGATCCATATAGTTAGCTCAGAATTATTTTTTTGTATTGAGCTTCTTTGATTGGCCCAGTACAAAAAAAAGTTCTGAAAGGTTCAAGACTCCCCCCAACACCACACTCCAAACATTAAAACCTGTTAAGTCCCAATATTGGCCCAGCTATATAACTTCCAAGAGAACAATGTTGGGCAAAGCATATGAGACTAAGTGACATGCTATTGACATGGTATGGAGCAATGCAAACCCAATATCCTCACACATTTTCAGGAATCTTCAACCCTTGTAGGCTAGTCTCAAGTGAGTTCATTTTTTGAGAATTTCATGAAACATTTCCTATTTGAATCATTGTTGGTTTTAACACTGTTGGGCGGTTCTCTCTTTTTTCTAAGAGAAATCATTAGTTCCAGTCTTTCTTTCAGGGTGGTGTATGGAAACTGGCCTGGTTTTTTTAAATATAAATTTAGGGTTGGTGAGAATTGACCAAGGTATCAGGATTTTTATTTTTTCATAATAAACCAGTTTCACAAATGTAATAACGATTGATTTTCTCATCCAATTTCACAACCCAAATGTCAAATTTCATTAATAAAAAAGTAAACATTTACACTTAAATTAGGAAATTTTGAGAAATAGAATTATAATTAAAAAGTGATGAATTTTTTTGCAACTTTTTTTTTCTTCTATTTACAACTTTATATCGAGCCACAACTTCATTCCTTTCAAAAAAAAATTTAAACTCTTCTAATTTTGCATTTATCATTATGAGCTTGTAAATCAACAAGTGGATATAGGACTGAAACTATGTATGTTTATTACATAACTATGGAAATATATATTTTTATTTACACAAATATTTTTTTATTTTCAATGTGTAACAATCATTCCACACCATTTTCTTGAATTTCATACAATTATAAATTACACAAAAACTTTTGAAGACTAAAATTTCAATTCTCTTCATAATTATATTTCATAAAAGTTTGCACTTATACAATAACTTATTCTTTTTAAATGAAAGTATTTTTTCAAAAGCCAAAAACACTCATTTATATATTAATCAAAAGGAAACTAAACAATAAAATTTCTAAAGTGTACACATCACATAACTTTTCATATGATTCAACATGCACATTAATGTGGTAAAAGCTTTTCACATGAATCATCATGTGAAAGTCATGCACATTAATTGAAGCTATAACCAAACCATAATTGAATTATAAAATCTAATTACTACGTAAATTACCAAACTTAACCCTTAAGTAATTACATAAGTAATAGTGTAATTACATCAAGTTACAAGCTTTATTGATCGAAAAAAGGATTTACAACCAACCCTTGGGGCATGGGCCAATTATTGTTCACAAAAATCAACTTGTTTAAATTGTTTGATTGCAAATCACATCTTCTTAAACAAATAAGTTTTAAAATTTGAAAAAACATTTTTTCATTCTAAATTTGTGAACCAATGATCCCTAGGATTACATATAAAAAAAATCCAATGGTAGGAAACATAAATTCATGCTTCTCCCACCAATGAAAAGAACACTTGATATCTTTGACATCTTTTTTATATTGTTTGAAAATCAAAAGCTTTATTTGACAAGTTTTTTTGCTAATTCATTTCTCCTTATCATCATTTCAAAGATATCCAAGTTGCAATCTTCATCCATTCTTTGATCAACAATGTCATTTTTTAATTTAACCAATGGATGATGACATTCAAGAAAATAGAATGTAAAAACCTATCATTTTCTTCAATAAAGGCCACACCTTACTCACAATCAATAAAGGAGGACATTAAACAAAAATTCTTAAACTTAAGATCCAACATCAAAGACATCATATAGGGATTTTTTTTCTTTGTATTTTTTCAAAATGGAAATAAAAGAATCAAAAATGCCACAAGACTCTTTTCTAATGTTGGAAGTTAAACAAATCAATTCAAGAATAACACCTGAATCCTTTTCCAATAAGTTCTTAAAGGTGGAATATCCATTTTTCCTTTCAATTTCAAACTCACAAATATGATAAAATGTAGTGCATCATTTTGTGAATGATGATCCTTGAATTGGTTTAGAACACAAACAAATACACCAAATGAAAAGTAATTAACAATAATTTGGTATGTGCCATGCTAAAGTAGGTGGAACTTGAGCAATCATATTGATAAAACTTTGTTTGTTGTAATAAAATGTAACATCATCCTTGCAAATTGTAAAAATTTCTAAAATATGATGATTTTGCTAGCATATCTACAAAAGCAAATAAATATGGTTTTTTAATTAAAAAATCAAGAATTTAAAAAGAAATTGAATTTATAAAAAGGATTTTCAAATTGAAAAATCTACCTTGATTTCATTGGAATATTTGATTTTTGTTGGGGAAGGTTAAAGTCAACACAAGCTTTAAATCCACTCTTGTTTGCCTTTCCTTGATTTTTTGAGCCAAGTTATAAATTTTAATGAATCGCCTTTATGTAACCTTGATAGATACATATGTCAAGTTTTCATAATTTTTTTCATAAGTTGTAACATATTGGCAGGCGTTAAAAAATGCATGACCAAAATAAGTGCCCTATAAATTTTCTTCCAAACCTAAAAGGTTGCAATTTACAATTGATTTTAAAGTGCAAAATCATAATATTTAAGTTAAACCTTTCATCCTTCACATAAGCAAAAAAATTCTCCTTTAAATGATACTTTTCTCTACAATTCAATTCAAGTTTTGGTTAAAGATTGTGCAATAGTATTTATGGTTGCAAAAAATCTAATTGTAATGTGCTTTGGTTGCCAATTAACCCTCAAAAAATCACAAATGAAAAAGTATCATGGGTGAATTTTTATGTCCATACGTCATCATAATGACATGAAAGATGGTAAAACATAAAATTGTTTAGTTTCCTCCACCAATTCAAGTAAAATTTTCTTGTGAAACCCATTTTTTAGAAGGCAAAACAATTCTTAGACATAAATGCATACTAAAACACTTCAACCATAGACTTTTCACAAATTGCATGGACAAATGATTGTTGATAATTAAAAGGTCCAAATCTTTCATAAATTGTTTTTGCTAGACTTCATTTTTCTTGAAAGGTTTTTTTGCAACAAAAACTTGAAATTTGAAATATTAAATAGATTAAATATCTTTTTAGTAGGCTCTCTATTTGTTTCTCCTTTCAAAGGAATGTTCATTTCCTCCTCAAACATTTTCACAATGATAAAATGGTTTGTAAACACATGTTTTCTCAATGCAATTATTCCATTTGTTATATTGCATAAAATTAACCTTCTTTTGGTTATATTCATGTAACAAAGGATGCATTTCATGGTTGGAAGACATTTGACATCAATTTCCTTGTAATTATTCACACAATAAAATGACCAACATAATGCAGTCATGTATGGAATTTTTTCATTTTTATTTCTTGTATTTTTGGATTAATGTTGACTTCTATTTGCAGGATTTCATGATTTTCATATTGTTCTTGTATTGCTTGTTTGTTCATTACAACATCCTCCATAATTATTTCATGTCCATTGTCATTTCTAGCTTGTTTTCATTTTGAGATGATTGTTTGATTTTCAATTTCCACAAGAAATTTTACCAAAAGAGTAGAAAAAATAATCAAAAAATTCTATGAGCTACTAAAATATTACCGAAACACAAATGTGCAAGCATTTATAAAAGCAAATATTCACATTTCTCTCCTTTCACAATAGTGCAAAACATGTAGGAAAAAAAGTTCGTGAAATGGGAATGTTGAAAGAAAGTTACTATGCAAAATAATAATAATAATAATTTATGTATTACATTATATATATTTTTTCAATTTTTTTTTGAAAAGACGAAAGACAAAAAAAAAAGAATTAGAAAAATTATAAACAAGTGGAAAAACATTTACTTAGATGAAACTTGTTGCTGACAAGTTTTGACTTCCACACTTGTAATTCATGCACAAGGTGAAATGTAGGGGGAGGGGCGAGGGGACAAACACAAAACACATACCAACAATGACATACCAATAACACAAAAGAAAAATAACGAGAGACCAAGAAAGTGCATGGGGTGGGCATGGTACTTGAAAGGTAGTGACATGCCTTTCTAGGCAGACCTTCAAATGAGGATGCACCTAATCAAAGCCCAAGTCCGGACCACCACAAGGTAACCCTCGTTGCAACTTAGGTTGTGAATTTAAGTGGTAGGCCAGGTTCAACTCCTAGTTTGATAACACTCATCAACCACATAGGTGCTGGTGAATGAGGGTTCGAAGAAGGGGGGTCAAGGAAATGTTTTTGACGTGCCAAGTCTTTGGATTAAACATGTCTATGGTTAGGCTAGAAGATGAAAGATGGTAATCTCGAGTGATAGGCTTTGGACCACTTGGGAAGTCCATAATGGGTTGAGTCCCACCCATCTAAAGGTCAGGGCTAGCCGTGGGTTATGAGACAAATTTGAATGTTGAATCTCACCAGTGTGTGGTTTGCCATGTGCATGTAGTTTAAATGCTTAATGAGGTGCATGAATGGAGGCATGGGCACGGGAATGCCAAGGTGAATTTGTGTACAATAGTTGATATCAAAGTAGGTTCCTTGAGTCGTTAGAAAAACCTCTAAAGCATTGTAAGGCAATTCTCAATGCAAATGGCCTTGAAATAACTAGCACTGAACACAATGGTAGTGGTGGATTTTAAAACAAAGAGGAAGTACAAGATTAAAAAGGAGAAGACATAAATTGAAGAACTTGTCACCTTAGGTGAAAGTTTGGTGGAGGATGAGTTGTTTTGGGATGAGGTCCAAAATCTAAAGGACTTGGTGGAGGAGGAAATAAGAAATGGCTCCTCCTTAAAAGAGTAAGAAGGAAAAAGGGAAGGATGGGGTTGGGCCAAGTAAAGCTTTGGTCCAAGAAAATACTCCTTCCCCCATTGCCCATAATAAAGGAGGAACTAAGGTGAACATGGACTCATCGGTAAAAAAACCTCCTACGACTCCTAAGAAAAACAAGGGGAAGGAAAAAGTTTCTGAACCAAGCAAAGAGCCACCAATACATGTGTACCTACACTCTTCAAAGGAATCCAATGGATGATGATTCCTTATTAGTTCCCTTTAATCAACCCATAAAGGGTAAAGGGGGCAAATGGGCCTTGGACCGTTAAAAAGTGGATAGGTCTTCCAAGGCGCAACAAAAAGAAATGAATTGACAAGAGATGGACAAGATGTCCAAAGAATTTTTTGGCCTTCCTTGATACCTTTCAAGCCCTTGTGGTGCAACAAGGTGAAGCCATGTCATAGAATAATGAGATCATGAAGTTTGACACACTCCCAAGTCCCGAGTTGAACCCACTTGAGGGTCCAACGGTGTTGAGTTGCGGAAAGTTGGAATTTGAGGGGCACTCCTGACTTCCAGCACTAAAGACTGGGTAGAGGGGCATGCTAGAAGTCCCAGGATTAGACTAGGAAGATGAACTAGGAGATCAAGCTTGAATCTGCATCCAAACCAACCACAAGAAGGTTAGTTAGCATTCAGGAACACCCTTGGGTGTTGGGACAAGCCACGGGCACTTTTACACACAAGACTCACCATGGCCCGGACTCGAGAAAAGCCACCACCTTCCCCCATATAGTATTCTCTACGTCTCACCACGGAGGCTACATCCGAATGGCTCTTTTTCCCGGGACTCCCAAGTTGGAGTCCCAAAACTGTCCCGGGTTGGAGTCCTAGGACTTTGGATGGTCGTAGCTCCTCGCCCCAAACTTAGATTGGGACGAGCTCTAAATTAAAGCTATAGCTCTCGTTGAGAGCTTTCCAACGCCATGTCACACTCTTTGAGGCGACATCGGGAGTCGATTCCCGACTTTTAGTGGTCGGGAGTCAAATTGACAATTTGACTCCCGGCCCTTCTTCTGCCCATAACTTGGGCTGCAGATTTCCAAATGGGCAATGCGAGGCCATTTTGGACATCTACGCTTCAAGAGCTTTCCATTGATATAAATAATGCACCAAGGCGAGGAGATTTGACCCCTCAAATCGTCTTCTAAGTTTTCAGGAGTCCCAGAGGACTCCATTTTCCCACTTTTCGGAGTGTCGCAACCCCACTTTGGCCAAGTGTGGGGGTGAAGCCCAACACTTGGAAAAGTTGGAGGTTGGGAGTCTTCCGGGACTCCCGAATGTTCAGAGCTCGACAGCAAGGGGCAAAAAACCTCGCATTGGGGTGTTCTTGATGTCATTGAAAAGGTCTTCAAACGTAGATATCGAAAATGCCCTCGCATTGGCAATTCGGACATCTGCAGCCCAAGTTATGGGCAAAAGAAGGGCCGGGAGTCAAACTGGCAGTTTGACTCCCG
>Ga0116231_10005022_pt1 | contig 26392 bp, 28 predicted proteins | sample S1TSphgellanicum_2_FD_89695 | JGI IMG/M metagenome (GOLD analysis project Ga0116231, IMG submission 89695) | Host-associated microbial communities from peat moss isolated from Minnesota, USA - S1T2_Fd - Sphagnum magellanicum MG | ecosystem: Host-associated > Plants > Peat moss > Unclassified... | reverse complement strand
GGCGAGACGGCGGCGTTCGCCGGGTCAGGCCTGACCGGGCGTCAAGAACCCTAGGACGCTCTGCATGCTGTAAAGGCCCGGGGGGCGTCCCACGGCCCATAAAGCCGCCTCCACGGCGCCCCTTGCGAACAGTCCCCGGTCCCGCGCGGAATGGGAGAGGGTGAGGATTTCATCCTCGGCGGCGAAGCTGACGGCGTGCTCGCCCACCAGGCCGCCCCCGCGCATGACGCAGAACCCGATCTGGCCGTCGGCTCGCGGACCGGTGACGCCGTCGCGGAGACGGACCTGCACGGTGGGGAGATCGACGCCGCGCCCCTCCGCCGCCGCCTCTCCCAGCATCAGGGCGGTGCCCGAGGGCGCGTCGATCTTGCGCCGATGATGGGCCTCAAGGATCTCGATATCGTAGTGGGCGGCGGGCAAGGCTGCGGCGGCCTGGCGGACGAGGCCGACGAGCATGTTGACGCCCAGGGAGAAGTTTCCCGACTTCACGATGGCGATGCGCTCGGCGGCGGCGCGGATCAGACGCGCCTCGGTTTCAGAAAATCCGGTGGAGCCGATGACCAAGGCCGGCCCTCCGCGATCCGCACACGCCGCAGCCAGGGTCGCTGAGGCCGCCGGCGTGGTGAAGTCGATGACCACGTCGCTCGCGGCGAGGGCTTCAGCCTGGGTCGTCAGATCAGCGTCAAGGCGCGTCTGGGGTTGATCGAAACGCGCGGCCAAGACCGCGCCGGGTCGGTGGGCGACCACGTCGGACACGGCTCGGCCCATACGTCCAAGGGCGCCCGCCACCCCGATACGGATGGGATCAGCGCCCATGTCGCGGCTCAAGGACCGAAGGGATGATGGACAAGGTCAGGTCTCCCGACGCAGAACAGCCAGGGATGCGGCGCAGCGCCTTCAGGGCAGAGAAGCCCGCCCGGCCCTCCGGATCAAGCGGTGCGGCGGATGCGGACCCAAGTTCGCCTAGGCCCTGGCCTCCGGCTCAGGCTTGCGCACCACGCCGTCCCAGAATTTCCGCGCCTTATGGAAAAATCCGGCGTGGCGCGGATGGTGGCGCTCGGCTTCGCCGAAGGTTTCGGCAAGCTCGACGAGGAGTTCGCGCTGGCGAGCGGTAAGGTTGGTGGGGGTCTCCACATAGAGCTCGACGATGAGATCGCCGCGTTCCCGGCCGCGCAGGGCGGGCATGCCGTGCCCCTTGATGCGCACGAACTTGCCGGTCTGGGCGCCTTCGGGGACGCGGACACGCACCTTGCAGTCGCCCTCGCACTCGGCCTTCGCCGCCAGGCATGGCGCTTCGATCTCGCCGCCGAGGGCGGCCATCCACATGGGAACCGGCGCATGGCAGCGCAGATCAAGACCATCCCGCTCGAAGAGCTCATGCGGCTTGACGGAGAGGAAGATGTAAAGATCTCCGCGCGGTCCGCCGCGCACGCCCGCATCACCCTCGCCGGACAAACGAATACGCGCGCCGTCGTCGACGCCGGCGGGAATACGCACCTGGAGGGTCCGCTCCCGGCGCACCATGCCCTGACCGTGACAGCTGCGGCAGGGTTCGGTGATGATGCGCCCTGCGCCGCCGCATCGCGGGCAGGTGCGCTCGATGGCGAAGAACCCCTGACTGGCCCTGACGCGACCCTGGCCGGCGCAGGTCGGACAGGTCTGGGGCTGGGTGCCAGGTTTCGCGCCGGACCCCTGGCAGGGCTCGCAGGTCATGGAGGTGGCCGCTGAGATTTCGACCTCGGCGCCGGAGAAAGCCTGCTCGAGGGTGATCTCGAGATCGTACCTTAAGTCCTGACCTCGGCTTGGTCCGCTCGGCCGGCGTCCGCCGCCGAACATCTCGCCGAACACATCGCCGAACACCGAGGAGAAGATGTCCGACGGATCCCCTTGGAACCCGCCGCCGCCATTGACGCCGGCGTGGCCGTACCGGTCGTAGGCCGCACGTTTCTGCGGGTCCGAAAGGACCGAATAAGCCTCGTTGCACTCCTTGAACCGGACTTCAGCCCCATGGTCTCCAGGGTTCCGATCCGGGTGATGCGCCATCGCCGCCTTACGAAAAGCGGTCTTGAGCTCAGCCTCGGTGCAGGTGCGTGCCACACCTAAGATTTCATAGTAGTCGCGCGCCATTCCGCTGTCCGACCTCTCGCCCCAAAACGCCATCCGAAGGGACCCGCGACTGACGTCGCGGGTCCGGGAATTTCAGTACAGGACCCCTACGTCCTGGTCAGGAGACCCGGCCAGCCCAGGCGGCGATGCCTGTTCCGGGGCCGGGTTCCGCCGCAAGTCGTCAGGCGGACTTCTTGTCCTCCGACACTTCCTCGAACTCGGCGTCCACGACGCCGTCGTCCTTGGAACCGCCGGCCTCGGGCTCCCCGCCTTCGGCCTGCTGGGCCTTATACATGGCTTCGCCGAGCTTCATGGACGCCTGGATCAGGGTCTGGCTCTTGGCGTTGATGGCTTCAACGTTGTCACCGTCCTTGGCGCCCTTCAGATCCGCAATGGCGGTTTCGATGGCGCTCTTGTCTTCTGCGGACACCTTGTCGCCAAACTCACCGAGGGACTTCTCCGAGGAGTGGATCAGGGCCTCGGCCTGGTTGCGCGCCTCCACAAGGGCCTTTCGCTTCTCGTCCTCGGCTTTGTTCAGCTCCGCCTCGCGCACCATCTTTTCGATGTCCGTGTCGCTCAGCCCGCCGTTGGCCTGGATGCGGATGGACTGCTCCTTGCCGGTGGCCTTGTCCTTAGCGCCCACATTGACGATGCCGTTGGCGTCGATGTCGAAGGTGACTTCCACCTGGGGAACGCCCCGGGGTGCGGGCGGAATGCCCACAAGATCAAACTGACCCAGGATCTTATTGTCCTGAGCCATGGGCCGCTCGCCTTGGAACACGCGGATGGTCACCGCCGACTGGTTGTCATCCGCCGTGGAGAAGGTCTGAGACCGCTTGGTCGGGATGGTGGTGTTACGCTCGATCAGGGGCGTGAAGACGCCGCCCAAGGTTTCGATGCCGAGGGTGAGGGGGGTGACGTCCAACAAAAGGACGTCCTTCACATCGCCTTGGAGCACGCCGGCCTGAACCGCAGCGCCAAGGGCGACGACCTCGTCCGGGTTCACGCCTTTGTGGGGCTCGCGTCCGAAGAACTCCTGAACCGCCGCCACGACCTTGGGCATCCGGGTCATGCCGCCCACGAGCACCACTTCGTCGATTTCTGACTTCTTATAGCCCGAGTCCTTCAAGGCCTGCTCGCAGGGCTTGATGGTCTTGGCGATAAGGTCCTCAACCAGGCTTTCCAGCTTGGCGCGGGTGAGCTTCAAGGTCAGGTGCAGAGGTCCCGAGGCGTTCATGGAGATGAAGGGCAGGTTCACGTCATATTGCGGAACCGTGGAGAGCTCCTTCTTCGCCTTTTCCGCCTCTTCCTTCAGCCGCTGAAGGGCGAGCTTGTCATTGCGCAGGTCGACGCCGTTGGCCTTCTTGAACTCGTCCGCCAGGTAGTCGACGACCCGCAGGTCAAAGTCCTCGCCGCCGAGGAAGGTGTCCCCGTTGGTGGCCTTCACTTCGAACACGCCGTCGCCGATCTCAAGAATGGAGATGTCGAAGGTGCCGCCGCCGAGGTCGTAGACGGCGATCTTCTTGCCTTCGCTCTTCTCAAGCCCGTAGGCCAGGGCGGCCGCCGTCGGCTCGTTGATGATGCGAAGCACCTCTAGGCCGGCGATCTTGCCGGCGTCCTTGGTGGCTTGGCGCTGGGCGTCGTTGAAGTAGGCTGGAACCGTGATGACGGCCTTCTCCACCTTTTCGCCAAGGTGGGCTTCGGCGTCCTCCTTCAGCTTCTGAAGGATGAAGGCGCTGATCTGCTGGGGCGAATAGTCGCGGCCGTGGGCGCGAACCCAGGCGTCGCCGGTGGGCCCCTTGACGATTTCATAGGGCACCATGCCCTTGTCCTTCTCCACCATCGGGTCTGTGCTGTTGCGACCGATGAGGCGCTTGATGGCGAAGAAGGTGTTGGACGGATTGGTGACGGCCTGCCGCTTGGCGGGTTGACCGATAAGGCGCTCGCCGTCGTCCAGAAGCGCGACCACCGACGGGGTCGTGCGCGCGCCCTCTGCGTTCTCGATCACCTTGGGCGTCTTGCCGTCCATGATGGCGACGCAGGAGTTGGTGGTGCCGAGGTCGATGCCGATGATCTTGGACATGTGCGTAGCTTAAACTCCTTGAAGGCGGGCGGTTCGCGGCCTCCTACGAAGCGCCGGCTGGTCCGTCCCCTGTTGTTTGCGTTTGTTGGGAAACAGGCTTTGCTCCCCACGTAGCTGCGATATGGGAACCGCCTGCGCGCCCGCAAGGCCAAAGGGCCCTGCGACAGCCTGCTCATGGGGTGGAAATGCGACATAACGGGTTCCGCCTGCACGCCGAGGTCTTGAGCGAGGGCGAACAGGCCGCCCTTGTCGCCTTGGTGTTCGCCCTCGTGGAGGACGCCCCGTTTTACGCTCCCGTCACCCCCGGCGGCCGCGCCATGTCCGTACGGCAAACGAGCTTTGGCGCCCTGGGCTGGATCACCGACGCCTCAGGGTATCGCTATGGTCCGCGCCATCCCGTGACGGGTCGGCCCTGGCCGCCCATACCGGATCCGCTTAGGGCGCTCTGGCGCCGGTTCGCCGGCGCAGCGGCGGCGCCCGACAGCTGTCTCGTCAATCTTTACCAGGGATCGGCCCGCATGGGCCTGCATCGCGATGCGGATGAGGCGGACCAGACCGTTCCGGTGCTCAGCTTATCCTTGGGCGACATGGCGGTCTTTCGCCTGGGCGGCGCGACGAGGACTTCGCCCTCCATGACGCTGCGCCTGAGGAGCGGGGACGTCAGCGTTCTCGCAGGCGAGGCGAGGCAGGCCTATCACGGAATCGACCGCATCCTTCCGGGGTCCTCGCGGCTGATCCCAGGGGGCGGGCGGCTGAACTTGACCCTGCGCCGCGCTGCGCCCCCGGACGCGCCCTAGGCTCTAGACCCCGAAGGCCTCTCGAAGGCGGTCGAACTGGGACAGAACCGGATGCGGCGCATCGCCTTCGGACGGTTCAAGATACATGCGCCGGTCGAGGTGAGCCACGCGCTCGAACAGCCGCTCGGAGCGCTGCACGAGGGAGATCAGTCCTGAGGGAAGCTCTGCCCGCAAGGGATCAAAGGGCGTCGACCCGGCCACAGCCTCATCGGTCGTCGGGCTGTGAACTGCATCGAGGGCCAGGCGGTAGCGCGCTTGGCAGGCCTCGGCGGGCGACATGGCCCCTTCCTTCACCGCGCGCTGCACCAAGAGCCAGGAGGCGACCTGCATCAGTCGCGTGGTCAATCGCATGCTTTCGCCGGCGTAGGTGAGGGCGGCGTTGCGTGACAGCAGCTTGGAATCGTGCCGCCCAGATCCGTCGAGATAAGCGGCGGCGTCCTCCACCAGCTCCATCCCATCTTGGAACGTCCGGTCGAGGAGTTCAGACCGCGCGAAATCGCGCACCACCCCTGCCCGCTCCGTCGTGACAGCCGTCGGGCTTAGCTCAGTCATGCGGCGATGGTCCCTGATAGCGACGCAAGGTCACGTGGACCTGACGGCGGCGCGAGGGCCCCTCGCCCCCTGAGGGCGAGACCGTGTGCAACCCCCATGCCATGCCCCCCGAATCTCCAACGCCGATTTCCCCATCAATCGCTAATCAAGATTGCCGAAGGCTGAACAAAGCGTCGGCGGCGGCGCGTCCTTTTCTTTTCGCCTCAAGGGATGACCGGGTCCGCTCGATCTCCGCCTGCAAGAGTGCGATGCGCTCCTCCAGCTCGCCCACGGCATGAAGTTCAAGATCTTCGCGAAGCGCTTCCCTGAGCGCCCAGCCCCGCTGCGCGCGAGGAGCGTGGGGTTCGTCCGACATCCTTCAGCCCTCCAGGTCTAACAATGGGTTGGCCGTAACGCCGCTCGAGGCTATCAGAACGCGTCCACGAGCGGGAGGCGCCCCAATGAGCCTGGTTGAGAGCGCGATGACGGCCATCGTCGTGGAGGGGGGCAAGGGAGGGCCCGACGCCCTGCGGGCGCGCGTGGTTCCAACGCCCAGCCCCGGCCCGGGGGAAATTCTGATCCGGGTGCGCGCCGCGGGCGTGAACCGGCCGGATCTGCTCCAGCGTATGGGCTATTACCCCCCGCCGCCGGGCGCGCCCGACATCCTTGGACTAGAGGCCGCCGGCGTGGTGGCCGCGGTCGGCGCCGGCGTCGAACGCTGGTCGGTGGGCGATGAGGTGTGCGCTCTTCTGGGGGGAGGAGGCTATGCGCAGTATTGCCGCGTGGACGCCCGCCACGCCCTTCCCATCCCCGTCGGCCTGAGCCTTTTGGAGGCGGCGGCCCTGCCCGAGACGGTCTTCACAGTTTACGCAAACGTCTTTGAAGGCGGCGCCCTGAAGGCCGGCGAGACCCTTTTGGTTCATGGCGCCACCTCAGGCATCGGGGTCATGGCGATAAAGATGGCCAAGGCCGCGGGCGCTCGGGTGATCGCCACGGGGCGGGGCGCGGAAAAGGCGGCCGAGGCCCTTCGCCTCGGCGCGGACGTCAGCGTGGACGCCGCGTCGGAGGATTTTGTCTCCAAGACCCTCGCCGCGGGGGGCGCAGATGTGATCCTCGATATGGTGGGCGGCGACTACACGCCCCGAAACCTAGACTGCCTTCGGCCCCTGGGCCGCCTAGTCATGATCGCGACCCAGGCCGGCGCCGTCGCCAACGTCGATCTCTCCAAGATCATGCGCGGCCGCCTCACCCTCACCGGATCAACCTTGCGGCCCCGGTCGGCGGATGAGAAGGCCCGCCTCGCCCGCGCGGTGGAGGCGGCGGTCTGGCCCTGGGTGGCTCAGGGCCTGATCCGCCCGGTCATCGACACGGTCAAGCCCCTGGCCGAAGCGGCCGAGGCGCATAAGCGTCTTGAAACCCTGGGCCACGTCGGCAAGGTGATGCTGTCGGTCTGACGGCCTTGCCCTCTTCGCCGCCGTCAGACAAAAGCCCCCCATGAGTATTGGCGTTTTCGACTCCGGCGTAGGCGGGCTCAGCGTACATCGCGCGCTGGTCGAGCGCTTTCCTGCGGCGGATTTCACCTATCTCGCGGACCAGGCCAACACCCCCTACGGCGGACGCGGCGGGGAGGAGATCGTCGATCTGACGCGCGCCGCCTGCATCCAGCTCTTTGAGACCGGCGCTAACCTAGTGGTCCTGGCGTGCAACACCGCCGCGGCCATCGCCCTGCGGCGTCTGCAGCAGAGCTGGCTTCCTGAGTATCGACGCGCCCTCGGCCGGACCGTCAATGTCCTGGGTCTGATCGTCCCCACCATTGAAGCGGCGACGGGGCTGCCCTGGGAGCACGAGGCGGACCGACGCGGCGACAAGGTGGAGAAGCTTGACGTGATCGGCGTCTTCTCCACCCCCGCCACGGCGCGGTCTCGGGTCTATGAGATCGAAATCGACAAGCGTCGTCAGGACGTCGCCGTCTTCTCCGAGCCCTGCCCCGAACTCGCCCGGATGATCGAGACCGGCGCGGGAAGGGACGCCTTGCACGCTGTGATCGAGGATCACGTCAAGGCCCTCGCCTTGAAGATCGGACGCCCCCCCAGCCGAGCCATCCTCGGCTGCACCCACTATGAGATCGTCGCGGATCTGTTCGTCGCCGCCCTTCCCCCGGGCACGCCCATCATCCATCAGCCGGCGGCGGTGGCCGCGTCCCTTGAGCGTTATCTGGCCCGCCATCCGGAGTACGCCACCGGCGGCGCGGGCCGGCGAACTTTTCTGACCACCCGCACCACAACCGAACAGAGCGCCCTGATCGAGGCCTTCTGGGGCGCGCCCCTTGCGTTTCAATCCCTTTAGCCGCGTCCAGCGCCATCGCCTGCGGGCGGCCTCTTAAGCCGCCGCCCGCTCCGCCGCCATCACCCGGCTGACCGCGTTCACCACGGAGGCGATGCGCAAGGCCGCCTGGATGGCGACGGCGGAGGTATTGTGCCGCCGCAGCTCCGCCTCGTGCGCGTCGAGACACATGCCGCATCCGTTGATGGCCGAGACCGCGGCGCACCAGAGCTCGAAATCAATCTTCTCCACGCCGGGATTGGAGATGACGCTCATGCGCAAACGGGCCGGAAGCGTGCGGTAATCGTGGTTCTCCATCAGGTGCAGGGCGCGGTAGTAGACGTTGTTCATGCTCATGATCGCCGCGGCCGCCTTGGCCGCGGATTTCGCCGCATCGGATAGATTTGAAGCGCCCTCTACAGCCTTCAACACATCCGCCTGACCCACGGCGTAAGCCGTCGCGAGGAAGCAGCCCCATTTCTGCTGGTCGGTAAGGACGGTCTCGGCGATGAGGACGTTCAAGTTGAGGCTGAGGTCTTTGGCGTAGGCTGGAAGGGCTTCGCGCAGGGCGTCGATGGACATTGGGGCTCCGGAAGGGGTGGTCTCGAGCGGCATGGTGAAAAACGGCGTCGGAGCCGTTCAAGGCGGGGAGATAGGGGCGATATTTTCGGCGCTGGATAGAGACAGCGCCAGTCCTCATGACGCCCGGATCAGCGCACCCCCTAAAAAAGGCGCCATCCGCGCAAAACGCCTTTGAGGCGACGGCTGGAGGGGGGAAGAGCCGACTTCGCAAGGGCGGCGCCGACGCCATGGATAAAGATCTCCTTGGGATGGTCAGGCAAACGGCCAGGTTTCGACCAAGGCGGCGCGAAGCTTGGGCACAGGAGACGCGGCGAACGCCTCTAGAAGCCAAGACCGTCGTTTCGGTTCCAAAACCGCGCGCGTCAATCGCTGGTATAGAACAGACCCAGTCGTCTCCAGGCGCGTCGATTCGAGGATCCCCCATCCGTGCTGCCCACCCTGCGACAACTGCAATACCTAAAGCTTCTGGCCGAGCACGGCTCGTTCAGTCGTGCGGCCGAGGCGGCCCATGTCACCCAGCCGACCCTCTCCGCAGGGGTCCAGGAGCTTGAAAAGATCTTAGGGGCGCCGGTGGTGGACCGCGCCCGATCCGGCGTGATTCTCACCAAGGTGGGGGAGGAGGCCGTGCGCAGGGCCAGCGACGTCCTTGCCCGGGCCGAGGACCTGGTTCAGGCCGCGCGATCAGCGGGCCGCCCCTTGTCGGGACGCTTCCGGCTTGGGGTGATCCCAACGGTCGCCCCCTTCATCTTGCCCAAGAGCCTTCCCCTTTTACGCGGACGCTTTCCCGAACTTCGCCTGTTTCTGCGGGAGGACCTGACAAGCCGCCTCATGGCCGCCCTCAAGGCCGGATCCCTGGACGCGGCCCTCATCGCTCTGCCTTACGGGGCCTTGGGGATCGATACGGCCCATGTGGGCGATGACGAGCTTGTAGCCGCCTTGCCCGCCAACCATCCGCTCCTCAGCGAAGCCAACCTCACCTCCGACGCCCTTGAGCGTGAGAACCTCATTCTCCTCGAAGACGGCCACTGCCTTCGCGAACACGCCCTCTCAGCGTGCAGCGTGGAGGTTCCCAAAGGCTCGGAGGCCGAGAGCGCTTTCGCCGCCACATCCCTGGCGACCCTTGTGCAGATGGTGGGCTCTGGACTTGGCGTCACCCTCCTGCCCGCCATGGCGGTGGACGCCGGCCTCACAGACACGGCGCCCATCGCCGTCCGCCGCTTTTGCGATCCCAAACCCTCTCGGGAGATCGTCGTCGCCTGGCGCGCCGGCTCAAGCCGCGAGGCGGACGCGCGCCTCCTCGCCAGCGCGCTCCAGGCGGCCTTCTGACCGCAACCGCGCGGAGCGTTGGGAAAAAATCCAGGTTTGGCGACCCCGCATCTTGCAAAAAGAATAGGTTTCGATATATCGTAGATAAGATATATCATGAAAGGATATCGAGTGTTCAATTCACATCATCATCATTGGGGCCGCGCCCGTTTCGGGCGCCATTCCTTCTCCGGACATGGACGTCGCGACGAACTGGGGGGCAGGGGCGATCGGCGTAGCCGCCTGTTCGCCTCGGGCGATCTGAAGTTCGTGGTCCTCGCCCTCATTGCGGAGAAACCCGCCCATGGGTACGAACTGATGAAGGCCATCGAAGACCGCCTTGGCGGCGGCTATAGCCCCAGCCCAGGCGTGGTCTACCCAACCCTCACCCTGCTTGAGGAGATGGGCTATGCGAGTGTCCAAGCGCAGGACGGCGGCAAGCGCCTTTACAGCCTCACCGACGCTGGCCGCGCCTACCTCGCCGAGAACAAGCCCGTGGTGGACGCCATCTTCGCCCGGATGGACGAGGCGGGCTCCCGCGGCGGACGGTTCTCGCCGCAGATCATGCGCGCCATGGAGAACCTTCGAACCGCCCTGCGGTATCGTCTTGACGCAGGCCCCCTCACTGAGGCCCAGGTCCACGCCGTGGCCGAAGCCCTTGATCAGGCCGCCCTCGCGGTCGAACGCACCTGATCAGACCCCGAGCGCCCCATCCCTCAAGGCGTGGGGAGGCGGTCAGTCCATGAGCTTGCGGGTGAAGTAGACCATCTGCAGCGCGCTGGTTCGGGCCTGCTCCTCCTGGCTGGCGCCTGATCCGTGACCCCCTTCGACCACCTCGTAGAAGAGGTAGGGATAGCCAAGAGCGGCGAGCTTGGCGGCGAATTTCCGGGCGTGCTGGGGCCCGACCCGGTCGTCCTTGGTGGTGGTCCAGATGAAGGGCTCGGGGTAGTCCATTCCAGGCTTCAGATTATTGTACGGCGAGATCTTCGCCAGGAACGCGCGTTCCTCCGGCACCGAGACGCTCCCGTATTCCCCCACCCAGGACGTGCCCGCCGCGATACTTTCAAAGCGGAGCATGTCGAGGAGGGGTACGGCGATGTCCACCGCCCGCCAGAGCTCAGGATGCTGGGTGAACTCCACCCCCATTAGAAGGCCGCCGTTGGACCCGCCCTCGATGCCGAGGCGTCGCGGGCTGGTGATGCCCCGGGCCATCAGGTCGCGGGCGATGGCGGCGAAGTCGTCGTAGATAATCTGGCGCTTGGTCTTCAGCCCGGCCTCGTGCCAGGCGGGACCGAACTCTCCCCCGCCGCGGATGTTCGCAAGGACGTAAACACCCCCACGTTCCAGCCAGAGTTTGCCCGTTGTGCCGGAGTAGCTGGGGGTGTTGGACACCTGAAACCCGCCATAGGCGGTGAGGATGGTGGGGTGGGAGCCGTCAAGGGCCATACCCTTGGGGTGGACGACGAAGTAGGGAATTTTTACGCCGTCGCTGGACGCCGCCTGCAGCTGTTCAACCACATCTTTGGAGGCGTCGAATTTGGGCGGCAGGGCTTTGACCACAGCGGCGGTCAAGGTCTTGGTGTTCACGAGCGAGGCTGTGGTGGGCGTCAGAAACCCCGTCGCCGTGACAAAAGCCTGGTCGCTTTTGATGTCCGCATCCAGAACGCCCAAGGAGAGGTTGTCCGGGAACGCGATCCGCGAGCCAGTCCACGCGCCGCCTGGATTGCGGCGGTAGGCGAAGAGGCGGCCGCGGACCTCGTCCTGCACCACCAGCAAGAGCCGGTCGCGGGTCGCCGTCGTCTCCAGCACCGATTGCCGGGGACCTGGGCTGAACACGATTTCAGGCTTCAGGTGGACTGGATCGGCCCGCACGGCCGCCAGGCTGAGGGCGACCACCGACCCCGCGGCATAGTCGTCCGCGCCGACCCGCCAGGGCTCCGCCAAGGCGATGATCAGGCGGCCATCCACGAGGGCCTCGACGCTCGACTTCAGCGGCAGGGCGAGCTTCTCGACCCCCTTTGAACCCACGAGATATTTTTCCGACTGGAAGGTCGAGATAGGGCGATCGATGAGAGACACCCTATGGCCGGATCCGTCCACCAGGGTCACCGGGGTGACGCCGTAGCCTCCGTCGTCGGCCGAGCCGCGGAAAATCTCCACAGCCGATGCAAGGGGTTGGCCCCGCGTCCAACGCCGGACGATGAAGGGATAGCCTGACTTATTCAGCTCGTCCGCAGCCTGGGCCCGGGAGACCAGGAGGGTGTCGGGTCCTTCCCAGGAGACCCTTTGCTTGGCCTTTGGGAGGACGAACCCGCCGGCGACGAAGGCGCTGGTCTTCAGATCGAACTCGCGCAGCGTTATGGCGTCCTCGCCGCCGTCGGACAAGGCGATGAGGCAGCGCCCCTCGCCGGGCTCCTCGCACTCCACGCCCTTGGAAAACCAGTTGGCGTGTTCGGCCGAAGAAACCGCGTCGAGGTCGAACACTGTGCGCCAATGGGGAGATGCGGTCTTGTAGTCGGACAGGGTCGTACGCCGCCATAGGCCGCGCACATGGTCCGCGTCCTGCCAGAAATTGTAGATGGCTCCGGCGAGGAAGCGCGGCGTGGGGATCCGGTCCTTGGCCTGGGCGATGCGCAAGGCGTCGCCGTAGAGCTTGGGATAACGCGGGTCCTTCTCCAAAACCGCAAGGGTCTTGGCGTTCTCGTGTCCGACCCAGTCCATGGCTCTGGCGCCATGGGCGTCCTCGAGCCACAGGAAGGGATCGTCGGGCGCCGCCGCAGTCGTGGTCGTCGCGGTCTGCGCGCCCGCCCCTCCCCCTGCGCCCAAGAGGGCAAGACCGAGGGCTGCAGCGAGGGACGCCGCCTTAGACTTCCGAGAAAAATGCATTCGCCCGCCCCTATGCTTCAGGTTGAGCCTAATCCCGGCTCCGCGCTCAGCGCAAGGCAGGTGAGTTTGCGGCGCTCTTCCTATATAGCCGGCCCATGACGTCCGAAGCCTCCCCTCTCAACGCCCGGTCGGAGCCGCCGGCGCGGAGCCGTGCGCCCGCGCGCCGTCAGCCCCGCCCGTTCGTGAAAATGAACGGCGCCGGAAACGATTTTGTGGTCCTTGAGGCGCCGTTGCAGGACTTCGATCCCTCCCCCGATGAAATCCGCGCCTGGGCCGACCGCAAGACGGGGGTGGGATTTGACCAGCTTGTCTTCATGGCCGCCGACGGCGCAGGAGCGCCCCTGGTCCGGTTTTGGAATTCTGACGGCGCCGAGGCCGGCGCGTGCGGGAACGGCAGCCGGTGCGCGGCCTTGCTTTTGATGGAGGCCACCGGCCGCGACGCCGTGCGCCTGCGCACCCGCGACCGGACCATAGACGCCCGCCGTCTGGGCGACCGCTACGTCGAGATCGACCTTGGCGCGCCCAGTCTTGAGTGGTCCCGCATCCCCCTCGCCGAGGCGATGGATACGCGCAGGATCGAACTGCAGGTCGGCCCCATCGACGCGCCCCTTCTGCATACGCCCGGGTGCGTCGGCATGGGCAATCCCCATGTGGTCTTCTTCGTCCCGGACGCCGAAACGGCGCCCGTGGAGGGCGTGGGACCTCTGATCGAACATCATCCCCTGTTTCCGGAAGGCGTGAACGTGGGGTTTTGCCAGGTCCTCGCCCCTGACCGCCTGCGCCTGAGGGTGTGGGAGCGGGGCGCGGGCCTTACCAAGGCGTGCGGCACGGGCGCATGCGCCGCCCTCGTCGCCGCCGTCCGCCGCGGCCTTTGCGCGCGGGAGGCGCGCATAAGCCTCGACGGCGGCGAGGTGGTGGTGAGCTGGCGCGAGAGCGATGATCACGTGCGCCTCGCTGGTCCTGTTGAGATCGAATTTTCAGGAGTCCTGCCCCCATGACCGCCTCCCAACCCGCCCTCCATCCCGCCCTGGCGCCCGGACGCGCCGCCGTGATCACCGGCGCCGCCGGCGGCATTGGAGAAGCGGCCGCGCGCCGGTTGGCCGGCTTGGGCTTGCATGTTCTCCTGGCGGACCGGGATGGGTCAGCCCTTGAGATCGCCGCCGACCGGGTCAAAGCTGCGGCGGCGCAAGGGGTCGAGGTGAGGACCGCCGTGGCGGACGTATCCGACCGCGCCGCCGTGGAGGCCCTGCGCGAGGAGGCGTACGCGCGTTTCGGCGGTGTGGCGGTTCTCATGAACAACGCTGGAACCGCGCCCGGCGGAGGGCCCGTCGACGCCTATGAGGGATGGGTGCGGGTGTTGGGGGTCAATCTCTGGGGCGTGATCAACGGCGTCCAAGCCTTCGCCGGGCCCATGATCGCCGCCGGCGCGCCCGCCGCCATCATCAACACCGGGTCCAAACAGGGGATCACCGCCCCGCCCGGCGACACCGCCTACAACGTGTCCAAGGCGGGGGTGAAAACCCTCACCGAAGGATTGGCGCACCACCTGCGCAACCAGCCGGGCTCGAAGGTCACCGCCCACCTCCTTATCCCGGGTTTTGTCTGGACGGGAATGACGGCCCGCGGCCGCACGGAAAAGCCCGCCGGGGCCTGGACCCCCGATGAGACGGCGGCGTTCATGCTGGAGCGGATGGGGCGCGGGGATTTCTACATTCTCTGTCCGGATAATGAGACCACCCCGGAAATGGACCGCCGCCGGATCGCCTGGGCCGCGGGCGACCTCATCGAGAACCGCCCGGCGCTTTCGCGCTGGCACCCCGATTACAAAGCGGCGTTCGACGCCTTCATGGCGGGGGCTTAGGACCCGTGGCTGCGGACGGCGAGGGTGCGCCGACGCTGGAGGCGGTCACCTTCGGCTGTCGTCTGAACACCCACGAAAGCGACGCCGCCCTGGCCCGCGCCGCCGCGGACGGCCTTCAGGATGCGATTATTTTCAATACCTGCGCGGTGACCAACGAGGCGGTTCGCCAGGCGCGCCAGGCCATCCGTAAGGCCAGACGCGAACGTCCTGACGCCCGCCTGGTGGTTACCGGATGCGCCGCCCAGATCGATCCCGACGCCTTCGCCGCCATGCCCGAGGTTGATCTCGTCCTTGGCAACGCGCGCAAGGCCGCCGCGGGCGCCTATGGGCCCGCCGCCTTCGCCCGGCGCGTAGACGTGGAGGACATTATGGCGAACCGCCCGCCGCCCGCCGCCCCAGGCCTCGCCCGCGACGCCGCCATGCGCCGTCGCGCCCGCGCCACCGTGGAGGTGCAGAACGGCTGCGATCATCGCTGCACCTTCTGCATCATTCCCTTCGGCCGCGGCGCGGCCCGCTCCACCCCCATCGACCAGACCCTCGCCGAGGTCCGCTCCGCTGTGGCGCGCGGGTTCAACGAAGTCGTCCTGACCGGGGTCGACCTGACGGCGTGGGGCCAGGACCTACCGGGCGCCCCCGCCCTTGGCGTCCTGGTGGAGCAGATCCTCCGCTGCGTTCCGCATCTGCCGCGCCTTCGCCTCTCGTCCATCGACGCGGCTGAGATCGACCCTGTGCTCCTCGGGGTCCTGCGGGACGAGCCGAGGCTTATGCCCCATCTGCACCTTTCCCTGCAGTCCGGCGACGATATGATCCTGAAACGGATGAAGCGCCGCCACAGCCGCGCCCAAGCCCTTGGCCTTGTGGCCGACGTGCGGGCCGCCCGGCCTGAGGCGGCGTTCGGCGCCGACCTCATCGCTGGCTTTCCCACAGAAACCGACGCCATGTTCGAGGAGACGCGCTCGCTCATCGTCGAGGCCGGGCTCTCTTACGTCCACGTCTTTCCCTTCAGTCCTCGGCCTGGAACGCCGGCGGCCCGTATGCCGCCGGTGGATCGGACGGTGGTCAAGGCGAGGGCCCAAGCCCTGAGGGTGGAGGCGGCCGCCGCCTTGACCCGCCATCTCGATCAGCGGGTGGGGCGCACCCTTAAGGGCCTCGTCGAGGGTCCGGGCCGGGCGCGGGCGGAGGATTTCACCGAGATTGCCTTCTCGGGCGAGGCCGATCCTGGCGCCCTGATCCGCCTCAGGATTGTCGGCCACGACGGGACACGGGCTCAAGGCTGCGTCGTCTGATCAATCTCCAGGCACATGTGCGGCGGCGCCCTTGGGACTGAGCGACCTTTCACGTCGGCGCCCCCGCCGCTAGAGTGACGGTCATGTCCGATCCCAAAGACGATGGCCTGATCGTCGCACCAATTCGCACGGGCCTTGAAAAGAGCTGGCTGCAGAGGCTCGCCAAGGGGCTCTCCAAGTCGTCCCAGGCCCTGGGCGCGCAGCTCTCCACCGTGCTTGTCAAGCGCAAGCTCGACCAGGCGGCGCTCGATGATCTTGAAACCATGCTCATCGAAGCGGACCTCGGCGCCGACGCGGCTGCGCGGGTGACCGAAGCCTTCGCCGCCACGCGGTTTGGGCGGGAGGCGGACGAAACCGAGATCAAGGAAGGCTTGGCTGAGGCTATCGCCGGCGAACTGAAGCGCCGCGAAGGGGTGTTCGATCCCTACCCGACGCCCGCAAAGCCCTATGTTGTGCTGTTCGTGGGGGTGAACGGATCGGGCAAGACCACGACCTTGGGGAAAATAGCCGCTGATCTGAAAGGGCGCGGCGCGCGCGTGCTCATCGCCGCCGGCGACACCTTCCGCGCCGCTGCCATCGAACAGCTGACGGTCTGGGCTGAGCGGGCGGGCGCGGAGATCATGACCAAGCCCCCCGGATCGGACGCCGCCGCCCTGGCCTATGAAGCGGCGATGCGCGCGCGGGCTGAGGGCGTGAACGTCCTCCTGATCGACACGGCTGGACGCTTGCAAAACAAGTCCGGGCTCATGGACGAGCTCGCCAAGATCGTGAGGGTCTTGAAGAAGATCGACGTGGCCTATCCCCACGAGACCCTCCTGGTCCTTGACGCCACCGTGGGGCGAAACGCCCTCAGTCAGGTTGAGGCCTTCAGCCGTACGGCGGGCGTCACTGGGGTCGTCATGACCAAGCTCGACGGCACCGCCCGCGGGGGCGTGCTCGTGCCCATCGCCCAAGCCTCGCGCGCGCCCATCAAGCTCATCGGCGTCGGTGAAGGGATTGAGGATCTGCAGCCCTTCGACGCCCGCGACTTCGCCCGCTCCCTTGTGGGTCTTGGATCGGCGTGAGAGGGAGGCGCCTATGACTTCCTCGTCCAAGACCTCAAGCCTCGTGCGCCTCGTGATCGATTATTCGGGAGCGGCGGTGTTCGTGGCGGCCTACTTCGCCACAAAAGACTTCCAGAAGGCCACCTGGTGCCTGGTGGCGGTTTCCGCCCTGGCTATTTTGGCGGGCCTTATCACCGAACGACGTCTCGCGCCCCTGCCCCTGATTTATGGCGGCGCCGCCCTTGTCTTTGGCGGGCTGACCTTGGTTTTCCACGACCCGCGGTTCGTGAAGATGAAGACCACATTCGTAGACCTCTCCTTAGGGATCTCCATGCTCACGGGCCTCATGCTCGGCAAGAGCCCCATTAAATTCCTCGTCGGCGACCAGCTGAAGCTATCGGAGGGCGGATGGCGGAGGCTGACCCTGAGGTTTGGCCTATTTTTTATCGCCCTAGCGGCGTTGAACGAGGTCGTCTGGCGCACGCAGCCGGACAGGGTGTGGGTCCTGTTCAGAATGCCGGGCCTTTTGATCCTAAGCTTCCTGTTCTCGTTCACCCAGATTCCGATGATGATGCGCGACGCCAAGTCCCTGGAAGCTGTCAGCCGGGCCGCAGAAACTCAGCAGTAGTCCCCGATAAGGGGAATTGTCGCCAAACCGACGTGATTTCGCGATAAGCGGGGTGCGGACTATATTAAAGTCAATTCGTCCTATCGGGGGGAACACGATGGCGCGCGCGGACAAGACGCAGGTGGCGGCCCTCAGCCAGTCGCCTAGCCATCTTCTGCATCGCGTCTTGCAGCTGGCCCTGGACATTTACGCCGAGGAGACCGGAAAGGGCGCCCTGACCCAGCGTCAGTATGCGGTGCTCGCCGCTGCGGAGACTGTGGACGGCGCCTCTCAGACCGATCTTGTGGGCATGACCGGGATCGACCGCTCCACCCTGGCCGACATGGTGGCGCGCATGATCGAAAAAGGCTGGCTCGCCCGGGAGCGCTCGGCCACGGACGCCCGGGCGAAGACCGTTCGCCTCACCGAGCTCGGCCGGGCCGCCTTGAGGGAGATCGAGCCCAAGGTTGAGGCGGCGGATGAGCGCATCCTCGCCAATCTCTCCACCGGACGCCGCGCCGGCTTCATTTCCGCCTTGAGCGCCCTGGCTGACGTGGGCGGTCCGCAGGCGCTGGACGAGGAGGTCGGCCGCAGGAAGAAGAAGGCGGACAAGCTCGAAAAGGCGCTCAAGGCGGAAAAGGCGGGCAAGAGCGCCAAGGGGCACAAGGCGGCTAAGGCCGGCAAGGCGATCAAGGAGCCAAAAGACGCCAAGCGCAAGAAGAAGAAGGCCAAGAAGCTCCACGCCGCCGAGTAGGCGCTGACCCTTCGCTGCGCGCGGCCCTCGCCGCTTAAACCTTTATGTCCAGAAAACTTCCCGGTCGGGGAATGCGTGAAGCTTGCGCCTCCTGCGGCCCTAAATCGGGCGCGCCGCGGACGGCCTGACCGGCGGATAGGCCCAGGTCGCGCGCCGGGGAAGCCGCAGCGGACGCCGCGGCGGACCGGGCGGCGCTAGGGACCTGCGGCGCCGAGGCCGGATTAAGCGCCGCTTGAAAGAACGCCCTCTGGGCGGCGCGCGCCGCATCCGAGCGCGCGGGGCCGGTCGGCGGGGACGCCGAGGGCGCTGAAGCGGCGGGGGTGATGCGCAGATCGGCCAAGGCGTGTCCTCACCCTCCGCTTTCCCCGATTATGGTTAATCCGGTCTTAACGGGTCGCGGCGGCCGCCTTTTCCATCAAGACGTCAGCGTCCCCTGGGGTCAGGGGGCCGACGTGCTTGGCGATAACGACGCCTCGGCCGTTCACAAGAAACGTCTCAGGCACGCCGGAGATCCCAAGGTCCACGCCCGCGCGTCCGTCCTGGTCCACGAGGACGACGGAGAAGGGGTTTCCAAGGCGGTCCAGGAAGGCGCGGGTGTTCTTGGGATCGTCTTCGTACGCCACGCCGATGATCCGGGCGCCTTCCGCCTGCAGAGCGAGGAGCGCGGGGTTTTCCACAGCGCACGGAGCGCACCAGGATGCGAAGGCGTTGACGATGGTGGGTCCCTTGACCAGGGACGGCAAAGGCCTCGGCGGATCGCCGTCAAGACTAGGCAAGGCCCGCGGCGGCAAGGGTTTGCCCACCAGAGCCGCCGGCGTCACGTGGGGATCATGGTGCAGGCCGAAGGTGGCGAACAACACGGCAAGGGCCACAAGCACGAGGAGCGGCGCAGCCGCAATCCAGCGGCTCATGGCCGGGGAGCCTCGCCTTTGCGGGCCTCAGCCGCCCGCCGCCAGCGCCGGGCGCTCAGGAGCGTCTGGGCGACGAGCAGGATCAGCACCGCCGCGCTCAGTCCGTAGGCCGGCCAAAGGAAGAGGGCGTATTTCCCCGCTTCAAGGTGCAGCATCCTAGACCGCCGCCCGCAGGGCTGTGGACTGGGCCTGACGGCGCCAGACTTCGGTCCTTATTCGGATCAACCAAAGGCAGCCGAACAGGGCCGCATAGGCGACACTCATCACGCCCAGGGGCTCTAGGTAAACCGCCGCCAGGGTCGGGCCGCCCTTTCGGAAGATCGACTCGCCCTGATGCAGGGTGTTCCACCAGTCTACGGAGAATTTGACGATGGGCAGGTTTACAAGACCGACGATGGCGAGGATGGCGGATGCTTGCGCCGCTTTATTCTCGTCCTCAATGGCCGCCTGGAGCGCCATATAGCCAAGGTAGAGGAGGAGGAGCACCAGGACCGAGGTCATGCGTGCGTCCCAGGCCCACCACGTGCCCCACATGGGTTTGCCCCACAAGGATCCCGTGGCGAGGGCGAGGGCCGTGAAGGCCGCGCCAAGGGGGGCGGCCGCTCGTCCCGCGGCGAAGGCGAGGGGATGACGGAAAATCAATCCCACAAGGCTCGCTGCGCCGATACAGGCGTAGACGAAGCTGGCCATGAACGCCGCCGGCACGTGCACGAACATGATGCGCACCGTCGCGCCCTGCTGGTAGTCGTCCGGGGCGGCGAAGCTCAGCCAGAGGCCGATGATCAGCAAAACGGCGGCGAGGACGCCCAAAACCGGCGCGAGCCAACGAGACGTCGCCATGAACCGCTGAGGATTGGCCAGAAAGGCGAACATGGGTTTGCCATAAGACCGGGCGCTTCCCGGGGCAAGGCGTCCTGAGCGCAGGGCGCCTGCGGAGAGGTTTTGCCTGGACCGGCGGATCCCCCTATATGTGCGCCATCGCCATGACGCCCTTCGACGCCCAAGCGCCCACCGAGGCATCCACCTCGCCGACCGCCCCTGCACGAGGGCCGGAGCGGACGACGGCGCTCGCCGACGCCCACGGCCGGCGGGTTGAGTACCTGCGGGTGTCGGTGACGGACCGGTGCGACCTGCGCTGCGTCTATTGCATGCCCGAGAAGATGCGCTTCCTGCCGCGCCAGGAGATCCTGTCCCTTGAGGAGCTCGATCGCCTCTGTTCAACGTTCATCGGCCTCGGGGTGCGCAAGCTGCGTCTCACCGGGGGCGAGCCCTTGGTCCGCCGGGACGTCATGGACCTTGTGGAGGGCTTGAGCCGCCACCTCAAGTCCGGCGCCCTGCGGGAACTGACCCTCACCACCAACGGCACCCTCCTGGCCGACCGCGCAGACGCGCTGGCGCGGCATGGCGTAAAACGCATCAACGTCTCCCTCGACACCCTCAGCCCCGAAACCTTCGCCCGCCTTACCCGGGGCGGAGACCTCGCCCAGGTCTTGGCGGGGCTCGCGGCGGCCAAGGCTGCGGGACTGAAGGTCAAGATCAACACTGTCGCCCTCGCCGGGGAGACCCGCGCGGAAATTCCAGCCCTCATGACCTGGGCCCACGGCCAAGGCTTCGACTTCACCCTCATCGAGACCATGCCCCTTGGGATCGTGGACGCGGACCGGGCGGACCAGTTCGTCTCCCTCGCCGAGGTGAGGGCCGAACTGGCCTCGGTATGGACCCTGGATCCGGTGGATCACTCCACCGGCGGCCCGGCGCGCTATTGCCGGGTGCGCGAGACCGGCGGGCTCATTGGCTTCATCACTCCCCTCAGCGAGCACTTTTGCGCCTTGTGCAATCGGGTCAGGATCACCTGCACCGGAACCTTGCACACCTGCCTGGGTTCGGACGCCGGGGCGGATTTGCGCTCGCCCTTGCGGGCTAGCCCCGCAGACGACCAGCCTGTGATCGCCGCTATCCTGACGGCCTTGGCGGCCAAACCGCGCAAACATGACTTCCAGATCGCCCGGGGCGCCCAGCCGACCGTGGTTAGGCATATGTCGACTACGGGAGGCTGACATGCGCGTTCGTCTCTTCGGTCCCTTAAGCGACCTCGCCGGGTGGCGAGACAGGATTATTGCGCCGCCGGAACCCAGCCTTGAGGCCCTGCGCCTGCGCCTCGCCGGCGAGGACGCCACGCTGGGAGAAGCCCTGCGCCGAGCGGGCGTGCAGACCGCCGTCGACCAGGCGCTTGTGCGCGGGGACATGCGCCTTGCCGCAGACGCCGAAATAGCCTTCCTTCCCCCCATGAGCGGCGGGTAGGAGGACCATGTCCGTCGAGGTGCGGCTTTCAAACGATCCCCTGGCGCCGGGCCCCATGCTTGAGGGGTTTTGCGCCGGTGGTCCGCAGATCGGCGCCGTGGTGAGCTTCACCGGCCTTGTGCGCGACGACGGGGGCGTGGTGGAGGCCCTGGAGCTTGACGCCTACCCCGGGTTCACCGAGGCGGCCATCGCCAAGATCGCGGCGGACGCCCTGGAGCGCTTCAACCTCCAGCGGGCCCTCGTGGCCCACCGCATCGGCCGCATGGGCGTCGGCGAGGCGGTGGTGTTCGTGGCGGCCGCGGCGGCCCACCGCCGCGAAGCGTTCGACGGCGCAGCCTTTCTTATGGATTACCTCAAATCTCGGGCGCCCTTCTGGAAGAAATCCCACGAGGCCGACGGGGCGCGCTGGATCGAACCGACCAGCCGGGATTACGAGGACGCAGCACGCTGGGATGAAGGGACCGATCAGACATGACGACGGCAACGCCGCTCCGGGGCGGGCGCATTGACGAGAGCCAACCTTTGGTGCCCGTCCGCATCGCCGTCCTGACCATTTCCGACACCCGCGACGAGGAAAGCGACACGTCAGGTCACCTTCTTGCGGAGAAGGTGGCCGAGGCCGGCCACACCCTCGCCGGTCGCGATCTCGTGCGCGACGACGTGGAAGCCATTCGCAAACGCGTCCTCGACTGGGCCTTGTCCGGAACGGTGGACTGCGTCGTCACCACAGGCGGAACAGGCCTCACCGGCCGGGATGTGACCCCAGAGGCGCTGGAGCCCCTCTTCGATAAGCGCATCGAGGGGTTTTCCGTGATCTTCCACCAGGTCAGCTACCAGAGCGTGGGCCTTTCGACCCTGCAGTCGCGCGCGACCGCGGGCCTCGTCAAAGGCGTGTTCGTCTTCTGCCTTCCCGGTTCCAACGGCGCGGTGAAGGACGGCTGGTCGGTGATCGCCCCCCAGCTGGACAGCCGCCATAGGCCCTGCAATCTCGTCGAGCTCATGCCGCGACTCCTGGAAACGTGACCCGCGCCCTCACCCACCTGGACGCCAAGGGCCGGGCGCGGATGGTGGACGTCTCCGCCAAGGCCGCGACAGCCCGCGAAGCCGCCGCCGAGGGCTTTTTGCACATGGCGCCCGAGACCCTGGCCCTAGCGCTCTCGGGTCAGGGTCGAAAGGGCGACGTGTTCGCCGCGGCCGAGCTGGCGGGCGTCATGGCGGCCAAGCGCACATCCGATTTAATTCCTCTGTGCCATCCCTTGCCCCTGTCCTCCGTCAAGGTCGAGGTCGGCCCGGACAAGGGCGCCTTGAAGGCGGTGGTGCGGGTCAAGACCACGGCGCCCACAGGGGTTGAGATGGAGGCCCTCACGGGCGCCTCCGTCGCCCTTCTGACCCTTTACGACATGCTCAAGGCCGCCGATAAGGGGATGCGAATCGAGGGTCTGCGCGTCATCGCCAAATCCGGCGGACGCTCCGGGGACTATTCCGTCGATGGCTGAGCCGTTCCCGGGCGAAATCGACGTTGAGACCGCGCGCGAACTGATGCTCGTCGGCGTCGGTCCGGCGGGCGGCGAGGGAACGCCGCTTTCCCAGGCCCTCGGGCGGACCCTTGTTGAGGCGGTGCGGGCTGAGCGGGACCAGCCGCTCTTCGACGTCTCCGCCATGGACGGCTATGCGGTGCGCGATCGCACCGCCATGGGCCCCTTGCGCATCATTGGCGAAAGCGCGGCGGGGCGCCCGTTCATGGGCGCCGTCGCCGCCGGGGAAAGCGTCAGGATCTTCACCGGAGCGCGCGTGCCTGAGGGCTGTGATGTCATCGTGCAAGAGCGCGCGCGACGCTCCAACGATGAGGTCTCCTTCGAACCCGGCTCCGCGGACCGCAGTCTTGTTCGCCCGGCGGGCGGGGACTTCCGCGCTGGAGCCGTCCTGATCCCGCCTGGCGTGCGCCTCGACGCCTGGCGGCTCGCCCTGGCGGCGGCGGCGGGCGCGGCGCAGGTCGTGGCGGCGCCGCGGCCGCGTGTGGCTATCCTGTCCACGGGGGAGGAGATCGTGCGCCTGGGCTCCCGCGCGGGCCCGGCGCAGATTTACGATTCCAACGGGCCGGCCCTCTCAAGCCTTGTCGCTTCGGAAGGGGGACGCGCCTTGCCCCTCGAACCGGCCGGGGACGACGAGGCGGCCATCGCCGGCGCTGTCGCCGACGCCGCCTGCGACCTCATCGTCACCGTGGGGGGCGCCTCGGTCGGCGATCATGACCTCACCAAGCCCGCCCTTCGGCGTCTCGGCCTGACGCTCAAGGTGGAGACCGTGCGCATGCGGCCGGGTAAGCCCACGTGGTTCGGCGTGCTTGAGGACGGCCGCCGGGTCCTAGGCCTCCCGGGAAACCCGGCCTCCGCCCTGGTGTGCGCAGAACTCTTCTTACGCCCCCTCCTCCGCGCCTGGCAGGGCTCGACGCCCTGGCCGACCCTTGGGAGGGCGATGCTTGAGACGCCCCTGGCCGCCGGAGGACCAAGGGAGCATTGGATGCGGGCCAGCCTTCGTAATGAGGCGGGGGTTTTGCGCGCACGCCCATTTTCGGATCAGGACAGCTCCCTCATCACGGTGTTCGCCAAGGCCGACGCCCTGGTGCGCCGCCCATCGGGAGCCCCCGCCGCCGCCGCCGGCGATCTTATCGAGCACCTGCCCCTGCAGCGCCTCTAGCCTCACCCTCCGGCCCGGGCGCCGGCGCGCCGGTCGCGGCGGTCCGCTTTCGTTCGAAGGGGGCGCCCCTTGACCCGAAGCGCATGGGCCGCCGAGGGCGAAACCTCTGCTGCGGCGCCGAAAAAAGGGGCTGACCTCAGCCCGCTCTGGCGCTAAAGACGCGGCCATGAGTGAATGGGACGGCCTGCCGACGCCCCGCCGCTACTGGTCGGTGGCCGCCATTTGGCTTGCCCTGACCATGGCGGTTCTCGACGCCTCCATCGCCAATGTCGCCCTCCCCACCATCGCCAGGGATGTGCGGGCCACGAGCGCGGAGGCCATCTGGGTGGTCAACGCCTACCAGCTGGCCATCGTGGTCTCGCTGCTTCCCTTCGCCGCCCTGGGCGAGATCCTGAGCTATAGGCGCGTCTTCCAGGGGGGCGTGGTGGTTTTCGTGCTCGGCTCGGTGGGCTGCGCCTGCGCGCACACCCTGCCCGGCCTCACCCTCGCGCGCGCCGTGCAAGGCTTTGGGGCGGCCGGGGTCATGGCGGTCAACGGCGCCCTATTGCGCTTCACCCTTCCCAACCGCCTCCTGGGGCGGGGGGTCGGACTGAACGCCCTTGTCGTCTCGGTCTCCGCCGTGATCGGGCCGAGCCTAGCCGCCGCCATTCTCGCCGTCGGACATTGGCCGTGGCTCTTCGCGGTGAACATCCCCATTGGGGTCTGCGCCTTCGCCCTGGGCGGCGTGGCCTTACCGGAAAGCCCGCGGGCGGACCGGCGCCTCGACTGGATCGCCGCGGGGCTCAACGTCGTGGCCTTCGGTCTGATCATCACCGGCGTCGATGTCCTGACCCGGGGCGGCGGCGTCCTTTACGGCGCCGTCGAGCTCGCCGCAGGCGCGGCGGCCGCCGTCGCCCTCGTGCGCCGCTCCCTCGGTCAAAGCCGCCCCCTCGCGCCCGTCGATCTCCTGAAGAACCGGCAGTTCGCCCTCACGGTGCTGACGTCCATCGCCTCCTTCGCCGCTCAGGCCCTAGCCTTCGTCTCCCTTCCGTTCCTGCTGCAGAACGTCATGCATCGCACGGCGGTGGAGACCGGTCTTCTCGTCACCCCCTGGCCCCTGGCGGTCGGCCTCGCCGCCCCCTTGGCGGGACGTCTGGCGGACCGTCGGCCGGCGGCGGTGTTGTCCTTCGCCGGCCTCGCCGTCCTGGCTCTTGGTCTTGGTCTCTTGGCCCTTCTTCCGGCTTCGGCCAGCAGCGTGGCCGTCGCCTGGCGCATGGCCGTTTGCGGCCTTGGTTTTGGGTTCTTTCAGGCCCCAAACAACCGGACCATGCTCGCCTCAGCCCCAATGGAGCGAACCGGCGCCGCCGGAGGCATGTTGGCGACCGCCCGCCTCATGGGCCAGACCATCGGCGCGACCCTCACGGCGATCCTGTTTCGCCTCGGGCCGGACGGCCCAACCCACGCCCTCGCCCTTGGCGCCGCCTTTGCGGCCCTGGGGGCCCTGGCCAGCGTCTCGCGCCTCGCCGCCCGCGCGCCCACAGCGGCCCCGACGCGAGCCTGAAGCGTCTCAACCTTGCCGAAACCGTCGCGCCTTATGATGCCGTCTCGCGGTGGAGACGGCGACCATGCGGTTCGAGGTTCTCGCCCCAGACGACCTGACCCCCGTTCATGTCGAGACCTGGAGGCGCTTGCAGCGGGAGGCCGGCCTCCTGAGCCCCTTCCTGTCGCCCGACTGGGCGCGCGCCCTCGTGCGTTCGGAGGGCCCTGACCGGGTGCGGTGCAAGGTGGTGGTGGTGCACCAAGACGACGCTCCCGCCGGCTACATGGCCGTGCGCCTGCGCCGCGGGGTCGCCTCACCGCCGGGCGCCCCGATGTGCGACTATCAGGCGCTGGTGGCCCGCGCCGGTCTGAGGGTGGATCCGCGCGCCCTGCTGCAGGCGCTCCATGCGGGCCGGTTGGATTTTGACGCCCTTTTGGAGGGCGAACCCAACTTCGCGCCCTTCGCTCGGGGGTCGAGCCTCGCCCATGTGGTGGACCTGAAAGGGGGGGTTGAGGCCTGGGCCGCCGGCCGAGCATCGGGGGGCTCGGATTTTCTAAAGGACGGCTTGAAGAAACGCCGAAAACTGGAGCGTGAGCAGGGCCCGGTGCGCTTCGTGGCGGGGTCCGCCTCCCGCGCCGATTTCGACACCCTCATCGCCTGGAAGCGGGCGCGCTGGCGGTCCACCGGCCAGACGGATCTTTTCGACGCGGGATGGCCGCTCCAGGTTCTGGAGGATCTTTTCCAGGCGGACGATGGGGCGTTCGGGGCGAAACTTTTCACCCTCCACGCTGGCGGCCGCCTCGC
>Ga0116231_10005021_pt1 | contig 26397 bp, 24 predicted proteins | sample S1TSphgellanicum_2_FD_89695 | JGI IMG/M metagenome (GOLD analysis project Ga0116231, IMG submission 89695) | Host-associated microbial communities from peat moss isolated from Minnesota, USA - S1T2_Fd - Sphagnum magellanicum MG | ecosystem: Host-associated > Plants > Peat moss > Unclassified... | reverse complement strand
TAACCCTCGGCGATCACGTGATCCTGCTGGAACGCGGCCGGATTGCGGAGAGCTGGCGGATCGAATCGCCCCGGCCCCGCGAACTGGCAAATGTCGAGATTGCTGCCATTGAAGACAAGATTTTACGGCGGCTGCTGCAGACCGAGCCGCGTGCGGGTTCAGCCTGACGGCGGTCTTGTTTTGCGGGCCGCCGTGACCTCCCGACCGCCGTTCATGACCTGCGACATTCGCCAGAACTGACTTGCATATTCCGGATAGGCCGCCCATTCATGCCAGCCGGAATCGCGGCGGTACTGGCCGAGCAGGCCCGAATTCAAAATCTCATCGGCTGCCACCGGCTTTGCATGGTCATGATCCGGGCCGACATAAAGCGCATCGGCCTGGCAGTAGAGTTCGCACATGAAGCAGGTTTGGCAATCTTCCTGCCGGGCAATGACGGGTACGCCATTAGCGCCGGCATCAAAAACCTGGGTTGGGCAGACCCTGACGCATTCCCCGCAACCGGTGCACAGGGATGCGAGAACAAGCTCGATCACGCGAACACCTCCGCGCGGGCAGTAATTTCGGGCGCGGTCCAGATTTCATCCAGCCCGCCGATGCGCAGGCGACGTGCCTGAGATGGAATGGTCTCTGGCACGTCCGTCCGCCGGTGCATGCCGCGGCTTTCGGGGCGCGCCAGGGTCGCCGCGTGCGTCCAGCGGGCCGTGGCGATCATCGCCGCGGTCTCGCGGGCGTGGACGGTGCTCAAACCTTCTTCTCGTTGGTGCTTACGGCTTTCCAGCCAGAGTGAGTCGAGCCTGGCCAGCGCGGCTTTGCTGGTTGCACCCGCCCGAAACAGGTTCTTGTCGAACGGAATGGTCTCATCCTGCACCGCCTTGACCAGCCCTCGTCTATCAACCGGCTTTGCGGCACCAGTTGGGCGCAGCGCGATGCCGCCGGATGGACGCACGGGCTCATTCAGGCGCCGTCCCGCCCGCCGGGCCAGCGCCGCGGCGCCGGCGCCGGACCACAGTCCGGAGGACAGCGCCCAGGCGGAATTCTGCGCGCCGCCGCCGCTGGTGGCACCCGCGATCAACTCGCGCGTTGCCGCATCGCCGGCGGCGAACAGGCCGGGTACCGTGGTCTGGCATTCCGCTCCGGTAATGCGCAGGCCGCCGGTGCCGCGAATCGTGCCTTCGGCAAACAGAGTCACCTCGAATTTGTCGTTATATAAATCAACACCTTTGCGCGCGAAGGGGACCGGTGTCGCCGGCTGCACCTGGGGGAATTGCCGCCGCACATCTTCCGGCACTTCGTTCAGCAGGCAATAGACCGGGCCGGTCTGCAGCGCCTTTGCCATCTCGCCGAGAAAATCGCCCGGGCCGGCAAAAGATGCCATGTCCAGCTCATGGCCCGCGGCGTCAAAATAGCGCGCATAAGTGAAAATAGCGGTGCGCGTTGAACACCAGATTGGTGAGACTGAGTAGGCTGTGGAGAATTCCATGCCGGATAGTTCGGCGCCGGCTTCGGCCGCCATGAGATAGCCGTCTCCGGTATTGGTGTGGCTGCCGAGGAGGCCGGAGCGGAAGGCGCAGCCGCCTGTCGCAATGACCACGCCGCCGGCGCGCACGCGCCAGGGCGCGCCGGTTAACCGTTGCAGTCCTTGCGCACCGGCAACCGCGCCATCTTCATGCAGCAGCAGTTCGAGCGCCGGGTGCTGGTCAAAAATCCGCACGCCGGCAGCAAGCGCTTTCTGGCGCAGGGCACGCATATATTCCGGGCCGCGCAGGCCATGGTAATGGGTTGTGCCCTGATCTGTCGTTTGAAAATCGTAATATCCCGCCAGAGTCGGCAAATTGTCCCAGGTCGTTTCTATGATGCGCGCCATCCATTCCGGCTCGGCCAGGCCGAACGCGGTGGCCATGCGGCGTTCTACCGCTTCGCGCCGCAACTTCGGGTCCGGCGGCACCCACCAATGGCCGGGGCCGCCGGTTGCGGTAACGCCGCTGGTGCCGACATAGCCTTTGTCGACCAGCACCACCGCCGCGCCGTTTTGCGCCGCGCCGATGGCCGCCCACCCAGCCGCCATGCCGCCGCCGATGATGAGGACGTCGGCTTCAAGGTTCATATGCATTCCCTCACGATCGTAAAGATGACATAACTAATAGGAAATGCCGGAGCATGAACGTGATAAATTCTTATATGATTATTGTTGCGGCTTATAGAGGGGCTGAAAAGCCTCACCCGATAGCCAGGCGTGTGCGGCGGTCAATGTTTTCTGGTTAAACAGGTATCGTCTTCTGGCTCTATCCTCAGGATGGCGGCGGATTTTTGAGCAATTTCCTGCATGCGATCCGCCGCGGCTGCCCTGCCTCGAGGCTCGGTCACGCGCGGGGAGGTGAATAAGAACCAGATCTGCGAAACCGTGGCACGGCCCAAAGAACAAGACCATCAGACGATTTGATAAGCTTGGAGGACGGCTGGGCGCGCCATGCGCCACATCGAACCATAGCCTTAACACTACTAAATGACTAGGAAATTAAATGTAAGTTTCTATCCAGGAGCGTGTTTGGAGATAATTGTCATGTCGTGCTTAAGCCTAGGTTTTCATATGGACGCGCTTGCGCTGAATCATGCGTACATCCTCGCGATTGCGGTTGAGCCGCGAGATACCCCGCCCAGTCCGGCGCTACCGGCCGGGCGCGCTGATATTGGGCGATACGCATCTGCCTCTTCCAAACTGATTTCTGTGTGGCGGCGGTCCCTCGGTGAATTCGCCAGCTTCTCAAAAGATACGCCCCACCCGGCAACAGGCAAGCACCGAACCCTTTACATTCTCGGTGGTATCCCGCCCAAAAATCAAAGCCTCTTGATTTCAAAGAAAAATCTGGAGCGGGCGAAGGGATTCGAACCCTCGACCCCAACCTTGGCAAGGTTGTGCTCTACCCCTGAGCTACGCCCGCGCTCCGTGGAGCGTCTTTAATCAGCCGCAGTCAGGATTGCAACCCTCCGGTTCCCATGGGGTGTGAGGCCGGTTTAAGATACTATATAGGTCAGGCAATCACATACGGATACGATCAGATGAGCAGCCTTCTCGACCCCGGTGCCGGCATGCCGGGCCCGCAACCGGCGCCAAATGCCATCATTGATGGCGACCAGGCGAGTTTCATGGCCGATGTGGTGGAGGCATCCCGCCATTTGCCGGTGCTGGTGGATTTTTGGGCGACCTGGTGCGGCCCGTGCAAGACGCTCACCCCGCTTTTGGAAAAGCTGGTGCGCGCGCAAGGCGGCCGGGTGCGGCTGGTGAAGATCGATATCGACAAGAATCGCGAGCTGGTGGCGCAGCTCGCCCGTATGGGGCTGCCGATGCAGTCGGTCCCCACCGTGGTGGCGTTCTGGCAGGGCCAGGTGGCGGATACCTTCTCGGGCGCGCTGCCGGAGAGCGAGCTGCGGCGCTTTATCGAGGCGCTGCTGAAGCTCGCCGGCTCCTCGGCGCCGGGGGCGGATTTCATCGCCGAGGGCAAGGCGCTGCTGGAGGCCGGCGAGGCCGAGCCGGCGGCCCAGATGTTCGCCGCCGCCGTGCAGCAGGACCGTGAGAAGCCGGAAGCCTGGGGCGGGCTGATCCGCGCGCTGCTGGCGTTGGGGGATGAGGAGCAGGCCGGGGAGATTTTGGCCGAGGTGCCGGCCAAGCTCGCCGAGCATGCCGAGATCACCGGCGCGAAGGCAGCCCTGGCGCTCGCCGCCGAGGGCCGCAAGGCGCAGGGCGCACGCGCCGGGCTGGAGGCGCGGCTGGCCGCCAACCCGGATGATTTTGAGGCGCGCTACGAGCTGGCGACCGCGCTGAACGCTTCCGGCGAGCGCGAGGCGGCGGCCGAGGCGTTGCTCGAAATCGTGCGGCGCAACCGGGCCTGGAATGAGGATGCGGCGCGGCTGCAATTGTTGAAATTCTTTGAGGCATGGGGGTTTGACGACGCCGCCACCATGGCCGCCAGGCGCAAACTCTCTGCCCTGTTGTTCCGCTGAGCCAGATGTCCGCCTTCCATCCTGATCTCTCGGAGCTGCCGGAGGAATTCCCGGTATTTCCGCTCACCGGCGCGCTGTTGCTGCCCGGCGGCCGCCTGCCGCTGAATATTTTTGAACCCCGCTACCTCGCGATGGTGGAGGACGCGCTGGGCCATGGCCGGTATTTCGGCATGGTGCAGCCCGATAAGCGCCTGGCGCGCGGTGATACCGGGCCCGGGCTGTACCGCATCGGCTGCCTCGGCCGCATCTCCTCCTTTAGCGAGACCGATGACGGGCGCTACCTCATCACGCTTGCCGGCATCGTGCGCTTTACCATTGTGGAGGAGGTTGAGCCGCAGCGCGGCTACCGCCGGGTGCGCGCGGCCTTGGGCGGCTTCGCGGGGGACCTCGTCCCACCTGATTCCACGCCGTTGCCATTTGCCCGTACCGCGCTGTTGGACGCGCTGCGCCGCTATTTCGCCAATGCCGGGGTGGAGGCGAATTGGGACGCGATTTCCACCATGCCGGATGACGCGCTGGTGGTCTCGCTCTGCATGGCCTGCCCGTTTGACCCGGAGGAAAAACAGGCGCTGCTGGAGGCGCGTGACGAGGCCGAGCGCGCGCGGGCCTTGCTGGCGCTGCTGGAAATCAACGCCTTTGATGCGGGCCAGGATGAAGACGACGATGAACCCCCGCCGAAAGCGAGCTGAGCATGGATGAGACCAATGTGGCGGTGGACCCGCGCTTGCTGGAGATATTGGTATGCCCGGTGACCCGCGGGCCGCTGGTTTATGACCGCGACCGCGGCGAGCTGATCAGCCAGCAGGCCGGGCTCGCCTACCCGATCCGCAATGGCATCCCGGTCATGCTGGCGGAGGAAGCCCGCAGCCTCGAGCCGTGATCAGCCCGACGGAAATCAAGCTCCGGCGCGCCGAAAACCTGCTGCAGATCAGTTTCGAGGATGGCACAATCGTGCAACTGCCGGCCGAGCTGCTGCGGGTGGAGAGCCCCAGCGCGGAGGTGCAGGGCCACCGCGAGGCCGAGCGCAAGCTGATCTCCGGCAAGCGCGATGTGGCGATCACCGGGATCGAGCCGACAGGCAATTACGCGATCCGGCTGACCTTTTCGGACGGCCACGATACCGGGATTTTTTCCTGGGACTATTTGCAGCTTCTGGGGCGCGACCAGGCGATCATCTGGCGGCGCTATCTGCACCGCTTGGAGGAAGCCGGCCTGCGCCGGTAGGATTTAGATGGATACCGAGATCGAGCCGGTCACCTCGGATGCCCGCATGCGGCTCACCGCCATCATCGTCGCGGTGGCTTTGTTCATGCAAAATGTCGACTCAACCGTGATCGCGACCGCGTTGCCGGCCATGGCGCGCAGTTTTGGCGCGCAGCCTTTGCATATGAGTGTCACGCTGACCTCTTATCTCATCAGCCTCGCGGTGTTCATTCCCGCCAGCGGCTGGGTGGCGGACCATTTCGGCCCGCGCGACGTGTTTCGCGCCGCGATCGTGATTTTTACCATCGGCTCGGTGCTCTGCGGCCTGGCGCCCAACCTCGCGGTGATGGTGGGGGCGCGCATCGTCCAGGGTGCCGGCGGGGCGATGATGCTGCCCGTGGGCCGGCTGCTGCTGCTGCGCTCGGTCAGCCGTGCGCAGATGGTTGCGGCCATGTCCTGGCTCACCATGCCGGCCCTGATCGGCCCTATTCTCGGCCCGCCGCTGGGCGGGCTGATTGTTACCTATACCTCCTGGCGCTGGGTGTTCGGCATCAACGTGCCGATTGGCATTATCGGCGCCATCGCCGTCACCCTGTTCATTACCGATATCCGAGACCCGGACCGCGGCGGCAAGCTGGACTGGCTGGGCATGATCCTGACCGGCTTTGCCATGGCGGCCCTGATGGCGGGGTTCGAGACCATCGGCCGCGGCCTGGTGCCGCTCTCCTGGACCATCACCGCCTTGGCCGCCGGGCTTGCCGCCTGCGCCGCCTATGCCTGGCACGCGCCGCGGCACCCGCACCCGATCCTGGATTTCTCGCTCATGCGCATCGCCACCTTCACCAACTCGGTGGTGGCGGGGAGCTGCTTTCGCGTCGCGGTCGGGGCCATGCCATTTCTGCTGCCGCTGATGCTACAGCTCTCCTTCGGCGATTCGCCCCTGCAAAGCGGGCTCACCACCTTCGTCTCGGCGGTCGGCGCGCTTTCGATGAAGCCGGCGGCCCAGCCGCTGCTGCGCCGCTTCGGCTTCCGCGCCGTGCTCACCATCAACGGCGCCTTCGCCGCCGCCAGCATCGGCGTGTGCGCGCTGTTCCAGCCGAGCTGGCCATGGTTCGCGCTGGATGCGGTGCTGCTGATCAGCGGCTTCTTCCGCTCGCTGCAATTCACCGCGTTCAACACCATCGCCTATGGCGACATCCCGCGCAGCCGCATGTCCGCGGCCACCACGCTCTACGCCACGCTGCAGCAGATCACGCTCACGCTCGGCATCGTCATCGGCGCCGCCACGCTGGAAATCTCCGCCCGGATGCACGGCCACGCCACCGCGATGAAATCAGACTACGCACTCGCGTTCATCATCATCGGCGTGATCGGCGCGATGGCGGTACCATTCTGCGCGACCTTGCGAAGCGACGCAGGGGAGGCATTGAGTGGGCATCATGCGAAATAAGGAAGAAAGGAAGCGCTTCTTTTTTTGAAAAAAAGAAGCAAAAAAACTTTTATTTATGCTGGGGCGAAGCTGGTGGCGTGGCTGGAGCCCGGAGGAACCGGAATTTATTTGAGCTGGGCTAAGGGGGTTCCACCAGCACCGCAATATAGCAACCAAAAGTTTTTTGATTCTCGCGCCCCGATGACTGAGCGAAGCGAAGTCTGAATCGGGCCGCGCTTGCTTACTTTGCCAAAACCCCGCTGCGCAGCACGTAGTCGCCGAACCATTCGCCTTTTTTCCGGGATTTTGCATAATCCGCGAACATGGGCGACAGGATGGCAAGGATGGTCTCCTCGTCGGCGTCTTCGCGGTAGAGCTGGGCGATGCGCGAGCCGTCATGCGCGCCGCCGAGATGGATGTTGTAGCGCCCGGGGTTGCGGCCGACGAAGCCGATCTCCGCGATATAGGGGCGCGCGCAGCCATTCGGGCAGCCGGTCATGCGCACGGTGATCGATTGTTTGTCCAGCTTATGTTCGGCGAGCAGCGCGTCCAGCTTGGTGAGCAGGCTCGGCAGATAGCGCTCGGCATCGGTCAGCGCCAATGTGCAGGTCGGCAGGGCGACGCAGGCGATCGCGGATTCCCGCAAGGTTGAGGCGCGTTGCGCCACGCCGTGCGAGGCGAGCGTGGCGTCGATGGCGGTTTTGGCCGCGTCATCGGCGCGCGCGATGATGAGGTTTTGGTTGGGCGTGATGATGAAATGCACATCATGCGTGGTGGCAATCTCTTTCAGCGCGGTTTTCAGCCGCCAATTGCCGGCATCGGCGACGCGGCCGTTCTCGATGAACAGAGTGAGATGGTGCCGGCCGTCTTCCGAGGTGAACCAGCCCATGCGGTCGCCATTGCCGTCGAATTTGTACGGCCGCGCGGGGGTAAGCGGCCGTGCCAGGCGCTTGTTCACCTCGGCGGTGAACCAATCCAGCCCGCGATCCTCGATGGTGTATTTCAGCCGCGCGCGGCGGCGGTTGGACCTGTTGCCGTAATCGCGCTGTGCGGTCACCACCGCTTCGGCCACGGCGCTCGCGTCCGCATAGGCGCAGAAGCCGATCACGTCGCCGACGCGCGGATGCGTTTCGGCATCGCCATGCGTTGCCCCCATGCCGCCGCCGACCACGACGTTGTAGCCCAGCAATGCGTTGTTCTCGACGATGGCGATGAAGGAGAGGTCGTGCGCGAACACGTCCACGTCGTTCTGCGGCGGCACCGCGATGGCGATTTTGAATTTGCGCGGCAGATAGGTCGCACCGTAAATCGGCTCGGCCTCCGGCTCCTGCGTCACCTTCTCATCATCGATGAAAATTTCCCGCCAGGCTTGCGAGTGCGGCAGCAAATGGCTGGAAATATCACGGGCACTCTGCTCGGCCTGGGCGTACACCCTGCCTGCGAATTCGTTCGGCGTGCACATCACGTTGCGGTTCACATCCCCGCAGGCCGCGATCGTGTCCAGCAGCACACTGTCAATCTGCCGCAAGGCCGGGCGCAGATTGGTCTTTATCACGCCATGGAACTGGATGGATTGCCGCGTGGTGAGCCGCAGCGTGTTATTGCCGCGCTCATCGGCCAGTTTGTCCATCGCCAGATACTGCGCTGCTGTGAGCACGCCGCCCGGCACGCGCAGCCGGGCCATGAAACTATACGCCTTGTCCAGCTTGCGCTTGGCGCGCTCGGCCCGCAAATCCCGGTCATCCTGTAAATAAATGCCGTGGAATTTGATCAGTTGCTGGTCATCATCCGAGATCGCGCCGGTCGCCACCTCCTCCAGCCCCTCGGCCAAGGTGCCGCGCAGATAGCGGCTGTTGGTCTTGATGGTCTCGTTATGGCTGAGCTTGGTGTCGGTCATGGTTTGTGCCTGAAGTTAGGGAAGCGGTCGCTTTTTTAAAAAAAAGCTCCGCAAAAAATTTTTATTTACGCTGGGCTTCGGGCGCGCCACGCGCAACACCCCAAAGGAATCAAAAGTTTTTTGGTTCTTTTTTTTCAAAAAAAGAACCGCTTACTTTTTCAAATCTCCCAAGCCATCTTCTCCAGCCGCGGCATGTGAATCCCGCATTCGGTCTTCGCCTGGCCCGCCCAGCGGCCGGCGCGTTTATCCTGCCCGGGTTCGGGTTTGACCGTGCAGGTGGCGCAGCCGATGGAGGTATAGCCTTGCGCCTGCAGCGGGTGGCGGGGCAGGTTGTAGAGCGCGAAATACGAGTCCAGCGCTGCGTCGTCCCAGAAGGCGAGCGGGTTTACCGTCATCCGGCCATCGGCCCCGGGCTGCACCAGCTCAAGGCCGGCGCGGCTGCCGCCTTGCACGCGTTTGCGGCCGGTGATCCAGGCCTCGAAACCCACCAGCGCCTCATCCAGCGGGTTGGTTTTGCGGATGGCGCAGCACAGCTCCACGTCTTTTTGCCAGAGCCGGCCGTCCGGGTCCCAGGCGGCGAGCTGGGCGCCGCTGGGGCGGATGCTGCGCACGCCGGTGAGGCCGAGGCGGGCGATGAGCTCGTCCCGGTAGTCCAGCGTTTCCTGGAAGAGTTTGCCGGTTTCCAGGAAGATCACCGGCAGGGTGCGGTCGATCCCGGCCACCATGTGCAGCAGAATGGCGGATTCCGTGCCGAAGGAGGAAACCAGCGCGATATTGCCGGCAAAGCGGGTGGTGATGGCGTCCGCCAGCACCTCGCGGGCGGAGGCTTCGCTCAAACGGTCGAGCATCAGTAAACGTCCTTTTTATAGCGGCCGGCGCTGATCAGCGCGTCCAGCGCGGCACGGCCTTTGTCCTTGTCGTCGTGCAGGATGCGGGTGAGGGTATCGTCCACGTCGCGGGCCATGTGTTTGGCGTCGCCGCAGAGATAAACAGTGGCACCGGCATCGAGTTTTTCGCGTAGGCGGGTGCGTTGCTCCCACAGCACATGCTGGACGTAGCGTTTTTCCGGCTGGTCGCGTGAGGAGGCGAGGTCGAGGCGGCTCAGCACGCCGGATTTCAGCCAGTCCTGGATTTCGAGCTGGTAGAGGAAATCGTACAGGAAATGCCGGTGGCCGAAGATCAGCCAGCTTTCATTGCCAGCCCCGGTTGCCTCCAGCTCCTGCAAAAAGCCGCGATAGGGGGCGATGCCGGTGCCGGCACCGATCATCACGATGGGGGTTTGTGCGTCGGCCGGCAGGCGGAAATGCGGGTTGGGTTTGACGAAGACATCCGCGACGCCGCCAGTGGAGAGGCGGTCCGCCACCATGCCGGAGGCAACACCTGTGCGGGCGCGGCCGGCGGATTGGTAGGCGACGCGGGCGATGGTGAGATGCGCCTCCTCCCCCACCAGTTTTTGGCTGGAGGCGATGGAGTAGTAGCGCGGCGCCAGAGGCCGCAGCAAGGCGGTGAAGGCCTCAGCCGAGAGCGTATGCGGGGCGGATTCCAGCAGGTCGATCCATTGCCGGCCGGATAAAAATTCCGTGCTCTTGGCAGCGTCCTCCGCCAGCGCGGCGAGGGATGTTTCGCCGGTCAGGGCGGCGTAGTTTTTGAGCTGTTTGGCGGTGAGGGTGGTGATGTCGTAGCGCGTGCGCAGAGCCTCCGCGAGGGCTGCATCGCCCTCCAGCCCGATCGCCTTCTGCACCGCGGTAATCAGCGCCGGGTCGTTGGCGGGGGCGATCGCCAGGGCGTCCCCGGGTTCGTAGGCGAGGCCGGAGCCGGCGAGGGAGAATTCCACATGGTAGGTTTCGCCATCAGCACGCTCGGAGGTGAGTTTGCCATGCGCGGTGATCTCGGCGGCGAACGGGGCGGCCTTGGAGACTGGGAGGGCCGGGGCTTTTTGGAAATCCACGTGGATGACCGAGCCCGCATCCTTCGGCGCCAGTTTTTCCAGCGTCTCGGTGAGCCAGGTTTTGGCGCCGGCTTCGTAATCGAGGTCGAGATCGATCCGCGCGGCGACGCGGGTGGCGCCGAGGGCGGCGAACCGGGCGTCCACCTGTTTGCCGCTCTCGCAGAACTGCGCGTAGGCGCTATCGCCCAGCGCGAGGACGGCGAAGTTCAAACCCTCCAGCCGGGGGGCGTTATCGGCCATCAGCGCGCGGAAGAACGGCGCGGCGCGCTGCGGCGGCTCACCATCGCCCCAGGTGGAGATAATCGCGATCACCGTGCCGGCATCCGCCAGCTTGGTGAGGTCGGCATCCGCCATGTCCTGCACTTTTACGGCAAAGCCGCGCTTGGCGGCGTCCGCCTTGGCTTTGGCGGCCAGCGCTTCGGCATTGCCGGATTCGGTGGCGTAGAGGACGGTGAGCTTCGGCTTGGGCCCGGTGGCGGGGGCGGCGGCTTGTTTGCCCTCCGCCGCGTCCAGCCCGGCGAGAAAGCCGGAGAGCCAGGCGCGCTGTACGACAGAGGCCGTGCCGATGGCCTGCTCTAAAGCGGCGATCTGCTCGGGCGCGAACGGCGCCGATTGCGGGAGGGCGATGGTTTTGGTCATGGGCTTAACCTAAAATAAGGGGAAAATTCAGTTCGGCTTTGGGCAGTTGAGCCAACAGCGCTCATCGGCGATTGCCTGGATGCGCCGGGCGGCCTCGGGCATCGTCACGCCCTCCGCCCGCCAGCCTTTGCGCAAGGCCGCGATTTCGGCCACGCGATCCCCCCATTCCGGGGGGAAACAGGCCTCCAGATTGCGCCGGATGCTGCCAGCAAGGCCGGGGGCGGCGCCGTTGGTGGAGATGGTCAGCAGAAGATCCCCGCGCCGGACCTCGGCCACCGAATGGAAGTCACAATAAGCCGGCACGTCCTCAACGTTCACCAGCAGTTTGAGCGCGCGGGCTTGGTCCGCCAGGGCGGCGGCGCGCTCAGGTGCGAGATCAACCAGCCAGAGCACGTGCAGGCCGCGCAGGTCATCCTGGTTGGGCAGGCGGCCGATCAGCGCATCGCCGGCGGCGGCGGTCAGCTCCGGGATCGGCGCATCGGCGAATAGCAGCGCGCCCGCGGCACCGGCCTGGCGCAAGGAGGTGAGGCGCCGCAATGCAAGCTGGCCATTGCCGGCGACGGCGAGGGAGACGAATTTCGGGTCGAGCGCCAGAGGGATCATGACGCTCTAGAAGATGTTTTTTCTTTGGAAATCAATATCAAGCTGGAAATAAGATTATTCTGCTATTTCCTGCCCCCAGGAAAAAACAATTTGGTCCGGGGAGGTGGGTTGCCGGAAGGGTAAACCCAAGGAAAAAGGTAGGGAAAGCGCTTCTTTTTTGAAAAAAAGAAGCAAAAAACTTTTATTTACTTCGGGCTATCGCGGTCCCACCACCTCAGCCCCAGCGAATAAAAGTCTTTTGCGGAGCTTTTCTTCAGAAAAGCGACCGCTTACTTCCCCTATAGCGCGCCCTGGACCTCGCTGGTTGCCAGTTCCATCACAAATATTGTGCCGCGCGGGCCGGTGGCGGCGAGGACGAGGTCGCCGCCATGGGCGCGGATCAGGTCGCGGGCGATGGCGAGGCCGAGGCCGGTGCCGCCGCGCCGGCCGGAGCCGGTGAAGGGTTTGAACAGGTTATCCTGCACGCTGAGCGGCAGCCCTGGCCCGTTATCGCGCAGTTTCATGCGGGTGATGCCGCCGGTGAAATCGACCGAGAGCACGATGAGGTCTGCCCCGGCCTCGATGGCGTTGCGCATGAGGTTGACCAGCACGCGGTAGATTTGCGCGCGGTCCAGCGCCAGCACGAGGTCGGGCGGCACGTTGTTTTCGATGGTGGCGCTGTTTTCATCCGGGCGGATGACGGTGGCGGCTTCGTCCACCAGTTCGCAGAGTTTTACCGCGGTGCGGGTGATGGCGGGCGGGCCTTCGCGGGCAAAATCCACGGTGCGGCTGACCAGCTCGGCGGCGCGCTCGACCGCCGGGATGAGGGTGCGGGCGGCGCGCTGGGCCACCGGGTCGGCGGTTTCCTGCAGCCTGTCCGCGACCAGGAGGGCGGAGCTGAGGATGTTGCGCAGATCATGGCTGATTTTGGCGACCGAGGTGCCGACCGCGGCGAGCCGGGCGTTGCGCCAGAGGGCGGCGCGCATTTCCGCCAGCATGGCCCGCAGCTCGCGCGCGGCTTCGGAGATTTCATCGTTACGGGTGCGGCCGAGCTCGCCGAGCTCGGTCTCGTCGGCGTGTTCGGGGTCGTTGCGGAAGCCGACGATGTTGGCGGTCATGATCCGCATCGGGCGGACCAGCAGCCGGTCCAGGGCGGCGAATACCAGCAGCCCGGTGACCAGGGCGATGATGACGGAGAGCCCGGCGATATGCGCGGCGTAGGTTTGCAGATGCGCGGTGAGGTCATCGCCGTTTACCACGATGTCGAGCTCGGCGTCGCTCTGCAGCGGGCTTGGGGCGCGCACCTCGATATATTTCGGGCCGAGGCCCAATAGCAGCAGATCGGCGCGTTCCATGCTGGTGAGCAGGGTTTCGCCGGCGAGATCGACAATGGCGTCCGGCGTGACGGCGCCGCCAGGCTCGAAGGTTACCGGCAGTTGGCCGGGTTCGGTGAGGGTGATGCGGTCGATATCGGCGAGGGTGAGCAGCGCGTCCATCGGCCCGGTGCCGGCGGTATCGACATTGACGCCGCCGGCGGCGGAGGCGGCCAGATGCGCCTCGGCAATATGGTCCCAGAGCCAGCTCTGCCGTTCGCGCCCCATGCTGGGCATCAGGATCGCGAGTTCGACCAGCAAAATGATGCTGACGGTGAGCCAGAGCACGCGGGCGGAGAGGCTGCGGCCGAACAGATCGAACGAGCGGCCGCGGCCGAGAAAGGCGAAAATGCCGCCGCGTCTCATGCCGCCTGCGTCAGTCCGGCGGCCTCCCGGCCAGCGGTGAACAAGAGCTCCAGGAAGCCGCGCTCGGTATTCATTTTCGAGGTGAGCGGGTGGCGCGCCAATGCGGCGTCCGCGCCGATATCGAGCAGTTGGATTTGTTTGGGCAGCAGTGCGAGCTCAGCGTCCAGCGGCGCCTGGAAGGCGATTTCATGCAGCCGGTGCACAATGTCCGCGGTGCTGTTGGGCACGCCCTGGCGGGCGCGCGGCTGCGCGCGGATCAGCACCAGCCGGTTTGGCCGGGGCGTGAGCAGCGGGCTCAGCGCCGGGTTGCAGGCGTAGCCGCCGTCCCAGTAATGCCGGCCGCCGATATTGACCGCGGGAAACATCATCGGGATGCAGGCGGAGGCCAGCAGCACGTCCACGCTGATCTGCCGGTTCTCGAATATTTTTGCCTGGCCGGATTCCACGTCGGTCGCGGCGACGAAGAGTTTTGGCGCGTCCGGGTCGCGGATGGCGTCCACGTCCAGCAGCTCGGCCAGCAAGGGGCCGAGGGGGTTTTGGCCGAACGGGTTAAGCTGGCCGGGGCTGAACATGCGCAACGCGCTGGTGAGGCCGGCCCAGGCGAGGTCGTTGCCGAGCTCCATGCCTTTGTTCCAGCCCCACATCCAGTCGAGTGCTGAGGTGATGCCGCCAAACACATTGGCTTCGGCGACCCGGCGCCATAGCCGGCTCACCGCATCGCGCGCGCCTTTGCGGCCGTTATGCACATAGCCCTGCACCGCCATCGCCGCGATCATCGCGCCGGAGGACACGCCGGAGATGGCGGTGAATTCCAGACCGTCTTCTAGCAGCCGGTCGATCGCACCCCAGGTGAACGCGCCATGCGCGCCGCCGCCCTGCAGGGCCAGCACGGTTGAGGGACGAGTCGCTTGGGGGCGCATCATGCCGGCCAAGCTGCACTCTGTTGCCGGTTACGGCAAGTGGTTCAACAAGCCGGTAATTTTGCGGATTTTGGGGCCGAACAGCCGGGCCGCGAAATGGCCGCCGGCGGCGCGTTTTCCGGCCTCGCTGCGGGTTGGGTAGGGCAGCATCAGCCCGGCCAAAGCGCGCAAGGGGAGTTTTTGCGCGATCGCCAGGGCGTAGAGGCCGATCATCTCGCCGGCGCCGGGGGCGGTGATGCCGGCGCCGATCAGCCGACCGCGTGCGTCCAGCACCAGCCGCGCGAGGCCAATGGTGTTCTGCTCGGCAATCGCGCGGTCGTTTTCGGTAAAGGGGTGGGTGAGGATTGTGGCGCCCGTGGTGGCGCCGACCTGCGCCAGCTCCGGCGCGGTGTAGACCACGCGCACCGGCGGCGTTGCGGAGATGCGGCCGGGCAGGCGGAAGGCGATGCGCCGCACCAGCAGGGCGGCATGCGCGCCGGCGACATGGGTGAGGCACTGCGGGCCGATGCCGTCCGGGTCCGCGCAATCCCCGGCGGCGTAGATGTGCCGATGGCCGTGCACGCGCAGCCCGGCATCGGTGCGGATGCCGTTGGGTCCGGCGGCGAGGCCGAGCCCGGTGACGTCCACCACCCGGCCGGTGGCGAGCAGCAAGTGGCTGCCGGTCAGTTCGGTGCCGTCTTCCAAAACGAGCGCGGGTCCCGGCCGCGCCGCCACGGCGCGGGCGCCCACCAAAGTCACGCCGCGGGCCGCGAGGGATTCGATGATGGGGGCGGCCAGCGCCGGCGCCTCGCGCGGCAATACGTGGCCGATCAGCGTCACTTGCGCGCCGAGATTGGCGAAGGCCTCCGCCATCTCACAGCCCATCGGTCCCGCGCCCAGGATCAGCAGATGCGCCGGCAGCATGGGCAAATCCCAAATCGTCTCGTTGGTGAGATAGGGCAGGGCGGTGCAAAATGCCGGCACGGCGGTACGGCTGCCCACCGCCACCACCACCCGGCGGGCCTGGATGCGCCGGCCTTCCACATCGATTTCACGATCGCCGATCAGCCGGGCCTGGCCGCGCATCACCGTGCAGCCGAGCCCGGCATAGCGCTCAGCCGAATCGGCGGGCGCGATTGCGGCAATCGCGGCGCGGACCCGGGCTTGCGCCTGGCCCCAATCCGCCCCGCCGCGGGCGGCGGCCAGCAGCGCCTTGCTCGGCACGCAGCCGTGATTCAGGCACTCCCCGCCCATCACGCCGCGTTCGATCAGCGCAACTTTCAACCCCAGCCGCGCCAGGCCATAGGCGGTGGAAAGCCCGGCCGCCCCCGCGCCAATGATCGCCGCGTCGAACCGCGCCGTCATCCGCCGCCGGTCACCCTGGCGCCGTTGCGCAGCCGCCATTGCCGCCATAGTGCGGGCGTCACCGCCAGCAAGGCGAGGGCCAGCAGCGGCAGCAAAATCTGCGGCTGCAGCAGCATTCCCGCATTGGGCTGCACGCCCGCCGCCAAAGTTGCCCCCAGTCCAGCGCCCACCGCGTTCAATACAAAACTGGTGGGGATCATCCCCAGAACGGTCGCGGCACTATAGGGCCCGAGCCGCATGCCGAGCAGTGCGGGGGCCAGATTGACCAGCCAGAACGGAAATACCGGCATCAGCCGCAGCGCCAGCAAATAGGCAAAGCCGTCACGCTCCAGCCCCGGCCGCAACCTGGCAATTTGCCGGGCAAACCGCGCCTGCAAAAACGGCGCCAGCAGCCCGCGCGCCAGCACAAACAACGCAATCGCGCCAAGGCTGGCGCCAATCACCGTTATGACCCCGCCCGTCCAGGTGCCGAACAGCAGCCCGCAGAGCAGGCTGAGCCATAGCCCGACCGGCAGCGAGAGTGCCACCGCCAGCGCATAAATCGCCATGAACGCAAACGGTGCGGCCACCGGGTGCGCGGCCACATCCGCCGCCCATTCCGCCCGGTGCGCCACCAGCGATGGCCAATACAATGCCTGCACCGCGCCGGTCTTCCAGGCCAGGGCGCAAAGCCCGAAAATCACCGCAAGCCCGGCGATCCGCAACCCGTTTTTCAACCGCCCGTCCATACCACCCACTCCGTTACAACACAGGGTATAGGCACGCGCGGCCTCCAAGTCCGCGCAAACTATCGTGATCGGTGCTTGGGTAAGGGGAGCTCTGTTGCAAAGGCAAAATAAGCGTCAGCCGTCGTTGTTTAAAAAAACGCCGCAAAAATTTTTTTGAGTCCTCGGGGTGCGTTACCGTTGGCGCGCCCGAGGCCCAGCGTCCTTAAAAGTTTTTTGCGCCGCTTTTTTTCAAAAAAGCGGCCTCTTACTTGCCTTTTGCCCTGCCGCATTGACGGCGGGGGGCGGTGCCGCCTATATGCGGCCTTCGCATGCGCCGAACCGGGGACGGTCCGGCCATGATCTGTTGTTTATTGTCAAAGCCGCCGGAGTGCATCACGTGAAACGGACCTATCAACCTTCCAAACTTGTCCGCAAGCGCCGGCATGGTTTCCGCGCCCGCATGGCGACCGTTGGCGGCCGCAAGGTGATTGCCAATCGCCGTGCGAAGGGCCGCGCCAAGCTTTCGGCCTAAATCAGCAGCGCCGCACGCGCGCCGCGCCCGGGATCGTCGTGGTTAGCCTCAATCCCCCCGCCACCATGCGCCGCCGTGCCGAATTTTTGGCCTTGGCGCGCGGCCGCAAACTCGCCCGGCCCGGATTTGTGCTGCAATTTGCCCAGGGTGATCGTGCCGCGCCTTTATGCGTTGGCTATACGGTGACCAAAAAACTCGGCAATGCCGTGGTCCGCAACCGCGCCAAGCGCCGGCTGCGTGAGGCGGCCCGGCTGACTCTGGCCGGCCAAGACCTCCCCGGCGTCCGGTTGGTGCTGATCGGCCGGCAGGATACCGGCAGCATTGCGTTCGACCGGCTTTGTGCCGGGATTTCCGCCGCCGTCGCGGAGCTGTGCGGTTGAGCCCCGCCGCTTATGTCCTGAACGGCGCGATCCGCGCCTATGAGCTGATCTTGCGCCCGGTGATCGGCGCCAATTGCCGCTTTTTTCCCTCCTGCAGCGCCTATGCGCGGGAGGCGGTCTGCCGCCATGGCGCGGCGCGCGGCAGCCTGCTCGCCGGCCGGCGGATTCTGCGCTGCCATCCCTGGAACCCGGGCGGATTTGACCCGGTTCCCACCCTCAAGGACCTGTAACGCCTATGGACCAAAAGCGCCTGATGCTCGCGATCGCCCTGTCACTCGGCATCATGCTGGTGTTCCAGTTCGCGTTCCAAAAATATCTGCCGCACCCGGCACCGGCGCCGCAGACCGTGCAGAGCGCGGCGCAGCCGGATGATGCGGGCAATGGCGCGGCCACGCCGGGTGCCGGCCCGGTCGCCGCCATCGCCGGCCCCACGCTGGCCGTCGACGCACCGAAAATGTCCGGCAGCATCACCCTCACCGGCGCGGTGTTCGATAACGTGGTGCTGAAGGATTACCACGATACGGTCGCCCCGGATTCGCCGCTGGTGCAGGTGATGGGCAAGATCGGCTCCAAACAGCCCTCTTACGCTCAGTTCGGCTGGACCGCGGAGGGCAACATCCCGGTCCCCAATGACAGCACGGTTTGGTCCGCTTCCGCCCCCGCGCTCACGCCGGACACACCGGTCACACTCTCCTGGAATAACGGCCAGGGCGTGATCTTCCAGCTCAACCTCGCGGTTGACGATCATTATATGTTCACGGTCAACCAGTCGGTCATCAACAATACCGGCGCGCCGATCAAACTCTTCCCATGGTCGCGCGTGGTGCGGGACTATCAACCGGTGGAGCAAAGCTCCTACGTGCTGTTCGACGGGCCGCTCGGCGTGTTCAACAACACGTTGAAACAGGTCTCCTACAAAACCATCAAATCGGACGGTTCGCAGGCCCCCGGCGGCCAGGCCTTCACCGAAACCTCGCCCGGCGGCTGGATCGGCATCACCGATAAATACTGGCTGACCGCGCTGGCCCCCGAGCAATCGGCCAATTTGATCGGCACCATGACCTACGGCACCGTGACCGACGGCGATGGTAGCGCCTACCAGACCGCCTTCATCACTGCCGACCCGCTCAGCATCGCCCCCGGGGCGACGGGCAGCTTCCAGACCCATCTCTTCACCGGCGCCAAGGTGGTGAAGATTTTGGACATGTACCAGAGCGAATACGGCATCCCGAATTTCTACAAATCGGTGGATTTCGGGCATCTCTACATCATCACCAAGCCGATCTTCTTCGCGCTCGACTATCTGAACTCGCTGCTCGGCAATTTTGGCCTCGCCATTATGGTGTTCACCGTTGGCGTGAAGCTCGTGTTCTTCCCGCTCGCCAGCTACTCCTACCGCTCGATGGGCAAGATGAAGCGGGTGCAGCCCAAAATCGCCGCCCTGCGCGCGCAGTATAAGGACGACAATACCAAGCTGCAGCAGGAAACCATGGCGCTCTACAAGGCCGAGAAGATCAACCCGGCCTCGGGCTGCCTGCCGATGGTGGTGCAGATCCCGGTGTTCTTCGCGCTCTATAAGGTGATCTTCATCACCATCGAGATGCGCCAGGCGCCGTTCTATGGCTGGATCAAGGACCTCTCGGCGCCCGACCCGACCAATATCTTCAACCTGTTCGGGGCCATTCCGTTTGATCCCACGGTGATCTCGCCATTGCTGCATGTCGGCGCGCTGCCGCTCATCATGGGCGCCACCATGTTCCTGCAGCAGCGCCTCAACCCCGCCCCGCCGGACCCGGTGCAGGCGCGGATGTTCCAGTTCATGCCGATCATCTTTACCTTTATGCTGGCGCGCTCGCCGGCCGGGCTCGTGCTGTACTGGGCCTGGAACAACCTGCTCTCGGTAGGACAACAATGGCTGATCATGCGCCAGACGCGGACCCCGCAGCCGAAAATCTTGGCGAAAACCTGAATTTTGCGGACCCGGCTTTGAGCGCGGAAGCGCTCGAGGCCGGCCGCAAACTCTTTGCCGGCGCCTGCGAGTTCTTCTACGCAGCCCAGGCGCTGGAGCATTTGCCGCCGCCCAACGGCACCGAGGTGACCTTCGCCGGGCGCTCCAATGTCGGCAAATCCTCGCTGCTGAACGCGCTCACCGGGCGTAAGGCGTTGGCCCGCGTCTCGCACCAGCCGGGCCGCACCAGGCAGCTCAATTTTTTCCAACTGGAAGCAGCGCCCATCGTGCTGGTGGATATGCCGGGCTACGGCTACGCCGAGGCGCCGAAAGCGGTGAAACGCGACTGGCAGGGGCTGATGCTGGATTATCTGCGCGGCCGCCCGAATTTGCGCCGCGTGTTTCTCCTGCTGGATGCGCGGGTCGAGCTCAAGGCCTCGGACGAGGTGGTGATGGAGCTGCTGGACCAGGCGGCGGTGGCCTACCAGCTGGTGCTGACCAAGGCGGATGCGGTGAAACCCGCCGCGCTTGCCCGTAAACATGCCGAAATCCGCGCGCTGACCGCCGAACACCCGGCCGCGATCCCGTATGTGATCACCACGTCCAGCACGACCGGGCTCGGGATCGAGGAGCTGCGGGCGACGATTGCGGGGTTTGCGGAAGGGTAGAAGAAAGCAAGGGAAGCGCTTCTTTTTTGAAAAAAAGCAGCAAAAAACTTTTGATTCCCTTGGGCCTTTGCTGGTGGCGCGGCTGCGGGCTGGCGGCGAATAGGCTGCAAAATCCCGGCGCTCAATGACCAAAAGTTTTTTGGTTCTTTTTTTCAAAAAAGAACATTCTGGCTTCGACGCGGCGCCATCATGCTCTAAACACCCCGCCATGAACACCGACACGCTCGCCACCGCCGCCGCCCAGGCCCATATCGTCGCCCGCGCGCTGCCCTATCTGCGCCGCTACGCCGGCGCCACCATCGTCGTGAAATATGGCGGGCACGCCATGGGGCAGGACCATCTGGCCTCGGAATTCGGCCGCGACATCGCTTTGCTCAAGCAAGTCGGCATCAACCCCGTCATCGTCCATGGCGGCGGCCCGCAAATCAACGCCATGCTGGAGCGCCTCAGCATCAAATCCAACTTCATCGACGGCCTGCGCGTGACCGATGCCGCCATGGTCGAAGTGGTCGAAATGGTCCTCGCCGGTACGGTGAACAAACAAGTCGCCAGCCTGATCAATCGCGCCGGCGCGCTAGCCGTCGGCATCTCCGGCAAGGATGGCGGGCTGATCCGCGCCCGCAAACTGCAACGCACCACCAAAGACCCGGATTCGAATATCGAACGCGCGCTCGACCTCGGCTTCGTCGGCGAACCCGCCTTTATCGATACCCGGGTCATCCACGCCCTCACCGGCGCCGGGCTGATCCCCGTCATCGCCCCCGTCGGCACCGGCGAAGACGGCTCAACCTACAACATCAACGCCGATACCGCGGCCGGCGCCATCGCCGGCGCCCTCAACGCAACCCGCCTGCTGATGCTGACCGACGTCGCCGGCGTGCTCGATACCCATAAAAACCTGCTGCCAGACCTCTCGCTCACCCAAATCAAAACCCTCATCGCCGATGGTACCATCTCCGGCGGCATGATCCCCAAGGTCGAAACCTGCATGGAAGCCGTCACCCAAGGCGTCAAAGCCGCCACCATCCTCGACGGCCGAACCCCCCACGCACTCCTGCTGGAACTGTTCACCGAAGGCGGGATCGGGACGATGATTCATAAGTAAGCAAGGCCAGGGGACTTTGCCCCCTGGCCTTGACTTACTTGTGACCATCAGCCCGAACCCGCCCTTAGAACAGGCTCAGCTGGGTGAGTTCGCGGGTGGCGTGGGGGGTGCAGAACTGGGTGGTGTCGAGGGTTTGGTGGGTTCCGGTGAGGTTATATTGGCGGATGGCGCGTTCGAAGCGTTGGGCGAGCAGGGTTGCGTAGGGGCCTTGGCCTGAGAAGCGGGTGTGGAAGTTCGGGTCGTTCAGTTGGCCGCCGCGGCTTTGGCGGATCAGGCTGAGGATATGGCTGGCGCGATCGGGCAGGTATTGGTGCAGCCAGGCGGTGAAGAGGTCGCCGAGTTCGTGCGGCAGGCGCAGCAGCAGGGTGTTGGCGCTGGTGGCGCCGGCTTTGGCGGCGGCGGCGAGGATGGATTCCAGCTCCGCGTCGTTGAGGCCGGGGATCATGGGGGAGGCGAGCACGCCAGTGGGGATCCCGGCCTCGGTGAGGGCGGTGATGGCCGCCAGGCGGCGCGCCGGGGCGGCGGCGCGGGGTTCCATGGCGCGGGCGAGGTTGGGGTCCAGCGTGGTGATGGAGAGGTGGACTTGGGCGAGGTTTTTGGCGGCCATGCGGGCGAGGATGTCGATATCGCGGGTGATTCCGGCGGATTTAGTGACGATGCTGACCGGATGGTTGAAGCGTTCCAGCACCTCGAGCAGGCTGCGGGTGATATTGAGGGTGCGTTCCACGGGCTGGTACGGGTCGGTATTGGAGCCGAGCACGATGGTGGCGGGTTTATAGCCGGGTTTGGAGAGTTCTTTTTCCAGCAAATGCGCGGCTTCGGGCTTGAAGACGATATGGGTCTCGAAATCGAGCCCGGCGGAGAGCCCGAGATAGGCGTGGGTGGGGCGGGCGAAGCAATAGATGCAGCCATGTTCGCAGCCACGATAGGGGTTGACGCTGCGGTCGAAGCTGAGGTCTGGGCTGTCATTGCGCGCGATGATGCTGCGTGTGGTGTCGCGCAGCAGGGTGGTGGGCGGGCGGGGTGTGTCCTCGTCCGGCGCCCAGCCATCGTCGAACGCTTCGCGGCGTTCGCGTTCGAACCGGTTGGCGGGGTTCAGCCCGGTGCCGCGGCCTTTCAGCACGCCGGGGGCGGGACGGTGGTTGATTTCTAGCCGCGCTGCTGGCACCATGATGTTCATGCTCCGTTCCGAAATATTAACTTCATTTCACATTCGGATAGTTAGAACAAAATAAGAACATTTTTGTGAGAAAGCAAGTCGCAATAATCATCCCCACGCTGAATGCGGCCAAAACGTTGAAAAACACGCTGGATTGCGTGGCGGGGGCAAGTGAGATCATTGTGGTGGATGGTGGCAGCGCGGATGCGACTCTGGAAATTGCCGCCGCGGCGGGTGCGAGATGCCTGCGCGCAACGCCTGGCCGTGGCGGCCAGTTGCGCCTGGGCGTGCAGGCCGCAAGCGCGCCCTATTTACTGCTGCTGCACGCGGACACAACGCTCTCCCCGGATTGGGACGCGGTTTTGCCGGTAGGCAAGGCCGGGTATTTCCGGCTCCGCTTTGATACGCCGCGCCGCGCCGCGCGGATCATCGAGGCCGTTGTCGCCTGGCGCGCGCGCTTTCTGGGCTTGCCTTATGGCGACCAGGGGCTGCTGCTGAGCGCCGAATTGCTGGCGTGGGCCGGCTGCGTGCCGGATTTGCCGTTGATGGAGGATGTCGCTTTGGTCCGCCGTCTCGGCCGCCGCCGGCTGCAACGTTTGGGCGGTACCGCGCTCACCTCGGCCGCGCGGTACGAGCGCGCGGGGTATCTGCGGCGCTCCTTGCGCAATTTGTTTTGCCTGACCCTGTATTTCGCCGGCATGCCGCCGGCCGCCATTAAAAAACTCTATGGCTAGGCAGGTCCTCATCGTTTTCGCGCGCGCGCCGCGGCTCGGCCAAGTCAAGCGCCGGCTCGCCGCCGGCATCGGCGCAATTCCCGCTTTGCGGTTCTACCGCAACCAGCTTGGCCGCACTTTGCGCTGTCTCAATGGCCTGAAAAATATGGACAAAGTCCTCGCTGTCACGCCGGATGGCGCGCATATCCCGTACCCGCCCGGCTGGCGCGTCATCGGCCAAGGGCAGGGGGGTCTCGGCACCCGCATGCACAACGCCTTCCGCCGCTTCCCCACCCGCCACGTGGTGCTGGTGGGCGCCGATATCCCGGCCCTCTCCGCCAGCCATATCCGCGCGGCACTTTGCCACCCGCACCCAGCCTTCGGCCCCGCCGCCGATGGCGGCTACTACCTGGTGGCGATGCCGCCCCGCCGCCCGGCAACCCCGTTCGCCAATGTCCGCTGGTCCACCCCGCACGCACTGGCCGACACGCTGGCCAATTTCCAACACATGCCGGTAACCCGCCTAGCCACGCTGAGAGACGTCGATACCGTGGAGGATTTTAAGCAAGTGGTCGCTTTTTTGAAAAAAAGCTCCGCAAAAAACTTTTAATTCCTTTGGGGCATTGCCGGTGGGACACCCGTAGCCCCGGGGAATCAAAAGTTTTTTTGGTTCTTTTTTTTCAAAAAAAGAACCGCTTGCCTTGTCATAAAACCGCAACCTCGCCTTGGGGTGACAAACCCCGCCACCCTGGCTAAGGGGGGCTTACCTTACACCCTCTCACGCCAGGCGGCACCATGAAGAATTTTACGCCCCCCGCCCTGGCCGGACGCCGCGTGCCGAACCGCTGGGACGGTGCGGCCTTGCTGATGGTCCTTGGCCTGTTGATCGCGGTGATCGATGTTGGCCGCGGCACCATCGCCACCCCCATTACCGCAATCCAGAACACGCCGATCCATCTGGACCCGGTATATTTGCCGTATTACGCGCTGCGTTCGACCGCGCGCATGTTCGCGGCGTTGTTTTTCTCGCTGGTATTTACCTTCACCTACGCCACGCTGGCCGCCAAAAGCCGGCGGGCGGGGCTGGTGCTGATCCCGATTTTGGACATTCTGCAATCGGTGCCGATCCTGGGCTTCCTCACCTTCACGGTGGTGTTCTTCATGCAGCTTTTCCCGGGGCGGGTTGTGGGGGCGGAGTTCGCCTCGATTTTCGTGATTTTCACCAGCCAGGCCTGGAACATGGCGTTCAGCTTCTATCAGTCGCTCACCACGCTGCCGGCGGATTTGTCGGAGGCGGCGCGCAGCTTCCGGCTCAGCCCGTGGCAGAAATTCTGGCGGCTGGATGTGCCCTTCGCCATGCCGGGGCTGGTGTGGAACACCATGCTCTCAATGTCCGCCGGCTGGTTTTTTGTGGTGGCGTCCGAGGCGGTCACGGTCGGCAACACCAATTTTGCGCTGCCGGGCATCGGCTCCTATGTCGCGGTGGCGCTACACCAGCAGAATTTGGCGGCGATTTTCTACGCCATCTTCGCCATGCTGGTGGTGATTCTTTTGTATGACCAGCTTTTGTTCCGCCCGCTGGTCGCCTGGTCCGCCAAATTCCGCTTCGAGACCACGGCCGCCGCGACCGCGCCCGAGCCCTGGATGCTGAGATTGATGCGCCGCACCGCTCTGTTCCGCGATATGGGGGATGCGGTGAGCGGTGCGATGCGCAGCGTCTTCCGGCTGCGTTTGGGGGCCGGCAGCAATGTGCAGGTGGATGAGAACCGCACGCCCTCCCGCACGGTTGATGTGCTTTGGTACGCCGTCATCACGCTCGCCGCGGGCTATGCGGCCTGGAAGATTTTCATCTTCATCTCCAGCACGCTGCATTGGCGCGATCTTGGCACCGCCATGCTGATGGGCGCCTACACGATGCTCCGGGTGATTGCGCTGATGATCATCGCGTCCCTGGTCTGGGTGCCAATCGGCGTCTATATCGGGTTGCGCCCGAAGGCGACGCGGGTCGCCCAGCCGATCGCGCAGTTTCTCGCCGCATTCCCGGCCAATCTGCTGTTCCCGCCCTGCGTGCTTGGCATCGTGTATTTCCTCCTCAACGCCAATATCTGGCTGACCCCGCTGATGCTGATCGGCACGCAATGGTATGTGCTGTTCAACGTGATCGCCGGCGCCGCGGCGTTCCCGGGGGATATGAAGGAGGCGGTGGCGAATTTCCGGGTGCGCGGTTTGCTTTGGTGGCGCAAGGTGATGATCCCCGGCATTCTGCCGTATTTCGTCACCGGCGCCATCACCGCCTCGGGCGGCGCCTGGAACGCCTCGATCGTGGCGGAGGTGGCGAGCTGGGGCAGCCATAATTTGGCGGCACAGGGGCTCGGCGCCTATATCGCGCAGGCGACATCGGCCGGCGATACCCCGCGCGTCGTGCTGGGGGTGGCGGTGATGTCCGGCTTCGTGATCGTATTCAACCGCATTCTCTGGCGCCCGCTCTACGCCTACGCCACCCGCCGCACCACCATGGGATAACCGCACATGGATCAGCTCGCCCCGCTCGTCACCGTCCGCAACTGCCGGCAGGCCTACCATAAGGAGGCCAGCGCCGATCTGATCGTGCTGGAAGATGTCGATCTCACTTTGCAATCGGGTGAAATCGTCGGGCTGCTGGGCCGCTCGGGCTCCGGCAAATCCACGCTTTTGCGCATCGTCTCGGGCCTGCTGAAACCGACCGCCGGGGAGGTGATGTGGCGCGGCGCGCCGCTCACCGGCCCGGCACCCGGTGTGGCGATGGTGTTCCAGAGCTTCGCGCTGTTCCCCTGGCTCACCGTGCAGGAGAATGTGGAGCTGGGGCTGGAGGCGCAGGGCATCAAAAAAGCCGAGCGCGAGGCGCGGACCGAGGCGGCGATCGACCTGATCGGCCTTGGCGGCTACGACACGGCGTATCCGAAGGAGCTTTCGGGCGGGATGCGCCAGCGCGTCGGCCTGGCGCGCGCGCTGGTCGTGCACCCGGATCTGCTGCTGATGGACGAGCCGTTCTCGGCACTCGACGTGCTGACCGCCGAGACCCTGCGCACCGACCTCATCGACCTCTGGATGGATAAAAAACTCCCCGTCAAATCCATCCTGATGGTGACCCATAATATCGAGGAGGCGGTGCTGATGTGCGACCGCGTGCTGGTGTTCTCCTCCAACCCCGGCCGGGTGGCGCATGAGCTGAAAGTGCCGTTCCCGCACCCGCGCAACCGGTTCGACCCGGCGTTCCGGCAGATGGTGGATGATATCTACGGCATCATGACGCGCCGCGTGGTGAAACCCGCCGCGCCGGCGGCCACGCCGACCGGTTTTGCGAGCCCGCTGCACCCGGTCGGCACCAACCTTATGGCTGGGTTGCTGGAGACGCTCTCGGCCCCGCCTTATGACGGCCGGGCCGATCTGCCGGCGCTCGCCGCGGCGTTGCAGTACGAGGCGGATGAGCTGCTGCCTTTGGG
>Ga0116231_10005019_pt1 | contig 26403 bp, 23 predicted proteins | sample S1TSphgellanicum_2_FD_89695 | JGI IMG/M metagenome (GOLD analysis project Ga0116231, IMG submission 89695) | Host-associated microbial communities from peat moss isolated from Minnesota, USA - S1T2_Fd - Sphagnum magellanicum MG | ecosystem: Host-associated > Plants > Peat moss > Unclassified... | reverse complement strand
TTCTATTATTCCTTGGTTTTTCCCACGTTTGGACATTAATTTTAATTCCTTAGTGCACCTAACTGCAATATGTATATGGGTGCGTCTTCTTTCACAACAAATTTTGACAACAACCAACCATACAAATTATTTCTTATTTTTCTGAATTTTTAAATTTTTATTTATTGTGCCAAAATTTTAATATTTTTTATAAAATTAAATTCTAAAGTATTTGACCATGGGGTTTGAACTTCAAACCTACCAATCCTTGAATTAAGAATGTGACAATCTAGACACAATTTGATTGTCCCACATAGATAGCAAAGTCATGTTTATTATTTTTTATAAACATAACCTACCAAAAATTTCAGAATTAAAAAACCAACTGCCAAAGTTAAGATTTGAGATTTAATTAATTATTCGATAATTTGTTGTCGCATCTGTTCGAATGTTATATGGTATGTGTGTCAAAGAAGGTATTATTTGGGAATATTATGTGAAATTAAAATTTTTTCACCTTATTATATTATATAAAATTTTGATATCCACATATTTAAACAACCCCCCAATTAATTTAAATTTTATGTTTGCATTGAATTTGGGCACCATCTATTTGTTTTTTGTATTTTTTGTATTTTTTAGTTTAAGGCTTAATGAATAATGAAAGAAGGTGAATGTGCATGGTTAAATCTAAACATCATGCATGAAATGCTCAAATTAATTTTTAAAACATATCAAAAAACATTTCAATACCAAATCACATTTTGAACAAATGATAAAAATCATTTTTGGCAATCACAAAGTCATTATAAACAATAAACACTTGGTTTGTTTCCATGGAGGAAAAAAATATAAAGAAAAAATGAAGCTTTTGGGTTCCAAAATGAAAGTTAAAATAATGTGCATTGAAACCCAAGTAAGTGGAACACCTTGAGTTATTACATTCAAGCTTTTATCAATTCCTTTTGACCAATCAAATGCTAATGTTGCATTAATATATCTTTTGCTCGGATATACCTACCATATAAAATAAGATATATTAATTTTTTTAATTAATTTTTTTTGATATAACCTAAATAATTGCATACCCAAGGGCATGTAAATTTGAAAATTATTTCCTATTCATAAGCTTGGATATATATGTTAAAAATACCATTACCAAAAACTAGATATGTTTTGGCATCTAGGTTTAATGAATTAGGGTAAATATAGCTCAAACCTAAATATAAATAGTTATATTAATTAGATGGGGTGCCTCCCAAAATTTTGGCAATTAGCCAATTTGATTACCCCATCATGAATAAGAAAAAAAAACAAAAAATTTGGAAGCTTGCTGAAATAAAGGTTTATATGTCAAGATGTAATGTTTCCTCAACTTTGGCCCAATTATATAATTGAAAATGGGAAAACTTTTGTCAAACCATATGAGATAAAATTGAAGATTACTAACATGTGGTAAAAGTGCACATGTTAAGAGTGGTAGGTGTGTGGTAAGGATATATTTCAAGTGTAAGACCCTTCCTATTTCGGGGGGCCATAATTTCCATATTATTGTCTTCTAATATCCTAAATGTTCACCCGTAGACTTATTTAACCTAATAAAGGATGAATAAAACATTTTGGTTCTTGCATTTTTCAAATTGGATTTAGCCTTGATTTTTTAAAAATTCCAATATGTGGAAAAATTTCTTCATTTTTAATTAAATAAAAAATACATACCAAAATGTTATATGGTAAGGGGGTACCCAAACCCTACCCATTTACTAAAAAACTTAATCTTGTATACCCATACCCTAACCCTAATTTCAAAATTTGAGTGTTAACATATCCTTATCCAAGGATATATTAAAAATAACATACTTATACAACACTGGTCAATACCATGTCGTTGGTGTTATTTCCTTTACTTTGAACCTTTGGTGCAAATTACATCCAAGCTCAATCCATTCTATTAATTGAAACTTACTAATAATTTATATCTATTATAAATAAATCAAGTGTACTATGTTATATATATTTTAATTTTCTTTTAAAAGCTAAATCATTAATGCATATATTACATTAATTATATTTGGATTTTAAAAATGAACATAATATTATCATAGAACTAATTGAATTATAATTTTTACCAACATAGTTTTCAATTACAAAAAAGAATGATCCCCCAACAAATATATGTTATGAAAAACAAGCTTTGTGTGTACTCTTTAAGTCTACACATAATTAAAACAAGAAGGTCTTACAAAAGTTTTGGGATGGGACCATAACAAGCTTTTCAAGTCGAATTCATTCACATATCAAATGCACAAGCAAGAAAAAATGACGACTAATGCATTTTGAGCCAAAATTGTGCACCAATGGATCACATGTTAATATGGACCCACAAAACTCACCATGACCCAAACTTGGGTGGAATTGTCATTTTCCTCCTTGTATTAAAATATATAACTCCCCATATTGGCCAACATTGAAATTGATATTTTTCACAAGACTTTGAAGTGGAAGCCCCAAAATAGGGACAATGCATGTGTTTCAACTTTTCAAAACATCATATACTCCTTCAAATGATATTCACATTTGACAATTTAAAGGTCTATTTTGTAGCCCCTTGGAATGAAATTTTCGAAGCCGTATCATTATCTTACCTATTCAATTTGACTATGATGACTAATTTGTCCATATGTCAAATAAACCATCTAGTCAACTCAAACCAAAAAAGACCCCCCCAATTAAAAAGACAATTGTCTCCATCATTAAGGGCCATACAAGTACCATTGGTCAAAAAAACCTTTTTTTGTAATAAAAAAACCCATATATACTTCCATATAATAAGTAGGTATCATAGGTCTTTTAGTTGTGAATGTTCATGATTTAGTACTCTTTGGCCATTTGTTGTCATTTGAGGACATTATTCTAATTACTACAAGAAGGGGAAAAATGAAAATAAATTAACTATTCATCAAGGAAATCCATGAAGCCTAAATGCACTAAAAATTAAGTTGTTTTCATTGAACATATCATGCAGTGACTTAAGGAAAATAAAATAATTTAATTTAAGGAAAGTAAATGAGTTTACTTTAAATTTACCCAAAAAAACATTACTTTAAATTTACGAAAATTAGTTTCCTCTCAATTATAGAAATTAACCAATTATACAATTCTGGAATAAAACCTTTATAAATTATAATAATTAAGTTGCTTAAAATGGAGAAATCGAGTAACTCAAATTTGTAATAGTTGTATTACTGAAAATAACAGTAATTAACTTTTTCAAAACTCATGTAATTAGACTACTGCAAATTACAATCATTAAATCACTGCAAATTAAATTAACTAAAAGGCTGGGAAATATGTTCATTAAATTCCCGAAATAAATATTAATTAGATTACTGAAAAATAAAATAATTAATTCAATGAAGTTTATGGTAACTAAACTACTTGAAATGACAATCATCAAATTACTAAAACGTACCATAATTAGACTATTGGCCAATAACGTAGTTAAATTAGTAAAACTTAAATGACTGAAATTAGACTACTGAAATTTACTGTAATTAAATTGCTGGAAATTACAGTAATTGGTTTTATAGTAACTAAATCATTAAAAGTGAAATTATTGAAAATTACAGTAATGTAATTAGCATGAATTACTGAAATATTCAGTAATGAAAATTACTGAAAATTTCAGTAAATATATTTCTGAAATTTAGAGTCATTGTATTGCTGATATTTTACAGTATTTTAATTACTCAAATTTTTATTAATTAAATTATTGAAATTTATAGTAAGAAAACTACTACCAATCACATAATTAAATTACTGAAACTTAAAATTACTGAAAAGAACAGGAAAAAAATTACTAAAATTTATAATAACTACTATGAACTTGAGTGCTAAAATGACACGAAATTAGATTATTGGAAAATATTTTCCTATGTCAAAAGCAATGGAGCAATATAGCAGTATGTATAAATCTTTGTTCAAGCGATGAGAAGTTCAATCTGAATTATTATTTATTTATATTAATTATTATTCTAATATAAATGAAACTTAGGTGAAATTTTATTAGATACATGATTAGTTCATTAGATAATTAAACATTTATGTAATTAATTGTAGCTTTTAGAACTTTTTAAATGCCAAAAAAAATGGGGGAAAACTTCATTTGTATTTATATTCTAATGTGCAAGTAATATACAACTTAAAAAGTTATCCCATATTCTTTACACTTCATTTTCACTTTGAAAGTTATATAAATAAAGGTTGTGGCTTTTCACTACCACAATAAAAAAACAACTTTCATTTGGTATGAGCCAATCAAAAGCTTGACCCATGATAAGAATAAAAATATTTATCACTCTATCTAAGTAGGGTTTAGAGTTTAGACCTAGTCACCTAGGTGGGTATCTAAATCCTACTTACCTAGGTTGGTAGCTAGGTCCTACGTACCTAGGCAAGTAGGTTGAAATAGGTGGGTACTTACATAGGTAAGTAGATAGACTTATTCAACTTATATGTAGGCATGTAGATTGTAAGAAGGTAGATAAGGAGGTATGCACATAACACTACTAGAATTCCTAATTTTTTTTATTATAAATTTTGGTAAAAAAGATCCATTTTGGACAAGCATAAAAAAAACCTCTCAATCATTTTGGACAAGTCATTTTGAACTTGTTCATTGTGATTGGGTTGTGTGCTTTTTGACCAACCTAGGTTGACATTTTTTACTAGTACTTTTGACTAATCATTTCAACTAATATTTTTGACTAGTCATTTTGACCAGTCAATACTATAGTCAAATGGTTTTTTGATTAGTCAAACACCATTTTGACTAAGCAAATGCCATGTGGCATTTAAATAGTGGCCACCCAAGTTAAACCACGTGGCATCTAAACATTAGCCATTTAGGCTATGCCACATGGCATTTGAACATTGGCCACATATGCCACATGGATAGAACTTAAGCAACCTAAGTTAAGCCTAAAATTAGATACCTAATCCTAAAGTACCTATGTTTAGGAACCTAAAACCTAAGCTCCTAAGCCTAAGTTTAAAAGCTTATAACTAATGACTAGGTATAGAAGTTTAAAGTAGGTTACAACAACTGAAGCTACGACCTTCACTATGTTTAAATGTACACCACCTAGTTTAAGCTTACACCTAAATGACCTAGGTAGGAAAATCCTATTTCATTTTGGATTTGGCCTTAAAGGTTGAGCCTTTTCAATTGGCTCATCCCAAGTAGCCTTCCTTTTTGAAATATTTCTTATGTTTTGGATGTTTATGGTGCATATATTTATATTGCTCATCATTTGGAAAGGATGACAAACAATATGGGACAAACTTTTGGAAGGGAGAAACATTTTCATGTCCACATAACACTAAAGCCTTTTAGTTCATACAACATTATTCCTAAATAACTACGTAAGATACAAAAATCAAGTATCAATAAATAAATAAATATGTATGTTAATTAAGTTAAAATAAAAATAAAAATAATTAATGTCTAGCTATTTAATTACAATTAATAATTAAAACCATTATAAATGCTTGAATTATATAAAATATCAAGATAATTATAATGCACTATATTGTTGATTGATAATTACAACCAAATTTTATTAATCCTCACAAATTTGACCTAATTCATTATATATTATCAATGATGTATTTGTAATAATTAATAATTAATTTTTTAATTACACATTCATTAATGTATTTTAGGTAAATAACTAGTTAACCAACTGGTAATTTATCATCAGTATATAAATGACCTACCTTAATTTATATAATTAAGTTACTTATAGGTTAAAGTATAGGTAATTAGGTGGAGTATAGGTAGGGTATGTATAAATAAATACACCTACATATAAGCTACTTGTATTTAGGCTATTTAGCCATCTACTTACATCACATAAGTGAAATAGGTGGCTAATTTAACCTAAGAAAAATTAATTATGGCAACACTAATCATTGGTAAAATAATAATGCATAAACCAACAACAATTAAAATAGTTATGGAAAAAGTAATAATGGCTAAACTATTTGTGGCAAAACCAATGATGATTAAACTAACTATGAATAAAATAATTTGGCTAAATTAGCTAATGAATAAATATTTTATGGCAAAATCGATTATGCAAAAATTAGTTATGGTTAAAATAAACATGAATGAAATAATTATGGAAAAACCAACCATGGTTAAATTCATTATGGCAAAACCAACAATGGCCCAACTAGTAATGGTTAAATTAATTAAGCTAAATATGACCAGAAAAATGATGGAATATTTAATTATGAATGAATGAATCATGGTTAAATTAAATATGGTTAAAACATATACAACTAAACAAACTATGGTTAAACTAACCATAGTTAGTGAACATGAATAAATTCACCATGGTTTGATTAGTTATGGTTAGTTTTAACTTTAATTAGATTTTTCATAGGTAATTGTGCGATAATTAATTTCAATATAATCAATTTAATTCTAGTTGGATAAACCATATATATATATATATATAATTAATTTAACCATAATTAATTTGGTCATGATTCATTTAGTTATGATTAGCTAACTTTTACATTTTTCAATTTTTTTCTAATTAATCAAACATAGTCAAAATGTTACATGTAGTATCAAAATACCTTACTAGTATTAAATTTGTAATTGGTCATTTTGTCTAGGCCATTGGCCATTTTGACCAAAACTACTTAATTAACCCTACTGATTGAGTATAATAGGTGGCCTTATTGACTAGGGCACTTGCCAATTTGACTTAATTTGGGTGGTCTTATTAACCAAACAACTAACCAATTTGATTAAATGTTATTTTAAAGTCCAATTTGACTAGATGCTTGATTTGATTCATTATCAAATCAATCACTCTAGTCAAATTGATTAGTAAAAAGATACCCATTGTCATTCAAGCCCTTGGCCTCCAATAAAAAATATGTGTATTTTAATAAAAAAAGACCCATCTTGTCAAGTTGGTTAATTTGTTAAAATAAGAATTCTAGTAATGTAAGTAGATAGATACATATGGTAGGCCACATGGGAAATGTTATAGCCATATGTCACATGGCAAATGTGATGGCCACATGCCACATATAAAATGTTGTGGCCATATGCCACATGGCAAAATCTATGGCCATATACCATGTGGTAGACTAGGATCTAACCAATAATGCTTGTATCAAATGATGATACATGGGGCATTAAAATAACCTTACAACATGTCACATATGACCATGGGTCAAAAAGGTTATTGGTTAAAAAACTTGGTCAAAAGCACCAACCTAAGGTTGGTCAAAAAATTTGTCTCAATTGTACTAGACTTGTTTAAATCAACTTGTCCTATAAAATTAAGGGGTTTTTTTTACTGTTCTCACTTTGTGTACTTTTTAGTTCGAAAACATGGTTTGAAAAACTTGAAATTCTTTTAGGGATTTTAATTGGTTTGAACACCATTGGCCATGAACCCCTTAAAGTTTGGATGAGGAACACCATTTTTCACCATCACCTTGTTTAATTTTTACAACATAGCACATTGAGTGTTCATGTCTTTCAATTGCATGTCGCATATTGTAATTATCATCATTTTGCAATAAACTAAATCAATCACATGGTAGGCCAAGGTTGTCCATTCATCGACATGCTTCACATGGTCAAACATTATCCAAGTTGTTTGAAAGTCATGACCAAGCTATACATCCACTAGCAATTCCATGCATAAAGGTTTCAAATAACAACATATTTTTTCCATAATTTTCTCTAGGAAAACAACTATCCTAAATGTATTCGTAACCATTTATATATTTGAAAGCCAAAATGCTAAAAACATACATTTTGTTAATGAGATGATGCTTAAAGGATGTAACTAAGTTCTTAATATTGGGAAAGCAAGATGTTGTGAACTTGTCCATCACTTGGGTGAATTTGTTGCCTTGTAAAAGTTCTATCGGATCATCACCATCTTTGTTCAACAAGTGTTCAAATAGAAACATTTTACTTGTAGCCAACACAATTACCAACATGGTTGCTAATGGTGTGCAAAAAACCTCTTCCTCAACTAAGAGTTTGACTTGTTGGATAACTTTCCTACACCTCCCATTTACAATCGGATGCCCATGTGTACCAATATGAATTACTGCATGGATCAAATTAACCTACTTATGGACGACATAATATATCCAAGTTACACATGTGTCAACACATAAATGAGGGTTAGAACAAATTTTGCAATATGGTGAACTTGGAACATGACTTTGTTTGCTTAGATGAAAGATAGTGTCACCATTCCAAACATTTTCATTGGTGATGGCATTAAGAAAGAAATAATCATAATGGCCATTTTGACATTGAAAATGACTCCAACACCATGCCTTTTGGGAAGTAAAATTGAAATCATTCTTTATGTTTGTTGTTTTCACCTTACACCAAGCATGGTTGTCATACTTCCTATTTATTCCTTGCATCTAGCCATAATGCCCTTCTAAAATATCAACTAGAGGAAGTTCAAAGAAGACATCACCATCAAATTTAGTTGGAATCTAAGAATGTGGGGTAAGGGACATGGCCCAAAGGCAATCCACTACATAAGCACAAAAAATGTGTCCACATACACCAAATGTGGAATGATTTTCGGAGAATCATGCTGGCCAAGGCTACATCCTTGCCAGGTGATTCCCAGGACATGCATGTGTAGTTAGCAGGGCTTCATAGTTCTTATCCAGATTACTTGATTGTTGTCTGAAGTCCCCTGGCACATCTGCATGGTCACACTAGGCATATTCAGTTGAACCCACCCTATCTTCTGACTAAGTTCTGATGACAGTATTTCAGAAGGAAGAAGACTTGAGGAAGAAAACCACCATCACACAAGATCAGTGCAACTCTAGATGGTCCATGTCACTGAGTTGAAAGCATCAAGTTTGAATAAATTAGTTTCTTTGCAAAGCAGCATGCTAGAGTCACATTGGGGAGGCAATCTACATGCAGCAGCATGCCTATTAACAAGATCACGTTGAGAGAGCTCTACAGACAATCATAGGGTTTTGACACAAAGTTGTTACAAACTGGTTGCCTGCCCCCTGAGCTCTTATGCTAAATCCCAACAGTATGGTGAAAAAACAAGACCTTAGTGGACAAATATGGAGCTCTTATACTGATCCTACACGAGGTGCCAACCTTGTATATAACTTGATCTGAATCTTGTTGAAGTTGGCAAATGGAAAAAATGCCTAACCTCCCTCATCACAAATTTTGGTCTCAGTTCTTTCAATTTGTGTTTTACCAATAGATTTGGTGAGAGATTCATCTTCAGCTTGATTCATTATGAAGCTTAATTTTGCAGGTGCTCGGAAATAGGCCACATCATGTTCTAGCTGCACAAGGTTCAGGAGTGGCCTCACTTGTCCAAATGTTGCACCCCATGCTCAACCACACTTATTTCACTACAAGACTTATGTTTTGCAATGCTGTCTTCAAATCTGACATGGGTACAAACTCCTCTGGACAGACAATGGTACAAAACTTATGCTAGCAACATGAGCTATGGCAGGCGTAACGTGTCAACCGGGTTATCTACGGCCTGAAACCCAAGAGACACCATGAAGCATTGTGAAGATCTTGGCAATGCTAAGATCTTGGCATTGTGAAGAACCCCTTTTGGTATTGCCCCACCACAGAATAAGCCTCAACACCAGGAGTATGTAACTTCAGTGAAGGTCACCTCACTTCTTTCATCACCTAGATAGTGGCATTATGAGCCTGCAAAGCTCAAAGAGGACGCCAGCACATCTGTGACTTGGCCTCAGCCTTCTCTGATAGTTGAGATTCTTCAGAACCTGGCCACAACTGGTCATTGCAACTTTCTCCACCCATATCCAGTCCTCATACTTTTGGTGTGCCTGTTTCTGAAGGAGCAATTGCTCTTCTCTCCTCTTCAAGCCAAGTCAATGGCCATGCTCTGGCACTTGTCTTACCCATTCTTTGGGGCTTGACCTGTTGACACAAACCATATTCCCAGCAGCTCAACAATCAGAATTCTCCTTGCAATCAAACCTGACACAATTGTTGACAAGAATCCTAACAAGTTTCATTGTCATACCTAGTATTAAAACAAAACCACCCAGGGCCTGTACCACATTTGAAATAGTGTGCAAGTTATTTCCCCACCTCCACCCATAAGCATAAAATCTTGGAGAGTGTAGACTGAAGATCAGTTAAATGCCACCACATGGGCCAATCAAAGCCAAGTCATATTTCTTTACTAGATCTTTTGGACAGCATTGTATCACGTACATAAAGGCCCGGTCTGTTTTTTTCACACTTAGGGTGACTTTAGACGAGGGTCCAAGGTCCAGGGACCAATGAATTCAAGCAATCTTATTGATCAAAGGCATTAAATTGGTCCCAAGGCCTTTAGACAAGGGTCCAAGACCAAACAGTGGCAAATTGAGGCTAAACCTACATGGCACCTTTTCTGGAGGGAAAATCAATTGGCTCAGACCCAAAAAACAGTGCTAAAAGGAGAGCTCCTGATTTGGAGAACCAAGAATCAGGCTAGGGACCAACGTACAGTCCAACTCAAGGATTCAATTTGCTTCAAATGAGTCCAAATTGGTTCCTAGGAAATTGGACCCTGAACCCTCCTCTAAAGTGGGCCTAAACAGCCAGGGCTTTAAAGGAGGGTGTTTTGGTTTATCATTAGGCAATATGCTTTACCATCAAGCACGATTTACGCCATTCAACGCCCTTGGGCTGGGGCATTCCCCAAATTTTGAGATTCAAAACAACATCGACACACAAAAATGTTGAGTTTATCACTAGTGCAAAAGCCACAGAAATGTGTTTTAAGTCTTGTGTGCAACTACTACTTATACATGACAAGATTTTGGAATTTTTGGTGAGATCTATTTGAGAAAAACTTCGATTGGTTCCAAAACTCAACTTCTTTCAAGAATCTAGCAAGGAATGATATTACCCATTTTTATGGGATGGTGCTAAAAGGAAAGATTAAAACCTCCCACAAGCTTTCTACATTTCCTTCCCGGAAGCTGTTGTTCCCATTGATGTTAATCTGTGATACTTGAGTTGGATGTGCAGAAAGGACATCACCCCTATCTGGTGCTATTTCTATATAGCAAATTGCTGTACATAATTAACCCAATAAAACCATGCATGGGAGATTGTTGTTGATGGTAAGCCAACAGGAAGAAAAATTTCTGCATCATTTTTGGGATTCTTGGTTGTGCAAAATGCTGGGATAATATGTTTTTGACATCACTGAACTGGAGCAAGCACATTAGTGAAACAAACCCATTCCAAAAAAGGAAAACAAAAAAGTGAACACAACAGAGAAATGACACAAAAGACAGAAATTGACGAAGGGAAAGAAAAACGTGACACAAATGAAGTGGATGGTGGAGAGACAAAGCTGAAGAAAGGATAAAAGATTTGGTGAAACTGCCACCAAATGGAAAGAGAGCTTCAAAAAGCTCCTGCCTTTGTTCAGAGACCTCTCCCAGACAGACTTTCATGGGAAAGCAACACCCTCGCAACCCTTCATCTTCCTTAAGAGAAGACCCAAGCCAATGACCACTTGTCATATCAAACTTATCATTTAAGAACCTAGAGAAACTCTGCTAGAGAGTATCTATTTGAAAAATTAGAATGCCTGTAGCTGAAGAGGAAATGACCTGAAAGAGATTCCATGCTTCCAGAAGCTGTAATCACCACAGCATGAGATTCTCTCACCTCCAACTTGAACAATCAACTAATTCATGACTTTGACACAAACCATGTTAAGGGTTGTTGATTTATGCAGCCCAGTTTATCATAGACAGAATCTTGACCAAAAGAAGAATAATCAGAATATGGTCATTTCACTGCAATTAGATACAAGGGCATGAGATCCACATATGATTTTGCATTCCTGAATCCACAGAAATTTACAACTATTGACAGGGATTCACAACATGCAGGACAGAGATTGTTCAGAGCATATACACAAGTGCCAACCTGAATCTCTAGACAAGTTCCCAGAGCTATGGGCTTAACCCCACAAGCCTAAAAATCTGTACCCACAAACCATACTTGAGATATGAGTCACTTTCAGCTGTGCAAAAATTGAAGAGAAAGTGCTCAATTTGGAAACTATAGTTCCAACAACAGCACTCCTTTGGATGTCTCATCGACGAATATGACAGGTGTTCTGAGCAGCTGACCTTTTGAACACCACGATTGATAATACAATCATGGCTAGCATCATACATGACTTAATTGTGCGTTCAATAAAATCACCTTCCTCTCCTGCAAACACTTTCTTGTCAGTTGCATCAAACATACCACGTATGAGGTCCTGTAGTGTTGCCACAAACTGTTTGAAGGCTTTCTTTGTGCTCCAGTAAAAGCAGGCAAAAATGTTGATGTAATCATCAGCATCATTGGATGTGATTCCCTCACCATTAGCTTCGTAAGAAACACCTGTGTGTTGCAAAATCATCAATAGACTGTCACACAGTTGTTTGAAACCACTGGTTTTTCATGCAGAAAACATTATGCTGTGCAAATCCACTTCTAGGAGGGTGATGGGGTGTGAAATGATGGAACTGCAATGTACCATCAGCTTCTGTTCGAAGTGCACGCCTAAACTCCTGAATCTTTTCATTGGCCAAAACCGCATCCCACACACCCTTATCTGTAGCCAATGAAACCACCATGCTCTGCCACAAGAACTCCCAACATTCAATACACAAAATTTGCCAACCTGATGAACTACTATGCCATAGCTAGCTATCTGCCGGTTGGATCTGCACCTCACACGGCACTACCAGCTGGAATGTGCAGAAACAGAGATTGACCACAATTGATACTATAGAATGTCCATTTTGGTGTCCATTGTTGTGTAATCTTACCTGAACCTGTGGGTTGTGCTGAAACTGATGAAAGGCCTCAAGCATTGCACTTTGTGCACCAATGTGACGACAACAGCTTCTGTCAGCAGTTGCAGACAAAAGTGCAGGGTCTGTCTGCTCTGACTCTACCACTGGTCCAACTATTTCCTGGGTTTCCCCAAAGTCAGAGGAGCTGATGATGGCAATCTCTTTCTCATCAGCAGCAGCTGTAGATGTTGAGGACGAATGGGATGGCTCCACTTCTGGGGGCAAAGCTGCTGCTGCTGTCACTAACCCTCTATCAAACACACACCAGAGGCACAACCCACAGATCATTATGACTGGAATTTGCCATTTTCTTCCAATCCCTCTGACATTTTCTTTCAAGCTTGCTGGTTCGAAAGGCAGTCAGTGTTCAGCCAGTGCACTTGTTGTTTGTGCCCATGGGTTCTCAGCATGGAACAAAACCCAGGTCAAAACAGAAAGCATGGGTGCACAAAGATCTGTACCAGGTGAGAACCTTAAGGTTTTTTTGCTGCTCAGAACCTCTGCATCTGCTACTTGATTTATCTTCTAGATAGATTGAGAGGGAGGATTTTTATTTTTGCTTACAAACGGAGGGCATCTTGAAGTTCAAAGGTGGCTTCTTCGACTTCAGAACGCGAAGGAAGAGTTCCGAACACCAGATGGTCTTTCTCCTCACCCCCTGCAGCAAACTCCCAATCCTCAAGCTCCCAGTATTGCCTACCCCCCGAACTCGGTTGCTGCTCAGCGGAGTGATGACGATGAACCTCTGCCGGGTTGCATGTGCATGAAATGGAGGCGGAGGCCGGGGATTTGATCGCCGGCGTCGTGGTGCCTGTCCTGCATAGGACGGCATTGGGAGCTACTGCGGCTGATGAGGGCGAGGACGATCCAACAACACGTATTGCCGTTCTCCACATGGCTCCTCCTCCTATCACCAACAACAAAACCACTTTCCACAGCAGACAGTTCTCCAGCCTCGGTTTCCCTCCACACAGTATATGTCCGTCTTCTTCTATACAACTTTCCGTCTCTTTGTCCCCACTGTTCTCTGCAAATACATCCAGAGCACACAGATACAGCAACAACAACGTCGCAAGCTCATAGACGACAAAACCCTAAACCCTAACAAACTGAGTGGTCTTTGTTTTGTTTTCTGAGACCACTTTCTCCGTTTCTCTCTGCACAATTCCTTAGATCTCCCTATCTGCCCATCTCCCTCTCCACCCACAACAACGGGGTTTTGTAGCAGCAACTGTGTTGCAAGCTTGCAGACGCGATTCAGCTCCAAAATGGAGCGGATTTGTTTTGATCTACGATCCTTCTCGTGCTCTCTTCACTCCCCCCACATTCTGGGCGTGGGAGCAAAAGGTCGCAGTGGTGGGCTTGAGTAAGGAACGACGACGACATTGAAGCGGATGCTACAAAGACACCAAGCAAAACAAACACACAACAGGAGAGAGTCGTGCAGAATGCAATAAATAGCAACGACGGTGCCTGAATAACCCAAGGATGTTTATCTTCTGGGTTTAGGGTTTAGGGTAGACCGGAGGACAATAGCTCTGTCATAGTAGTCCGGAGGACAATAGCTTCAGTAGGCAAGCTACCACGTCTGGACACAGATAATGTAAGCGAATGGAAAATCAACACGTCATCGAGCAACGTCTAAAAATCGTTCTGTCCACTGGATGGTGGGTGTTTTTTCATCCGGCACCTGACCCTGCATCAAACATCAGGGTACCAGCCAAACTGTTTTGACTCTTTTTTATTGACCGTTTTCTCCCCCAACCCTGACCTCCTAACTACCTTGGCACCTACCTACCCTACTCACCTACCTACCCTACTCTCTTAACTACCCTATTGACCTAGGTTATCTTAATAACGTATTTTTTTTCTTACTAAAGTTGCAACTTACTCACCCACCTACCTTCCTACCTTCTTACCTACCTACCCACCCACTTATTTATCTACTTGCTTCCCTACCTACCCACTTATCTACCTATCACCCACCTACCTACCCACCTGCCTTCCTACCTTCTTATCTACCCACCCACTTATTTATCTACTTGCTTCCCTACCTACCCACTTATCTACCTACTTGCATGTTTACCTAACCACTCGTCTACATACCTCCCCACTCTACTTTCCTTCATTCTAAGGTTTCATCCATCACTTGAACATCATCAACATTCACCAATTCATATAATACAACATATTTGGGTATTGCATGGAAAATAGAGTCAACCATTTTAGCCAACTCAAGCCATTGATGCCAATAAAATGGCAAACCCTAATTTGATTATTGCAATTTTAGGCAACTTTTTATCGCATCGGTTCCATAACTATGCCTCCACTTTGGCCTACTTAATGTAGAATGTACCTAACTTATTTAACCTCATTTAATTAAGTTTTAGATAATAAATTTGACAATTGATGCACCTAATTTTAATGGTGCAATTAAGCAATATGGTTTGGATTTAGGGTTTTGAAAATAATAAATAATTATGAATTTGACATTTTCTTATAATTAATTAAAATTAACCCTGGGTTGGATTTGGGGAGAAGTTTTCATTTTGACATATATGGAAACACAATCTTTTTTTTTTAATTGTAGTGAATAAAGCTTCAACTTGGAGAGACTATGCACTATCGAAAAAAACCTTTGTAGCATTTATTTGTTTTTTAATATTTAATTATTTAAAAAAATCTGGGGCTACTTCTTCGACTCAACATTTTGTTATCATTTAATTACCTTTAAAATGTAGGGCACAATTAGTTGTTATAATTTTGTCATGTTTTACATTCATATATGTTTGTGTAGATATTAAAATTTAGGGCATTCACAATTAGGGATATTTGAGGTTTATGATTTCAAATTCAATTCATATTGTGGGTTCCATAAATTTATTTTGTTTTTCCTTTTCTAGTGTTTAAAGCATCCACCACTCATAATATTTAAGATTTAAGCTACTTATTTATTGATTTAATTACCTTTTAAATGTAGAAATTAATTTTTTCATTGCTTTGTTTTCGGGACTTAAAATGCCTTTAAAGTTCAATACATAACATTAGCTTCATAAAAAAAAATGTTTTCTTGTTGCATAGGATTGTAAAGTTAGGCCCACTTTACACTAGGAATCAAAGCCAAGGTTGAACATAAATCAAGCAATCCTATTGGTGCAATCATTGAAATCTTGTGTCTATGTTCATCTATGGTGGTTTGATTTTTAAGGTTTTGTTTGAGAAAAGAAGCAAAGACGACAAGATGAATGATATAAGAATGAATGATATCAAGAATGAATGAAAACATATGGGGGGTTGAAGCTTTGATCCCTACTTTTTGGCCTTGATGACTTTACACATGAACTCATTGGCCTTCAAACAAATAATATTTTATTATTAATAACTTGGGGCCACACAATGAACCAAAAAACGTTCAAATTTCTCGTTATTGGCCTTGAGATTTTTTGATTCCTAATTTAAAGCATGCCTTATTAAAATTTAGGGCATCTACTATTAAGGCCATTAAGATCATTTAGGGTTTGGTGATAGGGGTTTCATGAATGTGTGTTCATCAGTTTAAGGTTATGTTTTCAAGCCTTGGTTACAACTCATACAAACATGACATTGTTCATCCTAGTGCTAACAATATGTTTATGTCTTTTAATTTATTTTTTTTACAAAATTATAATGTAAGAGATCAATGAAGAATGCAAACAAGGGGGCCTAGTGCTTTGTGACCATGTCACCTCACAAATGAAAATGTTGACAACAAATATCCAAAACTAGTGAGTTTTTAAAATTAGTGTTTTTTTCTCGGAATGGTATTTCAGTTTGAACACCTACTCCACATTGACTTATGTACCTTGATATGGGTTTGTTTTTATATCATATATGGCATTGATAACGAGTTTCAAGCATTTAAGAATCTTGGTTTTCCTCACTTTTCCATTGACAAAATGTTCATAGTTCTAATGTGATGGAGCTACGTGAGATAAGACCAATTTGCAAGATGCTTCAACATACTTCCAAGAAGAAAAGGAAAAGTTGCAATTAAGGGATTGACCTTTAATTGAAGCCAACATAGATAAGTTTGTACAATAGAAAAACCAATTTTGCTAAACAAACCTTATAAAGATCTATGCAACTTAAATATTGCTTATTGATTAAATAAATAATGTTGTTTTATTGTCAACAACATGTTTTTGGAATTTTCTTACTTGAAACATAACATGTTTTTAGAATTTCTTTGCTTCAAACATAATTTGAGGTAGGTTCAAGTTTGAAAGTTTTTTTGAAGATTGTTTACGTCAAGTTTTAACATATAGACGAAAAGTAGATGCCAAAAATTATAACCAACTACATATTGAACTAGGGTCAACATGTTAAACATGTGATAACTTACCATGTGCAAAGTGTAAAATAAGGACATGTTTGGCAAATAATTTTTAGAACCTTTGGATAAATGATTTTAAATATTTTTTTTTCAAATTTAAGCAACTTTGATGAAACCACAAATGGTTAAATTAATTTAAAAAAAGGGGATATATATCTCTTTTTTTGAATTGTGACCTACATGACAATGAAACATGTTATTTGTTGTAAACCCATGCCAAATTTTTAAAAATTGCAAAATTTATGATATTTGGCAACAACCGTAACCTTAGTCTCATTTTGAATTTTATTCTTTTTATTTTATTTTATTCACATATTATGTAATTAAATTTTGAAATAGGAGACAACTTCTTAAGGGAAACCTTTATAGCTTTTAGAGCTAAGAGTGTTTAGGTACACAAACCCACTACCAACACCTACCAACATGATGTATACAACCCTCACATGCATAATTGACAAAAAATTTCACAACTTTCTTCAAACTACCAATTTGAACTTGATTAACATTACAAATGAGGATGATGAGAATGCTCCTCTCATACTCAAAACCCTTCCTATATGAAATTGGTCACTATTATTGGAAGCATCCAATACTGACAATAAGTGGCTCTAACAAAACTCAAAGAAATGTTTGCATTTTTTAATGAAATCCTAGAAAATGACAAGGAAATTGAAGTGGTTGCAAGTATCATACACCCTTAGATGTAGTTTTGGCAAAAGCCAACACAACAAACCCAAAGGATCTTTTGATCATTCCAAGTAATGTTTTCACCTATCATCCATTATTTTCCATTTTGCAAGTCCCAAAAGTGGATAAAACAAAATCCAATGATTTCAAAGAAAGATAGCCATTTTTCAACTGGAAGCCAATTATGTGATGCTCAGAAATTAGGTAAAATACCCACATCCCCATTGCTTCCCTATAGAACAATCAAATTGAATGTATCCAATTCATAAACAAGATGCGATTTTTGCTACATATAAATATTTTGGCACCAATATTTAAACACATGTTGGCAATGTGGGGGAATGTGTCAAAAGATGAAGTGATAACTTGCAAGAAAATGGTAGAACAAGGAACTCCACTTATCAAAAATCACAAAATTTTCTTCCAAAAGCTTTACATTATCCTTGTTCAACCCCAATAAGTGTTTGATTGTCACAAGAATGACAATACAAACCAAACAAGACTAGTTCATGGGAATCAATCATGATCCAAGACATAAGGATATTCTATGGAACACCCAATTCCCTTTTATCAAATGTGGATGCACCAAATCAAACTCAACCTTTGGTTGCATAGGGGTGATGATGCGGTTTGACCACTACATTTGGTATGTTTTTAGTAATCTACACATGTTTTTTCCAAATTCACAATTCCCATTGCCATGTGCATTTGGCACATGGCTAACAACAACTATGAAACAAGGAGTTATTGCATCCATCTTTTTTTTTTTTGATAAGGGAGATGATAATTTAGGCTACTAAACAATAATTAAACAATCCAAATGCAAATTTAAACCCCTTGTCAAATCTCCCAAATGTTATAGGGGTAAAAAATATAAAAAACATGATTAAACCTATCAACTTCATTATTAATAACCTTGATACTCCACCTCTAATTACCTATAAAAGATCGAAGATCAACATCAACACAGCACCAGGGTCAACTACATCAACATTAAACAAACAACCAACCGCAAGATCAAGGTCAAGTAGTCATACCAACACTTGCAATAGAAGTTCATTCCATGATAATGGTGGTAGTGTTATACCTATAAAAGGAAGCTCCAATATTTTAAACCAAAGGAGCATTGAAAATATATCAATTAAGGACAATGCATATACTAATCGGTTCCCAATCAAAGCAAGTTTGTTAAATTGGATTGAAAAAGCATAAGGTGATTGTATAATATGGATTGGACATATGTGGAGACACAATAAAAAACTTTAAACACAATGTCCTTGGCCAATTATCATCAATACCATCAACTAAAATGCATAACACAAGATTCATCATTGTTTCATATCCAAACATGGCGATGGAGATGATAAATCCATGTAATATTTGTAAGTAGGGTTTAATCCATTTCGACCTGAATAGTTTTTGCATGAAAATATTTGGAACCTTTTAAGAAGAAAGTTTATAAACCATTATTTATTGGTTTTTCAAAACTTCACATTTGTTGAATTTTTTTAACAACAATGGATATGACTACAAAAGGTTCCAAAATTATCTTGACCCAAGAAATGAACACCATTTCAATGAAAAAAAATAGAAACAACCATATTAGAACTACTAATATGAACCTATTTTTTAACTAAACAATGAGGAATGAATTTAAACAACATTTAAACCACATATCGTTCATACCCATGAAGTTGATTAAAGTGGTATTTGTAGTCTTGGATGCATGAAAACAAATTTGGGATTTATTGGATTTACAAAAATATGGCCTAAATCTAAATATATATAGTGAATGGATTGCTTAGTATACAAGGTTGTTATCAAAAAATACCAATGAAGGCAAAAACATGGCATTTTTTTTTTCGTACTTATTCTTGTTGCACAAATTAAACATTGATTTTGTTTTCCAACATAAATACACCACATAACCAACCAATGCTGCCATGTTTCCATGCACACATTCGTGGTTAAGGTTACTTTTTTCCCTTATTCTTTTTTCATTTCATGTCTTTCCTCCCTCTCGAAAATTCCCCCAACAATTATTTTTTAATAATTTTTTCCTTGCCAACTAACTTTGAATTACCATCTTCACAATCTTATTTTGTTTTCCTTCAGTAGTCTACTCCTTCTTCTCTCTTTTGTTTTTGAATTTCTTGTTGGCGACCTCATTGTCAAAGAGTTTCAAAGTCTTGTGGTTGGATTGTTAAACTTAGGAATGCAAGAGGTTGCAATGTTAGAACCTGCTCCTACAACACTAACAATGCAACCAAATGGAGCCATTAACATAAGGCCTTTTTGCTTGCTCCAAAAACAATTGTTTTCCATTGGAAAGTTGTAAATGTGATGAAAATATGGAAGTAACCACGTTAGGGACTATGGAATATACATGTTTTCATGAAAAAAAAAACGAAGGTCATTGTTTGATGAATCACAATTTGATTCATAACTATCACAACTCCCACAATTGGTTAGTTAATGTTTGACTGGTAGATTTATAAGATGATTGTGAACACAACTAATTGAAAAAACATAATGGAAATCATTTATGATCATAATAGCTTAATGGAAAGATCCTTAGTGTCATGGAAGTCTATTTTTGCTTAGTTTGTCATTTTGAGATTATTTTCAATCAATTTTGGTTTTGTTCCCACTTTTGCAATTGGTGCTAACATCTAACAAATGGAAAACTATTTTCTCATCTTTTCATTATCCAAGAGTCTGGTTTACACTTTAAAAAAATCTAAAATGGTTTTCACTAGCAAAATTGTAAATGTACAACCCTACTTGCCATTTGAATTCATTGACAAAAAATGTATCAAGTATTTCCTCATGTATTTCATTCCAAAGATTTGAATTTTGAGCTGAAATTTTTGTCTACCCTTGATGACCTATTTTGTGTGTCAAATGAAGTGGTAGTGGTGAGGATGAAATTTTTTTTATCATTAACCAAATTTGTCGTTTTGTCCAACTTATGTTCTTCCATGCACTCATGTTCATGTTTTCTTTGGAAGGGTTTTCCTTTTTTTTCCATGTTTTTTATTGATTTTTTTTGTTTTATCAAATAGGTGAAACAAAGTGTGTATTTTGCACCAATGGGAAAATGAAGATTGAGAATGGGTTGGGTGATTATTGGCTCTGTAAAGGTGTAGGTTAGGACAATCATCTATTTCTTGGACAATGTTTTTTTTAATCTAATTTGTAACGTTAAGAATCGATCCACTATGTGGAGAACATTACAAACCTTATTGAAAGAGTTGTGGTTGTGTGTAGGGTTAATTCTATGCAAGACATGTAAAGGCTTTGGGTATTTTCAACAACTCTAAGACAAATGTGTTTTGAAATCATGGAAGGACATTATTTGACTATTTTTATGAAGTTTAGGTAACTCCTGAAGCTTGTATCCCACTTGATGACATAATTTTTAGTCCCTAGAATCATGTATAATGAGAAAAGATAGCTAACTAAGTTGTTACCACCAAAATTTGCCAACCTAACCCACCAGATGCAAGTATGTGCAACATTTATGGATAGGGGGTTGATATAGGACTTGTATAACCATCCTTTTGATACATCAATTGTCATGCTTTTGTGTGTTGTATTTGCAAGGTTTGTGTTCTTGTCAACAATTGGTGTCACATTTGAAGCTACGTGGTACCATGAATTGAATTAAACTAATAAAACTTACATTTGATTTTCAACATTGTCAAGTGTACAATATTTCATGTACCTAATCTAATGGTACTCAAGGGAATTTGCAACAAATTTAAAGTTTGACAAAAACACAAAAGTGGAAGGGGGAAATACCTATCAACAAACATTAGAAATGACTTTTTAAATGTGAAGTTATATGTGCATAGTTTGTGGGTTTGTGTGTAAGATAATTTTATTAATGCCTTGCAGTTAAAATTGATTTTTTTTTCATATATATGTTATGCATATATGTAATTTTTATTGTAATATCGCATTTTGAGGCAAAGTCCAACAACTTAATATTGCTACAATGTTTTGGATATTCATCTCTTATTAGAACATTGGAATGGATTTTGATCAACAACCAATTGGAAAACTAATTTTAGGCCATTCAACTTTAAAGGAGGAAAAGAATGTTAATGTAAATAGCACTACAAAAAAAATTGATAGATCTCAAATAGTTGTGTATCAATTGATGCATTTGCACAAAATTTTTAATGTTTTGCAAACACATCCTTATATATTTTTATATGTTCCAAAAACAATTTTTTTCCAAAAAAGCACATCCCACAAACTTGAATTTTTTTGGACACACATCCAAAAACTGAAGTAGGTGCTTGTGTAAAAACAACATTGATCATGTCTATTTACTTGCCTGCCTCTTAAGAGAACATTATATCTTGTACAAACCCAAACTAACTCAATTTCACAATATTTGAAGCTTGAACTTCATTCAAATTAATGTTTACTCAATTTCACACCATTTAAAGCCTGAACTTCATCCAAGTTAATATTACAAGCCATGAGATTGCCAGCAAATGTACATGCTCTAAAAATTTGGGTGATTTAAAACTAGGCAGGTAGTGTGATTAGTGAAGAATCTTGGGCATTTAGATTTTCAGATGTGCATGTTGTTGTTGTTGTTGGTAGCATGTTACCAAGTTGGGAAAAGCTATCAATCTATCAATCAAGTCCAATTGATGGTTGAGGCAAATTGCTATGCTCAATTTCAGTAGAACTGTCACAAGAAGAACATGCAGGAATCTGTGAAAGCCCTGATGTTAAACAATGGTGGGCCCTTGGAAGCCACAAAAGTTCACACATTCCAATCCCATACTCAACAATGTACCAATTCATGCTAAACTCTAAACTGCATTGTCTTCACTACTGTGTTCACTACTTCTGTAATTTCAGGGAATCCTTATATGCACAGTGGGTTCCCTTCAAATCAAAATGAATTGCTATGTACAAATTGGGACACTAATGCAACTGGGTTTGTAATCATCCGTGACACACATGACTACATAATCCTTGCAGGCTCCTTTGTAATCAAGAAATCATTCAGTCACCCACATGGGGATTGATGATACCATAGGTTTGTGCAGGTAAGGTGAATGAACATAACACACTGATCCTGTTCCAGCTTTCCCTGCATGACCTCCGTCCAGCATAGTCACAAACATTTTGCATCTTGTGTTTGTGCCACTTCTTTGCCTCAGAAACTTTGGAGATGATTTGATCATTCCAACAAGCTACTGACTCTCTTTCCACATGAACCAAGAGAACCAGCTCATGGTCTTGGAACTCAAAATTCAACTTAGTCCTTTGTTCACTACAGGTCTCTTGTTTTGATCTGCACTTCAAGAACCTCCTGTTTGTCACTTCTCAAATTGAGCTAAGAACAAATCTGCTCAATTCACTTTTCAAGACTGTTTCAGATTCATCCCAGACAAGACCCAGCACCAACTCCCACAATAACTTCTCAGATCATAAGGAAGCTTGGCCAGATACAGGGACAGCTAACAGTTGTCCAGATCTCATTTGTGGATTCTGGGAGTTCATGTGCCATAGTAAATGGTGATTCAAACGATGACCATGGTGTGTTCCTTATGAGACTGAGCATATCTGCAAGCTCAACTTGAGTAGAGCTCCAGCATAAGCCCTTCAGATGAGAATATTTCTGTTGGAGCGCTGAGCACTTTCCAAATCCAGTCTTGTGCCAATCCTCCAGAAATCCTTAAAGGCCTCTGTGGCCAATGATAGAGGACTCATTGCCAGCTCCCACACTGATGGTTGTTCACACCTCTTCTCAAGAAACTTGCAAGGGAAGAAGACCATGATGTAAGTGCTAGGCCCAGTGCAGTACTCTGTGCACTGCAAATTACGTAGGTTTGGCTTGGAGTTCAAAGCCTTCATGTGAGTAGTCCATCATGCTTAGGAAGATAAGGACAATGAGTATCAAGAACACAAGCATCAGACACAAGTTCACCGGCCGGTGCAATAGATCATGATGTGCTGATGAAGCAGGAACTTTTTGATCAACAAGATGAAACAGCCCACTGAAGTCAATCTGGAGGGTCTCATGCAACTTGTCCTTGATGTTCCGTAGAACTCTGGATCTAGGCTTTGTGTTCGTGTCAGAGTAAGGACTTCCCTTCTCCACTTTGGAAGTAACACCATGATGACCTGCACACAAGAACCAATTAGGCAGAAAACAGGAAAAGAAGATGAAGCTCTATACCCTCAGCTGTGTTCTAAAAATCATCAACAAGCACCCTGACTATAGCAGCAAGAATGGCTGTCTTCCAAGGTTTTAAGAAAAAACAACAATTTACCAAGATCTCGTTTGTAGTCTTGAATCACTTCATTTGCCAACACTGCACCCCATACTTCCTTATCTGCTGCCAGGGCTACCACCATATCCTGCAAACAATTCAAAGGTTCAGAAAACTCTGTGCATCTAAGTCTCCACTCTGAGACAAAGTTGCTGCATGAAGATCATGGTTCCTGTTTCTTTAACATGTACATCAGTTGTCACGTATAAGTCAAGAAACCTCGATGTAAGCAACTAGAGCAGAGATGGTGACATATTTGTAGAGAGAAAGCTCTCCTTTAATGTACAGTAAGGGCAAGTAGCAACAATTCTATTACAACCTGAATCTGTGGGTTGTGCTGGAACTGGTGGAATGCATCAAGCAGAATGGTTTCCTTGCCTCCTTGGTCTGGCACCAGTTGAAATGGCTGCGGCTCAACCCAATCCATCTCTACACCTGATGCAACAACCGATGGAGGAGGAGATGCTCGGTACTCTTCATCGTCTTCCTCCTCAACAGAGAACCTTGCCTCATTGGTGGTTTCAGATGTCCAGGCATAACCAGATGCATGCTGCTGGGGTGCTTGAACCATGGCTCTACAATTCATAAAGTGAAAAGGTAAGGAGCCCGAGTGATGATTTAGAAGAACAACAACAAAACAAATTGTTGCACAAAATTCACAAAAAACCTTAAATCCTGAGAGAGGGAGATTAACAGCTTCAAAGAGAGGTCAGGACCAAAAATAAAGAAGAGAAAAAACCCCACGTACAGATGAAGAGCTTCAGCCTGAAATCTGAAATCATTCTCCACTTCCTTTGTCTCTTCTTCATCTCCAGCAAACTCCCAGTCCTCAAGATCTTTGTATTTACTCTGTTCTCCAATTCGATCTTGAATGACAGGATACTTTCTCTTGGCAAACCACCGCACAGCAGCAGCAGCAGCAGCAGCAGGAGGAGGAGCTTTAACTACCGCACTCCCCGAGCTTCTTCTCCCCAATCCCAATACCGATGGCAATGGGTATGGCGCCCACCATACCAACCTTCCCAAAATCCGCAACATGACTCACTCCCTGAAGAAGAAACCAGATCACTTTCTTCTTGCCTTTCTCTCCCTAAAACCAAGACCACGTCCTCCTCACAACCCAAAACCAAACCTAAACTTTCCTCAGAAACCTCAGAAACGAAATCCACTCTTTCCTTTCTTCTTCTTCTTCTTCTTCTCCTCCTCCTCCTCCCACGCCACTTCTCGAAAGTTACAAGACGATGTCGACGAGAACGTTCTCCAGTAGTCTGATAACAAAAACACCACCACACTTCCAATTCCACCTTAAGCTTACCAAGTAAAAACAAGCTACTGAAGAAGAAGAGGAAGCAGACCACCACCAACAACAACAAGAGCAAGAAGAAGAAATCCAGTATGGTGATTCCGCGTGCTGCAAACATTGTGGTAGATCGCAAGAAAGCGCGATGACAGCAAGCAAGAGGAGCTTGCTTCTTGGTACGCACAAGAGTATACGAAGACGCCAACGAGAGAGGAGAGGAAGAGAGAGAGAGAGAGAGAGCGAAAGCGCGCTCCGGTAGTTACACTTGACGGCCAAGACTTAACAAAAAAGAAAAAGAGTGTTTTTGTGAAGAAAGAGTGTTTTGGATGTTGTGTAGTGTTGTGTAATTTTAAGGGGGGTTTAGGTAGGCGAGTATTTTGGTGTTGTGTTTTGCGTGAAGCATTTGGGTGGGTATCTTTGGAGTCAAGTTAAGTTTCCAAACCCCATTCTCCTCACAACCCAATATGTACCCTCAAGTTTATAATGGGGGTTAGGGGGGGGGGGTATTAGGAGAAAAAAAGGGTTTTTGTGTTGAGTGTTTTTTTGGGGGGTTGTGTGTGTGTGTGTGAGAGAGAGAGAGAGAGTGTGTGTTTTGTGTGTGTGTGTGTGTGTCCATGATTTTTGTAGTTGAATTGAAAGAGAAAATGGGTGTTGAGTGTTGTGGGGTTGACATGTGTTGTAGTTGAATAGAAAGAGAAAATGGGTGTTGAGTGTTGTAGGGTTGACAATGTGTAGTAGTAGTTGAATTGAAGAGAAAATGCGTGTTTTGAGTGTTGTGTGTTGGGGGGGGGGGGGGGGGGGGGGGGGGGCGG
>Ga0116231_10005013_pt1 | contig 26423 bp, 34 predicted proteins | sample S1TSphgellanicum_2_FD_89695 | JGI IMG/M metagenome (GOLD analysis project Ga0116231, IMG submission 89695) | Host-associated microbial communities from peat moss isolated from Minnesota, USA - S1T2_Fd - Sphagnum magellanicum MG | ecosystem: Host-associated > Plants > Peat moss > Unclassified... | reverse complement strand
TGGTGGAGTGGAGGTGGGGTTAGTGGAACGTGTGTGGGGTGGTGTGTGGGTGGGGGTGCTGGGGGGGGGGTTGTGGGGCCTCCGCGTGGGGGGCGGAGGTTTTTTTTTTTTGTTTTTTTCCCAATTTAGTCAATTAGGTGGACTGGCGATCATCCACAAGAGGAATGCGCCACATTTGGCTACAGGTCAGACCAGTATAGTAAATATTTTAAAGATTCCTGCCTAGTTCTGGCGACGAGTAGGAACTCATTGTTTAAATATGGCGATATGTGACTTGTTTTTCCTCAAAATATGGCGAATTTTGCAGTGTTTTTTTTCCCTCCAAAAAAAGTCCTTTTACAATTCGCACTGAGTTTTTTTTGGTCGCCGCAATGCGCAAATTCCCCACAAAATTTTTTAAAATAATACTGGTCGGTTGCATATCATGCTCGTGCGGAACTTCTTTCGTCCGTCGCTTGTTTGCGGGTTTCGTGTGGTGCGGCTGCTTCGAGCGAGCGCGCGACCTAGTAGAAAGAAAGAAAGAAGAGGACAGTACAGCGAATCGAGTCGAGAAGAGAGAAGAGGACGTGAGGGGAGAGGAGAGGAGAGGAGATAACAACGACGACAACAACAAGAGAGAACACTTTTTAATCTTCAGGAGTAAGTAGGGTTTGTGATTCTTACTCGGGAATTGAAGAGGAGTGAATATCATGGCGGGGATTCTAGCTGCTGCAAGTACTACTCCAAATGTGGCCGGCATGTTGCCTTCTGATCTCCGGGTTTTGCGAACAGAATTACATCATCAAAGAAAATTTCTCTCACCTTCATCGCTGGCATTGCGAGGATTCTTGCAAGAGGATCAGCTCCGATCTCGGTCAGCAATTCCTGCGGTAACAGTAGCATCCTGGTCGCGACACAGCATGCAAGCTGGGAGGAAGCAGCAGCGGGGAGACTTAATTCTCGTTTCTGCCAGTGCCGGGTAACAATAGCAACTTTCGTTGTACCAAATTCTTTTCCCGAGTGCTCATCTATGCTCTCTTTCTTTTTGTATGTTACAAGAATTTGTAACCTAGCAAAGCAAGATGAAGGATACATCATTGCGTGCTGACAACAAGAGCGAGAGGACATGGAAACCTGAGCTGCAGTCATCACATTTCATATCGTCGATGATCAGTGCAAGGAGCTAGTAGAACTCCGGGGCTTTATCTAGCAATGTTTGATCACATGTCACACATGTGTAGTCTTGTATATTCGGATTGCCCTTGTCGCTTGCAGGCTACAAGGATTGTAGAAACAGTGGCTGGCTCATGTCTCCCCTCCCGTCAGGGTCATTTTTTTGTGGCTTTGGTTTTTCTGGTACTTTGCTGGCAATTATGTGCAGTCCTATGTCTTTGCAAGGTATCCATATTCTATCTCTGTAATCTTATATCTGAAACAGTGTCTTATACTAGGGTGTATATTGAACCCTACAAAACCACCTCCTTAGTCCAGCTTACCATGCCACACTTGGTCTCCAGTATTCCCTCAAAGCTCAAGTTAAGACCTGACATTACTTGTGTGAGTGAATTCCCTATTGTGTTTGTGGGAACCCCTGGTCAAAACTCTTCAAATTAGAAGTATGGATGTGTTTCTTTGTGAGGAGCTGATGAAGCCAGTGGGAGAGTCATGGCAGCATCCATCATAAAGGCAATGGTCTGATACCTTGTGAGTGACACGGACATAGGGTTATGACTGCTGCTGCCTTTGTTCTTGTTGTGTGAACAAGTTTTGGTTTTGCTGGAAGTGATGCAACAGCTATCTTCAAAGTGATATGGTGGAGATCTTCCTGCAATCCCATGGATATATCTTCCAGTGACTTTCACAGATGTATTGTATCCAAGTAGTCACCAATGGTGTGCCTAAACAATTTGTGTAGGGTGCAGGAGTCCCCAATCACTATCCTTGCTCTATTTCAATCTCTCTATACTTTAGGCTTAGATGCTTGCTTGTACATGCACAAGCTAAAACAAAATCAAGCTTACCAGCCTCATGAACTGGCTGCAGCTATACTACTGACTCTTTTATTAGCTATATCTCTTGTGTGCTAGCCAACATTATGAGTGAATCTTTCCATTGGTTCCAGAAACACAGCAGAAACTGAGGATGTGGATGTTTGTGTAAGTATTTGTCTGATTTGTGGGCAGATTATTATGTACTTGTCTATATCCACTGTCAGGAGCTGATGGACCGAGTGGGAAGTCATGGCAGCAGCTAGTCACTGCTGTTCATGATGAAGGTGATGGTCTGATACTTTGTGAGTGACAATCTTAAAGTGATGGCTGCATTTGTCCTTGTCATCCTGTTTTGGTTTTGCCAGAACTGATAGAATGGTTGCCTTCCAAGTGTTATTGTGGAGATTTCTCTGCAGTCTTCTAGATATGTTTTTGAAACCTCCACAACCTGTCTTCCAACTGAGGGATTGGGTGTGTACTGCAGAGATGATGATGCTGAGGTTGCTGGGCTCTTGGAACCACCAGCAGAGGATGTAGTAGATGCTGTCACAGATGAAAACACAGATGTGGTGGAGCTGAAGCAACGACTAATTGATTCTCTTTATGGCACACAGCGAGGTTTGCGTGCCAGCAGTGACACACGAGCTGAGGTCATTGAGCTCATTACACAACTAGAGGCAAAGAACCCCACACCAGCTCCCACTGAAGCTCTAACACTCCTAAATGGGAAGTGGATCCTTGCGTATGTATTTTTCACCCTCTTCAACTTCTGCACATTTTCCTGATAGCTTCTAGTGCTTTAACTCTAGTATCTCTGGTAGCATCCTCTTCAAGCACAGGAATGGAGTTTCTAAAATGTTGCATTTTCCACATCATTTGTCACTTGCAATAGTTCTGCTGTGCTTTACCAAATATCATGCAGATGCATTGTTCATTCTTGCAATGCATGAATCAATATGAGGTAGCAGGGCAGAATGGTAGATGTAGTTAAATTTCCTGAAGGCACAAAAATTGTTGTGGGGATGCTCAATTTGGCTTAAAATTTCCACTTTGTGCTTCCCTCTCACCACTGTGGTATATAGAAAGTCAAATTCAAAGCTACTAAGGTCCATATTAATGCAATGGCCTTCATATGGAAGAATGTTAATTCCTTCTGTTCACTGTTCATTCCTGCTGCAAGAGAGCTAAACTCAGGAAAGCAAGGGTCCTCAGCCATGTGATACACTTAAGCTTGAGTCCTGTATGTGGTTCTGGTACGGCTGTACCTTGAAGCTTGTGGATTGCTATCAGTCTATTTGTAGCTGACCTCATACCATCCTGCATGATTCAGATACACCTCCTACTCCGAGATATTCCCTCTGCTGGCAACAGGGAACTTGCCACTTGTGAAGGTGGGCGAAATCTCACAGACTATAGACTCTTCTGCATTTACTGTCGAAAACTCCGTTGTTTTTGAGGGCCCTTTGGCCACTACTTCCTTCAGTACTTCTGCATCATTTGAAGTCCGCAGCCCAAAGCGAGTTCAGGTAATTGTGTCCAGACTATGTTCCTGATCTTCCCACCTCTCAGGTGCTATTTGCAGATCATTCTTGATCATAGTGATATTACCGCACTAGTCTTTATTCAGCAACACATAATTGCGATGGAATTCCATCATTCATTTTATGTCAATAGTTCTAGTTACTATACTTCATGTGGTAGGATCATTAGTTGGTGGTGTCAGTCTCAAAGGAGGTAGGATGTCTAACGCCTGTGTCAAGGTTGCATGGCTGCAGATCAAGTTTGAGGAAGGTATCATTTCAACTCCAAAGCTCACAGACTCTATTGAAGTTCCAGAGAGTGTGGATGTTCTTGGACGAACAATTGATCTCACACCCATTCAAGGATTATTGCGGCCTCTCCAAGATGCTGCATTGTCTGTGGCCAGAACCATATCTGGGCAGCCACCTCTGAAGTTCCCAATCCAGGGTAACAGAGCAGAGTCATGGTTACTCACCACATTTCTGGATGAAGATCTGCGGATTTCTCGAGGTGATGGGGGTAGTGTATTTGTGCTTGTTAGGGAAGCTAGTCCTTGGCTGTACTAGTTGGGAAGGCAGCCCAGAGTCATGTTAGATTCTAATGTCAGAGCCACCACATCATGCACAATTGAGGCTGCAAATTATAAGGTGTCGTGTCATTCATTCTGAGAACCTGAAGATGCAAGTATGCTACCCATGTGTATTAAGCTTTGTCGCATGCTAACAGGTGTATAGCATGCATTTGTAGTTTTGGTTCTGGTTTGTGAACTAGAGAGGCAACCTGATGCTTACAGGCTGAAGCACCTGACAATGGATCCAATGTCAAATTTGAAAGTTCCAATGTCTTGTGGCTATTGGTAACTTTCAAATATGCCAGTGTATATAGGCACCGGTGCAGTTCTATGCAGTGTGAGATTTTTCTTTTTTTTAATCCTTTTTTCTGCAATTGTCACTGGAGTTGTGAACTGAAGTGGACAATTTCTAACAGCTTTATTTGCTTGCCCATGGATGGAAAGCTGAGCCATGCCTTTGACAGGCCTTTGATTCTGCCTTGGTGACTTGACTACAGCAATTATTCTGGTCTGACTGAGAACTTAGTAAAGAAACAGATTAATTGAACATAAAGATTTGGGCTATTGCAAATGCAGTTCCTAATATGTCTTGTGATGTGAAGATACAAAGGGAAACACAAGGTTCTAAAGAAATGTCACTATAGCTGTTTGGTAATTTGTTGGTGAAACACAAGGGAACCACAAACTGGTTCAGTTCAAGTTGACGAGGAAACTGCTTCAAACATCTACATGGTGGTGTTGAACACACTCAGACCTTGGCCACATGGACGATCAGCAGATACAAAGTGATATCACACAATGAACTCCTATGACAGAAACACTGAAAAATTCACAAAAAATGTTATGAATATGCACACCTCAACAAATTATGTGTTTTGCATGTGACCTTCTACATGGAAATGCATTGAAGAATTGAAAACATACCAATGCATTCGTGGCATATTGACATGTGTAGCAAGTTGAAATTGTAATCTGACATCCTATGTCAACTATGACAAGTTGTTAACTCCCTTTCTAACCATCCCTTACAATATTGTAGAATAAACCCTATCCATAACATCTCTAGGATAAATTTTAAGTCAATTATAGCAACGTCCAAAATTACATGGCATGAGTTAGTATAATCAAAATTCACCACATTATGAATATCACTCAGAAAGTACGAAATTGTCAGCTTGATAAATAACATTGCCTAATTGCCACAACTTCCCATTAACCTCATCAATTCTTCATAGGTGGGTATAAACGGTTAATGAATATATATGCGCTCATGGGTTGCCCTTGTTATCCACAATCCCCATAGATAGTCACCATGTTCAATTTCATCACCTTACAAATAAACACACACACATAACGAAGTTATTTGCCTCTAACGCACTTGAGTGCAAAAGTCAACTTTGGAACTATATGTTGGTTTTACAACTCTAGCAATTTACACTCCCACAACACCACTTTGACATCATTATTCTTTAAAACAAATTGGGGATGTAGATGAAAAAAATGCTTCTCTTTGTGACGAGACCTCAACTAATGATATGGGTGTTGTGGTCATGTTTTCTCGTCACATTCTTTGCTAGATAATATTAATGGTTCTTATGCATTATAATTGAGCTACTAGAAGTGCTTGAAAATCATGTTTAGAAAGCATGTAAACATTAGGAGAAATTGATCCAATGTCACAATGTTGAGACAATGTTCCCTAGTTACAATTATTATGGGAGGGATGACAACATGCACTAAGAAGGACAACAAGGGAAAACAAGGAATTACAAAAAAACACAAGGAAAGATGATAAAGAACATGAGGAAGGATGACAAGGATGTTGTGGATGTTGAAAAGGATGTGAACATGCTTCAACAAAATAAGTCTAATATTTTGCCCTAACAAAAAATTGAATCTAGATAACAAGGAGATATAAAATTTATTGTTTGTCAAAATGTTAAAAAGGACATTTAGAACATCTTGACAAGTCCATAAAGATGTCTTTCCTAGCAACCCTAAGTACAATGTATGTTCAATGGCACAAACCACACTTGTATGAATCAATGATGAATATATAATGGATCATGAGTTGATGTCAATCACCACACATACCTTCATCACATTTGTTGGGCCTTGCCCCCACAAGGACTATCACGGATCCAACTTTTGGAAGTTTTACCTTATTAAAACCAGTTTCACATTAAGTAAACCGGTTTCTATGATGAAAGTGTTTAGGTTGTTTAGATTGGAACGAATTTTTTTGGTGTTTAAAATGTGGACAAAGTACGTAGATGTACAACATCTTATCTATTGGCAAGGCCAACGTGTTTGTAATGCCTTGTTTAAACATTGAAATGAATATTCTTAAACCTTCCTTGCACTAGGATAGATAAGTCAATGTCTAAACACTTAAGTCTAAACACTTAGGCTTTCAAAAAGTTAAAATCCTTGAACATAGTTTAGTTACTTCTAACATTCCACGAGATATTATGGACCTTCATTTGGCACACCCATAACAATGAATATCACTAGAAAAAAACAAGAAATGAGAAATATATGAATAAATGTTCAATTATTGACTTGTGTTTTGTGATGGGCATGTCTACCTTATGAGTATGGATAGAATCCCCATACAATCAAAAATTATCTTATATATATATATAATTTTTTTAAAATATATTTATTAACAACAATATACAAGTTGACCCATAATAACAATAATATATTAGTAATAAATTGGTATAGAAGAAAACCCCACTTTGGTCCTTCCACCAATAATTACACACCACTTATTCCACACACATTAAAAAGTAATTTTTAAATTTCAAATATCTTAATATGCATATTGACATAAAAAAAAAGGTACAATGCCAATTGGAAAATGCCACTTTTGATATGTTTCACAAAATGGAGCCTTGGCAAATTGTAAAGTTCCAATTTTTATTATATTTCAATTTTAGTTGCAACATGTGACATTCGATTGTGTAATGATATCTATTGAATAAGGGAATGTATTGTTCAACCTTAAAACTTTTGAAATCAAGTTCAAGAATTTTGTGTTATTGGTTTGTGCATGTAAATGTTGATCTACATATCTTAAAAACATTGATTTGTTATCATACACAGAAGCAACTATTTTCAACTCAACCTTTTAAAAGGTTTGTGGATAGTCCTTACTAATATTTGTAATAAAAAAATTGCACCATAGAAAATTAGATTGGGAAAGATTTTCGAATGAATTAGATAATTGAACCTAAACATTGATGGGGTATTGTAATAAGAAAACTTCCATTGTGACAAATTGATGGAAAGTTTGTTAGTTTGTAACGAGGACTTCAAACACCAAAAGATCGTCATGTTAATTAGTGTCTTCCAATTAGACAAATGGATAAAAAGTTTTCATTCTATTGTGAAGGCTTAAAATGTTAAAAATTGACAACAAATTAATATTCTATTGTGAAGACTTAAAATGTTTAAAATTGATAACAAATCAATAAGAGAATAAATATGAAATGAAACAAATATTTACAACAAGCTTTCCACCCAACCTTAAAATCAGACAAGTTGTTACAAACTTTAGCCCTAGGCTACTCATAATAAAAGATGAACATCTCACATGCAAATATTACTTTCCCTAATATTGCATGCATAAATGCATGCACAAGATCATCAACCCATGCAAATTTTACATCCACTTATGTGGGGTGAACATCACATCCCATATAATAATGAGTAACTTAGCTAGTATTAACTCAGATATTTCATAGTTCCAAAAAAATTAAGTGCATGAAGAAAAAATATTTAAAATAAAATATGATTTTAATAGAATGTTGACATCCTTGTTGAATCAATTATTTAATTATTTAATTATTTTCACAGTGTATTTTTTGTCAGCCACTTCTATAAATAGAAATTTGGCCAAAAAAAAAGAATTCAAAAAGTGAACTAGGTCTCTTAGGTTTTGAGTTCTCACCCTTATTTTAGTCACTTACGCATCACTCCAAGGATTCCAGCCAAAGACAGAATTTGTGGAAGAAGATGACGATTACGCGCTGAATTGCTCCTCGGTCGTTCCAGCACGTTATTCATTTCCACCCGGCGGAACTAGAAACCCTAAAACTGTGCCCTAATTTTGCAACTCTAAAATCTCGAGCAAGAAAGAGGGACATGCCCTTCGCACTGTGCAGAAGAGCGCTGGAAGAAAGGAGGAATTGTGACCTCGGCGATGTGGGGTCGGTGTGGTGGCGTGCGCTCGAAGCCAAGGAAGGAGAAGGAGCAGCGACCAGGAGGAGTAGGAGAAGAAGAATTTGAGAGAGGAATGTGCAGTGGATTTGTAATTGGTGCGCTTTGATAGGGATATGATTGGTTTCGACTGTGCCCAGAGTTCTTCGTGGAAGACATCGTTCTCTGACACAGAGAGAGAGAGAAGGTTTGCGAGAGGGAGTGAGGAAGGAGACGGGATTGGCTGTGAGAAGTAGGCCACATGCTGGCAGCTATGGCACCCGCCGCTGTTAGGCGAGTGCCTGTGCTGCGGAGTATTGTGGCAGTGTCAAGAGTTGGGGGGGAATGGAGTGCGGGAAGTAGCGTCGTCGTCGATCGAGCCCCGCTCTTGGTTCTCTGGGATACGTTAGTGCCCCACTCGCGGATTACAGCGGGACCAACATCATCCGCTTCTTACCGGACACGCTTCTTGTCTTCCTCCACCTCGGGCTCGGGACGTGATGGAGACAATTCGTCGGGAAAGGCGGATGGAGCAGCAGCACGGGAGAGTGAGGGAGTGGAGCGGGAGACTGAGGAACCAGTTGCCAATGAAGAAGTAGCTAGCGAGGAGGCGGACGGAGCGAAACCACCTTCTTCTGGCGATAGCGGGAGTGGAGTTTCTGGAGGAGGAGGAAAGGGAGGAGGCGAGAACAAAGACTCAGGCAAACGACGTGGACTCCTGAATATCTGGAAGGGAGGTGGTGAGTGCTCAATCTGCTGCAAATCTTATGTCCTAGAAGAAAATACAATCGAATTTTTATCTGTTCTCATAAAATCAGAACAGCCTTGATCTCGGACCTTACACGGTGGCTCACACAGATGTATGTGCAAGTCTGATGTTTGTTCTGGGATCAGCCTGCCATCTGCAGATTGAAGTCCTCAAGTTGGGGTTTTAGATTAGGGTTTAAGAAAGTTCTGTATGGATTTCTCTTCAACTCCTTTGCAAAGGAGTTTCTCCTGTGTGTCTGAGAGCTGAGGAGAGCTCACTATTGATATTCGGTGGCATTGATGGTGTGGGGATTCATAAGGATTGTTCCCTGGTCCTTTTATGCAGAAAAGGAGGCAAAGGAGGGCAATGGAGAGAAAGAGTCCAAGGATGGGGGAGAGGCTGTTGTATCTGACTCTGCACCACAAGCTGGTGCCATTGTGCCTGCTACTGGTCCTCGACCAGCTAGGGTATATGCTTCTCTTGACTTTCTCTAGAGCGCATATCTTGTCTCAGTTCTTCCTCAAGATGGGTTTTATTACATGAGTGTTTGCATCATGTTCACATGATTCCAGTGTTGGAGTCTGGTAGCCTATGGGATATTAAAACACAATCTCTTGGGGGGATTATTTCATTGAAATGTCAGTTTTCTTTGTCTCCTTTTGTAATTAGGCACCCTCTCAGCTCATATTCTGTGTCTAGATTATCCTGTTGTGCTTCAGCTCAATGTTCAGTAGAGGTTTCTGTTCAGGGTTTTATGTGTGCCTGCAAATGGGTGTTTGAGCTCTTATGGAATGTCTGGTTTGACCCATTGGCACTTGTGAGCTCGAAATGCAGGTTGTTGCTGTACCTTTGACAAGGAGACCACTGTTCCCAGGGTTCTATGTTCCCATCACCATTAAGGTATGAGTAGTTCTTAGACAGGGTTCCTTCGTTGACTTGTTATTGGCACACTTCTGCTGCAAGAGCTCTACATTCTGCCAGCCCTTAAGCTTGAATCGCAGTGCAGCTTTCAGATTCTCACCATCTGATGTTGTGGCAATCTACTTCCGTCTTTGTAGGATCCAAAGCTTTCAGAAAAGTTGGCAGAGTTGAAGGCAGCAGGAACTCCCTGGGTTGGTACATTTTTGCTCAAGGATGCTAAAGCCAAGGATGGGTCTACTGTGTTGACGGCAGCTGAGGGAGGAGAGGGCACTGAGCATCTTCGTGGAGAGGAACTATTTAAGCGCCTCCATGAGTATGGGACTTTCGCACAGGTTCTTGACTATTCTTTTCCCTTTCTCTTAACGCTGTTCGCTGATTGTTTTATCCATTTTTCTGGATGTTTGTTCATAAGCCCAATATGGGGGTTGTGACAGATTACAAATGTGATGAGGCCACTGGATGGGGAGAGTGCTACTCAGTTTCTTCTCATGGGTCATCGGCGTCTCCGCCTCACTGGCATGGTAAAATACAATGGCCTGGCATATGTGTTGATGGTGCCTAACAAAATATTGTGTTCTCTCTGGTCCATTTCAGTTTTAATTATTATAAACCCTGTTATGGTATCCTGTGGGTGGCTGGGATTCAGGTGGAGGATGATCTAATGTCAGTTTCTGTTGACCATCTGAGGGTGTGTGATACCTGCTCACTGTTTTATTATTTGCTTTCCAGGTCATTTCTGTTTGATCATGACAATGGGTATCCTTTAAGCATTAGGGCCTTTACTGGGACCTGTGTTTGCTTAGCCTTTGAAGATGTGACAATGTGGTGCTTTGAATATCAGAAGTCAGCTACCCAGCTATATTGTCTGTAAGCTTTCAGAACTCTGCATGTTGGAGTTGTTTGCTGACAAGAAAGGACACATGTGTAGGACAAACCATATGATTCAACCCAAGATGAGTTGAAAGCCACAGTTTTGGAGGTAGTGAGCACCATGAAGGACCTCATGCGGCTCAACCCTCTCTACAAAGAACATATTCAGATGTTTGTCCAGGTCAGCCTTCTTTCTAAGTGTAACAGATTAGAGGATGAAGAAATATCCTTGGTTGAATTTAACAGTCGAGCAGTTTCCCTGCTACACTTCTGGTGGTTATGGGTATATTAGTCATTGCTGCTTTCTGAGGATCAAACAGTTCCTTCTTGGGTTATTTAAGGGGATTGATTGGTTTGGGGAATTTGTTGCATGCTTTGAGCAGCACACAGGTGAATTCAATGCATCTAAATTGGCAGACTTTGGAGCTGCACTTACTACTGCCGATGAACCCTCATTGCAGGAAGTTCTGGAAGAACTAGATGTAAAGTCCTTTTTTTACACTCATATGTAGGAAATTTCAAATTGTTTATTTGCTTCCTCTTTCACTTGCACTACGAGCTTTCAGACTATGTAATCCAGACTGCAAATATCTTGACAACATTAGTACAGGTCATTTCATAACTTTTTTTTTTCCCAAGTTGCTGGATGCAGAAAGATTGTCAGATTTTTTGGGTTTACAAATCCTTTAAAAACTAGGAATCAAGCTCTGGAGACCCTGGTCTTGTGGTCATGGGTATATTGAAAAAGGCAGCTAAAGGGTCAGTTCTTTAAAGATGAGATGATTCTACTTTTCTAGCTGCTCCAACAAGATATTGTAGGTTTCTTGTTGAGACTAACTTAAAGGAGGTTCTGACTGGTGATTTTGCCCTTCTTTCTGCACAGGTCTTGAAACGTCTGCACCTGACACTTATGTTACTGAAGAAGGAGCTTGAACTGAGTAAATTGCAGGTAATTGTATATATTCTCTTATAAAGCATATTGTGTTAGGTGGGTCAGTACTAGTCATCTGGAACTCCATCAAATGTTGTGTGCTCAGTGCCTGCTGTGTACATCTGATAGGAAAGAGTGCTTGTGGTGTCAAAGCAAGAACCAGTATTTAAGTTTCTGTTAAATTGCCATGGTGTGATGCAGCAATCAATCGCAAAGGGTGTGGAGGAGAAAATTAGTGGTGATCAGCGGAGATATTTCTTGATGGAGCAGTTGAAAGCCATAAAGAAGGTGTAATTCCCATCTCTTTTTGTACTGACAAGTCTGTAACCTTTTGCAACTGAAAGAGCATCCTGTGTTGTTTCTGATCATGTCAAAACCCAGAAAAACTTAATTTATGAGCATTCTTGGGTAAAATGCTGCAGGAGCTGGGATTGGAGACTGATGATAAGACAGCATTGACTGGTAAGACTTTTGTGGGCCTAATTTCTTTTTGTTTCTTCCCACTTCACCTGAAATCGCTTTCTATCTTCTTTGGTGGATTCCTTAGATGTCCTTGCATGTGCATGCTGTGCATTATCTGGAGCAGGAAAGTTCCGGGAGAGATTGGAGCCACATCGAAAGGACTGCCCTCCACATGTTTTGCAAGTTATTGATGAGGAGCTGAGCAAGTTGCAGGGTCTGGAGTCAAGCTCTAGTGAGTTCAATGTTACTCGCAACTACCTCGATTGGCTTACCTCCCTTCCCTGGGGTCATTACAGGTTTGCACTCACTTTCAGCTAGGTTGTGGTCATTTTTTGGGGATACATGTTCTGGCAGTGGATCACCAGTGGCACTTCTTCAGCTCTAGGACAAGAAGGGTTGAAACATATTCTTAGGAACACCGTTTCTGTGGTGGTTGAGGCCATGTGATTCCATGTCTTGGAGTGTGTTCTCGTAAAGGTCCTATGATAACCTTTGATGCTCATTGCTGGTTGCTGACAAATGCCAATCCGGTCATCCTTCTGGAACAGGCTGACATGGTGTTGTGATTCTGTTTGCAGTGAGGAGAACTTTGATGTCTACCGAGCACAAAAAGTCCTGGATGATGATCATTATGGGCTTTCAGATGTAAAGGAGCGCATCCTTGAGTTTATTGCAGTTGGAAGGCTTCGGGGAACAGCTCAAGGTCTGCTTTTGTTCCTTCGCTCTGTTTAAATGACACCTTTTGTGCAAATGGTTTGCAGCAGACTGCACTTTTTGGTCAGATTTTTATGTTCTTACTTTTGCAGAGTTAACAGAGTACTTGGTTGTCTTTGGCAGGCAAAATCATCTGTCTGGCAGGGCCTCCAGGCGTGGGAAAAACCAGCATTGGACGTTCCATAGCTAATGCTCTCAATCGCAAATTTTACCGCTTCTCTGTTGGGGGTTTGGGTGATGTGGCAGAAATTAAGGTGGGTTACCTTCAGCTTCAACAGGAGCATAGTTTCAATCACAACCTAGTCCTGGCATGGAGTGGCATTTTCATATTTGCTTGATCTCTGGGCATGTAGAGAAGGCTACAGCAAGTTGTCAAATGAGTCCAATGTCTTTCTACATGTTTGAGCTTTCTGAACCCTGCATTGGTGTATGGTTGGTCAAACCAAAGATGGTTTTGACATCCTACTTCAGATGGCTTTGGTCTATCTGTGACTTTTTGGCTGGAACTGATCAAACAGTTACTATAGAAGTGTTATTCTGGAGTTTTCTCTGCAATCTTATAGATATAGCTGTGACTTTTGGCTGATTTTGTTTATGCATAGACTATAGCTACCACTAAGACAGTTACGGCTGATGTGGCTAAGTTCATCCTTTCAAAGTGACCTGATCTTTTCTTTGCTCAAGTGCGAAGCCTTATGTGTGCTTCGTATATCTCTCAAAGCTCTAAACCTAGAGCCTGATGGTAATCATAATTCTTTCTACAATATATCAAGCAGATACATTCTACCAGCACTTGGCATATTGTGGAGAAGGCTATGTACCAAGGATTGTGTTTGGCAGGGTCATCGCCGGACATATGTGGGAGCTATGCCTGGGAAGATGGTGCAATGTCTCAAAGCCACAGGCACTGGGAATCCACTTGTTCTGATTGATGAGATTGACAAGGTACTCTATGATCCATTTCTGTAGAAATACCACTGTACTGTTCCATTGCATAGCAGGCATTAACTAGTGCAATGTAATTTAGGATGTCATACCCACATGGATGGTTGCCTATGATAATGAGGGTTTTAAGACTAGATTGTCTTATGCATGAATTGGACTGTGATTTGTGGTTATGTTGGAAATAGCTGGGACGTGGTCATGCAGGGGATCCGGCCAGTGCTCTTTTAGAGCTTTTGGATCCTGAACAGAATGCCAACTTCTTGGATCATTACCTTGATGTGCCAATTGATCTTTCAAAGGTATTTCTCTCTTGTCTCTTCCCACTTTTTGGAATGCCCCTTACTTATATACATGGCATTGTGATCAAACATGTTATTGCTACCATGTTGCTTATTTCCTCATTAAGCACATAGTAGCAATAAGGTATGTAATGGGATAAGAAGGCATAAGGTTTATGTAATTGGATGCCAGAGTAGTTGAGCGCTCAATTTTGTAATCACTACAACCACTTTGGAGAGTCTGAGGAAGTTAGTGTGGAGTGATCAGAACTTTCCTTGTTTCCCTCCAATCCAAATCAGTCTGCTGTCAAGGGATGCTATGTAGTAGTCTATTAGCTTTTTGGTTGTGTCAAACCAAGTTGAACTCTACACATCCCTTATGAACTCTGAAGTAAATCAGCTTGCACTGAGAAACATATCAGGATTGGTGACCAACTGGGAATGTGAGTGCTGCAACCATATGGAACCCGCCTCATAAAATGGCACACATTAACAGCATACAGAAGCAGCTCTTAGTCATGGCAACTTCAGCTAACACTTTCTTAATTTATATGTGTTTGCTTTTCCTGTTAGCCTACCATCAAATTTTACCTGTGCTAGATTGGACCTTCTTATGTCTCACCATACCTATACGGATTGGATTTTTTGTGACAACTGTCATTGGTTTCTTGGCTGGTCAGGTACTTTTTGTCTGCACTGCAAATGTAGTTGAGAACATACCAGACCCACTGCTTGATAGGATGGAAGTTATCCGTCTTGTGGGTTACATCACAGATGAGAAGATGCACATTGCTCGTGATTACTTGGAAAAGTCTGCTCGTGAAGGCTCAGGAGTCAAGCCCGAGCAGGTGAAGTCACCTTTGTCAAGTTTGAGATGATAATGGTGTCCTTTGGTGTGAAAACCCATTGACATGTTGAAATGCTGGGTATTTTTGCTTTGAGATCTGTACTTTGAAGCATGTGTTCTTTTGGACCTTGATTGTGAAGGTGGCTACTTACTTAGAGAGCCTCTTATGATGCAGGTTGATTTGAGTGGTGAGCCACTGCATGTCTTGTATTTAGTATTGTTTGCTTTATAATTTCTCCACTGATGCTTGTGTGCTCTTGGGAGGTGATTGTGAAAGTGAAGCCTTAACTGGTGAGGGTTTTGTTATGCAGGTGGAGTTGAGTGATGGAGCATTGCACACTCTTATTGAGACCTATTGTCGTGAGGCAGGAGTCCGAAACCTTCAAAAACACATTGAAAAGATTTATCGTAAGGTAAGTGTATATCTTTCATGTTGGGAGTAGAGTTGATCACCCTGTCATAGGTTTGTTTTTCAAATGCTAGTTATGGTGGCATACTAGTATTATTTTCAGTTCAGGGCATTGATGGTTTTTGTGTTCGTGGGATGCAGGTTGCTTTGAAGCTGGTGAGAAACCAGCTACAGACATTAGGGATGGGCCCTGAAAACCCTCTCACTGTTGAGGAAGTTCCTGTTGTCCCTGTTGCTGATACAGCCACTGGTAACAAACAGACAGAAAGCTTGCCCAAGACTAGCTCTGATGTAGTGATTGTTGAGGTAATATATGTCTAAGCAGCCATCCTTTGTGTTTAAGAAAGGAGTGCAATTCTTGCTACCCATTCTGTGAAAGGGGGAGCTGCTCTATATTTTTTTTGAATGACTTTTTGAGTTTTGTCTTTGCTGCTAATTCATTGGGTTATGTACCAGGAACCAGGAGATGCTGTGACAGAGAATCCACCTACACCACAAGAGAAGCTGGTGGTGGATGATTCTAACCTTTCAGACTATGTAGGCAACCCTGTGTTTCAGAGTGATCGTCTTTATGAGCAGACCCCCATTGGTGTTGTGATGGGTTTGGCCTGGACTGCAATGGGGGGCTCTACTCTTTATGTGGAGACCAGTCTAGTGGAGGAAGGTGAAGGCAAGGGGCAGCTTCAGATCACAGGGCAACTCGGTGATGTTATGAAGGAAAGTGCTACCATAGCCCACACACTCTCACGAGCAATTTTGCGGGAGAAAGAACCTCAGAACAACTTTTTTGCTAATTCAAGAATCCATTTGCATGTTCCTGCTGGGGCCACTCCAAAGGATGGGCCAAGTGCAGGATGCACTATGATAACCTCAATGTTGTCACTAGCCATGAAGCGGACTGTGCGCAGAGATGTTGCCATGACTGGTGAAGTCACTCTTACAGGCCGGGTGCTGCCCATTGGAGGGGTATGTTTGCCATTATCTGTGTTACTTTGCTACAACTCATTTGTGTGGTAGTGCTGGAAACATGCTTCTTGATTGGTGTCTGTGTAGTTCATCTTTTCTTCTGTTTGTTTCACACTGTTTGAGGTTGATCTCTCTTTCAGCTCTAAATCACCTTCTTTGATGCCTTACAGTTGATCTGTATTTTTCCCTAGTGTATGGTGAAGTTTCTGGTTCTTTTTCTTTGCAGCCTTTATTGTCCACTCAGAGTTCTTACCTGAAGGTTGCATTAAACATCAATTGTAGGTGTGAAATTACTTCTCTCCTGCTATCTTTGGGAGCCTGTTTCATCATTGTTCATTCACGTGAATGCAAGTCTGTCATTTCAGTCGATACCTTCTTGTGCTAGAGCTGTATCCTTTATGCATCTACCTCAATGCATAGCTCATATTTCCAGATTAAGGTGATGAAGGTGATGGTTTGGTATGTTATAAGTGATATTCACAAGGTTATGACCACACTGACCACTGTTGTGTTTGTTTTGGTTTTGCTGGTGTGGCTAAATCAATTCCTTCCAAGTAGTCACCCTTCAAATACTGAAATATTGTAGCTTACCCTCACAAGTTTGTTGCAGTTTGAATGAGCATTATATTGAATTTTTCGATCTGCTCTGCCTCTTGGTGCTACTGACTATTGTCTTACTGAGTCTGGCTGAGTATTCCTCTAATGTGTAATTTTCTCTGCATTCTCTGCAAAATTTACATTTTTCCAGAATTGAGACTTCCTTGGTGTACACCACATAATTTCCTTTTGATCCTTTGTTGACAGTTTTTAGGCCAAATGTCATGATCTCTATTATTGGTTCTAATTGGTTTTCTGAGTGTTTGATACTTTCACAGGTCAAGGAGAAGACAGTAGCAGCAAGAAGAAGTGGGGTGAAGACCATCATCTTCCCTCTTGCTAATAAGCGTGACTATGATGAACTTCCTCCACATGTCCAGGAGGGCCTGGAAGTACATTTTGTGGACCATTACAGTGAAATTTTTGACCTTGCCTTCGATATAAAGCCAGAGAGCAAGAAACAATTGGCCATTGTAGAGACAGAGCTGGCATCACCAGTTTCATTAGCATCATAGCAGCTGCCATGTTATTTCTGCTTTCACATCCCTGTTGTGGCATTAGCAAGAATGAGGAGCAAATATCCACCAGAAGTAACAAAGGCCAAGGTATGCCATGCTGTAGACCCATTTATGATCTGTTTGCACAAAGTATTTGATAGCTTTTATCCTTCCCAGGAGCTCATACCTCTATTAGTGTAAGGTGCAAAATTGAAGACACAGAATCCTAGATCCATGTATGATGTCATGCAGGTTAGTCTTGCATCTATTGCTTATGTAAAACACACCAGACTGTAGGTCACAGAGAGCACAGAAACCTGTGAAATGTAGATGGTGTGATGTTGAGGACTTTGCCTGCCAGTACGATTTTTGTGAGACACCCTTGGGTAGGTCAGTGCAGGGCACACACAGAGAGATAGAGAGTGATCTTACATTGTTTTCTCGTGGAATTTAAGGTCTAATTGAAGTCCAGGATACAAATCTGATCCACTGTTTTGTTAAAGATGAGTGATTTCCGATGTCTTTCAGAACAGGATTTTAGAGCACCAAAGATTGAAAAAATGTTGGGTATGCTACTCTTTGGAATTTGATTGTGCATTATTTTTGCCTTAATTGGACTGATTCAACTCTGCAACTGGATCACGGAACTGACCAGGTATATGTCATTGTCACTGTTCATTTCATTTAGGCTCAACAGCAAAATTATCGCAAAACTTAGTGGTTAAAAAAGGGAGTATCAAATTACCTACCCAGGTTGTCTAGACTCATGCTGATCTCGTAGGTTCAGTGAAATGAGAATCTGATTATTTTATTTCGTTTTGCTTATCTGGTAGGAATGTAGTCCATGCTGACTTGGCTGAATGAGTTGGTTTGAAACCAACAGTTGTAATGAGTAGCTGTGCCATGACAAAGGGTTGATTTCAATGTGGGGAAATTTGATGGAAATTTTGCTGTTGGTCTCCTTTTGAAAGCAATATGTCCAATACATGAATTATTTGTAGTTTGCAAAATGGTGTTGTTTTGTCAAGTCCTGAAACCAGTTCTTTGGGCTTCTAAAACTGGATTGGTTTTTTCTTAACAAAATTGGAGTCTGGTCCAGTTTTAAATCAGGTCTGGTTTCATCTCCATTGCACATGACTAAATATAATAATTTAGTTGAGTCTTAGTTTGTCCAACAAATTCACATAGTCCAACATAAGTATTATGTATATGTAATTGAAGTTATTTTTTTGGTGAAAATCAGGGTCAGGGTTTTTTTTTTCTTCAAATTGTATTTATGTACTTAGAGAACATGAACATACTGATGAAGAGATAGTGCCTTCAGTTCAAGTTTTAATTCAATTTTTTTAAATGCTGAGTTACTTGGTATGATTTCAATGACAATTTCAATAAAATGTGGAACCTCTAATTCAAAGCCCTCAGAACTTGACTTGAACCTGAACCTACATAAAATCAAGAACTTGTCAACATTTTTTGACACTTCAATGCAAGATGTGTGCAAACTAGTCAACATTCAATGCACATGATAGGAGCTGTATTCTAGAAGGGAAAAGCTCTACAAATCAAGTGTTATAATCTCAAATAATTTCACCTCCTATGATGACAGTATTGTAAAGACATGTAGAATTTTGAAACAGAGTTGAATGCCTTTAGTAACAATAAGGGAAAAGCTCCTAAATCATGCTTGCTCTATGAAACTTCAAATTCATTATTATTATTATGCAAACATATGTTTGTGACAAATCAACACCAGTTGCAAACTAAAAGTAAGTTTTTATTTGGTCATGCTTTTGAAAGGGATGAATATTTTGAAGCTTAGCAATAACTTCATTTTACAACTATCAAATATGTAATAGGTAAAGCAAATTGCAAATATTAATGTAATTCTTTTAAAAAGAGAATTTATTGGATGGCAAGGGGATGCCCTTTTGAATTTCCTAAAGAGCAACCCATTTTCTAAAAATCTCAAAGGACATCCCTTTTGCCATCCAATAAATTTCCTTGGGATGCTTGCAGTTTTCCTGAGCATCAACTGGTGTTATTCCATGGAAATATCAAAACTGATCATCATACCTCTTATACTTGTACTTGCATGGGATTGTTGTCATATTACGAAAATTTGCAAATTCTTTTATCATCATAGCATATGAGACTTCCAGGCTTTGAATCAACGTTTTCTTTTGTGGTGAAATTTTGCCAAAATGCGAAAAAAAGGACCTGGCAAAAGCCCTTTAATAAAATATAGGATTGTTTTTTTTAATTTCCATATTTCATGCTCAACGAGGAGCAAGACGCCATCCGTGCAAGGCACGGCTTGGATCTATAGCCACCTACATTGCAAACCACCATTGTGACATCGCCACATATTGTTGTCACTGCAATCCATTGTCATTATCTCCAGCTTACCTCCGTTAGAGTTCACCACCTTTGTAATAGGAAGAGCAACACCATCGTTGTCACACAAAGAAAGAAGGAAAATGTTGTTACCAAACACATTACCTCCCCATAAGTTTTTGCCACCCTCCCTTGTCAGAAAGTTTAAGAATTTTGTTAGTATGTATGTAGATCATATGTTGTTGGAACTTGGGTTCAAAACTTCAAAACTCTTGAAAGCTCATGATTTTGTTAGGTGGTTGCTCCTCAAGTGCTCAATGTTGGCATCCACGTTCAATGTTGTTGCTTATAATGGTGTAACTTGTGCATATTAGCATAACGTCTCAACAATCAATGTGGTGGTGGTGGTGTGAAATGAACGTTGGAACTTGAAAATTACACCAAGTCAAAGGTCAAAGGTCCTGACTTGAAACTCCTAAAACTTTGTAAAATAAAAAGATATTACCTTCCAAGACCCAAGTAAGTTGCTTTTCACTTACTTGTGCACATTGCTTTTTCGTTTCTTCTCATTCCTTTTCAATTTTGAGGTTAGGGTTGAAGGTTGATATATTGTCAATGAGCATTGAGACCTTACGAAGCTCAAACTCAAAAGGATTCATCACTCTTCACTTGCTCTTTGTGCATGAATAAAGATTTTGATGTTAGGGTTGAAGGATCTTGTTGTGGGTGAACATTGAAACGTTATAGAGCTCAAAATCCAAACTCATCATTCATGAGCCATTTATGCATGAAACAAGCTACATCACTATTATTGTTCACACGATGTTACTTTTGAAACCTTTGAATTTCAAATACGAATTAATTTTTTCTACTTCTTTGCTTTTGCAGATTATGCAATATGAATCTGGGTCTAGGTTTGTATCTTTGAGTTTGCCAAATGTGGCATTTTTTTATGGGTCTACATCTGGTTCCAAATTATTTAGTTTGCAAAATTTCATTTCATTATCAAATCAACCAATTACAAATAATGCCCACAGATTGCATGGATTGATTAAGACCACTGATGCATAACCTCAAGGTGTTTTGGATTCTATTGAGTTTTGTAACTTTGGTGCTACAAATTCTATTGGTACTTTTGCTAATCCAAGCGCATTTGCATCTATTTTTGCTACTCATGGACCTCTTGCTTTTGGGGAACCAACAAAAAAAAGGAAAAAAAGGTAGATATCAAGAGGGTTTTCAAATAAGAATGGGTTGCCCAACTTCCTTGGGTTGAACATGTTGTAGATTTTACAAGCAAGATCAACATGGTGCCTTGCAAGATTTGTTTTCTAGTTGAAGGTAAGGACAAACTTCTAAACCCTAAATTGGATGGTTTGCAAATGCATGTAGGAAACAAGAAAGCCTTAGTTCCTTGTCCAAGACTTTTGGTGGGTGATTATTACATCAACAATGATAGCCAACACCAAAGAAATGACAAGGTTCATGCTAACTAGGTTCTAAATTCTATTGCAGAACTAGTGGTCCATGGAAGGAAGGTTAAAAAGAAAAAAAAAATTGTCTAGTTTACAACAATTTTTCATCTCCTAAAACATGGCAAACCCATGATTAATTTTGAACATATGAAAAGTCGTTTTGACTTTTTGAGAGTACAATACACCTAAGAAACATTGGACAGACTCTAGTGGCTAGGATATGGCTATTGCCATGCACAATGTTGTTTCGAAGCAGACTGTGTTGCTAGTCTAATAGGCTAGATTCATTTTAGTTAGTTATGACAAGATTGCCTCTGTAAACAACCAATCCTAGATTTTTGTCCATGTTTATGTTGTCAATAATTGGCATAAGGTGCCAATTCTTTTGAATCTTGAAAGGATTGTTGTTGGAGGTACGTTTGACAACCTCACTACCATGATTATTTGCTCTCTTGCTATTTTTGGTAGGATGTTAAAAACTAACATTGCTAATAAGGTGTTATGTTCTGGGGCTGACAGTGTAATAGTCTTCCAAGGCTTAAAGACTAGTGTGACTGTCTATCCAATTAGTAAGCACTACCCTTTTATTGTATGGCGCTTCAATGTAATCTTGTTGTCTAGACTTTATCATCCCTAACACTTGTTGTGAAGATAGAAGGTTTGTTTTCTTCTATGTACACCTACTATAATTAATCCCCAAAAAGGCATTTGGAACGCACCAAATTAGCTAAGGTAATTGAGTCAAAGGGCTTGAAAATTTTGAGAAACATTTGGACATGATGGATTTCAATCTTGGCCCCTTCAAAAAGACTGGTATTTGAGTATAAGTGTGTTGTTATGAAAATGTCCAAGGATTTTCCTATTAACCCAATCACTACCACTAACTATGAATTGTTTTGTGATGTGGAAATAATGATGGGATTGACACGTGCATGTTGCCTATGTTGGAGTTAGTGCAAAGTTTGAGCAAGCTTGCTCAAAACAAATATTGCTTCATTTGTGATTTTGTGGCAACAGTTAAGTTTACTTAGGTTGGTCTCTACAACCTTTATGTGGAGCATGAACATCATTTTTCACATGACTAGTTCCAGAGTTTTATGGATTTGGTGGAGTTTAAGTTTGATGTGTTGCCAATAATTTGGTACCTTGAGACCACCACACAATGGACTATGCTACCTTTTGCTTCAAGGAACAATTTTACATGTTACACAAATTTGATAAATGCATTAGAATTGTGTCCATGGTCACTAAGGAAGATTGGGTAATTGTATGCCAAGATGTAAAAAACCAATGCACTTATGTTATAAAAGGTTTGATATTTGAGCTTGACATAACATTTTCGGCACATGAGCTCATGAGTGCAACTAGCATTGTTTACCCTTAGTATTGGGTATAACCAAAAGTTGTCCTAACATTCCTAATGCATCAGCAAATTTTGAAATCACACTATTGTTGTTATAAGTTGATTGAACTAGATGTTAAATCACATGTGGGTTTACTGGATCATTTTTTGTTTGAGCAACAATCTAGTTTCTTTATGACCACCATGCAATCTGATAGTGAGGCTGCCATGACAACCCACATGATTATAATACAACCATTCGAATATGGAGAAGGTTTGCTTCTAGTGTGATTTTGAGAGACAAGACTTTTGCATATTTCAAACTTGTCGAACTTGCAATTGTTGTTATTCTAGGGAATGTTGAAGATGAATGTACCTTTTCTACTATCACTTTCATGGAGAGGAATCAACTAACTACTAATATGGACATGGTGGTTAGAATGTATGTTCAAGACTTTTTTACATTGCAAACTTTTCCGTTCCAAATTGCCATAAAGGATCGGAATGAGGCAAAAACTCACTATGGGTTGAAGCTATAACATTTTGGAGCAACATTTATGTGTGAAGACAACCTATATGTTTCATGGTATCTTCATAATTTTTAACTCCTACATTTAAACAAGCACATTAGTCCTAACCCCTATTTGTTTTCCATTTCAATATTGTGATTTGTAAATAAGAATAATGATGTGTTCTATTTTACAAGTCCACCTTCCATTGCAATTGGGCAGCAAAGTCCTTTTTGGACTAGAGTTCAATTCCATTGGAAAGCATTGCACTTTTATGAATGGATGTTTCTAATGGTTATTTTCTAACTAGGTGTTTATGGATTGTGTGTATATGGGGATACCTTAACTTGGGATTCTCACCAAAATTGGCTAGCATAGGAAACAACGCTAAATTTTTCACAAATATAATCCAAGTTCGTCAAATTGCTAAGGCTTTCCAACTTCCTTTGTAATCTTGCATTTACCTCTAAGAAATTCATGTTGCCACATAGCTCGAACACTAAACTAAAATTATCACCATCATTATATAAGAAAAAAAAACATATAGCCATATGAGCAATATTTTCACTTGATTCTTTGACACCTCAATCTACCCAACCTAAAAAATAGGGGCCAATTCAACAACAATGGAAAAATCCAAAAAAAAACATTGTTTTGAATTCTATGGCATTGGATCGGATACCTCATAAAATAAACACATTATCATTGTCATATTATTATTATTATTTTTAAATATCAATTTTATCAACTTTAGTATGCCATGATTATGGGTTGGGAATGTTGTTTTGATGAGTAGAGTTATGAACAAATATTGTTGTCAATGAAGGTTGTTGAATTGTATTCTCTAGATGCAAGATAATGCATCCTAATTATGACAAAATTACAATTATGTTATAAATTAGTCACAATTCACAATTCCTAATTGTTAATATTTGTGATGTGTTGTATTCATATTGATTTGTATGTCATTATAGCTATATGTCCCAATGATATTTGGAATTTATTGTAGATTAGGGGAAAGAATAAATCTGCCTTTGTATTTCTCATGGCAATTTTTTATAAGTGACCATTTCATGTGAAGGGTCTTGACTCTTATACATAGGAGATTATTTAAAACTTAACATGATTTGAAACTACCTAAAACACTTACTTATAATAGGTCATTACTCATGTGTAGCATAAAACACTTGAATCCTCCACTTAGGACTATTAAAGTTTTGAAAAAAGATTACCAAAATAATAATGTGTTGTGATTTGTGTTTTTTTGCGCTAGTTCTCAAATTGCACCAAGCCTTTCCAAGGATTGCCACCCATAGACATAAAATCAAATTGAACACCCAACGTTATGTAGAAAAATACAAGTTGTGTACCTAAGAATATACAAGTCTTAACTTTTTGCCTTTTTCTTGAGTGAGATGATGCCCCATAGTTTCTCTCCTTTTAATTTGCAAAGAATTGACCTGTCCCATTGCCCAAGCTAATACTCCATACACTTACATTTGATGTTTTTGTGTGAAAGGATGGATTATTTTCTAAGGTTCTCCAACTTGATTATTAATAAATTCTTAATTTAGTTCTTAATTCTAAAAAATATTTTGAATGTGCTTTATTTAAAATATGATTTCCTTTTGTTTATGTTCTTTTTGGGGTTAATTGGGAGAAACATAGATTGAATTCAATTTAATGATTGACTAGGGTTTTATAATTATGCATAACATTCAAATGTGGTTAATTGCCTTCATAAAAAACAATGGAAATCATTATATACAAACCTTGACATCAAGGATTACACTTTCATAGAAGACCCTCATGTTCCTAATGTCTTTTCATTTGTTAAAAGCTCTTAAAAATATATGTTATTCCTAGTAACCAACCTCAAAGGACATTTTAGAAAAAACAACAAAAACTTTGTAATGGTCTAACACACCACATTAACACCATTGAACGACCCATTGTGACCAAAGTGGATTAATCACTTTGTTCAAAAACCTTTTAATTCAAATTCAAATTTAAAAAAACACAATGCAGATTGATGCAAAGTGAATTGAAAATCTACTCATGACTATGGTGTTGGAAAAAAATAATTCACAAAAAGAAATCTTACATGCAACTCAATGTTTTGCAATTTTATTTGAAGGCTTTTCACATTTGTTGAATTATCAACATCTATGTATGAGTTGAATCATCCCCTTTGAAACTATTGAAATCATTATTCAAATGTTGCATATTGCAATTATTAATATATATTGAAACATACACAATAACTTAATGCCTCACATTTATATTTGAATGAGTCAATGATTTTTTTCCCACTTCTTGAACTTTCAAGATTTGCACATCAATCGAATCATTCACTTTTAATGTGTTAAATTCATTACTCACAAGTTGCATTTTACATTCATCACATTTTCTTGAAATGGATGTGTATAAAAACTTCAAAATTTTCATATTTATAATCGAATGGGTTAGTGATTAGGTCAAAATGATCATGCATGCAAATTCAAATGTACATCTAGACCTCTAAATTATAAAATTTTAAATTTTGAATTTTTGTACATTTATGTATTAAATTTAGTATGTTTTTGCATATTACTAAAATTATATTTAATTTCATTAATAACCTAATGAATTTGGGTAAATGAAATACCCATAATTCCTTCCTATCTTATTGCTAGAGATGTGAACATGTGTTCCCAAAACCTTAAAATTTGGGTTCCCATTTGAAAACATATGTTCTTCAACATGGGAACATAATGCCACACATGTTACATTGACACCATGTGAGTGCCATGTAAGCACCACATAGGCACCACCTTGTTGCCATGTGTTAAAGTGGGTGTCATAAATGTGCATGGGGTCATGTTAAAAAATGTGTTGAACAAATTGAAAAAGCTTTTGGGTGCACTTTAATTTGTGGGGTGCACAAAAAGCTCCACACTTTAAATTACACACCTACACTCTTAACTTAGCACCCTTAATAACCACTTTTGGGTGATCCAATGTAGGCAAGATTAAGTGAAAACATGAAAATAACTTAGGTAAAATAACTTAGAAAATCAAAGGTGGAATAGCCTAGAATAGTAAAAAATCATTTTAAATAACTTATAATAACCTACAGTAGCCTTAAGTAAAATAACTTTAAAATAGTCAAGAATAGCCTAAAATGTAACCTAATGTATAATAAAATAATGTATTTAAAGCAAAAACATGAAAAGAAATTGATAAAAGTGAATTGAACGCACTTCATTTTTAAGGTCCCATAGTGATTTGGGTCAATGTATTGCAACTCATTTTGGTATTAATGCCATGACAT
>Ga0116231_10005012_pt1 | contig 26424 bp, 10 predicted proteins | sample S1TSphgellanicum_2_FD_89695 | JGI IMG/M metagenome (GOLD analysis project Ga0116231, IMG submission 89695) | Host-associated microbial communities from peat moss isolated from Minnesota, USA - S1T2_Fd - Sphagnum magellanicum MG | ecosystem: Host-associated > Plants > Peat moss > Unclassified... | reverse complement strand
TTTTTTTTTTTTTTTTTTTTTTTTTTTTTTTTCTTTTTTTTCCTTTTTAATTTTTTTCCTTCCCTTTTGTATAAGTTTTTTTTTTTTTTTTTTTTTTTCCTTAAATTTAAATTTTGTAAAAAATATTTTTTAATTGACAATTTTTTGATATGAAAAATTTCGTTAGTTTTCCAAAAAATTAGCAATGTTAGTTTAACTTACACTTGAAAATCTAAAAAAATCTACTTTTTTCAGTCAAAAAATAATAAAATTCTCTTATAAAAAACCACTAGATAATTCCCTATTTCTCCCCCTCCCACCCCCCAAATGTTTTTATTAAAAAAAATAAAATTCCTTCAAGTGTTTAGTTTCACATTGAAACCTGTTCTTTTTACAATGGATGGTGTAATCCATTTTTACTCATTAATAAAAACTTGTTCATTATGATGGTGTAAGTTTTCTCTTATGACAATTTTTTCATCCATTTTTCAATGTGAATTAATTAAGATGGACACTCATAGTTAGAAGCAAGTGTGAATACCTCTTTCCATATCTTTGTTGTTGCTCTTTGCAAATGCATTCACTTTGAATGAATTAGGAGTGATGGGTCTCTCCACATATGCATCGATTATAATTCTATTGTAAGGATAAGTGGTTAAACCTATTTGAAGAAAAAATATTGAAAGGGAAAAGAAAGAATTAACTAGAAAAAAGAATTCATTGTTTATAGACATTTTGAATTCTTGGATTTTAGGGAATGGGAAGTTTGAATGAAAGGTGGGAACAAAACAAACTCCAAGCACCTAATATTGACATGGTAGTTGTAAAACATGGAAAGAACCATAGGCTACCAAAAGGATTTTGGCGTTTCTTTGCAATGGAGATGCATGAGGAGTAATCTAATGTCATATTACCTTGCTCTCCACTCGTTGTAGACCATAGAACAATATTTAGTGCCAATGATGATGCAACGTTGGTTCTTCAAATAACAAAGCTCAAAATGACAAACATTAACTGCATATTGCAAGACATGTTATAGATGCAAACACTAAATAATACACATATTTTGAATTTCCTCAACACGAATACTATCACAAAATGATGGATACTTCAATGACTTGGATTTGCATTAAGAAGATTGTATTTTGCTAATCCAATTATTAAAAAACCTTATTACCTTTGATTATTTCTTACAATAGTTCGAAGACCCATTTCATTTGAAAACTTGTGAACAATGCATGGTCAGATCCATGACACATTTAAAGAAGCATATTTGGCAATGGAAGTGTTAGAAAATGATAAAAAATGGTTTGGATGTTTATAAAAAACTTCATTTTTTCAAACATGATCACAACTATAACATTTGTTTCAAGTATTACTTGTGTATTACATTCCAAATCAACTTGAACGTTTGCGAGAATAATTTCATTATCACCTATGTGATGATTTAAGATATTGGTTTATAAGTACAACATCATTTCAAAGATCCCAATGAACATGAAACATATAATTATTGATTTTTTTTTATTGATGAGACTTTGAGGGACCATTCCATTATTTCATTGTGTGACATATTAAGTATGCCAAAATCCTTTATTTTGTGGGTAATTCTATATCCTTGAATCTATCCATTGCAAGATCAACTGTTTTGGAACTGTAAAGATCTTATATCCATTTTCAAAGAACATGTACCCCAACATTATTCAAATCAATCTATTGCATATAAAAAAGTTTTACCGTTAGTGAATGAACCTCTAGTGGTATGAATATTTTTTTAGATGAACAAGTTGGAACGTGATAAATGTATTTTATAACATAACCATGATGACATTCTATGTTTAAGGAAATGTTGTTATATGTGTTCTTTTACTTCGTGTTAAATGAAAAACTTTCAAACTTTCAATTCAAATAAATGAAGGTTCAATATATATGTAAATTAAACATTGCAATGAGTAGATATTTTTGAGAATGTTTGTTGATAAATTGGGATTAAGTTATTATGCAACATTGACATAATCCAAAGGTAGTTGATTGTGCGTTACTTGATATCCATGGGATGATAGACCTTTTGGAGATCTCACTATAATGTTTAGAGGACATTTTCATGAAATTTTTAAGCTTATTGTAAAGTGATATAAATGATAAATTATGGCATCTTCTTTTTAAAGGTCGTCATGGTGGCATAATATACATATATTGAACTTATAAACAATACATGTGTTTGCTTGAAACATCCTTTAAAAATCAACAATTTGCAAATTGATTTTTTGATGTTGGAAATGGCCACATTCTAATTGATGATAAGGGTAGGTGCACAAATGGGTGGACCAATTTGCCATAGATCCAAAGTCCCTATTTACTCAAAACCTTAATTAGATTTTGGAAATTACAATTAGTTTACATTGATTTCCTCCATATTTTTTCATGTCATTAAATGTCTCATCTAAAGTTTCACTTTATTTAAGCATGTATACAAAAATACCATAAAACACCTCTTCTTCCAATATGACATGAATTTATAAAAAAATGCTCCTAATTAGCCCATTCAAAGTTTCATAAGTTTAATCCTAAAATTCAATCAATTCTTTTTTTTGGCACTTAGCTTCCTTATTATGATATTTTACTAATTTCAAATTCTTAACACATACCCCATCAATCAATGGACCATATCATAATCCACAAAGAAATGGTAGTCAAAGGTATAATCCATAATTTTTGAATTAAAAAAATCCATGGCTTTTACAATTTTTTAAAATTTGTAAAATGATTTTGTGCATCATGTAGATATTCAAGTTAAGATCTTTAAACCAAGTTCATTTTAATAAAATTTAAGATCTATAAAACAACATGGGCATTGTAATGGCAACCACAAGGCAATTGGCTTTTGTGACACCCAAATTGGTCCACCCATAATGACAACAGTCCTCTTCCACAACCAATGGTACATGGCCTAAATTTGGTATTGTTCATTCAAGTTGTATACAATGATTTTCAAAATTAAATTCACACACCAATGAATATTTCAAAGCTCACATCATTTTATCCATTTAGAATGATATCATTTGATATTATCATCAATGACATCATTGACATTTTTCCTAGAGTTCCCTTAACATTGTTAAATCCAAATGTTACTTTTCCTAAGGTGAATGTTAATGACCATAATCTATATTTTAACAAATATTTCAAATTTTTAGACTTATCAAGATTATCACCTTTAAAATGCAATTTTAAAGTCGAATGTCCCATCATGTTATTCCAAAACATGGACTTTGTAACAATTCACAATTTATTTTGACGTGATTAAATGATTATGTCATTGAAGCATAAATTTTAATCAATCCCATGTTGGAAAAACAATGATTGTCCCCATACTCCCATTAAAACTCATTATAATTACAACCACATTAAATATGCCTTTTAATTTTTTTTACAATGGTTACTTTTATTATGGCAATCCACAAATTATAGGGACAATTTGTAAAATTTGTAGGTTTAGATTTCAAAACATTCATAGTTTTTCATGCTCAATTGTGTTAAACATTTTTAAAAACCAAATCATCTAAATTGTTGAAAAATATTATCCCTAAATTTTTTAAATAATAAACAATGAACATTGTATATCCTAAAGTATTAATATAAAATTTTGACTTTTGCATCAAAATATGTATCATATTCCTTTTAAAAAAATTCTTTTAATTCATGTTTAAGATGTTATTCTAATTTTATTTCATTCATGTGAAAGCATGGTCTTGTTTCATAAGAACATGCAATTTTCACAAAAAAATCAACAAAAAACCAATGGATAAAAGGTGTTTTTTTTGAGATTTTGAATTTTTTTGAAAACCAAAGTTTTATATTGAAATTAATTTCTTGATTTTTCATCCATGTGGAGTCAATGGATATATATATATATATATACACATCATTATTCACTACAACAAAAGGTGTCTTTGTATGCTAAGTGATTTCACTGGATTTTGAGTGAATTCACTAGTCTAGTGAATAGGGACTAATGAACTACACCCACAATTTGTAGTAGTGATTACAATTCTAGTTTTTAAAGTTGTCCAAATTGGTTGCCTTTGTCCATTTTGATTCATGAACATGTCCATTTTGATAAAGGCTTGTGGCCTAAATGATATGTGTTTTTTGATTGATGAATTTGATTAAAATGATTTATTTAACCATTTATTAAATTGAACATTTAATCATGTTGAACAAAAAATTGACCACCTTCGTCAAAGTGGCCAATGGGTTTCCAATCAAATGAGACAGTTAGTCAAGTTGAACAAAACAAAATGACATGTTTGGTCAAAATGACCATTGATTTTTTAGTCAAATTGAACAACCTATGTTAAATAATAGGCCAAGTTAATTTGTTATTATTTAAGTTAAATAGACTTAAATAAGTAGGTAATCAATGTTTATCTACCTATTTACTTAGCTATTACATATTTAGTAAGTGAGTAACTTAGGTGTACCTATTATATACTTAATTATTATTGAAGCTAAGTGAGTAGACCTAAGTAGCTAAGACCTATTTATCTACCTAGGCCAACTTACTTACATACTTACCTAGGTTATAGAAGTAGTTTAGGTCTACCTATCTACTTACCTCGTACTTTTTCTACCTATGTACCTTTTTGCAACCTACCTATCAACGTATTTATTAATTATTTAACTTTTTTATTTACCTACATAAATAGTGATGTGAAATAATAAAAATTGGCAAAAATTGCCACCTTTTGAAAGTGTAGCCCATTCATAAAAACTTGGTTTATCATTGTGTAGAAAAGGGGTTCACTTTCTTATATTTGTAACCTTTGTGAATGCTTAAAAAAGTAAGGTAAGTAAGATAAACTAAGGTAGTAAGTTAGGTAAATTAGATTAAATTTACCACCTACCTACTTACTTGTCTTTTTACAACCTACATAAACCTATTTATCTACCTACCTAAAATATTTATTTTAATAATAAGTTTTAAAAAGCTTGGCCAATCAAATAGTATATTGTTTATTCGTAAAAATGACCAATCAAATAATCTCCTACTTTTTCAATCAAGAAGACCACCTTGATCAAAATAACAAATCCAAATTGACTTGTTTAGATTGACAAGATATTTTTCATGAATGTTATTTGGGGTATGTTTTAATTTTTAAAAATTCAATTAAAAAATTGTAATAATGTTTATTGGAGAAATTTAAGTTTTACTTTCATTTAACTGTATTGTTCACAAATAATGAATTCACACTTGGAATAGTTACATAATATTGTTCACATTTGGGTTAGTGGCACAAGCCACAATAATATGAATGAAATGTGTTATACATCATGTGGTTGCCTTTCAATATGGCCTATTTGACTAGACTTGGGCACTTGATGAAACTTTTTTTTGTTTGACCCTTTTGATAGATTTATGATATGACATGTGATAAAAAAAGTCATTTTAATCAAAATAACCGACCAAAAGAACCATGTGTTTTTCATGCCTCATGTTGTTAATTTATCTATGAAGGAAGGTAGTTTCTTTTGTTTTCTAATTATGAGATCCACTGAACCGGTGTTTCAGATCACCTTTTTGGTGTCTTTGGAAAACTCTCGATGAGGAAGGGTGCATGGGCTTGGTTCCATGGTATTTGGACTTGTGGTGCAAATTTTTTTGAATATTGGATGACTTTTTCATTGAAAATTAAATTAAATTGTAGCTAAAAGTTCAAAGGAATTGGAATGTGCCTCTGGTGTTGTTGGAAAGATCTTGATGAGCAAGATTTATTAAAATTTATTTGGTAAGATTTGGATTTAGAATGTGGGAGATATTGATTTAAAAATGATTTCTATCACTTAAAATTCAAATAAATTCCAAAATATTGGGTTCTGGAAGGAAGTTTTTTTGACCAATAGCCTTTTTGACCTATGGTAAAATGTGACATGTTGTAAAGTTATTTTAACATCCCATGTGTCATCATTTGATACAAGCATTATTGGGCAAATCTTGGTCTAAAACATAGCATATGGCCATCACATTTCCCATGTGGCCTACCACATGTATTTTCTTACCTATGTCCGTACCTACTTATTTACCCTTCCTACAATCTACATACCTACATATAGGTTGAATAGGTCTACCTACTCACCTATGTAGGTACCCACTAAGTTCAACTTACCAACCTAGGTAGGTAGGACCTAACTACCAACCTAGGTAAGTAGGACGTAGTTACCCACCTAGGTGATTAGGTCCTAAACCTTAAACCCTACTTAGATAGAGTGATAAATATTTTTATTCTTATTGTGGGTCAAGCTTTTGATTGGTTCATCCCAAATGAAAGTTGTTTTTTATTGTGATATATGAAGGGCCACAAACCTTCTTCATATAACTTTCAAATTGAGAATGAAGTGCAAAAAATATGGGATAACATTTCAAGTTGCATTTTACTTGCACACTAGAATACAACTACAAATGAACTTTTCCCCCATTTGTTTTAGGCATTCAAAAAGTTCTAAATGATATAACTAATTAATTAAATGTTTAAGTATCTAATGATTTGATCACGTAATTAATAAAAATTCACCTAATATATATAATAATTGCATAAATAAATAATAATTCAGGTAGAACTTCTCATCACTTGAACAAGACTTATACATATTTCTATATTGCTCCATTGCTTTTGACATAGGAAAATATTTTCCAATAATCTAATTTCATGTCTTTTAATTACTCAAATTCATAGTAGTTATTAAAAATTTCAGTAATTTTTTTCCTGTTCTTTTCAGTAATTTAATTATGTGATCGGTAGTAATTTTCTTACTATAATTTTCGATAATGTAATTACAACAAATTTGAGTAATTAAAATACTGTAAAAAACACTGTAAAAATGACTCTCAATTTCAGAAATTTATTTACTATAATTGTCAGTAATTTCATTCCTGAATATTTCAGTAATTCATGCTAATTAAATTATTGTAATTCTCAATATTCTCATTATTGTTACTTTTAATGATTTAGTTACTATAAACTCAATTACTGTAATTTACAGTAATTTAATAATTGTCATTTCCAGTAGTTTAGCTACCATAAACTTCATTGAATTAATTATTTTATTTTTCAATCATCTAATTAATATTCACTTTGGGAATTTAATGGTCATATTTCCCAGCATTTGAGTTATTTTAATTTGCAGCTATTTATTGATTGTAATTTTCAGTAATCTAATTACTGGAGTTTTGAATAAGTTAATTACTGTTATTTTCAGTCATTCACCTATTACAGATTTGAGTTACTCAATTTCTCCAATTTTAAGCAACTTAATTATTATAATTTATACAGGCTTCATTGCAGATTTTTATTTTTTTATTTTTTGTTGTAAATTTGAAATAAAATCATTTACTTCCCTTAAATTAAAGTACTTTATTTTCCTAAAGTTACTACACAATATTATCAATGAAAATAATTTAATTATTAGTACATTTAACCTTCATGGATTTCCTTGGTGAAAAGTTAATTTATTTTCATTTTCCCCCTTCTAGTAGCAACAAGAATAATTTCCTCAAATGACAACAAATGGCCAAAGAGTACTAAATCATGAACATACACAACTAAAAGACCTATGATACCTACCTATTATATGGAAGTATAGGTGGGTTTTTTTTAATTACAACAAAAGTTTTTTTGACCAATGGTATTTGTATAACCCTTTTATTACTAGCCCTATTGATTGAAACAATTGCCTTTTTGACTAGGGGGTCTTTTTTTTGGTTTGAATTAATTGGATGGTTTATTTGACATATCGTCAAATCAATCATCATAGTCAAGAATGGTTAAAAGATACCCATGCCTATCAAGGTAGGCCTTTAGTTAAAATGTACTCATGGCGTGGTCAAATAGGACAACCTAGTCAACTTGCATAGTTTGAAAAATGTGGAATTCTAGTAGTGCATTTTGTAAGAAACAATAATCGAATATTAGTCTCACCGAATTGTCAAGGCATGTCAAACACATAAGGTTTTAAACATGAAGATATAATGAACTTAGATGAAATTGTTTAAATGAGTAATAATTAAAATCCATAAAATAGGAGCACAAATAGTAGAAATATCAAGATGCAATCGACAATTGACCATAGATGTAGCCTTGTTGATGTTCATATATCAAATCATGTTCCATTGAACTAGAAAACAATTTAGATTCTATTTTTGAATACACATTCACAAGTAATATAAATAGAAATAAGATGTGATTGAAAACTAACAAAGTAGATTGAACATGACTACTAGAAATATGATGCAATTGAAACTAACAAAGAAAAATTAAAAAATAAAGATAAGTTCCAATTGGAATTTAATAGTTGATCATACTTGTAGCCTTGTTAATGCACATATCAAACCAAATTCTATTGGGCTGGAGACATTTTTTGATTAATTCTTTGAATGCACATTGATGAGAAATAGAAAGATGAATAGAAAATTTATGACTAGCCAAGATATGATGCAATTGAAAACTAACCAAGAAAGAACAAAAAATGTAGAAATAAGATGGGGATAAGATACAAAATTAGAAACTAACAAGTGATCACACTTGTAGAATTATTCATACACATATCAAACTAGTTAGGTTACATTGAGTTGTGAGAGAAATTTACAAATTTGATTGTTGTTGCTTGCATGAATGTTCTTGTCCCCTATCCCAATATTTCCCTCTGATTTAATAGCCAAATAATGGACATTTGGCCTTTGCACATCTTGTGTTGCCTCTAGTTCTAAAAAATACATGCAAGGGCCTTTGAATGTTTACAAATTTTTCAACCAAGCATGAGGTTGTGAAGAAGACAACATGTGAACACATCTAGAACTAATGTGACCTCAAACTTCGTTTTGCACAAGAACTCTTGAAAGTTCGTCAAAATGTGAAAGGTTTTTTTACTATAGAATGGTTGTGCTTATGTTTTTTGTTGTATAATAAATCAAGAAATGTATATTGTTGGCCTTTCTTGCAAGGTGACATTATCCAAAGGAACAACAAGTACTTTTTGTCTCCAAAAAGGTATGGAGAAATTTTTTTAAAACCTTTGTCCATGTTGAAAAGCCCTTTGTACTAAACTTGTATGTATAAACTAGACTTTCATAGAACTCCAAAATCATTGATTTTTTCAAGTAGACCAACATAAGCATCAATGAAATACTTTTAAAAATCCACTACAACTTGTGTGATAATTTCATGTCTTGTGATAATAGTACTCATCCACAAAAAGAATGTTGGGTTTTGAAATGGAGATATGATGCATATTATTAATCATACCATACAAATTGAATAAACCACATTGATTTTTGAACTCCAACATCACAACTTCTATGTGTTGTCCCATTAACTATGTAACCACATTTTTTTGAATACAATGTTGACAACTTTGACATTCATACACTAAAAGAAATCATGTCATTTACAATTAGTCATTATGCAACTAGTTGTCATTTGTAACTAGATTGGTTATGTTTGTAACTACAAATTAATTTTTGAGCCATATAGTTGTTAGGGTTGTCAAAACCAATGTAATTACATCCATTGTCACATAGGCGTCTATTTGGATGTGTTAATTTTGTTTGTTAAGATGGACATTGACCATTTTTTCTAGTGATCGAAAATTTTCAATCACACAATTTTCATGTCACTAAACTGGGCTTTAACTTTTAGTCACCATAGTTAGTAGCTAAAAGTTTTCAATCGTCGAATTGGGTGACTGAAATTTTTTGGTCGTCTCCTAAATTTGTTTTTCAATCTTTTCTAAAAAAATTTTAATCATTGGATCAACAATGGTTTGATTTCCACCATTGATGCAATGACATTTTTTTTGTGTTGTTGCCCAAATTATTTTGATCATTGCCCAAGTTGAACCATGTTGAAAAATTTGGTTGTTTTCGAATATTGGTTTGAGTGATAGAAAATTTGCTAACCAAGTTTTTTGGGCATTGCCCAAAAACATTTCATTCACCTCTTGAAAAAAAAAATTGTTTGATGGACCATGGTTTAATTTCCACCATTGATTTAGTAATTAAACTTTCTTAGTTTTTTCCCTAAAAGAATTTGATCACCAGCTAAAAAGTTTTTAGTTACCACAAGAATGTGGTGACTGGAAGTTGTTTCAGTCATTATAGGGTTAAGGCAAGTAAATGACATGATTTTCAATCGCCCCTAATTAACTTCCATGCAACTTGCCTTCATTTAAATAGGTAGGTTGACCTTCAGTTGATGGTTGACCCCATTTTGACATGATGTTAGGTTGTGTTTGCATCCAAATTGACACATCATGATGAATGTTCGAACATTTTGACAACCATGATGGTTGTGTGTAACTAACATGCAACTAATGGTATACAAAATGGACACGTGTCATAAAAATAACGACCTAAACTAATACACATCTAATTAATATATCTAATATATTTACATAGGCTATGGTTGTAGCCACACAAACAAGAACCACAACAAATGTAATGCCTACTTATTTTTCACATTTAGAAGTGGTGATTTAATTTGGTGTTGGATGTATAAGATTTTTTTATATTGTAAGGTTCTTAATATATAGTTGAAACATGTGAATTAATTTGAAAAATATCCAATGAATAAAAAGTTCTCAAAATAACTCATTAAACATTATAATGGTTGTTTTTAAGCACAAAATGACTTGTAAATGGGTTTCAAAACTTTTCAAATTGAAATATTTTTCCAAATCTTTTACATAAACCTTGACATAATTGTATGATTTTTTTTTAAAATAAAAAAAAAGTTGAGAATTTTTGTGAAAACATTTCAAGAAATATTCCACCAAAAATAATTTTTTTAAGCAAGCAAATGTGGCTTGTGTTATCAAATTGGCATCCTTATGTATAATAATATTATATTTTTAGTACTAAGGTTAAACCCATGTTAATTAAAGCTAAACCTAAGTTAAATTAATCATGGTTAAATTAACCTAAGATAAGTTAACAATGGTTAAACTAATTAAAAGTTAAATTAATCATGATTAAATTAACCAATTGTTAATATTATGTGTAAATATGTATGGTTAATAGGCTACAATCTAGCCTTTAAATACCCCTAGCCTAGGTTAGGTAATTATATATAGTTATTAAAAATAATTATAATTATACATATAATTAATTAATAATATTATAATATGATTGATTATTAACTATTATAGGTAATCATAACTATTAAAAACTTATTATAATTTTATTAACCAATTAATATAGTAATAATAATATTTTAATATAATAAACTACTAAATTATATTACCTAAAATATAACTAGTTATTAAATTAGGTTAATATGGCATAGATACCATGTAATAGTTGCATGTAGGTTGCAACTACATCATTTGCATTTCCAACTAATTGTTTTATCCTATATTTTTTGCTTTACATTTCATGTGTGAACACTTTCAAGATGCATTAGTCTTGTTCATAAACAAACACCAAATGCCATTTGGGATGAGCAAATGAAAGAGGTTCAATGCTAAAGGTAAAACCCAAACACAAAATTGGAATTTAAAAACCTAGTCTTATCCTATGACCCTACCTACATCCTACCTATGACCTACCTACCTACTTAATTAAAAAAATAATCAATGGGCTTTTGAAATTGCCTTATGTCACCATAAAATTGAGCTTTCACAAATGGGCATGTGTCAAAATCTGATTCACATTTTAGTGGATGGTTGAAATATTTCTTATTTATTAATAATGATGAATATTGAAATAAGGCTCAAATGCCATGTGTCACCATCTTATTGGACGAAATTGACAAATAAAATTATTTAGTTTCATCTGTAATATTGGTGGATGTTTTGGAAACATTTTGTAACCAAGATTTTCAATTAATGATGGTTTACATCCCAATATATCATTGTATCATGAAATTAAAGCAAATACAAAAAAATGAATTATCAATCAGAGTACATTTTCACTTTACAACAACTTTATCACAATGTTACAATTATAAAAAGGACTACAAAGGACTAGATTTAATGGTAGTTTATTTGTGAAATTTTGCACATGTAAAAAGAGAACCACAAAGAAAAATCTTTTTCACTAAAATTCTCAATTTCTTTTCAAGTTGTGAAGTTCATATTAGATGTTTTTTTAAAAAAATTGAGTACATTATGTTATAATAATATGAAAATTGTGATTTTTTAAAATTGTAATTTTTTTTTCCATTGGAGATGTAGATGGATAATTTTCTTTTTACTATTTTACATAAAAAGAATGGATTTTTAAAATTAATAAAAAATGGTAATATGTTGTAAAATAGGGGGTTTAAATCAATGTTTATAAAACTATTGGTGTATTTTTACACAATAATAAAATTACTAATCAATTGCATAACTTATTTAATGTTTGAATATAAAATTAACTACATGTGATCTTTAAAAAAATTCAAAGTGAGTGAAATTTTATGTGTTATTAGTTTTTATATTATATGTAGTTCGAATTTTCCTTAAAATTGCCTAAATTGTAGTGTGCTTTCACCGATGTCACCCATCTAGAAATTGCACTATAGTTGCATATTGAGTTGCATTTATGCAAATACATCACACAAATATGTATAGATGAATTATTATATTCAAATTGTACATATTTTTCATATATGTATTGTTGCATGCAACTTTATGTCTCATGCGATTTGTCTTGGGCAACTATAGGAATTTTCAATGCATGTGTCGTGTGCAACTACAAACTAGTTGCACAACACATGATTTTGTTTAGTGATAATCACCCCAATAGTTGGTTTATTTCTTGCAAATAACACATTACAAGTTATCTAATTCAAGTTAGTTGGTAATTTTTTGGGCAATTAGTGGTTTCAACTTGTTGGCTATGTCAAATAATGTTTCCTTTGACATTCAAAAGCTCTAAATCCAATGTTCATCATCATATTTTGTCAATAAAAGAAAATCAACTCATATTGTGTGGATTTAACTAAGATCAGAATCCAATACATTCATGTTACAAGACAATTGCAATGTGTGCAAAGCATATGTTATAATCAAAGTTTGGAAAATCATTCTATCAATGTTAGAAATTGAAAAAAAAAATTGAGAATGATTGGGGTGTTTTTTCAACATGCTACAACATTTTGATCAAGAATTGTCCCTAATGCAACCATGAATTAATTGGCTATCATGCATGTTGAATTGAAATTAAAAAGTAAGACCTATCAACAATATGTGAAAATTAAAAAAATAGTTTGTTGCAACAACAAAGAAAACACAAAAATGACCACAACAAACAATTACAACAAAGAACAAGAACACAATGACTATAACAAAGAACACAATGCATGTAAAAAATACGACAATAGTATGCAAACATGAGAAAACAAAAACATGAGGAGCTTGGAAAAATAAAAAGTTTGCATTCACCAAGGGACAACAATGAAGGGAAGAGGGTGACATGCACAGAACCCAATGATTAGGCAAACAAAAAAAGTTTAATGTTTAGAAAATTCAAAGTAGCCTTGATGATGATCACAAATTGGCAAAGTGTTTAGAGCTTTGAAATTGAGGTGTGGAAACTTAAAAAAACACTTGCAACAAAAAGCATAACCAAAAGAGTGCAACATAAAAAAACATAAAAAAAAGGGGAAAAAAAGATTACAAAAAAGACTCAAACAAAGAACACAACAAATGACACAATGCAATTGAATAAAACACACCACAAATCAAAACAAAAGAGACTCAACGAGTGGGTTGGAAGTTGTCTCACTAGGAACATTGATGAAGAGTAGAGAGCAATGTAAATCCAAAAAAATCGAGAAGTTCGTAGGAAGTTGAATTTTGTAGGCACAACAATGAAGAAAAGAAGAACCCAACACAAATCCACTAAGGAAGTGGCACTTGTAGGAACTTGAACTAGGTAAAGACAAGACAAAAAGAAAAGGGGAATGCAATTTTGTTGAGGATGTTGTGCCAATGTTGATGGAAAATTGTTAAAAAGGTATGGAACTTTGGAAATGAAGTGTGGCTACACTAATGCCCTACTAAAGCACCATTGACATAGTGTGAACTAATTTGTTGTAAGTGTGGATGGAAAGTTAGAACGATGTTAGGAAAAATGATATGGTTTGGTGTTAGCAAACACCATCTCAATAGTTGGCACCTTTACACAAAGTTAGGGAAAATTAGAAAATGTCTACCTCCAAATGTGTCTATGTTTATTTAAATGTCTACCTTTATTTTCTTTTGTAAGCCCTTTTGGAGGGCACTGAATCTGGAGCACATTTAAAAACCCAAACTAAGTTTCAAAGTATGTGACTCCTGTAGTTCATCCAAATGATATCATAGGGGCCATTTTACTCTTGCATCCTGAGTTTTAAGGGCCAAGTTGTTGTTGTTGGGGGTGGGTGGATGGAGCATCTCAACCATCTCCACCCACCCACCCACCCACCCACCCACAAGCCCCCATAGAATTCTACAGACTACTAGTATGTATAACATCCAACACAGTAGTACTAAACTATCTTCCCATCCCCCAAACCCTAAATATGTGTTGCTCTTACAAGATCCATCACAAAAGAAGACAGCAGAGGCAAAGGTGGCTGGCTGGCTGGCTGGCTGGCTGGCTGGGTGGGCCTGCCAAAGAAAGGGATGATGACCAGGTTGCTAGCACAAGCCCAGAGATGTCTTCAGTCCCCCTGTCAGTTCTTCCCTGCATAATAATCCATCAGAGGCCTTACCCATGTTCTCATGTTTCTGCACAACATGTTTGTGCTATCATGTGTTCAACTAAGTTAGATGGCTAAGTATATGGTCAGAAATTTGTGAGCAAGTTGTGAGCAATCCTGTGCTTACTTACATAAAGCTGCTGCTGGCTAAGTATGGTCAGAAATTTGTGAGCAAGTTGGGAGCAATCCTGTGCTTACATAAGCTTCACGTAAGCTGCTGCTGCTGCTGCAGCAGACTGGGAAAAGGTAAGGGGAAGAGACTTGGCACAATCTATTGACACTCTTATGAAGAAAAAAGCAAAATTTCAATCAAACTTTGAAAGGTTTATGATCATTTCGGTTGTTGGGGGTACAAATTGTTGTACACTGTCATAGCAATCTGTGTTCTTTACTTTTACGAAGAACCTCGGGTTCCAGTTTTCTTATTAGAATTGCCTTAGGTTTCAGTTCTGGGTCCACACTCCACAAGTAAATGGAGCTTGGAATTTGGTTCCACTTCTGGGGTATTCTAAGAATGAAATCTCACCATTGGTTACGATTCTGAAAATCAGAGCTGGTGCTGCTGATCCAGTTCTTACTTACTAATTGGAACCAAAACAACGATCCGAACCAGGTATCTGCCCAACACTGGTTTATTAGGTGCAATGCTGATTTTTTTTTTTGGGCCTGGTATAATAAACTTGGTAATTTGTATTGATATAAAGCAAGTATATATATACCTGGTATTACCTTAAGGGCCCAAACTGATATTGATATTAAGGTTGATATTATTGCCTCAGGTCATATCCAACTAGTACATTCTTCAATACTAATACTCATACCAGTAGTACTATATACCCAGGTTGCACCCTATGGACCACCACATTCTTCAATACTAGTACTCATACCAGTACTATATACCCAGGTTGCACCCTATGGACCACCACATTCTTCAATACTAGTACTCATACCAGTACTATATACCCAGGTTGCATCCTATGGACCAGCACATTCTTCAATACCAGTACTCATACCAGTACTATATACTCAGGTTGCACCTTATGTACCAGCTTAACAGTGGAAGAAGCTAGTGCACTTCACTCTCTGAAGAGATTTTAAGTTGTGTAGATTTAACTAACATAAGTGGTTACTATGCATGTAAGGGGTAAAACACTTGGTGGGTATCAAGTAGGTAGGTAGATGCATGTGGATGCTTAGTAGTTAGTCTGTAGCTAACCACCACAATTAGGTATGGGATAAGAATACAATGAAACAAAAAAAATTTCCTTTCAACATACCACATCCATCCTGCATGTTGTGTTGGGTAGTGGTGGGTGCTGGAGTTGACTCTGCCCTGAGAGTTTAAGTGCTTGAATTTCTAAGCACAGGAAAATAACAGTGGAGGGCCATCATGGGGCCATCACAGTTGCCCTGACCAATGTTGTGTGTGGAAGTGTTAGTAGTCATATATATGGCATGTAAATTCAGTGAAAGTGTAAATCATTTACACTTAGGGTAGACTGGCTCTCACTGATCATCTGCCTATGACCAAACTCTTATTTATATCTTCATCATATGTGCTTCATTTTGAGTGATTTAAAATGTTATGGGAGTGCTACCCCAAGCTTTAGAAATCATCTTTGAAGTGCAAAGGAGAAGGAGTAATGAAAAAAATAAGAAGAGAAAAAATAATCTTTCCAACTCACAAAACACGTTTTTTTTCCCTTCTCTTTGGACCTCTTATTTTCAAATCTCATTACTTTTTTATTTCTTATTCATTTTAAATGATTTAAAGTGTTATTATACAAGTGCCACATGAAGTTTTACAAATCATCTTTGAACTCTAATAGCAATAGAGGAACATACAAAGAATTTTTTGGGTGTTTGGGAGTCGAATTTTGTTGTGTTTGATGATTTGTTTTTTGAGTTCTCGATCCCCTTTATTTTTGGGGCTCTAACTTGCTCATTTCTAATTCATTTTTAACGATTGTTAGTGTGTTAGATGTGCTAAGAAGAGAGGTTCAAGTTTTATTTGGACACTAAAAACAACAGAGCCCTCCCCTTGGATTCGGCTTGCCTTGAGCGCTTAAGTGTTCGATCATTGGTTCATCTACCTTACACATTCAAACTTTTTACATTGACACTAGGTATATTATTGTTGTGTATAATTATTCTTTCATATTTACGTAAGGTTAGTGTAAATATTTTTCAAATACATTTACATTGGCCTATGTAAATGTTTTGAGGTGTGTAAGTGTATATATTATATACCTTGAACAATCATACCTTCTTGCAAATCCATGTTAATTAGTTGTGAATGCGTTGTAAAGTTCAATTTTATTTTTTGCAATGGGCCACTTTGATTAGCCCTTCACAAAAAATCATGATACTTTGATATTATCCAAACATTAGCATTTTTTACAAATATGGGACTATGGTGATAGTATTCCAAGGAATATTTTTAATGCACATTGTGCCCCATCTCTCCTTGAGTAGAACTTTTATTCTTAACTTCGTTCATCACCATTTTTTATCTAAACTTTTACAAAGAGTTTAGGTACTCATTGTAATTCATATAATTAATTTAATTAATTGTGATGCATCCCAAAGCACAAATGTTTTGACAATTATTTTTTTCCAATGGGCCACTTGGTTGGCCTATCACCAAAAACATTATGAAATCGCCCCGTCCCCAAGTAGAATTCACATTTTGTACATTGCATTTATTTTTACATTTAGACTTACAGTGTTGTACACCACAAAAAATAAATTTACACAATTTTACATTTACACATATCGTGTTCTACATTTACACTTGCATGAACACAAATGTAGACGAATATTAGACACTTACATGAAGTGTAAATAAATTTCATTATTGGATATCAAACTTACATGGATTGTAAGTCCTAAACCCAACAATAACCCCGACTCGTAGCCTTGGGGATTGACGAAAATTAGTTCAATTGTTCAAGGTACAGTTTGGGTTTGTTCTAACAACCACATATCCATGTAGCTTTGAGGAAAGATCTATGTCAATGTGAAAATGAGAGCAACTCTTCAACAAAGAAGCAGCCTATTATAAAATGGCTTTTTTCTAATGGGAAATTCAAAGTTCAAACCAGTGTTGGGCATTTCTGTGATTAGTGGAGGTAGGCCTGAGGGCTCAAAACACAATCTGAAATTTCAGAGTGCCATTGGCATCATTTCAAACACTTTCAAAGTAAAGATTTTTTTTTCTTGTTGCCTTTCTTTCACAGCACTTGAATTATTTTGTCATAAATTATATGGAGAATCCTTAATTACATTGGCAATAAAAATATTAATACATTTCATAATATTGGGCACTAAGCCTACCTCCACTCCAGGTCCCAAAAGGGATCAACTAGTTTTGTTATAAACTCTGGTTCCCAGGCTTTTGAAACAACCAGTGTGGGTTTTGGCTGCAGGTTTCATGAAAAAACCAATCTATCTATGAAGGAAGGTAGTTTGTATTGTTTTGTAGTTATGAGATCCACCAAACCACAGAATGCTTCAGATTGTGTTCTTGGTGTCTTTGGAAAGCTCTCGACGAGGAGGGGTGCATGGGCTTGTTTCCATGACGTTTGAACTTATGGTGCGAAAGTTCTTGAATATTGAATGATTTCCTCACTTGAAAACTAAATTAACTCATCGCTGAAAATTTTGAGAGGAATTGGAATGTGCCTTTGGTGTTGTTGGGAAGATCTTGATGAGCAGGATTTAATGGAATTTATTTGGTAAGATTTGGATTCAAAATTGTGGGAGATATTGATTTTTAAGTGATTTCTGCTGCTGAAAATTCAAATAAATTCCAAAAACCAGGTTTTGGAAGGAAAAATCAGTTGAGAACGTGGTAAACTCTTGAAGGCTTACCATTCAATTCAATTCAATTCAAGCATGGTTTCCTTTCATATTTGGCTGTTCCAAAAATCCAATACGTACATTGCAAAACAATGTTCACATGTTGAGTTTCCCTATTTTGTAATGGGTTCACACTTGCGCCAACGGCACAGGCCATACTAGTGGTTTATGAAAGGACAAGTTCGTTATTTATTTTTTGAGGACCCATATACCTGAAAGTGTCTTTTTTTTTTTCCCTCTGAATCTTGACACTGCGGCAACAAAAAAAGTTTTGGAATTTCTTTCAAAAACATTTTAGTGCAAAACATTTGCTAAAATTTTGGAAAAAAACTACACAACTTTCAAAACCAGAAAATTGAGTAAAAAAAACCCCTGATACCTGACCCTAACACACCAGCTTTTTTCTTTTTTTTCTCGGAAAAGAGAGAACTGCCCAACACTGGTTCAAACAAGATCATGAGAGGTTTGCCAATATAAAGTCCAGTTAGGGAATTTAGCAAATTGCTTGCAAAATGTTCCCCCAAAAAATGGATGTTATTCAAAATGCAAAGGATTCTAAGCAAGGTGTAGCTACAAAGAGGTTGGGAGGTGGTAAATGTTTAGTATCCAAAAGCAATATAGTCATATAGGCAAAATGCACAAGCAATAGTCATCACTAACATGACCTTAGACCAATCATATTTGGAACTCCAAAGGTCAGTGCATAAGGGCTACCCTTGGTGCCTTGCCTATTTGTAGATTCATTGTGGATGTGTTCAAACACATGCTACTAGACCCATGCCATGGGGTTAAAGGCATGCTTCTCCTACAAAAATTCATTTGCTCAAATGTTTGTAGACAAGATGTTTACAAGATTTTAGTAGTTAACCATGTCATCTTAGCATCCATATGGTATTTGTGTTCATGTAGTGACCTTACTAGCTCAAATCATTTCAAAAGATCACACAATTGGTTATTATAAACTGAATCCTTTGGGTAGGAAGCTGAGAGAGAGATGCTTTCACAAGGGTAAGAGGTACTTCAATCATTCTGCCAAATTGCAAGGGGAGTCTTGAAATTCCTAAGTCTTAAGTTGCAAGCTAAGGTTCTCCTGGCCAAACTAGTACCTAAAGGTCGAGCTCTTGGTTGGGGCCCTTGGATGACATTCATTCACCACAAGATCCATAACGTAGGTCTGTTTCATGGTGGGAAATGGTAGCTTAGTGCCCATTGCTTCTCGACATCAACAAAATTAAAGTAAGCAGGCTTAATGCTATGGCATGTTATAATTGCACAACATGCACTGCGCGAAAACATGACTTTTATGATTAGGACACTTTACAACTATGTCCTAAATTTAAACTTGTAGTCATGTGAACAAAGGTGTCTTACTTAGTTAATCATGATTATACTTCCAAGACTAAGTACAATATAGCTAATTACTTTTAGTCATATATGTGACAATGATTAAAGGTACAACATAACTAAAGGTATAATATGATTACAATATATATAAATTTTCTTTTCCTTTCCCATTAATTTTTGACCAATTTTGGTCATCTATATTATATAGGTAACAAGATAGATTAATTTTGGTGGGTAAGTTTGGTTGGGTAGATAGACCAAGTAAACATTAAGTTAGGCTAGTGTCGCTCATTGGTAGGTAATTAAGTTAAGTTAGACTAGGTAGGTAATTAAACTAACTATATAGGTTAATTGGTTAGACTAAGATAAACATTGGTTAAAGTAAGTACCTACTTAATTTAACATACATGCTAGGTTAATGTATCTATTTAGCTTAGTGTACCTATTTAGTTTCACATATCTATCGACTATCCTAATGTATTTACATAGCCTATTGTACTTACCTAGATTAGCCCAACATACTTATTTAGGCTAGGTTAAGTGGGTAGGTAAGTTTAGGCTAAGTAGATAGTTTAGTTAAGTTAAGCATTAGTCAATATAAGTAGGTTGGTAGGTAATACTAAATGAATATATATTACCTACCTACATATTACCTATTTTTTTACTTAAATATTAATGTAAAAAGATGTGAGATAAATGCAGTTGTTGATATTTTAACATTTTATAAATGTGTGGTGCATTGGTTAAGGACTTGTTGTTACAGACACCACAATCATTTGTTGTTTGCATCATTGTTTGCATGAACATAGTCACTTGCATCATCGTTTGCATAAACACAATCGTCTACATCATTGTTTGCATCATCATTAATTCTCAATTAATTTTTTAATTCACTACTAGTTAGGAAGTTTCTACTTCCTTGGTTAGTGCACACATGGAAGCCTCTATGGAAGCTTCTTTGAGTTAGGTCCCCAATGGGGTATAATCTGGATTAACATTTAATTAAGTTTTAGTTGATTTTTAGTTCATTATTATTTTTGATTGGTGCACACATGGAAGCCTCTATGAAAACTTCTTTGAATTAGGTCCCCAATGGGGTATAAATAAGGGTACGACCTTCCATTACTTTCAATATATTCAACACTAGTTTTGGGTACATTTTCTTTTCATAACATTTGTTTTTCATATGTTATCAAAATAAAATTTTGATTGAATCATCTTTTAATGTATATTGTGTTCTTGCCTTGCATATTTATGTTTCCAGTTTTGGATTACACTTAGGCTTGCATTTCTTATGATTTGTTCTCCTTGTTGTGTCCTTAGTTTAATTCTTGTTCTTGTAGTTTTTTGTGTTCATAACATTTGCCTTTTCATCATGTAAATGAAAGGTTTAAGTCCTTATACCTGCAACCTATATACATGTTTAAGGGGGTTATCTTGGCTTAAGGCTAACATAGATTAGTGGGTTAGTTGAAGTAAGGTAGGTAGGTAAGGTGGGTAAGAAAAGGTACCAAATGGGGGATGGAAAAATGTTAAGGTTTTAAATTGTGGTCACAAAAAGACCTTAAGCTTGAGAAGACATGGAATGAAGACACAAAAAGATGGTTTAGACATTGAAATTTTTTTAACAAAGTTTCACTTGAGAAAAATGTCCTTCAATCATTAAGGACATCAATTCAAATACCTCCAAGATTACTTGGGAAAAAATAATAAAACTTGCAGTATAAACAACATTAGTCCACTTAGTCAACCATGACACACCATGAAAGCTTTTCAAAGTTGGTCTCCTCTAGCACACTTGGCCAAAGGTGTGGACATGATGATATTCAATACAAAAGGTTCCACATAGGAATGGTTTTGCTAAGATATTGGTAATTGACCATAATAATTAGTATGGAATCATGGAAGGAGTTTCATAGGCATTTGAAATGATGCCTTCATTTTATGAAGGGAATGGAAGAAAAACTTACCTCAATATGGACTTGAGGAAACATTGTGTTTGCAACTTGCAATAATTGTTCCATTTGCTAGATTCTTACCCCTCCACCAACATTCTTTCTACAAGACTTAGCCATAATAACACATCATGTAGCATGCTCTTCAACAAGGGATAAGGTTTTCTCCCACCCTGACCCCAAATCATGGGGATGAATAAAGCCTTAACACCCTTAATTCAACCTTGGAGGACTTGTTCATTGAGGTTAAAGCAACCATGCACTTAAACAACATTAATGGGCCCCATAATCATTCATGTTAACTAAATAGATACAACAACCTAAAAAGAAACTGAAGGTAAAAGTAACCTTCTTTATAAGCTCCTTAGCTTTGGGAACATCTTCACAACATATGCCCACCACCACTTACCTAGTTCAAAAATTGAACATTTGTAATTATTTATTTATAATGACCTTAGTTACCCTAGCAATTCAAGAATCAAGATTAGACAAGAATAACTTAGAAACATGGAAGGGCAAGAATGTTAGAATACTCACCTTGATCTAGAGATGCATCAAGGTCTAACAACACTTAGGATGCAAGTTTTTCTACTTAATTGGACATTTCAATCCTTTTAAACATGTTACAACACATAACTAAAAAACATATTCCAAAGATGCAAACTTCCTCTTAATGTAAAGCTCGAGATAAATACATTCCCAAACTTCAAAAATTTCACTAATCTCTCATCAAGCAAAACAATTAAAAAGTCAACCCCCCCAACCCCCTGCCCAAGCAACCTCTATTGTTGAAACGTGTATGTTGCCAACCATGTTTGTGCACACCTCCTATCCAAGTACCACATTGCTACAAACATCTACCTTGCTTCTTGATTGCTTTTAGTTGAAGTCCTTACTAAAGCCCACCAACCAATGCCGAAGGAAAGTAACAACTTTCATTGTTCATGGGAGCCCATCAATGGGAGCCAAGGCCTACAAACCCTTATAGTAGCTTTACACATTGAGCATTGCAATTTCCATGTGTAACCTCCAACCAATTGTGTGTATGCGAATTCATGACTACCTACATGCAATTTCAATGACTACCCTCTACATGATAAGCATAGATAACAAACCTTTGTGTGTTGCACCAAAAACCTAGAGTGAGAGGTGACTATTCCACCAACTTGCAACCCTACACCCACCACAGCATTGAAGACTTCCCTAATTGGAAGTAGGAATTTGTGCGTTTTAGTCATTTAAAAAGATGATAGAACTATGTCCCAAAAATTCTGCACTTGCCATTAGCTTAGGCAAAAAATGGTGACAAACAATTTTGGAAAGAGAAATTTCATGTAGCCAATGTGAAGGGTTAGCATGCACTCATGAATGGTCCAATTTTTTTCTTTTTGAGTGTGCAAGGGGAGAGGGATTTTTTGTTTTTCCCCCTTGTTCCCAATATGTCCAAAATGTTGCCATCAAGTTCTCAAAGGATTTTGAAGTTCCCAAAATGTTCCCAAATGTGTTCCTCAAGATGTTCCCAATAGCACTCGGGTTTTATCTCATATGGTTTGCCTAAAGTTCAACTCCCATCTATTTATGAAGCAAAGTAATTGATTTTGTTTTGTTTTGTTTGTCATGCTGAGATCTCCCAAATCATGGTGCTTCATGTCATGCTCTAAGTATCTTCAGAAAGCTCTTGATGAGTAGAGATGCACCAATTTGGTTTCAGACTGTTTAGAGTTATGGTGTGAAAGCTATTGACTATTGAACCATTTTCTTAATGAAAACTAAATAAAATAGAAACTGAAAACTGTATTGGAAATTGGGGGCATTCTTGGTGTTGTTGGAAAGCCTTCAGTAAGTCAGACTTAGTAGAGTTCATTTCACAATTTTCAGAGCTAAGGTGTGGAAGATATTGATTTTTGAGTGGATTTTGTTGCTACAAATTCAAACAAATTACAAAATTGGGATGGATGGAAAAATCAGTTGAGCCCTCAACGTGTTCACATCGCAAAATTTAGAAATTTTCAATTCTGAAAATTAAAGAATGTGTTCACACTTGAGACAACAATGAATGCTACACTATTGTATGTAAACTAAAGGAGAAATCTAAGGGAGCACGTTTGTTTCTATTTTGCAACTGGGGTCCAAAGAGGTGCCTCTATTGGGGGCGTGCCCAATGTTCCAAAAACATTGCTGATGGGCCAATCAATATGGCTCCTTTTTTTAAAAAAGAAGAGAAAAAGCTGTAAGTGCACCCATGATCTAATTAATATGAATCACACTACCATACTCCTTGATTGGATTCAACAACAAACTGCTGAATAAATAATTTAAATTTAAATCTTAACTTCGGCACTTGGTTTTTTAATTCTTGAACCTCACGATCTGCTTAATTTTATAAAAACTTCGATACAAATAATAAATAACTTTTCAAAAATTTGGCAAAATGAAAAATAATTTAATTTATGCAGAAATCGTTCAAGTACTTCGATATGTACTGCCAGTTTATAACTTTCCGGCAATCACATTCCCCCTGCCTCTTAATGCCAGGTGGCAGGCCAGCTAGGGGCCGATTCCGGAATGCCCTCCCAAGCTCACCCAAGGAACTCGCTAGGGTCCGGAATCAGCCCTAGCTGTTCCATTCTGTGGTATTATATACCATGTTCACATTTTGTATCCAGTTTGAGGCACTTTTTTTCTGGATGTTTCCCAGGTGGGACAGCCAGCTTTCGACTGGTTCCACTTTTGCTGTAGTCAGTTTCAGTTGTAAATGTGAATTCCAGACGGTAGAGAACTTGCTTAAGATGTGAATCAAGGGTGGGAGAAAATCAGTTACGCTCTGGAACAAGCTTGGAAGAACCCATTACCAACGTACAGAGCCCGTTCCATAGTACATGAACTGTCGATCTTGATTACTCCTTGTCCTCAACAGACTTGTGCAAGGGTTGGTGTGATTCTGAAGTGTTCCTTTTGCTGAAACCCATAACTTCTCTGATGTTGAGGGGTTAATTAACTTCCAGTTCCTAAGTTTTGGCAGTGATTAAAGTTATTAGTAAAGTCAGACGATTAGGGGGTGGGAACGGCCAGTTCCGTCATTATAGGGCAGCAAATGCATAACTGGGAATGAAATTTTACAAAATGAAATAACTGGGACGCAAACTAGTTTTTCCAACAATTTTGGTGGTAAACTGAGTTTCATCCCCTCTTTTCTTTTTCCTGAGCGCCTCCACTGCTGCTACATATATTTTCACTGATCCTACCTGTACAACTACTATACTTACTCTTGAACATTGTGCATTAGATGCTGAGTTTCAGCATTTCATACTGAGATTTTGATGAAATTTCCTTACTTTGCAGATACCACCAAAAGAGGGAATGGGGTGTGTGAAAGAGAGGGTGACTTTACGGATAACTTTATGATGTGAAATCCCTTAGTAACTCAGTTTTAGATACACCACAACAGAGTTACCACCGTTCCACTGTAGTAACCTATCCTATCAAATCAAGTTGGCAACCCTTCTATTCCACACCTAGATAACTATCAATGTTGGGCAGTTCTTCACTCTTTATGAAAGAAAAATCTCTCATTTCCTGGTTCTTGAAAACAAATTAGAACTATCACAGTTCCAGTTCCACATGTAATTGGAACCAGGAATGTAGTTTCAGGTTTGGTTCTGAAATAAATTCTGGTTCTTCTTTTGAAAATCAGACCTGGTTCCAGTCCAGTTCTTACTAACACGGGCTAGAACCGACAGTTCACCCTGGTTACAAGGTTACAATCATTATAGATATGCATATCTCTCTTGATTGATTCCAGTTCCATATAGAAGGAGAATCAAGAATTCAGTTCCAAGTCTGACTCTAGTTCTGAAAATCAGACCCAATTCCAGTTGGGTTTTTTACGAACCAGAACTGATGGTTTTTACCCATCTAATTGGGTATGCACCCAACACTCATAACTAGGTACCATAGGTAATAAAGTGTCATAGGTGAATAGGTGGTGAATGTAAGTAGTTAACTATGTAGAAAAGAAGTTAGGTAAGGTGGTTGGTGGGTACTGGATAGGTAGATGCATGTGGATGGCTAGTACATAGCTAATCTAATCACCATGGTTAGTACCAAGGCAGGAAGCAACAGCAACAGAAAAAGTGTTTCTTGTCAAAACACACACACACACACACAACACACACACAAACACAGAGCATCCTAATTGTGGGTGGGTGCTGGTTCACTCTGGCCAGAACTGTGGTGCAGACTTGCTGACATTTTGGAAAGATGAGAGATGGATCAGGAACCAAACTGCCATGCCCCCGCCCCCTTAATTGATCTGTTGTCAGGAGTGAGAGTTGGCCTGGGATTTTCTAGAAAAATGTGTGAACTAGGAACTCAAAGTTGGCTACCAGAAATGTGAGTGTGCTAAACTAACCCCTAAACACCTGATAAGCCCAAAATATGACTTTTTTTTTTTTTTTTTTTGTTAATTTTAAATTTTTGCAGCAAGAAAAAATTTTTTCTATTTAAAAAAAAAAAAAATGGGCAATGTGGAATGGGGTAATGGGTTCCCATTTAAATGGTATAAT
>Ga0116231_10005011_pt1 | contig 26429 bp, 14 predicted proteins | sample S1TSphgellanicum_2_FD_89695 | JGI IMG/M metagenome (GOLD analysis project Ga0116231, IMG submission 89695) | Host-associated microbial communities from peat moss isolated from Minnesota, USA - S1T2_Fd - Sphagnum magellanicum MG | ecosystem: Host-associated > Plants > Peat moss > Unclassified... | reverse complement strand
AAAAAAAATCCCCAAACATTCAGAGAGAGAATGGAACCCTAAAAGCCCTAAAAAGTTCATGAGCTTCCCTCCCCCAAGAAGGCCTGTGCTACATGGACCCGCCGGGTCCTAGACAAAGGAGATCCGGATTCTGGTGGGATGTGCGCGGGCGCACTAGAAGACTACTACTACTTCTCGAAAGGAAAAAGCTTTGAAGGCGCGCACATGCTGCGACGTGTTGTGGGGGGGTGCGACGCGATTTTCCTGCACTTGACTAACGGTTCTCATTACTGTGGCTACTCGCCATGTGGCTCTGATGAACGTCAGTCATCACGTCAGGAGGTCAGGGACCTCAGGACGTCAGGACTCTGGGGGAGTAGTAGTAGTAGGCTAACTTAGTAGCTGGAGAAGAGCTTCCAGTACGCTCGGGAAGCACCTGTCGAATGCTGACTACTGACTCCCCAGGCAGCAGCAGCAGCTGAAAAAGTAATTCAGTACTAAGTATCATCGTCGTCTTCAAAGCTTGGCGGTGCCTACTCTCAACCCACATGCCCCGAAGGCTCCAGCGCAGTGCCGGGTTCTTTCCAGTGTCTGTGCGGGTCTCTGTTTAAAGACGAGGCCGCTCCAAGTACCCTCCGGTTATCACAAGGTACATAACATTTACCCGGAGGGTGAAACATAACAGAAACCCGGTTCTTTTTTTCTTTTCTTTTTTTTTTGGGTATGTATAGAACCTTGGTTCTCTCAGTTTTTCTTTTGGGGGAAAAATAAATAATTCAAAACCCTGTGTTCCAAAGCAGTGGGTTCATTCAGTTGATGTTCCTGAACTAAACAGAACCGGCGGTTGTCTGGTTTTGAAGTTGCTCCCAATAATTGGAACCGGCGGTTCTTTGAGTTTCGATCTTTCAGAGAAAAGCTCAAACTGATGGTTCTTTGGTTCCTAAAACTTTAAAGAACCAGAACCCGCCGGTTATTTAAAAAGCCACAAAATAACTGCACAACATTGGTGTTTTTCCTACAGTTTTGTGGTGTAGCCACCACGCTGGTGGTGATCATCCCCACAAGAGGAATTAGCCAAAATATTTGGCGAAAGCTCAGAGAGGAAAGTAGAAAAGATTTAAAGAATCCTACTATATTTTGGCGACTTAATGATAACCTATTGTCTAAATATGGTGATTTCAGGGGGGGGAAAAAAAAATCTTCAAAATCTAATGACTTTGGGTGCACTGGATTTTTTTTTTTGGTGTGTTGGTAACAACCATGGGTCAGCTCCCTTGAGAGGGAGAAACCAAGCTGATGATGATTAATGATAACTCTTTAAACCAAAGGGCATTTTAGGCTATAAACTTTTAAATAATAATTTTTTGAGGGGAGTTTAAATTGCCCTTCAAATAATTCTATTCTACCAAAAAATGGCCAAGTTTCTACAGCTGGAAATTACTAGTGTTTGCAATGATATTATGGTACCTTTTTCATGTACCAGTTGGGTACTAGTATTGAGTACTTTCATGCCAACCTCATTCTGGTAGTGAGTACTTACATACCAGCCTGGTCCTGGTATTGGATCAATACTAAAGAGCATCCCCTGCAGTGCTCGGTATGCGATCCTGTGCAATGAAGAAAATCCACCTTATTATGCCAGTTTGGCTCAGGAAAATAGTTTTGGGCTCAGCATGATTGACGTGGCTGGTTCAAAAGGCACTGCAGCGCTGCTGTGCACCTGCAGAAAAAGAGTGTAATAAATTGGATCTAACTGGTGCTCAGTGTTTCTGATTGGCCCATCATAACGACTGGTCCAGGTGGTTTGCTATTACTAGTTCCCCACGTATTTGCTCTCCCAGTTTCAGTTTTATGGGTGGGGTTGCAAGAGAGAGAGAGTACATAACTAAACTTGGATGTGAAAAATATATACTGTATTCAGAGGATTACATACTGAGCACTGCTGGAGATGCTCTAATGCTTTCATAGTGGCCTGGTCATGGGTATTGAGCATGAGATAGGCATAAACCTGGAACTGAGACTGGCATCTCTCAGGCCCATTTGAGTCTGGTGGTGAACAGGATCTCCACCAACGGTCAATATTTGACCCTGCAAACATATTTCTCACATCCAAGTTCACCATCCACTGGATGTCTATCATTACTAAGTTGTGGATGAACATCAACTGAGTTCATATTTGGTCTCACCTTCGTAACCAATTCTGTGGGAAAATAGGTAACTACTAGGTGAGTAGATGGTTCATACATAGGTAAAGGCATTTTTTTCTACCTACCTACTAACAACCTGCTTGTGGGTTGTTCTTAGGTAGGTAGGAAAAAAAAAAGGAACTGAGCTAACCACCATGGTTGGTTAGTGAATTGGATCCGAACAGAAAATTGTTTCCTGACCACTTACCATTCATCCTTCATGGTGCACTGGTGGGTGCTGGTTCACTCTGGCCCAAGTTAAGTTACTAACTTTTTTCCTTCCAACCCCACCTGAAAGCTGAAATTGGGACAAAAAAATGATGAAAATGTTTTGAACCTAGTTGAAAAGTTATTATTTAGCCAAATTTGGCTATTAACCAGATATAAAGTTGTTTTAGAACAGGATCCTTCTATATTCTTGACTACTTACCTGGAGCTTATGAAGCAAATCTGGCAAATTTGGAAATTGTTTTCATATGATCAAATGATTTAATTTAATTTTTTCTTAAAAATATCTATTAAATTCCATCAAAATTGAGTGTTGAAATCTATCTATGAAGCAAGGTAGTTTGTTTGTTTTGTTTTGTACTGATGAGATCCACCGAACCGGGATGCTTCAGATCACATTCTTGGTCTCTTTGGAAAGCTCTTGAAGAGAAGGGGTGCATTGGCTTGGTTTCATGGTGTTTGGACTTGTGATGCAAAAGTTCTTGAATATTGAATGAATTTTTCACTGAAAATTAAAGTAAATCGTAGCTGAAAATTGGAATGTGCCTTTGGTGTTGTTGGAAAGATATCAATGAGCAGGATTTAATGGAATTTATTCAGTAAGATTTTTGGATTTCGAAGGTGGGAGATATTTGATTTTTAAGTGATTTTCTGCCCCTGAAAATTCAAATAAATTCCCAAAAAACCAGGTCTTGGAAGGAAAAAATCAGTTGAGAACGTGGTAACACTTGAAGGCTTACCATTCAATACATACATTGCAAAACAATGTTCACATGTTGAGTTTCCCTATTTTGTAATGGGTTCACACTTGGGCCAATTGCAGAGGCCACACTAGTGATAATGAATATTGAGAAACGATATTATTTTAGAGCGAGTTAAAATACAATACAAGATTATATTTGTTTACAAAATTCAATATTAATTAAGCCTTGAGCGTGGGCAGTGGCTACATGCTGTAAAAGGCCAAAAAAAATTCTAGCCAAAATTCTAGAATAGATTCCAGTACGTAGCCAATAATTAAAATAATGCTTAAATACTTAAAAAAATTTCACTTGACATTTATAGCCAAATTTGGCTTAATCTTTTTGTCGATGATGGCGACCTCAGCTCCATCAGAAAATTTAAAAGGCCAAAAAAAATTCTAGCCAAAATTCTAGAATAGATTCCAGTAGTTAGCCAATAATATAAAATGATGCTTAAATACTTAAAAAAATTCACTTGTCATTTATAGCCAAAAAAAAACACGTCTCCTTCTAATTGCCGGTTCTTTGCCAGTTCTTTGCCAGCCCCTGAAATAATTGGAACCGGCGATTCTCTGAATCCGATGGTCCGTCGCAACCCGGAAGCGACGGTGCTTGGACCCCCCGGAAATCCTCATGGATCGGAACCTCCGGTTATGAGAAAAGGCAGAAATAACCGCACAGCGCTTCTGTAAACCCGGCGTTAAAAGAAAGAGAGTTGCGACAAAGGAAAGACAAGCAAGGGCAGAGAAAGAACAGCTCATACGTAAAAGATGAGGAGGAAACCTCGCCACAAGAGCGCAAAGGATGGGGGAAGGTAGGGTACGGCAGCGGCGGCTATGGCGATGGGGATTCTCTCTCTCGTCGCTTCTTTCAATAAATCCTTCGCTCGCGCTGCCGCTTCCTAACCTTCACCAAATACTCCCTTCACTCTCAGAATCTTCAGATGCTCTAATTTAGAGCGCACCCATCTTGCGCTTTTTTCCATTTGCATTTGACACATAGATAGCTAGTCTCGTGAGGGGAGGCAGGTTCTTGTCGGCGGATGTGATGTGGGGAGGGTCCAATCCCCTCAAGTCTGAATCATTATGAGATTTAGCACTAAGAGTCAAGTCAACTGGATTGTGGAATGCTTATTTGAATAATGCAGTATTGGAAGTTGTTGTGAGTTTTGTTGTTGCTGCAGTTCTTGTTCTTTTTCCTTTTTTTCGTTTCTCATCATATTCTCCTCCTTAATTTTGATTTTGGGCTTTTATGTCTGTTTTGTGCTTCAAGCTTTTTTTCTCATATTGAACGTGGTTTTTTTGTTTTTTGGATGTTCCCCTGTTGTTCATGCTTCTCTGTTGTGGGTGGTTGGCTTTTGGGTAACAACAGTTGTTCATGCATTCAAGACAGGCCAATCTCCCTTGAGGAGTGAATGTATGTAGTGGATGCTGCTGCCAAGAATTTGGAACTACCCACAAAACTCTTCTCAATAAGTTGCATTGATGTCATTCCACATGCTTATCACCACCTAATAGATTTTTAGCTTCAGATTCTTTGTCATTTGGGTTTCGTTACATTTGTCTTTGGCATGATGTCTTGATATCCTTGTTTTCTAGGGTTTGGTCTTAGATAGTGTTTGTCAGACCCTCCTTCCAGAGAGATATCTGTCTTTAGCTTGCTCAGAACTATTGCACAAAGAAGCTCCTCAAACCCATTGAAGAGATCTGGTGGAAAATCCGTCCCTGATTTTTTTTCCAGACATAAGTAAATCAATCTAGTTAGTGGATGGAATGAAGAAAGTAATGCAAGTGCCTTTCTGGTTGGCAACAATGGAGAGAAAATGGCTTTTGCCTTTAGTGGCAAGCACTCTCATCTCCATAGCTTTGTTACTTGCTGCAACTGTAAGCCTGGGGGCTTCGTCATCGTCACATGGTGGTGCGAAAAGCTCTGTATTCCGATTTCTGCCGCTGCGGGAGGAGGAAGAACATGTGCAATTCATTGAAGAAGTATCAGAACAACAGCTACTAGTGGAAAATTTGCCACCACCCCCAAGGTTTGCATACTTGATCTCTGGTACCAAAGGTGATGGTGCCCGGATGCAAAGAGTGGTACAAGCTCTTTATCACCCGCGGAACTACTACCTTCTTCATCTCGATCTTGAGGCTCCAACACAGGAGAGGATCGAACTTGCACGGTATGTGCAGAGTCAACCTGCTTTCACAGAAGCCCAGAATGTGTACGTGGTCGGTAAGGCTAATTTGGTTACATATCGTGGTCCGACCATGATTGCAGCAACCCTTCATGGAGCTGCCATTTTGCTCCGGCAAAGTGAAAACTGGGATTGGTTCATCAATTTAAGTGCATCTGATTATCCACTCATTACTCAAGATGGTATGACTTGCTGCACTTCTGTCCTACTCCCTTCTGTGCTTTTTTCTCCTCAACCTGTCTCCTGTTCTCATCAAGCTTGTGGCCCTCTTATTTAGGACCTTCCAATCTTTGGGTCTTGCACCATACTCACATCACAGAAAATTATGTAATTATTTGAGACCTTTGAGCAGAAGGGTTATAGGGGTTTAGGGTTACAAACATCTCAGTGTCTAACGCACTTGTTCCTTGAATGAATAGATCTTCTTCATGTTTTCTCCTATTTGCCAAAGGACCTCAACTTCATCGAGCACACAAGCGACATTGGCTGGAAAGAGTAAGCCTGGATGATTCACTTTTCCCTGATGATTTCAATTTCAACCCTTTGAAGATTTTGTGGTGTCCAAACCTGGGGTGGTTTTGACTTTCCTTTTCTTTACCATTCAAATGGAAATAGTCCTCTTGTGGAGTAGCCATCTGTTTTCTGTGTCTGGAGTTGGCATGTTTGTTTTTGGTTTTGATTGAACTGGCACAATGGGTGCCCTCAAAGTGTTGTTTTGGAGTTTTCTCTGCAGCCTCATATGTATGTTGGGCATCTTTAGCTTATGAATTCATGAGCTTGACTTTTCATTGTTATCTCATTCCAACATATCTAGCAGTAGCTCTGACAAAAGAAAAATTCATCCCACCCCACTGAATTAGACTTACTGACAGTGTTTTTCGTTGTGGATTTGGAAGATTTCAACGAGCAAAACCTATCATAATTGACCCTGGTCTGTATATGGACAAGAAGACTGACATATTCTGGGCAACTCAGAGACGAGCAGTACCCACTGCTTTCCGGCTGTTTACAGGTATCTTTCTCCTCTCCAAACTTGGAAGTATATTGAAATTCTAGTTTTATCCATTATAAGATGAGAGGGTCCATACAGGAGAAAAATCCCAGGAGATGGGTAGCTACTGTTATGAATACTTCCTGTGAGTGCTTTGAGATCCGTACACCGGATTGCAAAACTTTTGAATAAGCCTGTTTTGGGCATGTGTCTAAAGCAGACAGACTACATCCAAGTAGTCACCAGTGGTATTCAGAGATAAGTGGCAGCTAGTGATCATCATCATCATCCATTCATGATGATGATATTGGATGCTTTGTGATTGACATTCACATTGCTGTGATGTACCCAATTATGTCGGATTTGGTTTGCCAGAAAATTTGTTACCTTGCCAAGTGTTAGTTATCATGGGGTTTTCTTTACAATCTCATATATATATGTCTTGGGTCCCTGAGTAAGAGTGAGCTGGTTGACACGTTTACTACACTTGTAGCCTGATATTGAATAAGTGCAGTTTTTTTTCCCCTGTTTATTGAGTTTGAAATGCCTTTAGATCTGTCTATTTCATCAAGTTTCTCATTTGTGACGTCAGGTGAAAACAGCTTGCAACTGTTATCTCACATCATGTCAAAACAGAATTTGTAAACCCATTCAGCTTATAATGTGGGATTGGTTGCAGGTTCAGCATGGGTAGCATTAACCCGTTCATTTATGGAGTACTGCATACATGGTTATGACAATTTACCTCGCACGATGCTTATGTATTATACAAACTTTGTGTCGTCACCAGAAGGTTACTTTCACACAGTGCTTTGCAACAGCCAAGAGTTTCGTAACACGACAGTAAATCACGACCTGCACTACATTGCTTGGGACACACCACCAAAACAGCACCCACTGTCTCTCACAGTGGATGACCTCCAAAACATGACTGCAAGTGGTGCTGCATTTGCCAGGAAGTTTGATCGTGAGGATCCTGTACTTGATAAAATTGATGAAACCCTTCTTCAGCGGCCAAAAGGAAAATTCACACCTGGTGGTTGGTGTATTGGAACCGACCCTCATATAGATCCTTGTTCAGTGAGAGGTGAATCTAGTGTCCTTCGACCAGGGCCTGGAGCTCGAAGGTTTGAAGATCTCATTGTCCGCCTCTTATCCCCATCAACATTTCGGTCAGAGCAGTGTGTTAGTCCACAGAAGTAGAAATTCCAGTTTTCTTCTCACTTATGCTGAAGGGGTGTGGGAGTGTCAAGGGGTTCAGGTGCAGGGTAGTGAAACCTCCTTTCAATGCAGTTCTCAACCTTCACCCAGCTGAGAAACTCCCTGTAAGTCCATTGCAGGTCAGGGGAATTTGAGAATGGATCATGGTTTTGGCCTCTTACTTCCTCCTTTTCTCATCCCTTAACACTGTTTACACAAGCTCCTTTTGTCACGAAACTTTGTTCTCAGGCAGCTGAGTTTCTCTTTTAGACAGGTAGGAATTAGTATTTTATCTGTACAAACATGTGCTTAAATTTCCCCTGTGGATGATGAAGATCTTTAGAACATGATATCTGTATTCTTGATACTGGATACACTGGAACACAAGTTTCAGTTGATCCTTGCCGGGCAAACATAGAAGACGGGGGAGTACTAAGTTACTGGCCAAAGCTGCCTACTTTCACAATCAAGCAGGATTTTGGTGGCCTTTATACTCATATGCTGCTACTCCATTGAAAAGAAAATACTGGTTGCCCGGAGCTGAGAACACTGATATTCCAATGAGATGAGGTATGATGTGACGGAAGAGATTACAGTAATAAATATAGACCCAACTTGTATTTTTCTTGGGTGGAGCTTTTTGTGGTGTTTTGTTTAGATAGAAAGTTTGCTAGCTGAACATTGTTGCCATTCCTGTGGTGAGGTATATCAAGGAATGTGAAGTGACCAATAGTTTGCTCTCAAACTATTTTCTGTATTGGTCAGCAGAAGGGCGTCATGGGTTTAAGTGGGTTGTGGATGGGTAGTGATGAAGCTTGACCTAGTTGAAAGGCAATAAAAAATGCTGGGATTACATGCAGTCTGCTGGGGATCTAGCTTGTTTTGTGAGAGAGCTTCCTACATCAAGGGGAATCCTGAAGTGAATTTAGTATGTTTTTCCTTAGGTTTTACACAACTCCACAATGGGGGACCATCTTCAATCAGGATACGAAGCAGACCAACAATTTAGCTGTGAGTCATCAGTTGAGGTATCTTAGATCCAGCAGGTGATCTTGCATAAATGTATCCAGCAGGTGATCTTGCATAAATGTGCACGCTTAATTCCAAGCTACAATTTTTGTAGTACCCAATTGAGAACTTTCTATTGAACCTGAACACTGTATCTCCACTGTTGTGTACCAGATAGGGAGATCTTCCCATGAAACCTGAACACTAAGATGGTGGAAAAACCTTCTTTGCATTGCGAATTGGTCACATTCACAATGGGATAATATTCAAATAAATTTCTACTGCAACTATACCAAGAAAGGATCAACACCTTCAGGCTTTTTTCCAGTGTCAAGTTACATGTCAGTTATCCTAGACCCAAAAGGGAGGAGTTGGAAAAATGGGTGGCAATGTTCTTAAGCAGTCCATTAGTTTTATCAATTTTCAATCACCTTCATAGACACTGAAAAAATTGGCTGTGCTAAATTTTGCACAGTACACATTCAAAATGCACACCGGAAAATGGGGTTCTGCTACAAGAAGAGGATGCAAACAGAAAAGGAGGGGGGTGGGGGAGGGTGGGAGAGCAGAATTAGGGTTACACTTTATATTGCACTGAAAGAAAAACTCAGGCCACAATGTTGGCTCCCACTCAAGATGGTACACAGAAATGCTTCAGGAACATCAATCTCAAGCAATTGTGTTGCAACCCCAATGAGATGCTAGAGATGGTTCCATTAAAAATCTCCTGTAGAACTGAAGATTGCAGCTACAAAAATTCACTGTTTACATTCTACTCTTCCGCAAATTGGAAGGAAGCTATTGAACACTAGGGGCTCAATAATGATCTCTGACTAAGACTATGCTAAAGCTTGCCCAGTTCCTCATTCCAACTGAACCTGGTCCAGATCATTGATAATCTCATCAAACTGTCACAATTCATGCAGAATTAAGTCAGAAACGTGTAACTAACCAGGAAGAGACTAATGATAAATATCAAAACAATGCAGAAGGGACACATGCCTGAAGGCAACAATCTTTACAGTCTCAACCACGCAGTGACTACTTCCCCTCACCATGGACTCAGGCCTCTAGCTTTGCTTGTATATCAGCTGGTTCACTCATTGACCTCGAGTATGACACTGGATTAACTATGAACATTCAATACGATCAAGCTAGTGGGGGAGGACAGCAAGCATTTTGAGTGAACTATGTGCAAGATGGAATCTACTTGAAACATTACTTGCACCTGAATCACCACCAACCTGCAGATTTGTGTCCAGTACCAAGAGCTTGTAATCTGTTTGCTACAATCAAAAGCATCACAGGAGACAGAAATTACATGCCTTTGAGATGTGCTGGATGAAGTAATCACCAAAGTGCTTTGTAACTTTTGTATCAGCAATATGAACCATATCCTGCACTCAGAAATGCATCCTGTTAGATACACAGCAAAGACTAAAAGTGCATGGAATCTTTTCAGAGCCTGATCAGTGGAAAGATGAATTGCTCACATCAGCAACATAGAAGTCCACATCGGCATTAGAAAGAACACTGCCATCATCATTGATCACATGTGTCTTATGCTTGTACATGAGCAATGCAACCCTGCACAAGAACATTAGAGAACATCAACTGCCAGCAATCAAAATCAGCAGACACTCCATACAAATGCAAAGACCCAGGTGGGTAAAAGGTACTGCATGGTACCATGTTTGTGAGGCATGTGGTACCATACAGTAGGTGAGCACAACACGACATGATGACTGAAGCACTACTTCAGTATAATTTCCATGTGATAATTTTCTTTCAAGTGTAGAGGTTAAGCTCAATCATACCGCAGAGTTGGCTCATCCACATCCATAAATGAAGCCAGCTTGGAAATCGAGATGGTGGTGTAAAGCTTCAAGAAACTCCGAATGCCAGAAAGAAGCTGCTGTTGTCGCACTTCTGATAAGAATAGCTTCAGCTGAAGCCTGTAAGCATCCTGCACAGCTCCAATATGATGCCTGTAGTCAGACCAGGATAGTCTATTGAAAAGAGGGCAAAGATGGATGTGATTTCCTGGTTCTGCAAGAGAACAAGGACTGAAAAAATTAGACCCATAAAGAATAAGACCTTCACAGCAGAAAATATTAAGGCATCATTTGGTTGAGCCACCTGTAGACAATAGGGCAAGCTGGGAAGGGTAAAATAAGGTCAACAGGAAAACATTTCAGTAGTAGATAACACCTACAGAAACCTAAGATGTGATGAAAAAAATAGTGGTTTGCCACATAGTTTGCAGGTACTACATACCTGATTGAAGTTGACAAGGGGTTCATTGTAGTTGGGCAGGGACGGGGTGATAAACTTGGGGCAGGAAAAGGAAAATAGTTCATCAAAAGTTGCTTCTTCACTGCGTTGCATGCGTAGCATCTTCTCAGCATACTTCTCCCGTAAAAGGTTATTCACATTCTCCTCAACCAACTTTGGATGAGGGCAGAGTGAGAGGCAGATGGCAAGAAGAGCATACATCTGCTCATTCTTCTTCAAAATTTGATCATACTGTGATGACCGTTGGTGATACTGCTTGGTCTTGAAAATATATAGAAGGACTTGGTTGAAGGATTTGATTGCATCCAAATACCTGAACGCAATCTACAGCATGTGAGAACAAAGAAAAATCCCCTCAAAGGAGAAGGCAGGTCTGAAAGGGTTGTTGAATCTACAGACATATCAATATATACAATCATACAGTTCAACAAGGCATTGAGCAAAACTGCGGATGAAGGGGAATACCTTCGCAACATGAGATTAGCAAATCCATAGTAGTAGATTGTGGTAATCTGGCAGCCAATAACAGTATTGAAAACTCCAGGCTGATTGATATCAATGGGTGAAAGGGCACGGAGGCCACTTTGGTAATCTCCCAACAAGCAGTGGACACGGAGCAAACCCACAATGCTGAAGTAACCCAGTACTTTGAGCACATTTGTTCCACCATGATAATCATATCCATCAGTGGCTGTAAAAGTAACATTGCCATCCTTTTCCTCATCCAAGATCTGAAGGATCATTGATTTCTCGATCAAGGCTTGGAGGTAGTTCATCACTCCAATAACATTCCAGACCTGCACAAAAACACACAGAGATTGTTCACTAGTCAAGGTTAGTGATGTACAATTTTCTAATCTATATCACCTGAGTACAAAATATGCAGACAGTGAGCAAGAGGTTGTCCAGATGATACCTCATCAACCTGCTTCAGCAAGGCCAGCTCATGGTCTGTCCTTTGCTTCAATTTTGCCCGATACTGGCAGAAGGACTGGAACTGGTAGATAAATTCATCCACCATATCCCACAACCACTGATTTGGCAGCTGCATATTCACGTTTCCATGCAGAATGACCTGGAAAAGGTTGCAATAATTGTCCCAAGAATCACATCGCTGCTCGAGTGTGGGCTGTAGGCGAGCATACAGATGCCGGAACCACATTTCCTTATAAAGCAGGCAAAACACATGGTCATTCTCGACATAGGGGGCAATCATCTCCACCTCAGGCCAGTAGCTCTGCTTGAATAACCTCTCACTCAGTTTCTGGAAACTGCCTTCATACATCTGATGTATTTCATAGACATTCTTCTCCCGAATGTGTCGGTAAAGATAGACAACGAATGACTTCACCACATCAGGCACATAATTCGTACTGTCAAAACCTGGTTCTGGGGGTTGCAAGTCCCTAAAACCATCTCTGAATTCTGGCCGATCATCATAAGAATCATCATAGCCACCTCCATAGTCACGCCCCCCATATCCTGCATCATACGCCATAACTGTCACAGTACTCCACAGACAAAATGTCAGCTCTAAAATTGTTCAACGAACCAGATCCGACCAGATTTTGCTGTAGCATCAAAGGATTCGTTCTAAAGCTGAAATAACAAGCAATGTGGCAATGTGACAATGTGACAATGTGACAATTTGTTACAATCTCGAAGCCAGCTCATTATGTGAAATGTAAGAAGCGCCAAACCCTAAAACCCCTTTGCTATCGCAACAGAGCAGGAAAAAAAAGAAAAAAAAGAAAAAAAAATTACGAGCAACTCTTCTGTGGCAGATAAATATGCAAATTTTTTTGCTATCTTGAGATAGCAAATTTTTTTTGCGAGTCCCCACAAGAAGGAGAATAGTCGGGTATACAAATTTCTTTCGACAACAACAGAGACACAAAATGCCTGGAGAGAAACTGCAGGAGGCATGCCTAACTTTCGAGAAAAGATCCGGGAGAACATATAAGAAAAATCAAAAGGAATAATAAAAATTATGCAAGAAAGGGCTAAAAGGGTAGACAATGGCAAGCTTTTTCTGACCTGCGGCGGATGCGATGGCGTGTGTAGCGAAGAATCAGGCCCCCTTCCGCAGCGAGCCACAAAAGCCCATCGCATCGCAGCGATCGGCATGAAGAGAAATGAAACCCTAGCCCTAGAACTCTCCTCGTCAAAATCCTGCAGTGAGGATGCTGCCCTATTTTAGGGTTTGTCTTCAGGGGCCAATATATCTATATATATATAACCGGGTATATACTAGATACAAGGGTAAGTTTATAACCTAACCGGATGGTAACATTTTTGTTCTAACACTTTTAATTACCCTTTGTTTTAAGTTGATAAAAATGTGTTTAGTAAAATTTTATCACAAAACCATGATAATTCATAAATGAATTAATAAGTTAGTTTATTATTATCAATTCCTTATATAGTTTTCTTTTTTCTTTTTTTATTATTATAAAACTCATATGGAAATCAACAAATTTCCAAAAAGCATATTAAACATTATTATGCCAAAGGGGAGAAAAATGTGGACCCAAATAGACATGCAATTGGGTAAATACATGGGTAAATACAAGGGTATGTATATAACATATCTTGATGGTAACCTTTTAATTCTACAATTTTTAATCACCTTCGTTGGTTGGTTGGTAAATATATTTTAATCTAGTAAAATTATATATTACAAAATTATATTAAAATGTAATATCCACAAAATGATTTTGTAATATAATTTTACTAGATAATTTTGTAAATTACATTTTAAATCAGTTGTGATTGACCAAACATGATATAATAAGAAGAAATTTCAAACTTGATGGATGTTCTTAATTGCAAATTTTCTTCCATTGCCTTTTGAGCTAAACCACATTCTTTGGTTTGTGAGCTTGTTATGCCTTCAACAAGCTTAGCGTTGCAACACAACGTTTACATGAACATTTTATTCAACATTCTTTTCATTCCATTTTGTATCAAAGGTTGTAAATCCAAACTATCATGTCTATAACCCAAATGTTGGGACTCATGGAAACTCCACAATTTAAGTCATTCATGTTCCACCAAATGGATTTCACAACTTGGAATAAGAAGTTGATTTGTTCAATGATAAATAATTCCAATAATTTTTTATTTTGACATTAACCTATTCAAGTTAACAATTTTCAGGTGGCATTGAAAAAAGTCAAATTTTCCAAACTAAGGATTGTTTACTACTTTTAATCATTTTGTTAGAATTATCAAGTCACTTTCTATTGTGTATAGACTTGCCTACAACATGTAGGATTGAAATGGAAATAATCTATAACACTAAGAGGCATGGTGGAAGCCATGTTTCAAAAACATGTTGGGAAAGGGTTTAGGGTTTAAGTGTAGGGTTTAGGGTTTATCCATTGGTAAAATTCACATCATGAATCTGTTGATGGAACAAAATAAATACTTTAGTAACATGAAATCCTCCTTTAACAATAGTTTGATTGCTTTAAACACCTAGAAATTAAAGAGTGAAAAATACATTGAAAAAATGGTATAAATAATTTATGGACTATTACACATTACCAGTACGACATTTGTTCATGGAACAAGACTTCCAAATGCTTTAATCTTGCAACTAAACTTGAACCCATCTTAAAATGCACCATCAATTTGGATGGTAAAAAAATTATTTGAAAAACATTGTCACAAATGATGTTTTATAAGAAAATCAACATAGGTCATTATTATAATTAATTGGGTAAAATTCATCCATGTTGGATGAAGTTCCTTCCCCATCGTCCATTATTGTTCCATATAATTAGATGTTATAAAAAATGATCAAGAATGTTTTTGGATGGTGGGCAATAAGGAAAATTTAATCCTTAAATTAAGTGGAGCAAAATAAATAAAAATAAAAATAGTCCCTTCCATTATTTCAATTTGGTTAACATTAGTCTGAAAGATGATATTACATTACAACCTAGTTCATTTTGTTTCGTATTTTTAATTTTATCATGTCATGAATAAATTATACCCCCATGGGGGACACTTAATGTAAAGTTTGGGATCTACATGCATCAAATGACCATTTTTAAGGGGGGTATTAGATAATTGTCCAACCTATTTTTTATCACCCTATTATATTATTTAATTTTTTAATACATACATATTAAAACCACATTATATTACTTATAATCATTATTTCAGACTATTACATACCTTATATTATAATTAAATCAATTATTTGAATAAAATGTACCCTATTTTTAAACTAATTAACTTATAAAATTTCCCAACAACCAATATATTGCACCCTATATTTTTACTCATTTATTTTTTACATTTTTTTTACTAGTGTCCACCTTGGGATTACACTTTACATATTTCATGACTTTTATTTAGATTATCATCTTTTGTCTATGATTGGATTTAAATTTAAGCTTGTTTTGATATAATTTGTACTTTTATGCACATTTGTAATTTTTTGGCTTTGATAGTTTTCATGTTTATAACATATATCAAATAATCAATTATAAAATTCTATCAATAATTATGAAATAGCTATGCCCATTTTGAAATAAACAATTAAATTCATCAATTTAGGTATTTTTATTGGTTTTAGGTGATCTAATTTTAATTGATGTAAAACAATTCATATGTGTTCATGTGACATTTTGATGATGCGTAAGATAAATTTTAAATTATGTGTGAAGTCTTTTGTTAGATATCTTTTGGCCATGAACTATATAATTTATAATCAAATTGTCTACTTGTCTAATTATAATTATTTTCATTCTTTATGCAATTTGGGGAACTTATAAGGTAGCCACATTTAATGTTCTAAGGTATATTACTAAATAATAACCTAACACCATTAACCTAGTATGTGTCATTGGTGCAAGCACTAACACCAACAACATTAACATTACCAACCCTAACAATACTTGATGTCATCCACACCAAACAACTATTGATATTTGATGTACGTATACCATTGTTGAATTTTTCTATGTTGTTTAGACATTTCTTTTACTTTTTACCTTTTCACTTCATGTTCATTTTTTGTGTGCTTTCATTTTATTTTGTAATAGCCTACTCATGGCACTTGAAAGTTGATACTATCACTTCTTTTCTAATCAATTGTTGTCTTACACTTCATTTCAAGGTTGTATGTTGCTCCATCTTTCTCCATTTTATGTACATTGTTAATTCCATTCTCATGTAGTTATATATTGTAACAATAGATTGTGGACTTCAATATTTATCTCTTTGATGCTGCTCATGCTTGACTTCATCTCTATCACATACATGGTTTTTTTGTTTTTTTCCCCCCCATCATGATTGCATTTTGTCATGCATAATTTTTCAACAATTAGAAGCAATTCTTTTTCTTGTTCAACAACAAAAACCTACACTGTCCATTTGTTTTCTATTTTTACATCATCACACTTGTTTTTTACATTTGCATTTTTTTATGATGTAAGTTCTTGATGCTTTTCATTTGCAAGATTTGTCACATGGATTAATTTGAGGTTTACCTTCTCTTTGACTTTTACATTATGTTAATTTTCAAGGTTTATAGGAAAATTTTCACATGACATTATTGTTTAACAAATGTCAAATTTGCAAGATGACACAATTCTTCAAAGGTGTTGGGTTTTTAAATTTTGGCAATTTTTGCCACCTTACATAATTACAAAATCTCCTATCATTTGTTGTCAATATTCAGGGAAGAACTTGGAGAAACTAGAAAACAATGCAAGAAAATGAAAAATAAGAGTGCTTGAAATTGAAATAATGCAAGGTGCACAAAATAATTGATCAAACATGATTAAAATACATCAAACGAAAGATACTTTAATTGGTATTCAAGGTTGATAACTGTCTTGGGAACTCAATTGTTGCAACTTAGATAATTACTTTCTACATAAGGACATTGAATATTTGTTGACTAGCGACAAGGTATGAGTACTAGTTTAATTTCTTTGTTTATGTTTCACCACTATGCTTCTATGATCATATCTAAACTTCATCCTTGACCTTTGAGTTATATGTCTTTAAATTTATTCCTCATTGAGTTATTTCAATTTAATAATTTGGTATTTGATAACTAATTAAGATGATAACTCTATTCATGTGCTCCAACTTGCACATTGCTTTGTAAATGTCCTTGGATTTCTAAACCCATCACTTCATTGACACCCATTATCATTCAAATCATTCCTCTTTGCAACTTATTGAATTTTTTTTCATAGAGTTTGAAGTATTTTAGTTGTTATAGAATGTTTCATTTCATTCACACTTGTTTCTTTTCATTCTGCAAATTAACCTCATGTACTACATAAATATATTGAAAATATTTCATCTTATTTATACATGTATCATACATGTTTTAAATGCACAACATCCATGTGCAAAAAAATGAACCCATGAAATAACAAACTTTGTGCAAATTTTGAACAAACTAATGAAGTTAATAAGTTTGTGATGTATGCAATTAATTGATAACACAAGTGTTGCATTGCCCTTTTTAGTTGTTTCCATGATATTCATGTGAGATGCAAATGTTTTTTTTTTGACCCAAGTTATGTTCCCCACTTATTTCAAGATTATATAAGGTTTATCAAGTTAGTTATTCTAAATTTGTTACACATGTTGTTTGGTAGTGTACACATTTTCTTTGGAATGCAAAATCTTTGAATGCCTTGTTTACCTTGTCCAATTTCTACAATTAGACTTGTGGCAATAAGTTGAATTGTTTGTGGGGTTCATTTTTGTTTTAAAATTGAAAATCATGCAATTAAAACTATAGGGTCCCATATATTGGTTATTGTGTAAAAAAAAAAAAAATCAATTTGTTCTATAATAGGGTTATGTTTATTCTCAAAATCCTAATATAACTAATTTAAAGTATGCATTAATAATATGTATTAGTTGTTAGTATGTTAGTAGGTGAAATACATTGATAACATAAGGATAAACACATTGGCTAGGGAACAATGTTAAAAACATGTTGAATGGAATGTGGACGAATCAATGTTTTTAATGCAAAATATTTCACCAAAAAGAAAAATGCAAAATTAAAAGGGGAATATTTTATCACAATATTCCCATTTTGAAGAATAAAATCGCCAAAATTCAAGAATTTTTTTGCTACATTTGAACTTTGCATTTAGTTTTGTAACAATTTAAAAACTATTTAAACAAGTTCTAAGAAATTGTCACCATTTAATGTAAAATCCTTCTTGGGATGCTAGCCAATGATACAACATTTGAAATTTGAAAACAAAAATCACTAGGAGGAATGTGGAATGACATTAGGTTTCCCTCCACCTTTTTTAGTAATACCTATACATTTAAGGCATTTATTGGGCTACTAATGGTTTATAAAAAAAATTACCTTCTCAAGTCTTTTATCAATCCCTTTTTGTTAACAATTTACATTTGTGCATGATGGTTTTTAAGGATGGAAATGATGTAATTTATATTGAAGATTCAAAATAAAAGAGGTAGCACTAATGAAAGAGGTATTTGTTTGGTTTGGACAAGGAGTTGATGAAGGCCCAAATGCAACAACATTGAAATGGTCAAGTTATTTGGGTTGTAATGCACTTTGATTTTGAAATCCAAAAACTTCATTTTTTCTATGTATTTTTTTCCCATAAAAACAAACCAAATGTAATGACTTTGTTTGATCCAAATATGGGTTTCATCATCTAAAATGTGATATAGTACCCAAATGTTAATTTGTTGATTTGTTTCCATAATTAAATTTAAGCGTTTCAAGTATGATTTTTTCATTAATCATGTACACAATTGAAACCTTCCTTCATCATTTTTCACACCTCCAACTACAACTAAAATTTGAATAAATTTATTATGCCAAAATTTAATGCAAACATTTAAATTTAGAGTGGTTTAAATATGCACATATATTAAAAGTTTAATTGAAAACAAGGTGAGAAAATTAAAGCTCCCCCACATAATACCCCCCCAAACAACACCCTCTTTGATGCACCCATATGGTTCTTCAACCTCCATACAATGTTGAATCAAATCATTTAAAAATAATAATGCTTCACCTTCCAGGCATTACACCAAAACATAGTTTTTATGACTATGACATTTTGCAACTATTGTTCAAACGTAAGCATGTATCCATATGCAAACAGTAATTGCTTCCATTTATGTGACTACAATTGTGTGATTGTATGATAACATGATTATTATTATGACTATAAGTTTAATGGTCATTTTGAAAAATATGACACATCTTTTGTTGACCTTTTTTTATTAGCTAGCTTGCTTACTTAAATTAAATCAAGTATGTGGGCTAGGTTCACTTAACATGTTTAAGTTATGCTAGGTTAGGCTAGCCTACCTAGAATTTTTGAAAGCTTACCTAGGTAGGTCTAAGTAACCTATATTCACCTAGGTAGACTAGGCATAGAAATTGTAGTTGCAAATGACATTGGTGACCAATGCCATGTTTTTGACTCGAAGAGGTCACTTTTTATATATTATAAGAAACATTTGAGATAAAAGGTTATTTTTAGTTTGCTATAAAATAATGGCATATTTTAAGTATATTTTGAGTACACTCTCATAATGAACTATGGGAACTTTATTTTATATTAAAGTAAATTTCAATTTTAATTTTTTTCCAATAAGTTGCACCATGTATTTTTTTGCATGCCTTTGGAATGAAATGAAAGTGACATGCCCAAGGTTTTTGATTAATGACATAAACAACATGATCTTTTGAACTATAAAATCATGGAGTCACGTGTAGTCATTAGTGGTATAAGTGATTACAAATAGTTGCTTATGTAATCATAAAAACCATGTTTTTTATTAATGAAAGCTTTTACTGGTCTTTGCTAAAATTGTTCAAGTTGTCATTTAGTGTAATGCTTGGTGGGGGCAAATATGATTGGGTTATACACTATCAACCATTTAAGGCAGTTTTTCAAGAATTGAAAAAATATTTTTAAAAAATAAAAAATAATAAAAATATATATACATAATAATTTTTAAAAATTTTAAATTTCATTTTTGTCCTATTTGTGCATTCTTGTAACTGATGGTTTTGATTAATTGGCAGATACAATAAAATAATTATAAAACTTGAAGGATGATAATGTTCAAAATATCATGTTCCTATCAGGGGGGACATTAGTAAAAAATACACAAGTAAAAATATAGGGTTCAATACATTGGTTGTTGGGTAGAAATTATAAGTTAATTAGTTTAAAAATAGGGTACATTTTTTTTCAAATAATCAATTTAATTATAATATAGGGTATGTAATAATATCAAATAATGGATTATAATTAATATGGGGTGGCTTTAATATGTATATATTGAAAAGTTAGATAAAAATAGGGTGATAAAAAAATAAGTTGGAAAATTATCTAATACCCCCCTAAAAATGGTCGTTTGATGCATGTAGATCCCAAACTTTACACTAAATGTCTCCTTTAGGTCCTTTAGGATGTTCCTACATGCACAAGAATTCTAAAATCCCAATAATTCTTGATGGACATCACAATACCCAAATTTTCATTTTTTAAAAACCAATACAAACATATATTACTTCATGTGCTTTACAAGAAGTAATCAAAGTTGAACAAAAAAAAATCATTCTTTATTCATATTGCCTTTGGATGAATACTTTTCATAACATGTTCAATTTTAAACCAATAGTTTCAATATATACATATTAACACTGTTATTAAAAAATTTCCCTAAACATATGTCATAAACATCTACTTTAAAAAGAAATATAATTGTACAAAGTCATAAGCACAATTCCCAAATTGTGCCTATGCTCATTGACGAAAACAATTACATTTTTGGAAAAGTTTAAAAAGGAAATGTCTATGAATTTCAAAATAGGTCCAAATTTTGATTAACATAAGGATTTTTTTTGGGGTGAGTTTTGGTCACTTGGTGACAAATTTTTCTTGGAAATTTTGGTTTTAAAAATGTAAATTCAACAATAAACACTAATGTTTTTGGAAAAATCACCAAACTTTCAAAACCACAAAATTGAAAAAAAAATTGAACATTAAAATTCACAATGTGCATATATGTACGAATATAAATGAATAAATGAAATATTAATTTTAAAAACAAAAAATCATTATAGAAATCAAAATGGTTTAGGAAAATGACAATGTGATGTGTCAAACTTTGCCCTTGGTTGCAAACTATTAAGAGCATATTCAACTTCATGAAGTCTTACAAGTGAAAAGGATTTATGTAAGGCCTCGCATCCATGGACATATCAATCATTTCATAATATAGTTTGGTGAAATGCTTTGGCAATCCCAAATTGATTTATCTTTCATGTGGCCATGTTCCAATATTCTGTATTATGGCCATGCTATTCATGTAATTATGATTTTTTTGGTAATCTTCACATTACAATACATTTTGGGTTTTATGACTTCCATTTGTGATTAAATATTAGTTGCAAAGGACATGTGCAATTGATGACTTATGAATTGTTAAACCCATGTCACCCATTAGTTGCAAGGGACAATGGTGTGATATCTAATTATGAAAGCTAGTTGTATTATACACTAGCCTTTTCTTATTTTGTGATAATATTGAAATTCCTTGTCATGAAATTCCATGATGTGAGATGTAAATTGATGTAGATGTCATGTCAACCTACTTCATTATGTGTTATAAAGGATGTCTTCTTGTAAAAGTGACATTTGTCAAAATTCACATGTTCAATATGGGTTGCAAATGACCAAGAGTGAAATGGGTTTAAAATGTAGTTGTCAACTTTTTATTTGATGTTAAGGATTGATAAATATGTAGATGTTTGAGCCAATTCACTATGTCTAAGCATAACATATATGATTACATGTTAGAACCTAAATTAACTAGGCTAGAATATAAGCTAAACTATGCTACCTTGGTAAAAAATGGGTTAACTAAGAACCTAGATGGTATAACCTCCACACCTTAGGTGAGATTAACCACATAAAGTATCATCCTAAATAAAAGAAATAAATTGCAAGATTAAAGATTTGAACCTATCACCTCCATGAAAGATAAAGTTCTTACCATTGCACCAACTTTACTTATGTAACATAAAATGTAACCACATTTCAATAAACATTTTTTTAAACCCACGTAAGTGATATATTCAACCTTAAGCTACTTAGACTATGTAAACATCTACCAAAGGGTTATTTAAATTACATAAAGCCCTATTTGAAAGGGTCTACCTAGGGACAACTTATGTTACTTATGCTACTTAAAAACTATTTAAACTACCTATGTGTTATTTAAAGGCTACCTAAGCTAGGTTAGTTGATTGTTTAGGTTACATAAAGGTTTATTTAGGGGCTACATAGGTTATGTTTCCAATTGTGATATCCATGATGCCATTTGTGAATCAACCATTAGATAACCATTAGCTTATAGTTGCAATGTTCATCTAATAATTGCATACATATTGTTTTCTATTGCACCCATGTGCCAAGAGTTCTATTTGATATTTTTTCACTTGGAAATGTAAACATTCATTTTTAATCACATAATGGAGATTCATTGTTGTCATTTGTCATGATTATATTGATCATATCAATGCATTTTTGGGTTTTGAATCTTTTCTTGTGATGCCATGTGCTCATTTATTATTTGATGACTAGGGATTTATAATTGCAACATCCAGCTAATAATTGTATGTATTGTGTTTTGCTGCACCCATGTGTCAAATTTTTATTTGACATTTTCTTCATTAGCAAATGTAAACATTTATTATTAGTCGTGTGATGGGACTAATTGTTGTCACTTGTCTTGATTATATTGGGCATAACAACATATCTTTGGGTTTTGTAAATTTTCTTGTGATTTCACGTGTTAATTTATTGTTTGATAATAGGAACTTAGAATTACAATGTTCATATAATAATTGCATGTATTGTGTCTTGTTACACTTACTAGTCATGATGTTGATTATAATCGCAACACCTTGTGGCCACATGGCATGCCATCGCATCATCATGGGAGATTAAGTGACTATTAGTCATAAAAATTAATGGTATTTTTTATTAATTAATAAATGAAATGTTTTAAAAATTAATGCACGAGTCATGATGTTGATTATAGTCACAACACCTTATTATCACATGGCATACCAAATCATCATCATGGGAGATTGAGTCACTGTTAGTCATAAAGGTCAATGGTTTTTTTAACTATGTTTATGAAATTTAACTTAATCTAACATATCAAACTTTTCTTGTTATGTTTAAGACAAACAAAACTTAATGATTCATATGACTATTTAATTATAGATGTAGTTGAAAAAAACAATTGTCATTTTTGGGTTTGGTTGAAAAGGTTGCAATGTGGTCACTGGTGTAGTGCAATAAATAGTTCACCATTTGTTTGTGTAGATTGGACTGCTTTGCAATATTTCAACATTTTATTTTTTTAAAGTGTCCAAGATTTCATTTCATTGTTGTAGTTTATATTCTCTTTCCAAGGAAACCCATTTCCATTTTTTTTCAAATAGCTAGCATGTAAAAACATAGAAGGTGCAACTTATTGAAACAAAGAAATTTTATGTTTTACTTAAATGTAAATAGTGTGTTTAGAATTGATTTATAAAAATATATGTAAGATCTATTTAAAGTATTTGGGCATATTCATGGTTAGGGTACCACCTTTTGGACATAGGACTTAAGGATTTTGTTTTGGCTCTCTACCAAATACAAAATTTAGAATCAATTTAATGTGAAATTTTAGATAATTAAAATTATGATAATTCATATGGTGGTGGTGATTTTTCACATGTGTATATAATTATGTATTAATATATATTTTTAAATCCAAAAATGCAAAAAATGAATACATAAGTTTTTATAAACAACTTGACATGTTTTCTTGCATGATTATTTTTTACACATGTGACTTGCATTTGGGCCACAAAATTTAAGTTTAGTGAATATAAACAATCAACCAAATGGCCAAAAAAATAGTTCTTTTTGTTGCAACCCTTTTAGAATGAATTATGTAACGTTCAAAATTCTTGTACCATATTGTATGATCTCATAAAATGTATTTGATGCAAATTGCTAAACGTAAATGTAACCATTTTTATCCATGAAAAATAATTGAAGTCAATCATATTATATAATTTATTTTTTTAACTTTTAAAAATAAATATGAAGTTTAGACAAGGATTCAAATTATTTAAAAGGACTCAAAAGGACGTTTTTATTGTATTCAATATATTTATAGATTTTTTAAAAATTAATTTAAAATGACACCATTCTAGTTATAGACATACAATGATCCACTATAATTATAAGGCAATAAATACTATAAAATCTTGAAATAATCATTTGCAATTTTATTTTTTTTGGTTAGACAACCCTTTTTGATACCCTAACCATGAATATGCCCATTTTCATTTTTAGTAAAATATATTTAAAAGATTTTATTATTTCATATGATACAAAAAAATACCCTTTTATTCCACATGTTTCATGAAGTAAATATACAAAAAGTGATTACCTTGAGTTGTCTTTCAAATTGATAGTCTTTAAGTCTATGATCATGAATAAATATAATCGTGTGTAAATATGTGTTTATAATATGCATAAATGTGGAAATATATAGAGCTACTTCACATTTATAAATGTAAAAACTTTAGACTTTGTCTAATTGGGTTGTTTGAATTTTATTGCTTTGATTTTATAAATTAACTTTGTGTTTGAAAGTATTGTATGTTGCCCTTTTGGTGCAAATGCAATAAAAAGAGCCACGGGCTACAAGGTTAAAATCCTTTCCAAGGATTGCATTTGGCATAAGGCATTCTTGTGTTGGTTGATATTCCTAATTTATACATTTTTTATACCTAGTTTATAGTTGTGTTTTGAATAAATTATTTATTATTATATCTTGGTCTATATCATTTATATATAATGCATCCACACTTTAAATAACACAAAAATGAATAACTTTTTTACAAACATATTTTCAAAATTCATAATTTTCAAGGTCAAAAACACATTTGAAACAAATATGTTCAAATGCATTTAAAAATGAAATTTAACAATTTCAAATGTTTTTTCTTTTATAATTTTCAATGTTAATATCCTTTTCAATGTTGAGAAAGAATGGCACACATTTAATAAATAAACTAAACATTTGAAAAAAAACCATTGTGATAGTTGCTTTGAACATGCAAAAGGACTTTTGAAACATCATCAATTTGCATCAAGTTTTGAACAATGAAACTTTGTAAATAATTAAACTTAAAAAGAAAAAAAATCAATTTTTACTATTATGCTCTTCTTGTGAGTTTTCAAAGATATAAAATTACAATTTTAAGCGATTGTGACACACCTTGTGGCTCCTTTCATTATGTTCACACCCCTTTGTTATGTTGTAATTGAGTTGACAATCTATGAATTGCATTGTTGATGTTTATCATGTTTGCATACACAATTTTTTAACATTTGATTTGCATGTGAATTTAGAGTTCTAGGATTTATTTGTTTATGCTTTACATGATTTGATGATTTTGTATTTGTCATCAAATTAATTGTTACAAGTGTGCAAGTTGACAAAATGCATTTTGATCTACAATTTTTCTTTACACAATGTAAAAATTCAATAATAATAATGTAAATTAAATGTCATATTGATACAATGATTTTGTAAATTATGTACTTGAATTGTTGTAATAAAATAGAGTGAACATTTGAATTGATGTAATATCAGACCTTTGCATAATGTTTGCATTCTTACATTAGTGCCGAAGGGAGGGTGAGTTTAAGTGCCTAAGTGCAATGGGGATGAAGAGGGAATGACATACCTTTATGATGTGGTTAAGATTGACATTCAATTGATCAAGTTTTACATAACATTAACGTTAGCATGCAAAATCTAGCTTTTTTTTGTGTGGATTCAATGTTATGTTAACAATGCACTTAACAACAAGATCCAAGTCATATGCCATTGAAGAGTTAGTGTTTGAGATGGTTATGGCATCTCAAACTGCCGTGAGAGGTATGTGAGTGTTAAGGTTGGATCCAACAGCCTTGAGGCGAGTAATGGATGTAACCAACATCCTTTACATCCATAACATGTTGAGCAGGTAGATGCAAATCATTTTTCATCCATACACAGAAATGGATATGGATGACATTCCATCCACACATGGCATAAGATATGGGCATCTTAAGTATGCGATGTCCAATCAGGAAGAGACACATTGGCGATTCAGCCCCCCCTGAAAGCAGGTTATGTGACAATGCAACCACATGTGACATGGCAGATTATTAGAGGACAATGGCTGGGTGGTGACCAGGATGAGAAAACTAGGGTTAACAGTTATGCACACATTGGACACTTGTATGGACTCGATTGGATTGGATTGGACTGGACTGGATGGATGAAGCAAATTCCCCAACAGAGTTTATTTATTTATTTATTAGATTAAAATAATATCTTGAAAGATGATTAGAGACTCTCATGCAAACTCCAACCCTCCAACAAACAAGAGATAAAATATCTTTTTTTTTTTTTTGGGGGGGGGGGGGGGAGAAAAAAAAGGAAAAAAAAATTCAAAAAAAATAAAATAATTTTTTTTTTTTTTTTTTTTT
>Ga0116231_10005009_pt1 | contig 26430 bp, 20 predicted proteins | sample S1TSphgellanicum_2_FD_89695 | JGI IMG/M metagenome (GOLD analysis project Ga0116231, IMG submission 89695) | Host-associated microbial communities from peat moss isolated from Minnesota, USA - S1T2_Fd - Sphagnum magellanicum MG | ecosystem: Host-associated > Plants > Peat moss > Unclassified... | reverse complement strand
GCATAGCTCAAAGGAAAAGCCATGCAATTCTATGCAGTCCATTATGGAGCGCCGCCACACTGAGTCGCTTGACGCAAAACCCAGGATTCGATCACATTTTATACTACCTCTTTTCACACCACAAGGCCAACACTAGTCCAAACTTCAAACCCATTTGAAGGCTATTTGAAGAAGTCAGTTTTTTTGGGCGAAAATTCCGCAAATGGGAACACTGGCCCCACATTTCTGGCAAAAAGTCCTCTTTTTCTCAAAAAGAATTCTCATAACTTCCCTTTATTTTTGGGGGGCGTGTTGCCACCAGCCTGTTTATTTGCTACAATTTTAACGATCCTGTACAAAAATGTAGCCAGTTAAGGCGAAATCTGTTTAAATATGTCTGGGGATACTCGCCATGTTGTATAGTACAAAAGTGAAAAAAAAAGACTATTTTGAAGGCTGTACTTTATCCAAGGGAAAGACTCTACGTGCCATTGTAGTGGTGGGACCTGCTGTTATAGCACAGGATATCGTGAAGAGGATAGTCAGATTTTTTGGGACATAATGAGCAAAAGCTTAAGCTACTTAGAACCACCCATCGCCAATGTGTGTTTATCATCGAACACTTTTCAATATTTTCCTCATTCCTTAATTAAATTGAGCTATTATTGTGTCAGTGGATGTGCGAATTGGAGGGCTACAAATGTTCTTTTTTCAGTGTCAAAAGTAGAGGAGCAACACTGATAACACAAGAATAGGATGAGTGATAAAAAATAGCTCCAGACCTCTCTCTAGTTCCAGCCTCATATCTTCTTCATTTTAAATCTGTTTTGAACAATTCAAAACCTGATGGGCGCACCAACAAAGGCTTAAAAAACTTCTTGGTATTTCAAAGGCAAAGATGTAATTGTCAAAAAAAAAAATGTTCAAAATCTTAATCTATTTTAATTCACCAATCACTGAACATTGAACCCTCTTACACCAGACACCCTATATGTTCCCCATTCTTTTATGGAATTGAATAAATTTTGCAGTGTTGGAGGGCAACAAATTTTCTTTAGGCTTCAGAAGCAGAGGAACAATAAAGTATCTGTAAAGTCAGAAAAAGATGGCATCGTAACCCTCTATTTGGTCACATAGGAGATGAGGTTTGTAAAAACAGGAAAAAAAAAGTACATTGGGCTTCAAGGGAGCATGATACTCAGTTTGGCAACAACTTTGGTGCTAAACTGAGTTTGTCCTGTCCTTTCTTTTCCTGAATGCCTTCAACCAATCACTGTTGCTACTATGTATACCGTAGATATATATGTTCCGGAGCCTTGTGCATTTCATTCCAAGTCTTCCTATTTCATACCCTTATTTAATAAAATTTCATGACTTTGCACACAATAGCCAGAGGGGATGAAGCATCAAATGAGGGGTGCAACTCAGGGACAACATGGCATGACTTTACGGATAACTCTAATGTGTGAAGATATGACCACATTTCAGTTTTTAAGTGTTCGCTCACCAGCCAATGCAGGTAATTTCCCAGCAAAGTAAGAATAGTGTTCTTCTACAGTTGTGGAATTTCAACCTTTTCAAATTTGATCTACGGTAAACTGGCTGGTGACCAAACATTTAAGCGTTCATGGCAGGCCAGATCCAAGAGGAGGACTCTGTTGTTTCTAGTGTCCAAACAAACTTAAACTCTTTTTATTATTGCATCTAACACATTAAAAATTGTCAAAAATGAAATGAAATTGAGAAAGTTATGGCCCCCCAAAATAGAGAAGATCAAGAACTCAAAAATCAAACCATCAAACCCTAGCGAGGTCAGTTACTATAGCAAGGTCAGAATTCTTCAAGGAATTCTTTGTATGTTGCTTTGTTGTTGTTAGAGTTCCAAGGTGATTTGTAAAACTTCAATTGACACTCTTATAGCATTTTAAATCATTTAAAATGAACAAGAAATAAGAAAGTTATGAGGTTTAAAAGTAGGAGGGGTCAAAATGAAGAAAGATGAAAAAAAACACATTTTGCAATTCAAAAAAATGTACTTTCTTTACTGCTCTCTTTTTTAGCTGCTCCTTTGCCTTTGCATTTCCAAGATGATTTGTAGAGCTTGAGAAGGCCCTCCTATAACATTTTAAATCACCCAAAATGGAGAAGAATTGAAAAAAATTCTGCCAAAGTGTTCGGTCATAGGCAAGCAATGGGTGATGGGCCAGTTTACCCTAGAAAATCACCATATTTCTAAAGGAGTACTACACATTAACCGTGTACACGCTGGATTCTTGCCAGATGGAGTTGGAGACTCAGTAACATGGGGTTCGAGGACTCGTCGAATCTGGCTTCGTACTTCACCTACCTATTTTGCTGGAATAGGGTACACTTATTTAAAGTGGAATTTAATACAGCTGGACACTGCACATTGCACATGGACAACGGATTTCTATTGATGTCGGCTTTTATCAAAACCACGAGCTCACGCCCCTCCAATGATAAGCAGCAGCGTAGGTGGTCTTTTATCTAATTGTCAGCCATTTCACCAACTGTGTAAGAATCAGACCACGCACCGATTCAGTTTTGGAGCTAAATTGTTGGGTGTCATCAAATTTCATATTTTCCTGTGGGTGATGACCAAACTACTGCATTTGTGTTTCCTTCAAATCGTATCTAACAACAAACCCAATGCGCCCACAATGGGGACTAATTCCCATATATCATATAATACCCTGGCACAGTTTGCAAAATGCTGCATCTTAGTACAAATTTAATAGGTCCTATGGATGGATTTGGAGGTGTTTGATGTCGAGTCGAGTGAATTGTTCTGTATGCTTCTGCTTGAGTTTCCTGTTCCTGCTAGCATGTTTGTGTTTTGAGTTACTATCATTGTTTCTATCTTTGCAAATTTGCAATTGGAGCTTGAATGCAGGAGTGGTCAGCAACTTTCGTGAGGAAGAAGGTCTAGCTTTTGAAAGAGCAGTGGCCGCTTTTGGAAGAAACAGATATCTCGGTTTCTGACAAATCCTTGCAAGTTTAACTTATACTACCACATTGGCAAATTTACTTTGTAATTTGGCACGTTTTTTGAGTGATGATCTTTTTGGCTTTAGAAGTCATGCATGGAGTAACTGTAGGCAGCTGAACAACTAAATGAAGAGATCGGACATTGGAACATATGCAACAGATCAATTTGAGTGCTTCATTTGGGCAGAAAAATTGCAGTTGGTGGCCGACTTTCACATTTTCAAGTGATGATGTGATGATAGTCAGAGCAGTAGACAAGTTTCTCCCCTGGCGATAATACCCCACAATGGAAAGGCAAAGAATTACCTCAGGTTGAGAATCTCTAGGTGCGTCATCTGGAGTAGCGATCAAGAGAAAAAAAAACCCAACCCAATCACCCTATTTCTCTAGTCAAGCTGCTAAGCATTAATCATCAGTTGCCCAATGATAGAAATCTTGGAGAAAGAAAGAACGTGACTGGTAGCAAGAAAGTCTCTGCTGTTGGGATTTTCCCGTTTCAGCAGCAGCTGCTGCTAATATTTCCTGCCATGCCCAACTGTCAACAAAGCTGTTAGACTCTGTAGAACAAGACTGAACAAAGTTCTTGAATATGCTTCTATGAAAGGAGTGCATGTAAAGGATGCTTTTTCCATGCCGCTTTTGTAAAACTGAAAAAATAAATCTACAGAATAACAAGCATAGCCTGCGAGCACAGTAAAGAAGTTCTGTGACACCCATTTTCTTTACCACTAAAGGAGATACATCAAAGTTGTGATTCAAGAAAGCACCTGGTCAAGAGGAGCTTGTAGCTTTTCTTCCCCTCTCGAACCAGAACAGCATAGGCCTGTCTTGCCTGAGCCGCCATTGTAGTATTCCTGCAAGAAGCTATTAACGCAATACAAGAAGACAAGTCCGTGGACTCGACGACAATGTCCATACTAACATGTCCATGTTAATATGTAACTAAGATAAAGAGGGAAAAACTATTTCACTGAGGTGAGATCACAAAGGAAAGATGCCGATCAAGAATTTATGCCGAGTCTTCTCATGAGGCCAATCCCGATCGATGTCAAGGCTTCTGGCCAAAAGAAATGGGACACAGGAAGGATAGTCTATCTCCTGGTCCCTACAAGCACAAGTCGGGGACAGTTACAGTTTGCACATATTCTGATAACAGCAACATTCACCACACAGAAAGCACAAGGTGAAGAGAAGAAAAGCAGCATGTGCATTCATGAAACGTAAAGGGGGGGAAGGCCAGCCGTTCAATACATGGCTGCAAAAGAATGGCTTATTAAAAGTGTTATCACAAGCACATTGTGGTGCACGATGTATACCTCTTGCTCACAAAAATCTGTACACAATGAATGGAATACTGTAGATCTACCGACTACGCAGACTGACTGCGACGAACGAGATCAGAAACCGACACTTAAACTTTCAGGCTTCTACTACAGTCGCAGTAGAAGCTAAGTGTAACAATCCGTCCGCGTGAAGGCATCCCAAGAAAGCAACCTCTAAAGAAGAATAGAGCGAACTTGTTCCAAGTGTACGTCGTAATCGTCCTTGTCTCCGTTGAAGAAGACGTAGATAATAAAAACGCAGAGTCCAAGAACCAGCCAGCAGGCCAAGCACCTTATTCCAAAGCCGACCGTCTTCCGAACAGATCTAAAAACACCCTTCTCGTAACTTCCCCTCTGCTTTCCCCCTTCTGTATTCGACCTCAAGCAAGGGCAAAAAAGCCCGTGGCGGTCGTAGCTCTCGTTCTCACTTGTCGCCAGTATATGAAATAACAAACAAAAGAAACAAACTCCCCCAATGCTTCTCGAATCGCAACCTCAAACTCCCTTTGCACAACCACCTCCATCATCACCTTCTGCTTCGACCGCATCATTTCCACACTGTAAGCAACCTCCATTGTCAAAGGCTCACAACCATCTGCATCTTATAACCAAGCGAATCCGACGACGAAAGAAAACGCACTTACGACCAATCCGGCCACCAAAGAAGCCTGATAGCTGGACGGGCTTCCTGAAGCCGGCGCAGGGCTGGGCGCATCCGCCGCCATCGCCACATTGCACTGCATGATCAGCGCAATGGCCATCATCACCATTACGGCTGCGACTGCGCTAGTCTTGGAGGCCATTTCTTCTTGCGAGAGCTTTCTGGAACCCTGAGAGAGAGGGTTCTTGGAAACAGATGACTAAAATGGGCACACACACACACACAGAGGCGGCGCTCTACCACACTGTGAGAAAACCACAGAAAACGCTTCTTCTTCTTCACCGAAAACTGGGCGCAAAGCTTGAACAGGGCAAGATGCGGATAGCACCGAGAGAGAGCCTTTGCAAGAGCAGTCTGCAACAGAGCGGAGATTGCGAGAAGACGAGGGGTACGAGGCGAACGATACTGCAGGAAGACGAGAAGCTCCCATTTATTGACGCTTGCCAGCCACCGTCCATCGGTCGCTCACTCACGTGTCCGCCGGACGGTTCCAAAAAATCCCAAGTCTTCGGGTCGCCGGCTGTCGTGTGAAGTGCGGTCGGTAGCACTGTCGTCTCGCTTGCGGTTTGGACGTACGGCGGTTACTTTCCGCCACGGCTACTTACAAGCGTGGGCGCCCGACCTAGCCCTTGCTTAACCGCCTGCACTTCTAAGCTCTGGCGTGGGCCGTTATAGACCGGGCAGTCGGTTTCATAAGCGTTCCGTAAACAAGCGGGCTGGTTACGTAGGTACTACTCACCGGCTAAGTTAGTCACGCAGTTCAAGGATCGAAATCAGGAATCGCATTTTCCTACCCTTTTTTTAAAAAACCGTATCTGTATAGGAGAAGGGTCTGAGAATAGACCCTTTCAGGTTTGAGGTCCCGATCCCAAGGTTGGTAGTCCAAGGGGAGGGGCAGAAAATCTGGAAGGGTCTATTCTCAGACACTTCACCTATGTAAAGAAACTTTCGTTTTTTTAACAACTTCCTTTCACTGTCTTTTCACCCTAAAGCTAATCCTAAAACAAATGGTGATGGTTAGCAAAGGGTGGAGATGTTTAGGTTACTCTTTAAAAACATTTGGAGTGGCTTCCATCTTCTTCTCCTTTTTCCCATCTTCCTCCTCTTCTTTCTTTTCTCCTTCTCTTGCGCTTCTTCCTCTCCTACTTCTTTCTTAGGTTTTATTATGCTTCTTCCCTTTCTTCCTTCCCCTCTTTTTCCTCTCCTTGCTCTATTTTCTTTTTGGGTTGCTAATTGTTCTTTGTTTTGTTTTGTTTTGTTCTTTTTGCCATCAACATTGAAAAGTCACCATCATCTTTGATGAATTTCTACTTTTTCAGCATTGTTGAAATATTGTCATAATGTTTTTTTTAAATCTTTGTTTTTGTGTTTATGCATTGTGTAATAAGGTTTTTTATTCTTTTTCATATTTCTTGTAGCGATTTGACATGTGCTTCTTTTTGTTGTTTTGTTTTTTATGTTTGTTTTGCAAGTGCATGGTCAAAGCTCTATCATCTCTAACAATTTTCTTTTGTGTTCTCCTTATTCCTATTGTTTCAATATTGCATCTTCTCCTACTAAGGTTGTGTTAGCAATGGTTTTTTTTTTGTGTTGTTGGAAAATTGTGATGATATTTCGATTTTAAACTTCTTTTGTTCCATGTTTACTTTTGCAAGTACATGGCTTTGTTGAAGTCATCATCTTCAACAATCTTCTTCCAAGTTCTTTTTTTTTTGTTGTCAGAAAAATTTAACAATCTTTCATTTTTTTCATTTTTTGTGTGTTTATGCATCGTGAAATAGGGTTTTGCATTCTCCGTTTGAGTGTCTATTTTTTTTGTTTCTTACAATGTTTGATTTTTTGTTTATTAATCATTATATTTCTTTTGTAAGTGTGTCATATGTTCAAAGATACCATTGTCTTTGACAATCTTCTTTTGTTGTTTACATCATGTTGTTATTGCAATATCATTGTTTTTTCTTGCTATGGCTACGCTAGCATGGGGCAACATTGTTTTTTTCTTTTCTTTTTCAAGACATTGTAATTTGCAAATTTCTTTTTTTGTGTTTTGTAGAATCTTCCATTTATCAATGTTGCATGTTGATGAACCAACTTCCAAGAAGCTCTATAGTGGGCCTTGTTTAAATTCAGTTATCCAAGATCATGTTATCCATGCATTATCATCCACCCAACCCAACCTTTTTTTTGATGTCAAGGTTTTTGGATCTATCCCTACACACCATGCACACTTCTTTGTAATTCTATAGGTGGTGGTCTGTTGGAGTTTGATGATGGATTGACATTTATTTACAATTCCCTAAGTTTGTTAAATCTACTCAATTTTTTAAAACAAATGTTGATCTTCTTTTTTTCCAAACTATTACAGCCATTCAATGCCTTTGACTATTAAAAACTTTGATGTGTATGCTCCATTTGATGATTTGGGTAATGAATTTCTTTCTCCCAATGTCTTTTCTATTTCTACATCTGTCTTTAACTATGACTTTCTTACTATTGATGTTTTTTTTAATTTTGAATTCTTGAATTGACATTGATGAGAGAGTTAGATAACGTCAACAAAGGAGAATGAAGAACCATCAAACATGCATAGTTGAAGGTGAAGAATGTGTTCAACAAATGGAAAAAGTTTTGAAATTATTATATAGAAAAGTTCATTACAAATTTCTCTAAAAATGAAGACATTATAGTGGGGCTTGCAAATATGTTGTTTTCTTTTTTTTTCAAGTTGCAAAAAAAGAACTAGTAGTCTATGCCCTCCAACCAAGTAAAAATTTGATTTTTTTTTTCATCTTATTGTTTTTTGTTTTGTTGTTTCATTTTGTAATTTTGTATTTTACTATTTCATCTAATAAGTTCACATTTCATTATTTTATTATTAGGTTTTTTTTTCTATTTTTTTATTGTGATTCACAACATCAAATCCTTGATTAAAGGTATTGGAAGGTTTATTAAGTAGAATCAATAAGTTGTGAAAATCAATAGCTCTTTTTAACATATTTACCAACTTGAAGTACCATTGGGTGAAAATAACAAGTAATGAAACTATTTTTTGTGCTTCTGATATTGCTTTTTAAAAGAATATTAAAAAGTTTGATGTTCTTTCTATTCAAAAAATGTTAGCGTAACCAATTTGTCAACTAATCGTTTCTTGTTGGTTTAATTTGAAATTTGGTTATTTTTGCATGAAGAATTTTTTTATAAAGGGGTGTTTTAAATTCAAAAGTGTTGATTTTAAAAACTACTCTTTGGTGTAGGTGCCCTATTGGGTAAATTTTGAAATTTTGTGAAAATGTTTCTCTAAAAATTAAAAGATTGATATTATGAAATGTTTTATATAGACCTCCCATTGATTGCCCTATGGATGATGTCATTGCAACCTTCAAAGAATTGGCCTACTAATGTCCTATTATTTGGCCTAATGGTAAATCAAGTGTTTGCCTATTGTTCTTATGCCCCAAACCTAAATGAAAAAAAATGATGATCATGGTTCACTAGATCCTTAGATGCCCACAATTAATTATTATTAATTATTGATAGTCTAATTTCTGACTTTTTATTTTGAAAAAAAAATTCAAACAAAAATAGCCAAGGGGTTGGGATAACTCACATGGAGGAAGTTCTCATTTTCATGAAATTATGGTATGGAATTGACAAGTCACTAGGATTTTATATCTTATGTGAAATCAATTATTTTGCCTTCCTTTTTTTATTTATTATTTATTTATTTTTTATTTTATTTCTATATTGTTTTGAGTTCTTTTTTTTTGTTTTTATTTTTAATTTGTGCTTTCATTGAAGATTTTCATGTTTTTTTTGGTTTCTAATGTTGTAAACATAATTAAATTGACAAAACTCTGCAATATATCATATTTGATGAATTGAAAGGTAATCTTCTTTAAAACAATAAAAATTTCAATGAGGAGAAGGAGGCATTTGACAAGATGAAGGCATTTATTATCTGTCCATTTTTTTTTGGTTTGTAGGTTTTTAGTTTCTTTCTTTTTTGGCTTTTGATTCCTTTCTCTTTTTTGCTACAAGTTCATTTGAAAATAACCACATTAACTTGGTTTCTATTAATTCATATTTTTTCCCCATGAGATTTTGGTGTTTCTTCACATCTATTACATATAATTGTTGATGTGAATCCATTATTGCTAATTATTGATAGTTTGATTTGTGACTTGTGGATCTATTGGTGATGTGTTTCTGTTTTCTAGGACTTCTGGTTTTTCCTTTTTGTGTTGTTTTCTAGTTTTATTTTATTTTGTTCAAGATATACAAAATCAAGATCTAGTTGATGCAATATTTGCTAATTCACTTGTTCCTACCAATGAAGGAGGTGGTGTAACTAATGATAATGTTAATGGTACTAATGTTGTTTTTACCCAACAAAAATCTATTGTTGTTGTAGTTGATGATGATCTTGGTCCAAAAAGACCACATGTTGCTAATTCTATTGGTGCTCTTCAAGAAAAGATGATGGAGTAGACCCCAAAACGAAGTAAGGAACCCATTGATGTTGATGAATTTTTTTGAAACAAGTTATTTGATGTGGAGCTTCCAAAACGCAAGCAAAGGTTAGATGTGATTCACAATCAACAATCACTTGAAGTTTTGAATGTGAACACATCTTCTAGGTACATCTTCAACCATCTTTAGAATTGCCCCACTATAATCAACTCCTTGTTGATCCAAAGATAATTCCCGGAGGACAAGACTGCAATATGATTTTTTTTTCATTTAGCTTAGATTCATCAACATTTTAGATTTCAAATTCATGTTTTCTTGATTTTCAAATTGAGCTTGATTTGAGCTTGGATTTCAGATTCAGCTTTTCACTAGTGCTTGGGTTCTTTTTTTTTAAATGTTGTAATTTCATAGTTTGGACACTTGATTTCATACTATTCTAGTTTCATAGCTTGGACATCTGATTTCATGCAATTTGGAAGTGCATACAATTCGTAACTTTGTTTGTTAGCATCACAAGCCTATTTTAGTTTTTTCAACTTCATACATTTTGATGGCACATAAGCCAAATGCATTCAGCTCTTTCAAATTTTTGGAGATTTTTCGGAAGATTCAGAAATAAAATTGCAATGTTTTTGACATCAAATTTGAATTGAATTCTGGATTTCAAAAGTTACAGTTGTGATTTTTTCTTTTACATCTTCTTTTCTTTTAACTCTTTTTTCTTATACTTATCTTTTCAACCGTGTTTCACTTCTAAGAATTTGAGAGGACCAATGGAAATGGTAGAAAGAGACCATTTTGGTCAATGTTCAGCAGAATAGGGTTATGTGTAAGCCTGAAGATTTTTGTCTCAGGCCAATGGGAAATGGTGGTCTGAATTTGTTTTCTTAGTTATTTTGAGAGAGCGAACCCTTAAATGTCAGACATGGTTCTTGCACATTACTTGTGCACATTATTTGTTTTTCTTGTTTTGATTTCCTGGCCGCACGCAGAGGTCTTTACTGGCCAATCCTTTAATGTCTTTACTCACCAATACTTTATTGCCTCAAATAAGACAGGGACCAGTATCTAACACGATGTGATGAAGGCCTTTAGAGAGGTGGTCGCCACAGGCAGTGGTAGCCTTTTTCCCCCAAAATCATGAGCTTAGAGAAATTTAGAGAATTTCTCAATTTTCTTTCATATAAGTTCGATGAGCCTTGACACGTTAAAATTTCTCAAAGTCCTCTTGTCTTTCAGCCCTAGTTTGACCCTCAAATCCTTGTATCAAGTATCAACCCCAATCGGAGTAAAATGAGAAATTGAGTGAAATTAGGGTGTCATTCAATGAGATTTGGTATTACTTCAGAAACTTTCACAGAAATTTGAAGGATTTGGTTTGAGTTGATGAAGAGTATTTTGTGCAGAAAGGAAAGTGCAAGTAAGACAAGTCAACATTAGGAGTGAAATCCCCTTTGAAGACCAGTTTCAGTGAGAAAAGGCGTTTAGTACCCTATTTTTCTCCTGTACATGTTTTTATCCTCACTTTTGAATTGGTCCCCAATTTTGGGGAAACTGTGAAAAAGGACTTCAGTCCTATTTTTTCCTTTTCTACTTTTTTCACCCTCACTTTTGAATTAGTCCTCAATTTCAAATTTCAACAAAATTGAGGGCTACTGAGCCCCAGTGTCAGGGACATTAGGGATAACTTTATTGATTCCAGTTTTTGACTAGGTTATATGTCCAGCAAAATTAGGTATTTGCTAATGCTCTAAAATATTAGGTAGGTATTCTTTGGAAAAAAAACCCTTGAACTAACAATTGAGTGGATTCACACATTTGAATGGAAGTGATCACAAGACTGGTAGGCTGGTAGGTTAGTTGTACCTACAGATACTTTCTTTGGCGTGCCAACAAGGTAGGCCTGCCTGTGGTGGATTTGTGTGTTTTGTGGGAGGCCTAGGTTAGGTAGCAGAAAGAGTGCAGATGTGAGGGAATATGTGAAGACAAAAAATCATTAGCAGATGAGTTTGCCCTGCTGTGCCAAAACTGTTGTTGGCCATAGCTGTTATTTGTTGACCTCAAGCTGAAGAGCAAGCCTCATAAGTGAATTATTGCAGGTCCATGGATGTTGCTTGTTGAACCCCTGAAGCTCAAGCCAAAGAGCAAGTATCACAAATGAATTATTGGCAACACAAACGGGATGGTCAAAAGTATAGGGTAGAAGATATTCTGTCCCAAATTGAAAGTGCAACAAATAAGGTAAGGGGAGTTCTTTTAGGTGAACTATCAACATCAATTTATGTAATTACTACATGAATGTCATGTCCCAGTTCTGTGAGCTGCACTAGTTAACCACCCAGAGGGTGGAGACTCAAGGCCTCTATTGTAGTTTCTCCGACTTTCTTCTTTTGGTTGCATGCATGGCCAACCCATTACCCCAGGCAGCACTTCAAATAATAGTAGAGGAGGAGGAAAAAGCTGAGTTGTGGATGATCAAAGGGTTGAAAGACACAGAAGGGACACCATCAGAGGGACGTAAAATGTGCAATTGACCGAAACAAAAGGGGAAAATGACAATGAACTTTGGTCTAATTTGTCTGGCTCCCAAAAGAACTTCTTTCAATTGCCTCTTGGAGTTTGCACCAAATTCCAAGAGCCAATTGAAATGTTGGCTAGGTCATGTGAAAAGTGTTTGATCCTGAAAGCTGTGGTTCATGAACACAATTGGACATTCTCATTTTCTCTGTGATTGTCAGGCTTTTGTGTACATTTCCAGTCAACCATTTTCTTTTTCACCAGGACTAACTAGAGCATGACATGCTCAGAGGTGGTAATACTCAAGGGGTCAAAACTGCACTACTTTAGAAAAGAGTTCATACTGAAGTAAAAGAAAATAATTATGCTAATAAAAACAAAGTAATACAATACAATATAATATAACATCCTCCCATTAGCCTCCAAGTGTGAATTGTACATGGAGTATGTGTACTTTTTCTATGATCAAGCTTTTTTTGGGGTCACAACTCACAATGCACAACTCCATTCTATCATGTTATGTGTGTATAATGGTGTTATGTGTGTATAATGGTGGTCGGACCTAACTGGCAATTATCATACAGGGAGGGTGGTGGGGCTAGGGGGATGGAACTGCCACCATGAAAGGAAACAGGCTCCAGTAAATGGGTACACCCTCAGGCTTCCAGCAGAGGAAGGAAATTGGCTTTGGCTTGCATGGACGAATGAATGCACCCACCACCAGCCCACCCATCCACCACCACCATCTCCAATACAAAGAAAAATTATATGACCTGCACATCACAGGAATCCTTGATTGAAAGAGCTGGATCTCACTGTTTTTTGGCAGGGGCAATCTACAATAGCCAGCTTTCATCCCCAACTATTGATTGGTGCAATGTAGGTTTTTACTTAGTATTGATACTAGCATAAGGCATGTATAAACCTAGTATTACCTTAGGTTGTACCAGCATGGTAGGGTCCTTGATGTCAATGCTTGGAGTTTGTATTAGTGTTGACTGGATTGCCAGGTAGGAACTGGCGGTTTCAAATTTGGGTACCTGAAACCTGCCTAGACCTGGGTTAACTTGTTGGAATCAGGGTGGGAATCAACTCCCAATTCTAGAAGGTTTTCAAACTGGACCACGGGTTTGGTTCCAAGTTGTGAATCTAACCAAAATCAGATTGGGTTTTCGATAAAATTTTAATTTTAATTTTAATTTCAAAATAGGGATTTAGGGTGAATTTATAGGGTTTAAGAATTTTTTGTGGTTTTTGTTTTCTATTTATTGATTTTATTTTATTTTTTGCCATCACCATTTTTTGTTTAAATCACATTATTTTCCTTTTTGCATCAATATTCTTTCTTTTTACTTATGAGTAAATTATTCATCAGCTCTTCATGATGTTGTTATTGTTTGTCTTCTTGTTTTGATTATCACCATTATGTTTTATAAATTGATAAGGGTTTTGTGTTGTTTCATAGCGTTTATCTTCCTAATGTTGATAATGGTGGTTGTAGATTGAGGTGTTGTGCTACTAGTGATGGTCGTTGTGATGGTGGTTTGGTAAATGTTTTTCCTCTTCTTTAGGCAACAATCATCACCGCTTCCCTAAAGATATTGTTGTTCATCCTCTTGCTTTGGTCATCTATGTGATTCAAAAAACACTTATAAGATTACAAATGTGAATATCATTATATTTCATCATCAATGTGACTTTTTTTAAATCACTCTTGAACACACAAATGAGAAATATCATTTTGTTTTGTCACTTATGTGAGTTGAAAAAAGTCATTCGTGAATTCGCAAGTGTGTAATATCATTTTTTTTCTTCACCTATGTGAATTATAAAACTCATTTGTAGGCCTACAAATGTGCAATATCATTTTTGGGGATATTTTTGGGACATATTTGAGGTTGTTTTGATAAATTTTGAGTGAAGGGAAAAATAGGGAAAAATTAAATTTGTTATAGTTAAATTAAAACCTAAGAAGACCATATTTCAAGGTGGTGTGACTGTTAGATGAAACCTTAAACATGAAACCAAATCCCCAAAAAAATGGTGTTAATCCTTTTAAGATATTTAGAATAGATTAAAGCTTTAAAATACACTATTTTAGAAATAGATTTGACATTTTCAAACCTTTGTAATAGCAAAAAAATTGGAATAAAACTTTTTATTTTTGTCTCATGACATTTTTAGTTTTGAATCTCGTAATATGTAATGTAGTTTGAAGTTTATCAAAGACAAAAAAATTCCTTTTTATTGGACTGAAATTTTCAATCATTTGTATTTTTTTTCATAGAAAAAATTTAGGTATTTTTTTTAAAAAATTGGTTGTTTTGCATATTGGAACTGGAATTACTGATTATGGAACCAAGACCTGAAATTGGTTCAATTTGAAAATTAGGTTTCAAATTTTCAAGTTTTTGGGTTGTTTTACATATTGGGAGTGGAAATGAAAGTTACTGGAAGTGGAGGTTATGGAACAGGTACCCGGAATCGGTCCAATTTGCAACTAGGTTCTAGAATCAAGATTGAAACTACCCTAAAAAATTTGAAACCAAAATCAATCCCTTGAAATTTTTAAGAACCAAATCCAATGATTCCTCATAAAACCTAAGAAGTGCAAAACACTAGTTTATACCAAGTGAATGCCTATATATCATACCAAAATTGGTGATGACTAATGACCATCCTAAAGTACCTTGGCAGCTTCCACACATGTTAATTAATTAATTTTGAAATTTTCATTTCAACACATAAAATATTCTTGATGATTCAATGTTTTCCCTCACAATTTTTTTAATTTGAAAAATTATAACATCTCAAATTGGAACATTTCTGAAGATAATATAATTAGTAGTGCCAAAGCTACTAATCATACTATGCTGCATATTGATCAATGTCATACATGCCCTCTCCTCATTCTCAACACTCCCATTTGTGTTGGAGGCTTTATACACCTCCAGAGAGCTACCAATAAACCCATGGTTGCTTGCTATGACAAAATCAAAACAACTGTCTAAAAGGTACCAGGCTTATTTTTGTTGGTGAAATTTAGCCAAATAATAACAACAAAAAGACCCTGCAAATTTAGCAAAGTAAAAAAACATGAGTGAGAATATAAAATTTGTGACATCACATTGTCTTATTTCATTATGGATGAAGTGAAATTACCCATGAAAGTATGGGAATGAATCTGAATTTGATAATTACGTGCTAGGAAAGTGTCAACAACAATTAAGTATATGGATTATTCCTACATCTATTTGAATAATGGAGGACCCAGTTTTTGTTCTTGTCTCCCACAAGACATTGGACGCACACACATACACCCCAGCTGTGCTACTTTCCCCTGAGTGCATTGGAAGCCTTTTTGTAAGCAGAATGATCATAGATAGCCCTTATAGTTAGAAACATATGAGCAACTCCAGTGGTGCTCAGTATGTGACTCTACAAATTAAAATTGGATGAAGAAAAGCCGGTTTCGCTCTGCAAAATGGCTTTGGCCCAGTATTTTTGCACAGTTTGCTCAGGCTGGTAAAGAGGCACAGCAAAACCTAATACCTGCTAGAGAACACTGTAATAAATATGATCTGACTGCTGCTCGATGTTTCTGATTGGCCAATCATAATGATTGGTGGAGCTGGTTTGCTATTAGTAGTCCCAGTTTTAGTTTTATGGGTGGGGATGGAAAAAATAAATAACTAACGTGGGATGCGAGTTGCAGGGTCACATACTGACCTGCTGGAGATGCTCTAACTAGGATTGCAGAGAAATCACCCTGTTCATGCGAGTGTTAGAAAGGGTGAGAGTAACATTTGTTGCAAACTCATTAGGGAAAAATAACCATGCCTAAAACTGAACCCACGTCTGGAAACTGACATGTTTACTATAATGTAAAAACCAAGTCTGAATTCTGCAACAAATGGGTGTTGGATGAATTTAGAGCTTAACTTACTTCACCTTCCAGGTAAGTACAGATCAACATGCCGCTCTTGAAAGGCAGGAAAGATGAAAGAGCCTCTATTTACATCCACCTACTTTTGGCAGAATTTGGAAGCATAGGTATGTATGTGGTGATAGAGGCCCTGATAATGATATGGTCCATACCACCACAAACAACCCCTCCCCCCACCAAACTGTGAGCAATGCCCAAACCTAATGATCATCACGAAAAAAATATTTGGCAAATATCAAAGATGGGTGGTGGTAGCCAGGGGGGCAAGCAGGCAGGCAGTGGGGTACAGCTCTTGTCTTTTTGGAGGATGCCTGCCACCACTACTCCATTTGCCAGACTGTGGTGCCAGACTGTTGGGTCTGTATGATTGGCATTCTTTGGAGCCCAAAACTTAGCAAACAAAATTATGCCAGCATGCCTGTTTGGATAACGAGTAGCAAAAGACACTATCTACTAGCAAGAAATACTGGCAATTGGACGAAGTTGGAAGATGTTGCCTTAGGTAAAGTGTGTTCTGAAAGGGAATGTCTAAATGCACTGAGAGTGAAAGAAAGCTGTTCATATGGCTTTGCTGAGGATGGAACCAAACCTAATTTTTTGGTGAAGCTTTAGTGACATTTCAAATCAAAGATGTCAGTTTAAATGGAGTATATGAGACTACAGATTCAGGTTCTTGTGCCATGTTTAGTGTGGAGTTATTCTTATTATATTATATTAGCTTCCCATTTTGGCTCCGACCCTGCAAAAGGATCTTTGTTTTTGGCTGAAGCATAAGACAAAGGTGAATGCAGCTGTGTCACGTGTGGAACAGGTGCTCTCGAGTGGATACAGCTACTACCCACAGTACTTCCTATTATATACAAAATCTTCGCTGTGCATTAGCAGTTAGCTGGCAGTGGTATGGACCAAAAAAAAGTTAGTGATTGAATGTTGGGGCAGAAAAACATCCCTTTAACTTGGAACCAAATTTTCACATCCAAACTTGGAAAGAAGTTGGCCCATCTTCGTAGATACTAAGTTAGGGACCCATAATTTTGTCTCACCTGTAGATATCCGTGATCATGTTTCAAGCCTTGGGAGTGAGTGTTTCTAACAGAAATTACAGGGACCCACTTCTGCAGTATAAATCAATTGTCTGCAGGGCTAATTCCACTGGATCTCCACCACTTGAGTGATTCAATCATTCAAATGGCTGGCATTCTGTTTTGTGATTCAAAGGATTGTGAAACACAAGCAAGCAAGCAAGTGGCCACAACAATATTTTGTGATTCATATAATTGTAAAAGCCAAGCAAACGGCTGGAACTATGTTTTGTGATTCATAAGATGATTGTAAAACACAAGGAAAAAAAGACAGCAGGAACAAAAAGCTGTTTGAAATTATCCCTGCTGTACCCATAAGCCACTCAATAATATTTTCATTCTCCAGGTTGCTTGCCCTGACAGCCATTCAGCCAACTGTGTAGATCCTCAAGTGCTCACTTACAGCTTGGGGGCCTACTCTGTCCCCATCATCCATGCTTCTGGCGATACTAACATCATTTGTGAAGGTTATGCTAAGGTTATCCTTGGCTAAGCACTAACCAAGTGCAAAGAGTTAAACGCAGCTTAGTTTCCAATGCAAGTTCAAGCATGCTCACTATTGGTAGCTTGTGCCCCCAAGACATCAAATCGGCAATGGGTCCTTATTCCAGGCCGACTATTGGTGCCTTGTGCCCAGAAGACATTAAATCAGTAATAGTTCCTTATTGCAGGCCAACTATTGCTTCTTTTCTCCTGACTGCCCATTTGGTCATAAAATGTTCTGGCATCCCTGTGCTTCATCATTCTGGCATTTCACAAAGTTTCCTGGTTTTACCTATGTTTCCTAGATTTGTCCATAAATTTCATCTTCTTCGGCTTGCAATTCATTCGTCTTGTTTCTTAGATTCAACTCTTATCAATTTTCCACATTCCTAACCTACATTCATCTATTTTCAATCTCAAATTTCAACTTCCTCAACTTTTTCATCCTTTTGTGTCTTTGGTGGAGTGTGGAGACTCGCAAGGAGACAATGCAAACTATAATGAGGCAGCCAGATGTCAAAAGGCCATGGTAGCAAAGACGAGAAATTGAAGTGGAATACCTTGGTGGAGTGTGGAGACTCGCAAGGAGACAATGCAAACTATAATGAGGCAGCCAGATGTCAAAAGGCCATGGTAGCAAAGATGAGAAATTGAAGTGGAATGCCAAGGTGGATGATGGAAAATATGGTTAAATTGTCACCAAAAGAGAGGGCAACCTAATGCAACACTTGCTGAGATGAAATTGTGGGACAGGCCTAATGTAACACCTACTAAGATGAAATTGTGGGACACTAATTTCTATGAAACTTTATAGAAATACTAGTTGGTAAACCCATTTTGCAAGCAAAATGATCAGGAGAAAGGATTGATAGGACCTTGAGAACTATTTAGTTAATAGTTTTAAGTTGGGACAGTTTTCGTTCGATGGGATAGTAAGAATTTAGGAAGCATTCTATTTTCAACAGTCGCACGTCATGAATGTAGCTTCCGTTGCAGCCATTTTTGCATCCAATGCAGGGAATTTCAACCCGTGATTTGGATGTGGGAATTTTGACCCATCGAAAGAAAAAAGAAGGCAATAGATAGAAAAGAGAAATCATTGTAATAATTCCGTATAAACAACATTGGTCGTCGTCCTGCCATTCAGGCAGAAAACAGAGACGTCATTCACACACGTAGCTCATGACAGAACTACATACAATTGGCCGTGGGTGAAGACAAGTTCAAGCAATTAAATGCTAATGGTTTTCATGGTCTAAACTTGTGCCTTGTTAATGGTCATAACGAATGCCAATTGCAAGGGGAACTGGCGCCTTTGTAGGGTGAATGGCCACTTCAAACGGTTTGTTGTCATGGTGATGCGTAGTATGTTGAAAATATTCCCTGCATGCGTGCCACCAATGATCTCCATGACAATCAATCTCCGTGCCAAATGCCAAATGACTAAACGGGTCCCATTACAAAGTCTCAAAGCCACATCAAGATTTCTCAGTAAGATAACAAGGATGCCAACTTTGAGGGCCAGGCGATGTGGTGACATACCTGCCAGAATAATGGTGTTGAGAAATTCCGTGGCAATCGCCATAGCCTAGTCATCCCTCGTTTCCACCGAGTCTGTCGACAAAAATATGTGCTTTCGCCTGGGCACAACCTCAGTAATCTGAATGTTGAGAAAGTTCACAACTATATTTTTTGTTGTCAGAATAACTCGACCGTCCATGTATCCTTGGTTTGTGTAATTAATTACCAAGGCCACGAAAACTGCGTGGATGAAGGTATCTAAAGATGGCACTTGATGGATTTCCAGGTATAAAGCGATCTCAACTCCAACTGAGGGCTCCATGTCAACTTCCAGTGGAAAATGATCAGTGATGGAAGACTCTTGACCATTGCTGACTCTTAGAAAGTACTCAACATACAGCCTGGAGAAGGGATCGGTGCACAATCTCATGTTTTCCATGAAAATCAAGATGCGCATTTCACACCACAAAACCGGACGTGAGAGGGCCGCAGAAACAATTATTGTCTAAAAGCTTATGGACATCACTAGCGGACATTGTCGAAAATCACCCCCAAAAAAAACCACTTTACCGCCAAAGGGCGAATATGGGCGCTACATGATGTCACGCAAAGTCCTATGACGCACCCCCAAGCTCCTTAATGGACTCAAATGTGAATCCAAACTGAAGACAGCGGAAAAGCAAAGAATCAAGGCACATTCCTTAGCTCGTAGCACTTTGAGGGGTAGAAAGGCGTGTTGGAGCTCTAGGATGGGACTAGGAAGAATGACAAGCATTAACTACTCACATGAGCCTGCATAAAATCAACACAAGGTGGTTAATGCATAGTTGAAGCACTTTTGGTGCTAGAAAGAACCACGGGCAAATTCGGACTCACAAAACTCACCACGGCGTGGACTTGGGGGAAGCCATCACCTTCCCCCTTTTAATATACTTTATGCCTCTCCACGAGGCCCACATCCTAATGGCTTTTTGTCCTAGGACTCCCAAGTGGGAGTCCTGAAATTGCCAAAGTTGAGACTCCCACAACTTTGGGGCCCCATAACTTTGTGTGCAGACCTCTAATTGAGATGAAGTCCAAAACAAAGCTATAACTCTTGTTGAAAGCTTTCCAATGGTATGTTGCACGCCACCTACACGCAAGGAAATTGGGATGATTCCCGACTTTTAGTGGTCAGGAGTCAAACTGCCAATTTGACTCCCGGCCTTTCTTTTGGCCATAACTTCTGTTTCAGATGTCCAAATGGGTCATGCAAGCCCATTTTAAGCATCTAAGCTTCAACATCTTTCCAATGGTATAAAAAACTCTTGAAGCCATTGGGTTTTGACCCTTGAAATTGCTCTCTGGACATTCAGGAGTCCACCAGGGCTCCAACTCCCAAAGTGGAAGCTCCTTTGGGAGTGTGAGGTTCATTCCCTCACACTTTCCTTCACTTTTGGGCTTCCCTCTTGGCCCGCAACCTTGCAAGCCCTTGCTTTGGTAGCAAACGCAAGGCTAAGGTTACGACACCAATGGCAACATGTCCGTCCCATCGAACCGATGCCAATAACATACTATATACAAAGGTTTTACCTGATCTGCCTAGACCATCTAAGAAAAATATTGTGCCTTCGCCTCAGGCTACTGCGTTGAACACTACAGTGACAACTATTTCCTGGCAAATGTTGAGCCACGGGAGATTCTAGTCAACGTAGCCATGGAGTACATCTCTATCGTAATCAAGTTCTGTAGCCAATTGAGGATTGACACGCAACATTTTTCCAGGCGGCAAAGCGAACGACATTTCCGAAAAGTCATGCAAGCCTTTGTTCGTCAACACTAATTTGGCCTCAAGGAGTAGTAGGGTGTCATTGTAAGCATCTTCGATAGTGTCTCCATTCGTGATGTGCCGATGTCGTGTATCGTGCGACATATCATCTCAATATCTTTCCCATAACACTTCCGGATTCAAAGGAGAGCAGAATAGTAAAAGAATCACAAAGAGATTCCTTAGCCTCTTTGCGTCTTGATTGATACATGCTTCCCGCATGCACATGTCCCATTCTGCATCGTCCTGCAATAAACCCAATGCTCCGCAAGCAGCTTGAAATGTTAGTTATTCTGTGTCGTCAACAGTCCAGAGATGTTCAAAAGAGGTCGCGCCAAGTACAACAATAAGTAGGAGGCAGAGGAAGAAGCGTTCACCAACGGCAGGATGTACAAAATACATTCACCCAACAGTTTTTTCTCCTAGTTGTCGGGCCGACCAAACTTTTTTTCGAATTTTCCAAACATGATCAGCAAGGAAGTCCGCGTACACCACGTTCTGCCCATCCGCATTTTGAACGTTATACGCAAAATAGGCGGTCAAGGTGGTTCTTTAGCGAGCAACACGCTCCACCATAGTGGCCAAATCTTCATTTTTGTTAAAAATGACATTGTGTTCTCCTGGTAAATGAATAACTAATCAAGTGATAGGTAGCCATTCCGTATGTTTTTTGAATGAAAGTAAGGAATTGACCCCTTCAATGATGCTCAAATATCGGGCGTCAATGTATTGCTAGATCTCGTTTGTTGGACCGGCGATCACTGCTACAACATAGTCAAGACCTTTATAAATGTATTTAAAAAGGTATTTAACACTCCGAACATCGACGAACACCTCGATGTTAATATGTGCATTAAACAGCTTGGTAAGTTAAGGATTGTGGGGCACCACCCATTGGTTATCATACGCAAAGCCATCTAGAGTTTTTTGAAACGTTTGACCATCGTTTCGCCAACAATAGACAAGGTAACCATCTTCGCCTTGTGTTCTCTCCTCAGAAAAAGCTCACGGATAACATTTCTTGCATACACCATTGACCATGCAAGGTGCGTTAGGGGATTCTTCACTGCACGGTCCATGCAACAAACATTTTATGACCGTTTCAAAAAGAGGTGCGTTCTTTGGAAAAGGAAGTTCTATTGACACCAAACGATCTATGTTTTCGATTGTGGAAACTTTCTGTTCTGAAGGAAAGATAAGGAGCAAATGGATGTGAGGTAGGCTTTGTTTATGGTATTTCCTTGTCTAGATGTTCCCAATAACTTTGGTGAACCATCCAATTTTTGCCACTCCTTTATGAAGGGCTTTCACCTTCATCTAAAATACGCGGGTGACCAAATTTGGACGGTTAGAGGCTGTTTAGTTGGGCTCAAACTCCATGATAATTTCCTACCAATTCGGGTTGCAAGTGAATGTGAGGAAAACATCCAAAATTCCTTTGCTCCGCACAATAGCCATCGCATCTTGATACGCTTGTATCCTGAAACGTGGAGAATCGCGAAATGAAACTCGGAGAACAATTCGCTGACCCACTTTTGTAGGATCTAATCAAACATCATGTTCGACCATATATGGTAGCCCTTGGTAAAATTCCACACAAAATTGAGCTTGGTTTAACACCAAAAAGTTTAAAATGTTTTGTTTTGTCTTGGCAGCAACATTGACGATATACTGCTGAAAAAGGCAACCTCCGAAATGTAGAACGGAGAGTTCGCCGTTAAAATGCTCTATTTGTGCATAATAAGCCACCATTGAGACCCTTGTGCGTGCTCCATCCTGATTATTTTTATAATCGCAGATTTTTAGACCACCCATCCTCCCCGGCAAGGAAAAGTAACGGGTATTGTAAAGGATCATAAGAAGGTGCTAGCTCATTCATCCATTGTAAACCACCTCCATATCGCCATTATACAATGACATCGCGATTTCCAACATCTCCCAGCTTGCTAGGAATTATCATTGCAACCCCGTTTATCGTAAGGACGTTGTAACGGCAGACATCTCTGTTTCCCGGGGTACAACCAGCTATAAAAAAAATGTGGACCTCTTCTGCAAGGTTTGCGACAAAACGGTCAGCTACACAAACAAAGACATTTACATAAGGATTGACATGCCCAAGGATTGTGCGAAGTGTCGTCAAATGCACCGGGCTTAGATTAGGGTTTTGCATTTGTCGATTTGGACCCTCATTTGCCGCATCATGCACATAGGCTTGAAGAAAACATGGCAACTGCCCTTCTACGAATTCCATACCACTAATCAAGTGGTAGAATCCTCCTTGCACTTTGTAAGTATGCACTCCTAGTCCGAGCTCGAAGCCCACACTCTAGACCCTTATGGACGTAAATGTGAATGCAGCATTGTACGAACGGAGATGTTTACGTAATTCGGCATTTTGTTGATCTTATAACATCGCCATGTACTCTGATAGGGTGCGAATAGGAGGCAAAAGAATTTTCCCTAAGGCACAACATTTACTAATGTGGTCTTCAAAGATAACCCCCCGTGCGTTTTTCAATCCAGAAGCGAGAGCCACAATGGTTGCATTGCTCATTCAGGCGTTCGAACACTTGTTGATCCACTTGCAGGTCGGCCAAGGGGTATCGCAAATCTCGCAGGGCCATGTGTTATCCAGCCTGAAGTTGATCCTCTATAGTATTAATCATACACTGTGCTTCTTTGACGCACTCCCAACTCTTTAAAGGGGCTTAAATGTGAGCCCAAGTAGAAAGCAACACAAAAGGAGGAGTCGGAGCACACTCCCTAGCTCACAAGACTTTGAGGGGTAGAGGGGCGTGTTGGAGCTCCGGGATGGTACTAGGAAGAGTTGACAAGCTTCACTCACTCACACGGGCTTGCACACAACCCACACAAAGTGGTTAGTGCAAAGTTTGAGCACCCTTGGTGCTAGGACGAGCCACAGGCAACACGGACACACAAGACTCACCACGGCCCAGACTTGGGGGAAGCCACCACCTTCCCCCTTATTGTATACTTTGCAACTCTCCACGGAGGCTACATCCGAATGACTATTTTTCCCGGGACTCTCGAGTGGGAGTCCCGAAATCGCGCCAAATGGGACTCCCGCGACTTTGGAGCCCCATAACTTTGAGAGCAGACCTCGGATTGCAATGCGGTCCGAAGCAAAGTTGTAGTTCTCATCGAGAGCTTTCCAACGATATGTGGCACGCCCCATGCAGCTAAGTAAATCGGGTCGATTCGCGACTTTTTGTGGTTGGGAGTCAAACTGGCAGTTCGACTCCCGGCCCTTCTTTTGGCCATAACTTGTGTTTCAGATGCCCAAATGAGCAATGCGAGCCCAATTTAGACATCTACGCTTCAAGAGCTTTCCAATGATATAAAGAACGCTATAAGACATTGAGGTTTGACCCTTGCAATCGCTCTCTGAAGTTTCGGGAGTCCACCGGGACTCCATCTCCCAAAGTGGGAGTTGCCTTGGGAGTGTGAGGGTTCATTCCCTCATACTCCCTCACACTTTCTAAGACTCCCAGGAGTTTGTGATGTGACTCCCAGACTTCTTCTTGGCCCACACCCTTGCAGTGCCTTTGCCTTGACTCCTGGGCTTCCTTCCTCTTGGCCCGTAACCTTGCAACCCCCTTTGCCTTGGTTGCGAGCCCAAAACTAGGGTTACGACATTCTTCATGTTGGGCCCCATTACACCTAGCCCTTTCAAAAGCTACTACAGCGCGGCAAAATCTTTGACGTTTTTGAATAACTGCTCGCCTTTTTTCATCGTTTACATATATGCGCGGCATTCGAGGGCCTTGTCTACAATTCTTTTAGTCGGAAACAAAATGGAGTCAGGCTCTAAAAACACAATAACATAACTTCATATTTAATTACCATTACGACATGTGCAAGTCTAACCTCAAGGTCAGCATATCCGCAGGGAATGCGGTGGTCGACAACGTCCGTGTCATGTTCAACGCAAATTGAGTGGACGTGGTCTCCACAAAGTGGCCATGTGTAAAGCAGACAGGCTATAAACATCTCTTGGTCACAAAGGGCACAAATCAAAAGCAGGTCCACCATCTTTTTTTAAAAAACAATGGTAACCTTTCTAGAGAGGTGTAGTAGGCACTGCGAACATCCCTCTGTTTAAATCCATCTCTCTCCCTCTCCCTCTTTCAAAAAAGAAAGCTAAATCAAAAAAAAAAAAGGTTTTATCAATCCTTAAAAGTGATGGATTTACCCATGAGCTGGCTTAGTTCTTGTTCCAATCCATGCCAATCAAACCTGGCTAGACCATTGCACTCAAATGCAATAAAAACCATTAGATGAAAAAGCAAGGAGTGTCCATTATGCTAAAGGAGAGGAAGCCTACAAATCCAAATTGTACAAATGCTGGGAACATACATACATGCATACATGCATACATACATACATACTAACTTAATGGGAGATGAAAGCTAGATCTGTTGATTTGGTGTCTGTTTATTGATCACATGTGTACCCTTGCTCCCAAGTTGTACTGTTAGAACACCATCCTGCAATATTGCATGTAGTAAATAGAAAAAGCTCATCTAGATGTCTAATAGTTTTTTTAAAACAGTTTTACATCTTGACAAATGGTGCTTATAATGCTCATGGATTCTTGACTGTTTGCTAAGAAACTATATTCTATGTTCCAGATACATATGCCACCAGAGGATTAATTGGTGCTCTTGATTGAAACCAAAAATATTTGGTTATCTTATTTAATTTGTTCTTTAAAAAGAATTTAAGAAATGCAAATGTAGTAGCACCATGAAAGTGTATACTTACATAGTAGTCCACTTCAAATCCCTTGATATCCAACTCCTCTCCAAATGTCTACATACATATTCCAAGCAAATAAAACAGCTTAGTCATTATTCACTACTTTGCAATCTCAAGTTTCAATGTTTATTGGATCTTTATATTAGTACCGACAATAGACCAAAAACCTTGAGTATTTGTATGCATGATAATGACAATGATGGGTTGTTCAAGTTTACATACCTCAGACATTGTATCCCTTCTTGGCAATGCTTCTGTTCATCGCTAGCCTTGTGTTAACGGCTTCATTCTTCATGTAAGAAAGCTCTATGTTCATTGTTGTTCTCTTCAATGTTTGTGTTCTATGTCTATTTGCACAAGAGCTCATCCAGAGAATTGCTTGCTTGCTTGCTTGTGTGCCGAAACTCTCTAAACATGTCCAAGTGAAGAAGAAGAAGAAACAGTAACAGAAAGGAGAGAAAGAAGGACAGTGATGTCTATTGTTCTATCTGTTACTCCTGCTAAGAAGTTTGCCTCAGTTGATACTTGGTGTGTCCAAATGATTTGTGCAACAAAGCTTGCTTCAACGACTTTTTTAGAATGATGGGCCAATCAAATTGGCACATCACCAAAAAAAAGAAAAGTAAAAAACTTGGGAGGCATCTCATCTAATTAATAGGAAAGGTGATTATGTCCCCAAATTTATTTCCCTGCCATTAACCTAGGCTAAAAAGGTAACTAATAGTTTTGGAAATAGAAATTGCATGCAACTAATGGGAAGGTGCGGCATCCACTTAGGGGCCCCGACATTTTAATTTGGGTTGTGGGGGCAAGGGGGAGAGGTTTTTTTTTTTTTTTTTTTTGGTTGCTAATGT
>Ga0116231_10005008_pt1:0-25000 | contig 26431 bp, 20 predicted proteins | sample S1TSphgellanicum_2_FD_89695 | JGI IMG/M metagenome (GOLD analysis project Ga0116231, IMG submission 89695) | Host-associated microbial communities from peat moss isolated from Minnesota, USA - S1T2_Fd - Sphagnum magellanicum MG | ecosystem: Host-associated > Plants > Peat moss >... | reverse complement strand
ATTGTGCGCAGAAAATTCGAAAATTGGTTAAATGTATAAAGCTCTTTGCATTGCTTTAAATTTCTAAAGAATCTCATTTTTTACCTTATCTAGCATTTAGGGGTTAATCGCGCTCTCAAGAGTCCTTTCCCCTTAATATATCCCACCTAGTATGGGTCCAACAAGGGTAATTTGTATGAATAGTGAAAGTGAACTTCAATTTTTTTTCCAAAGAGCTCGTACTCCACAAACACAAGGTTCTCACCCATTCATTATCAGATGATTATGTGCCGGGCTTGAAGGTCTTAGAATTTTGGGCTGTCAAAGGTACTAACTTATTCATCGCTATTCGGATCGAATGAGTGAGAGAGGGTCCATTTGGCTATATTATATAATGAACAATACATTAAAAAGAGGGTAACCCAAGCCTTATGATTAAAGTGAAAGCTCGGTGTCAACAATGGTCCAACAAGTCATGCATGTCTTCTTCTCCTTTATTTTATGAGAATAATGAAAAAGTTGTCCAAACATTTTACTAAGAAAGGGCAAGTGTTGCATGCACAAAGGTTGCTTGCTTTGCTTTGCTTTGCTTGTTATCCCAAATGACTTACCTAATAAGGGAATGTGTGTGGAGAAGGAGAGATGTGGTTTTGGTTATGAGAACTTTGTCAATCTGTTGTGTGTGTAGTGGAAGGGAAGACTCCAACTACACCTCGGAGGTTGGTTAAAATCACCCCCCTAGAAGTCTCTTTGTGGGGCGAACCCTTTGTTGTTGGGTTGGGAATAATTGTGGTTTATTTGGGCCAGAGTGAATCTACACCCACCAATGCACCATGACAGAGGATGGATGGATGGTAAGCAGCTAGGAAACAACTCTTTGTTCAGTTTCAGTTTCCTAGCTAACCATGGTGGTTAGCTTAAGGGCTTTTTTTAACCTACCTACCTACTAATAACCCACTTGCAGGTTGTTAGTAGGTAGGTAGTAAATTTAACCCTTAAGGTATGGTCACACCTAGTGTTATCTCCAATGTTAGAGTAGCATAAAAAAAAAATTAATTAATCATTAACCCACACCTAAAATGCTAACTAACATTGTTAAATCTCAAGTGGCATATGGCATCAATGTTAAGATGGTGTTAATACCCATTGTTAACTACTATTATTTTTATTTTATTTTTTAATTTCAAAACCAAACATCCTGATAACTAAAGTCTCAAAAAATGACAAAATAAATTCAAGGTTTAGCATTCATTCTTGTTTAATCATTTTTTCCCTCTATTTTTCAAAAGGAAGGAAACAATCACTTTTGTAAAAGTGGATTAGATTGCAAACTCCAAAAAAAAATAACTTTGATATTAATTATTAGTTAACATTATGTGTGAACATGTTGAAATAATGTTTAGGAGGTCGATGATGATTTACAATGTTAAAAATTATGATTCATGACACTTTGTCGATGTTAGTTGCGAGCCCTTAACACCAAGTGTGACCATACATTTTCTTATGTATAAAGTATAAACCATCTACTTATCTAAAAATCACCGGTTTTCTTACATACCTAAATACAACACCTACTTTTTATAGAATGAGTTACCAAGGCCATATCAAATGAAGTTCATCCACAATTGAGTCATAAAGGGCATCCAGTGGATGGTGTGTTGGCGGGGTTTGCTTGACTTCGTACTTTGTTACATTAGTCACATGAAGAAATTAGTTTCCTTGTGCACTTTCATTGTTTTGCAAGTTGAGTGCCAAAAGGGTTTAACATTTATTGTTATTAACTTTAGCTTATAGACAAATTTTGGTGGAGGCTTTTGTTGTATTCAATTTGTTGGTACTTGCAAATCCTTGGGCTCTCACATTTATCAAACCTTGAGCAAGTCTCAAAGTTCATACTTAGAAGGTTATTGATGAAGTCATATTGAAGGCTCCTAAAAATGTTCACGAAAGAATATGGTGCAAAAAGCTCCTAGTGCACATTTATGTTTTTTGGTAATTAAAATTTTCAATATGTTTATTGACTATAATATGTAATATTGGGATCCACGTTAAACTCACAAAAGTTGCATGTTAAACTCTTATACGATATGTGTTTTGGGAATGGAAGAGATGGGAATCTAACAATTGAAGCACAATTAGTGGAAAGGGGACCTTGAAAAAAAAAAAGTGCTCAACCATGCTTGACCACAAAATAGAGATAATACTATTGAATTCAAACTTCAAATCATTGTCTTTGGCTAGTTGATTCTTAACTAGTGGTGTTCCAATTGAATCCAAAAATGAATGAAAATTGTTAATACCTCTAGCCAAATTCAACTAGGCACACAATTGGAACATCAATAGAACATAAGAGCTATTATAGCTAATGTGTGGTTTTCGGTTTACTATTGCAATTCTAGTTCATACATTTTAACTCAAGAAATTGAGGTTTTTAATGAATGATGAAAGAGAACCAAAACAATGATCCATTTTCAAAACATTTCTATTGCCTAACTCCCAAGTATTGGAACCTAATGAAACATAACCATTAATTATGAACTCATTAAAATTTTGCATGGAATTGGATCTAGAATCACCTTTGGACTTTACTTGTTTTAAAATATCTTTGAAAAACTAGACTAAAATTGGAATTGAAGGTTTTTTTTTGAGAAAAGAAGGTTCATTCAACAATTAATCTTGCTATGAAAAAAAAATGACAAGGGAAAAGGAGAGTTTGTACAAAAAATCAGATTAAATAAGGCATGGTAAGACCATGCAATGAATGGGCTATGCCCAAGACAAAAGAGATTGAATTTCCTCAAAATCATGTTTTCTCAAGAGCAAATTCATATGCTAATAAAAATGTAAAATACATAATGTCCATGCCATGTTCATATCTATTTTTCTTAGTTTAGAAAATAATTGCACATCATTTAGTTTATACATAATAATTTGTGTTCCTTGACATAAGATTAAAAACACAATTAAACCAAAATTATACAAGAATGAAATGAAAACAATGGAGTTTCCATCTAAAAATGAAAAATTGTTGTTGTATGACAAAATGACACTTTAATATTTCCTTTTATGAGTTAGAGATGTGTTGGTTTTTTAATTTTTAAAGAAAAGGAAATGAAACATTTTACATGCCATGCTTAGCATGGACGTTTCTAATATAAAAGGTTTTTTTATCTTTGTGATTGCAAATCTCATTTCTATCCAAATAATCTAATGTTGTCCAACTTTTCATTCTTTTTTTAATAAAATAATGATTTGAAATGAAGCCATATTTTTTAGATGTAATGATAATAATTTTGAAATTTATCATCACCTTAAAGTTGACATCTATTCCATTATTTTCAACCAATTGATCACAAATAATAATTATGCATTTCAACAATTTGGCAATGGCTCTTAGAATTTTTGAAACAAACAATCTCATCGACCATAAATGTTTTATTTACAACTAGGGACAAGCCTATGATGCTATTATAATATTTAAGTGTCAATTTACTAGAGATAACTCATCAAAACAATTCAAAACTCAATTCTAACAATATGATTGGCCATATTCGCTATTTTTCATCCCTAGGCACAAGCCTATTGCATAGACCCCATATATTTGCATATATTTTTTACAATAACCCTTGTTTTGTGTGTAGACAACGTTAAAAAACCAAGTGGAGCAAGAGACATGCTTTCTATGGGTTCCATCTTCTTCATTGAAAGAAGGCCATACTTGATGCACATGTGATTTGAATGTATTTTTAATGGTGCACCGAACAAGCTAATGTGAATAGGAAGCATGGCATAAAATTGAAGTATTGTGACCCATCCCAAACCAATTTTCCATCATTTTCCTTTCATTTCTTTGGGTTGTCCATCCCATGTAGAAGGTGAAACTTTGATTATCTTTGAAATATTTAGAGTACCATCTTTGTAGTTCATCTTTTTAAAATCTAAATGTTATGTATCTCGGGTAAGAAGATTAGTCAAAAATTTTGTTTTGTTTTGATGTGTTTGGATGTTGTAACTAGGTTTTGGAAGGCTTTTACACCAATTGATGTGTTGTCTATGTGGCAATTGATGTGTTCTTGTAGGGGGTTTCATTCACCTCATAGCAAAAGATTATGATTAAAAATGAAATGAAAGGGGTCATTGGAGGTGCAATTGGAGGCATGTTTCAAATGTCAATCAAATGTTGAATGGGGGGCATGCAAGGCCATGTATTTGGTGTCAACTTATTTCCATCAACAATTTCAAAGTCATTCAAGTTGTTGGCACTTATCATATTTTACATTGAAAATTATAGATTGGAAACGGCAATCCTAGACATGTAACAATTAACAACCCACATATTTAAAGTAAGCACAAGATGTTTGTTGTACATTTGTTTAAAGAATGAGTCACTTTTGCATGTTTCTAATTGTGACTAATGGTAGATAAAATAGTTTCTTGATTTCATGAAAAAAATTGTGCCTTGCATGCACCTCTCACAAAAATGTGACATATCCAACACTAAGGCAATGCCAACTACCTCTAGTCATTGTGCCACATATAGTATATGGAAGAAGTTGCATTACAAGCATCATCAACCTTTTTTTTAAGAAGATGCCCAACACTAAACATTTGCAACCATACAAATTTAGCTTTAAAATCTTCATCATAAACCTCACAATCCCATAGATTATACATAATTTACATCATGATGGATAATTAGATTTTGCCCTTAATAACCTTGAAGTTTGGGGCTACCAAATTCAAAGTGGTCACTACGCTTTCATTCCCAATTCCATTTGTGTATTTTGGGCATGAAGGGAAAAAAAAATTATTAACAAAATGTGAATTGGATCAAGTTGGTTGGTCTATTGTAGCTAGGCTATTAACATCAAGTTGACAAATGGGAGTTTGAGATTTGAGGCTCGGCTCCATCTTTGAGCAAATCATGTGAAACAACTTCTCTAGGTGTGGATATTTGCATTTTCATTGGGAAAATGGTTTAGGGTTTAGAAAACTATGACACCTTCATGCTCAACAATTGTATATGTTTTAGAATTCCTTAAAACTTTCAAGAGGTAGCAAGAAGTTTTTGAATCACCCAATGGTTCCCTAGTAGCAAATGTTGCACACCAAGTGCGGTAAAAACAAATTGACATGGTGGGTATATAGTCTTAAAGTCAGATTTTTCACAAATCTGAAAATGAGCCACAAATTTCAACTTCACCACCAAAATATTATGTTTGTCCTGTTGGTTTGTTGTAGTTTTACTTTGAAGAAACAATAATGCAAAAAGCATATTCCATGTCAAACTAGCAACGAGCTTTGTTCATTTGACGTCAAGGAACACAATTTGTCTTTTCTCCACTCCACTTTTTTCAAGTTTGAAATCAAACAAGGAGAAATTATTTGTTGGGAAGGGAATTGGGTCTTATTTCACAATACACCTTGACCTTGATCATCATCAATCATTGAATGTACCTTGTGAGGAAAACAAGCTTAAAGTTGCTCACATATCTAGAAAGAGACAAGAAAAACTAGTAAGTAACTCAAAAACTTTGTGAAACAACATTATTCAACAAGTCTCCCAAAAAATACAAATTTTTAAAAGTTTGGGTTGCCACTTTGTTCTATGGCTTGTCCAAAATGACATGGTACGAGTTTTGTACGGGTTGCTTTCATGTGGGGTCCTTTGTAAGATCTTTGTGAAGTAATAAGATGAATCCAACAACAAACATGAACTTGTTGGAACCTTTGTTGTTGTTGTTGTTGTAATGTGAATTATTACAAATATATGAGTGAATGACCTAACTCATTGCCAACTTGCAAGAGCTTGTGGGTTCAAAACTAAAAAAAGAAAAAATAGAAAATTTGGAGAGAAAAGGACTACCTACTATAATAGCTTGTAGCAAAGATACTACATTCACTACTCCACTTTCAAACCAATCAATTGTTGTGAATTCATGTTTTTTTGGGTTAAAATCAGGTTGGTTGCAAATGAATTTTACAACCTTGGAAGCTTTTTTTTTTGGGTCACATCCAACCTCAATTAATTTCTATGTGTTTTCAAAAACTTATTAGGTCTACACGTTATGAATCATTTTTATGCAAAATGGAGGCATATATCTCAATTGCAATCTGCGATATTCTTCCATATGCTCCTAAAGAAGTTGGTGTCTTGAATGAGTTTGGTAAAACCCCAAACAAGCTTTGTAGTCCCATCATCTTTGGGACTGACTTGCTGGCTTCTCAAGAACCTTTCACCCTAATTGAAGAGATTGACAAATTGAATCCCAGCACCTTGTGGAATTGCATTTCAGAATATACATCTTATGAGAAGCCATGATTAGAGCATCTCCAGCAGTGCTCCATACGTGATCCTCCACAGTAAAATTGGATGAAGAAAAGTACAAAAAATGCCGGTTTGGTTCAGGAAAATGGTTTCAGCTCAGCATAATTCCATAATTTGCGTTGGCTGGTTAAAGGCGCAACAACGCTCTGCACCTGCAGAAAAGAAAAGAGTGTAATAAATATGATCTGACTGCTGCTCAGTGTTTCTGATTGGCCCATCATGATAATTGGTCGAGGTCGTTTGCTATTAGTAGTCTCCCACCTATTTGCAGTCTCCCAGTTTCAGTTTTATGGGTGGGGTTGCAAAAAAGTAAATAACTAAGCTTGGATGAGAAAAATAAGTTTGCAGGGTCACATACTGAGGACCACTGCAGATGCTGTTACATAGATGCCAAATAGAGTCTATTATATCCTTTTTTGGTGTTGTGTAACTTGTAAATGTTGGTGTTCGGAGATGTTTCTTTGAAATCAATTAAGAAAAATTATCTTTCTCTATTCTATGTTCCTACTGGTTCAAGCTTGGGGGTGTGAGCTAATTGTGATTGTCTTTGTTTGCCTTCAGGTGAAGAAATGAATGATGGGAATGTGGGACCAACAGCTTGAAAGCTTGGCCATGATGAAATGATGAATGATCGGCAAGGAGACCAAAGGAACCCCCAAGAAACCAAAAGAATTAGGTGATTGGGTGCCACCCTCACAACTACTCTTAAAACTTACTTCATTGGTCATCTCTATGATGGGGATTGAATGTATATTTCAAAACAAACAAGCATAAACTATAAATTATGATGACATGGTATTCTTTCCTTCATTCCCACTTAGAACAGCTCTACCCATACCCCCTATTTGGGGCTCTAGCAATATTTTTCACATCTAGTGTGGTGTGTTAATTATTTCCCAATTCCAACCCATACCCCCTATTTGGGCCTCTAGAAATGTTTTCCACATCTAATAGAGTGTGTTAATTATTTCCCAATCCCCACCCATAAACATGAATAATTATACTATACAAAAGTGAGAGACTATTTAAATGCAACAAGCTATGCCAATTATTACAACCAGCCAATTACAACACATTATTTTTGTTGTTCAATGCATTTTCCAAGCACTGGATCTTGTGCACATTTATCAGTTTTATTGTCCTCTTCGCCATTATAAAAAAAAAATTCATTTCATTCTAAATATATTAGAGTTATCCGTAAATCGTCTTGGGGCCTGCTTGCATCCATTATCCCCTCTTTCAGTGGTATCCCATAAAGTAATGGAATTTTAATAAATATCAGTATGAAATGCTGAAACTCAGCATTTAATGCACAAGGTTCGAGAATATTTACTACAGTTGTACAGATCAGAGCAGTGAAAATATATGTAGTAGTAGTGCTCAGGAGAAAAGGAAAGACAGGATGAAACTCCAGTTTACCACCAAAATTGATGGGAAACTTGTTTGGGTCCCAGTTAATTTGCTTTGTAAAGATTTCATTGCCAGTTACGTGTTTGATGCCCTATTATGCCGAAACTGAACGTTCTCGCCCCCTAATCGCGAGACTTTAAGAATACCTCTATTATGCAGATGAGTTTCTTGTTGTGGTGGAGCTACTCTTAGAGCATCTTCAAAGGTTCCCTCTCATTTATATCCATCATCATACTGAAAATTCGATCTGAATTATTCTCCTCTCTCAAGTCCCACCCCCTTTGGCCCCATTCTAGTGATAAACTGAAGAATATAAATCGATATATCATTTGAGCCTCACCACCTATGCCAATTGTTATCATTGACCAATCAAAAGTAGTCACGACTCACCACCCCGAGTAAACTTAGTGGCAAAATGGCAATTTCACACAATTTGATGACTATACTTCATCCAAAATTGTGGGTACACAAGTTCTTAGTAATGTGGGTGGAGACACTCTAATAAACAAATAAGTTGAGAGGGTCAACTAAATAAATAAATAAATAAATAAATAAAAATTGATTGGGTGGTCATAATAATTGACCCTTGTGGTGGCATTTAAATAGTCCCTCGACTTATTTTGTCCAATTTGTCTTGTTTGTGAATGAAGATGAGGGAAATAATTAACACTCTATATTGGATGTGGTAAACACTACTAGAGGCCAAAATAGGGGGTAATCCTAATTTCAAGCAGCCTCTTTACAATCTATCCCTAGTCATAGAAAACTTTCACAGCTGCATGGGTTCCAAATCCATTCAAATGAATTGTAGACTGGGTACTTGAATTTTTTTAGAGAAAAATCTAATGCAATGGAGCTTGAATGGATCAGTTCAATATGAGAACTTGGCAATGGGCACAATTGTAAAACTAAATTGATTGAAAGATGATCAAACTGTCTTTGCAAATTCCTAGCTACTTTGAAGCATCCATGTATCATCATCCTATTTATCCATGAAGCAAGGTAGTTTGTTTGTTTTGTACTTATAAGATCCCTTGAACCGGGATGCTTCAGATTGTGTTCTTAGTCTCTTTGGAAAGCTCTCGAGGAAAAGGGGTGCATCATCAGCTTCGTTTCATTCCATTAGGTGGTAATGGCTTCTAGTAGGGCAAGACATCATTCCATTAAGTGGTAATGCGCCTCTTCTTCAACGGCATATTCTACAAACATAATTGGTGTTCCACACCATTGTATCACAATCCCTTGTTGTGGATGGTGGTGGTTTTCTTCAACTATACACTAGAACTAACCAAGTAGTGGTTCCATGGGTGTTCTTCAAGGTTGGTATCCTACTAACTAACTAACACCTCCAAATTCAAACCTCTTGTTCATTTTGTATCCCATGATTCTTTTGGGAGTTGGAATATGAGGTTTGCTTGGATTTTCTTTCAACCTCCAACTTTGGTTGCATTGTGGGTGCTGAAGTCATCGGCTTTGCCCAATTATTTTCATGTGGAAATGGTGGCCTGAGTTATGTAAATTGCCACATGTTGGAAAGCTTGCTTGTTGTCAAAGTTAGTTTGCACACGGCGATCTTTTTGATCTTCATTCATGATGAATCATTTTTCAGCCCCTTGGCAATTTTAGAGTACATATTTGTCCCCATTTTGTCCACATGAGTAGTGGTAGGTGCAATGAGTCTTTTCTTCTTCTTTTTTGTGACAATTCGTGATTTCGAATGCGTCATTTTGATGAATTTGTGAGCCACATGTGCTCAATTCATTGTTACTAGTGTAGCCTGCACCGTCGGCCCAAGTGTAAACTGGTTACCCAACATGTTTCCTTTTAACACAATTTTTTTTGTAATTTAATTTGAATTTTAAATGCCAAAAAAAATTCAATATCTCCCACACCTCAGGTCTAAAAATTTCTGAATCATTTTCCTTAAATCCAACTCATTGCGAGCTTTGCAGAATATCAAGAGTGCACCCAAATTCCCGTATATTTCTTTAGTTTTGATTCAAATCAATTTTCAACTTTTTAAAAAATGGTTCAATATTCAATAACTTCTCCACTATAGGTCAAAACATTATGAAACCGACTCAGGGCTCCCTTACTCATCAAGGTCTTTCCAAGGGTACCAAGAGCCTGCCGTGGTTTGGGAGAACTCAACATGACCCCCCCAAAAAAAAACGAAGGGAATTTATTTTTTTTCATTAAAATGATATAATTGAATATCTCTAAGTATATTAATTAGGACAATGTTTATGGTCTATTTGCCATCAACAGCCCTAATTGTCCAAGTGCTATTGACCATGTAATTTTTTTTAAATATATGATTTGACCTTTTTAAAATATAAAAAATTGGTTGAAGTCCAAAATCCTAAGTAACATAATTTAAATGGTTTCCATGATTCAACTTGTTGATGTTTAATCTTTAAAAGCTTTAATTTCATCAATATGTCCTTTAGTCGTGTAATTAGTTTCCAATCGTTTTGCATTTCTTAATCATCCCACTTTAAACATCTAATCAAATTCTCATTGTTCACATGTAATTTGATTCTTTTACCTTTAGCCTCAAAATGGTTGGAAATTTGTGGTAAGGATATGTGTGATGCTAAAAATTGAGCTTCTATCCAAACATGTTAAAATGAAAGAACTAGAATAAATTCATTAAGTTCCATATTTTTGACACCAAACCAATGTTTAATTCTTTAATCTTCTACCCTTTGTATTTGATGGGGATTGAACATCCCAACTATCTCACCATGAAATTTAATGAAAAATTTTGATTTTTCTTGATGACCCATTTCTATCAATGTTGATGACTAGAATTGTAACTGTAATCTTTACTAATTTGAAATAGTGATGTTCTTCATAGTCAAAGTGGCCACTATTAAACTACATACATGATTTAGCATTTTTGAAAGGGGAATGAAGTTTTCCGCAACTTGTTAGTGGTAGGAAAAGTTCATATGTTAGCATTAGTTCATGCTCTCAATTTCAAATAAAATTTAAACCCATGCAAGATGGCAATGCTAACTAAAAGTCATCTACTTTAGTAGTAGAGAATTTCAACATTGGTGGGGTTTACTGGTCTCATCCATCCATTAGTTGGAAGACGGACCCAAGAGACCCCACAATAATAGGTATCATATAATAGTTTCATCCAAAATCATCTAAACCTCCCAAAAACTTCATGAAAATAATTAGTAATTATCATGTTTAAAATATTTGGATTCTTGAATTTTTCATGCCTTTACCAATTGATTAATCCAAAATCCAATGGATCACAAGTATTTTTTGAAGACAAGTCCTTGACTCTCTAGATAGTATATGGCTTAAATTGAATATTTAAATACACATGACTAATTGTACATCTAGTTATACGGTTCAATATTTTTATGTACCAAACACATGTTATTTCCCACAACAAACTTTCTATTTGAAAGCATGCCATGTGTTACTACATTAAGGTCTTGACTATTATAATTTCAAATCCCATAAATGTTTTTTGTAATTAGCGTGTTTTTGTTGAAAGAATCAATTTACTTTTTATTCCTATCAATAGTGATCAAATGAATTTTAGTTCGACATGTTTATGATCCATGACAATAAAGATATTTACAAAAGGAAGAGGGCTTAGATTGAAAAACAACAATTTTCCATTAAGGAGATGAATTCAAGATTTGATCAACACTAACAAGGGAAAAAAAATAGATTGGTAATAAACAAAGCTTAAGACTCTTTTTTTTTCCTTTAGGTTGGTGATAAAATAAATTTCAACTTGATTTTTGATTTATTTTTTCATTGCTATGAATGTTATGTGATAAATGCATCTTCATGATAAATTTGGTTGTTTTTCACCCTCCTTTAAACAAAAAATTGTTCTTATTTGGGCTTTAACTATTATTTTATTTTATTTTTTGAATAACCAACATTTAAGGGTGAATTTTTTTCAAAATGAAAAAGAGGCCCAAAGACAAGGTTATTCTAAAGAATAAATTTCATAATAATAATAATAATAATAATAATAATAATTTTTCTTATCATTGGCTTAAAATTATGCATGGTAAAAGTAGGTTTTATATTATTAAAAATAATTCAATGAATTTCAATAACACAAATTAATTTCATTGACATTTTTCTATTTAGCCTTTGATGTTTTTTCCTCAACTTTGCACACCAAGTTGGGCCTCCTCCATCCTTAATCTTTCAGGGTGACTCATTGCATTCTTGGCTTACCTTTAAATCTTGCAAGGGCTCAACCTTTTTGTTGTTCCCATGGTAGAGGATGGATTGCATCCCACAATGTGGTTTGAGATGCATTCACCTCCATTGCAAAAAAATGGGAAGTTTGATGTCTTGTGTGAGCAAACCCATGTCCTTCCACCATTTTCCCTTTAATCTTTTCATCGGCAGGTTAATATTGTGGTATTAACTAATGGCATTTGCACCTTGGCTAACATGGTCATTACCAATCCCACCTGAATAAATTTGTTTTTTTAAATTGCTTCATTTCATGAGGTGGCTGTAACAATGACAACTTATGCAAAGGAAGGACTTTACCATGATCACCACGCAATAGACGAATTCCTTCCCCTTGGTGTAAAGGTTTTTGGGTGCCTACACCAACAAGCAAATGATTTTCTTCACTGATGTGCTAACATGGCATGGTCAGCAAAGGGCACCAATGGCCCTCCTTTGGTAGTTTTATGTGCATTTTATAGGCAAGGTGTCAGTAATCTTGTAGAAAATGCAAGTCGTTTCTATTTTGAAACATGTTGTCATTGCAAGTGAAGGTTGTTTTATTCTTAATGTGTTTTGAGGTTTGCCTTCCTTTTCCTCCTTTGATATGTTCCTTGCAACTAGTGGGGGTTTTGGAACATAATTTGTTCCTTTGCCCTTTTGTGACCCACTTTGGGTTTTTGTGCTTTTGGTTCGAACTTAGGTCCTTTGGACCCTTTGTTTTTCCTTCCCCCCTTTGCTAGGCGCTTTGTTTTATAAAGCTTGTTAGGGTTTTATCAATTATTGCATGTCTGAAACAAAGTAGAAATAACTTTTGGACCTTTCAAAATCACATTTTTCTTTGTTTGTTCCTCCCTCAAGAAAGTTGGTAAAATATTTTTTTGGGTGATTAGCTTGCTAGATTTACCACATTTTTTATTTATGAAGTTGTTGGTTTAAATCCAACAAAAAAGTAATATTCATAAAGAAATGCAACTTGAAAAGTTTTTTTGTGGCATCACAACATAAGGAAAGACATTAAAAAACCCATGCAATTCATAAAGGAACTTCAATGCAAAGATATTGAAGGCATTATTGGATTCTTTCAAGATGAGAATTCTACCACATTTCTAAGGTTACCTATTGTTATTTTGTGTTGAATTTTCTGCCTTTCATTATATGATTAGGTTAAATCACATAAAATAAATGGTCATAACTGGATGATTTTTGGTGGATTTAATTCAATTATATTTACAACTTTTACACTACTATATATTATTCCATTTGTGGAGGATGAATGCATATAAATGTATGTTTTGTAACAAATATCCCCCAAACACATTTTTATTTTGTATTTGTTAGGTGTTTCATAAATAGTACAATGGTCATCATAGCCCATGCATATAAAATGGAAAATGTTTAGGCCACATGATAGAATATTAAACCTATCACAAACTTACCAAACTTCATAGGTTTGTACAAAAATTTAATGAATTATGTATTATGGTTAATATGAATGATATTTGTATGTATTCAATATACTAAATATTCAAATGGGTGAAACATTGCTTTTGAATGACATATGTGAATGTTCATGTTCAATACACAAAAATGGCATAGTTTTATGCAAAATTACATTGCAATAATTACACAAATATAGTCAAAATGTAAATTGTATGTACTTCACATCAAGACATCACAAGTAAAAAAGATACATCATTTATATGGAATTTATATATATTTCATGTCATTTTTGCAATTTGAAGCTCATGAATTTTGCATGAACATAAAATTTTACAATTTTGGGATGGATCCCATTGAAATATCATGATATTGGAAATTTGTGATGTCTTTTTCTTTGTTGACTATTAAATGAAACCTTCATATCAAGATTACCAACATCCTTTTTTTTAAGGATGTTTTTAATAGGGTGTTTTTAGTAATTTTTAGCTTTAGGTTGAAAAAATTAGTTGAATGAATGTCCCATCTAGGTTTAGCACACGTTAGGGACTTCAAGGGGTGTGGGAGATAATGGGACACAACAAGGGTTGGCAAGGGCATATCAAGGAATGATGGGGGATGATGAGGTCACACCAAGGGACACTAAAGGACACTAAAGGATGACAAGGGGATGTCAAAGGTGCAAAATAATGTTGGGGAATGTCAAGGAATGTTGGGGAACATTGAAAATTTTGGGGACAATAAAAGATGTTGGGCCAATATGTTTCATAGTCTTCCTAACATTGTTGAAACACATCAATGTGACCCCAAAAATCTTTTATTTTCTTTGAACCTTCCCCTTGTTTCCCACCATTCCCCAAACTTAACCCTTCATTTCAATGGACATGTGACAATGTTTGATTAGTCATGATGAAAAATGATGGCTTTGAACCTAGAGGCTCAAGAAACACCCAAACTTTAAAGCTTTCACTAACAACCATTTTGCTCATGTTTAGTTATGTGTTTTGTGTGTGGATCAAGAACAATCCCCTTCTTGGCCAAACTACTCATTCCACCTATAAGGTGTATGCATTATAAGGTGGCTCACTTTTTGAAAAAACAAAAATCCACAAAAGTCCATTTTACAATGTTAAATTTTTGAAAATTTTTAATACCATGGGTTCAATGGTAGTAAAGTCCATGTATCAAAATCAATAAATTCCATATTAATAGGAGCCCACCTACATATTCCAAATATATACACCTCTACAAAAAAAATTGAAATCTAGAAATAAAAAATAAAAAATAAAAATGTCAAGGACTTATGAAAATATGGTTCAATTTTGACCATTCAAAAGTCCTTAATTAAAGTTTGATTATGATTTTTGAGGGAAAACTTTCATATAAAAATTTATTATTAGACGTGACATCATATATTGAATCCTTATAAATAATTTGGAATAGAATTCAATATGAACCTTTTATTTTTTACCATTTCAGTTTATTGACCAGTCTATATTTTTGTACTTCAAAAGTCCATTATGAAAAGTGGGTGTACTTTTATTGAAAATAATTACATAGGTATTAATCAAGTTGTTAATGTATAATCAACTTCAAATTCCCAATTTGATCATTTTTATTCTTTGTTATAAATGTCAAAAAAAAGGGCACTCTACAAAAATGGGCATCATGATTCAAAAAGTGAGCCACCTTAATGTGCATCACCCTATAAGATTACAACATATACACATTTGGTAGGTTATTATACATTTTTTGGTTATTTTTTCTGTCATTTTCATTTCATTCTTTGGATGTCAAGATCCCCTATAGGGATTTTGCAATTTGAGCCTTGAAATACACAATGACAAAGGGGGAAAATAAACAAACACAAAGCCCAAGTGTGCCCAAACATTAAATGGCAAGGCATTGACATCCTTTTCCAGTTATGACATGAATTGGTGAACTTTTTTTTCATAAAAGGGTAATTTCGTTTAAACATTAATTATTTGTTGATGTGAAATGAAGGATTGGCCCAATGGGTGGAGGAGGTGAAAATATATGCAGATGATTGGATGGTTGTGCATCAATGCAATGAACAATATCTTGAGGAGTGGTGATAGATGGTTGACAAAAAATTCAAACATTTTGATTCACATGTTGTAATGGGTGTGTCTATTGCATGGAAAATCACCACCCATTACATTGGTGGGAACAATATTTGAGACACTTGCTAAATTGATATAAAGCCAAGTTATGTGTGCATCATCATGTGAACAAAATTGGAGATGATACCAATTCGTGCACATTAAAGTGCAAAACCACTTGTCTTTAAAAGGCTAAAAAGTTTAGTACATCCATACCAATGTGAGGTTGACCAACATTGCTTTCAAACATAAGTAAAACAAAACAAATGTTGACAATGTTGAAAGGCACAAATTTTTCATCCTAATTGTGAATGGATAAGATTTTAATGATGTAGAAGAGGACATTGTTGAGGCTAGCATAGGTGACGATGATGTCACAAGCGATGACAATATGTTCATGCATCTAAACATAGACCTTCTAGGGGCTTATAAAAATGTTGGTGATGACATGGATAAACATTTGCATAGAAACCAACATGCTAATGGTGTTTTTATGGAGGTGGAGCAAAGGGATTGAAAAATGCAATTCAATACAACATTAAAGTGGCTTGTATGGTTTGGAAGAGGAAGGCATTGCCAAAAGTGTTAACAATGACACTTGGGTGGACAATGGTGACATACCACCAATACCTAAACACAAGCTATGACACAAACTTGGTTGGATGGTGTGGTGGTTTGACACCAATTGTACATATGTAACCCATCCTATGTGTCATCACCAAAAGGTGGAGATTCAATGTTGCCAAGGTATAACAAATCAAACTTCAATGGTGAAACTAATGGAACAACCCCAAGGACCAACGAACAACTAAAGTCATCATGATGTTGGCCAAACATGCATACATCATAATCTACCCCATATTGTGGAACCACAAGGTTTTCTATTGACACACAATGATATCATTGTTGGCGATTATGTTGATTTTTTTGGTGTGATTGAGAATTGAAATGCATCATGTCGTTCAAATAAATAAATCATAGGGGAAAAAAAATTCCATGGCACCTACTTGGAAGGGAATTGAAGCATGGTTTGCATGGATTATTATTGGCGTGTTGCAAACATGAAATATATAATCATAGGTGGGGTTTACATGGGAAAGCCTTGGAGCACAACCATTGGGGGAGTTATTGTAGATAAAGCCATTCACTTCATGAAGCACAAGTGTTGTGTACTGCCAAGTCACATGATTATGTGCAACCATCCTAAGGACATGGACCATGCCCATGCTATAACAATATGCCAAGATTCCTAAAAGTTAAAAGGTTGAAAGATGAATTTTGCATTGCATTTGTGAATGTGATTCTCCTTCAAATTGCACATTTTGCAAATGTATGTATTTAAATTTTAAAAGCAATATCATTATGAATAAAGCTCGTTCAATTGTGAACTACATAAAGTTAAGCTTTAAAGTCCACCTATTATTGTTGTTAAATTATTATATTGTACAAAATTACAAGTCATGTACGATCTTGTTTACAAAGAACCTTAATTTCATTAATACAATTCTTAAATTTTGATGTCATTTCTTACATGGAAATTTGAAAGATTCAAGACTCAATACCCCAAAGTATAAACAATATGATTAATCATTGAACATAAAAGTTAAAAATTGAGATGGAGCTTAGAGGTAATGATATGTGAGCACACTTATTTAAATAGGCCCAAAGGCCTTGTAGCTTCCCTTACCTAAACAACTCATTATAAATATATTGTAGCTTCAAAATTATAATTTTTTGGGCATATATATTAGTAATTACAAATCCATGGATTTCATCATTGTTGAGTTTTATTATTTATTTATCATTTATTTAATATGTGCATAGATGATAAAAATTAAAAGTTATTCAATAAGTTAATTTTTTCAATTTTATAAATATGTTTCAATTGTAAAGTCACAAGTGTTCAAAATCATACATTATAAAATAAATTTATCAAAAGTTCAAAATATTGACAAGATGCCAAAACCTAAGGTCAAAAAATGGGGTAAGTTCTAACAAAAAATGTTTTTAGATAAAAGAAATTAAAATGATCTAACATGTACAATAATCAATTATCAATTTAGAATCAACAACCTTTTATGATTCATCATAAAATGTTTATTGAATTCACATTTTGAATTACTTGCCTTCATCCATGGTTCTTTGTTCGACAGGCAACTAATTCACATTTGATAACCTTTACAAACCCAACCTCATCATGTTGCACTTGGAGTTGAATAACCTTTTTCAAAAGTGACAATATTGTGGTATGTTCACTAGATGAATCAAAATAAACATGGCCTTGTGGGTGAATACCATTCTTAGCCATAGGTGACGATAGTGGATCATACCAACCTTTAAAGTGCTTGGCAATGTGATGACAAAGGAATACTAAAATGGATTCAATGACCCTTGATTGAAACCCACAATGTTTGAATGCTCTTGGTTAATTTGTCATCCATGAAATGTCAATATGGTTGTTAAATGGCATCCACTTCTACCAACATAGATGGAACATAACATGGCATATAAAACAATTTGTGTGCATCATCAACAATTGAAGAAGCCATTTGAAATGCTATTGGTGTTGACAAATACGCAATTAGTATATTCTTTTAAGCCCATATGGTGCTTGACATATGGTAGACAACTCCCCACTATGAAGACTTCTAAATACATATTTTTAATCCCTAATAAGTCTAGACCCCATGTGAAGTTCACTTCAAAGATTTCATTCCGAATCTTCTTTAAAATGCCACTCCCACAATGAGAAGATTTAAATCCTTTATATGCACATTTGACAAGCATCATGTCACTTGACCCAACAACCAAAATAACAAATTGGACCTTGTTGGGGCATATCCTAATTTCTTAGGAGCAAACCAATGTTGTGTGGGCATATCATTTATTCAAATATACTTGCCAAATATGAGTAGGGTATATATATTTACCCTACCTTATTTTTAAAAAATCAATATACCTTAATATTTAAATGGATACCCAAGGGCATATAATTTTGAAAAATGATACCCATTTCATAACCTTGGATATAATTTTTTAAATGTTCGTACCCAAGCCTAATTATGTTTTCAAACCTCAGTAAATTTATTAGGGTAAGTTTCATTTAAACCCTAAAAATAGCTACCATTGTCTCACTTAAATATTAAAATTGCCATCACGGTCTAACTTAAACCCTAACATTTCAGGGCATCTAATATTTGTTTACAAGTAAGTTCTATGTGTATTTGACTCCCTCTTTATTTATTTATAAAGGTTTAATGTGTGGGTGTATTCAAGCTTTGTGAAACTTTGTGTGTATATTTGCCTTTTTTTAATGTTATAACATGAGATTCTGGAGGATTGGGGATTTTGCAAGGGAATTTTGTGTGTGTGCATCTACCTCCCTTGTTTTATTCATAGTAGGAAACTCTTGAAAACAAGGGAATTTGTAAGGGAATTTTGTGTGTGTGGTCACAGTTCTTTGAATGGATAGAAAATATTGTCCCACATGCAATTTTTGGAAAAAAATACCACAAAAGGCAATGTTAGATGTATGATATTTAAAATTTAAAATTACAACATTATCATATGGAACAAGCACATCACAAAAATGTTGAAATATTTTCATGCATATGAATATAATTGGTATTTTGGTAGTATTGTATAAGCACCAGATATTTGTCATGCAAAGAAAAATACCTCTTATACATATGCAATTATTATAATACAACCATTCCTTTTTGAAAAATAATAATAATTTGATATGTATACATGATACGCATTTAAAAACTACCTTATTGGACCAATTACATATATTGATGAACCCCTAAGATGATAAGAGTGCTAAAAGTTTACATTTTTTGTCTACATAGCAAAATACCTTGATTTTTTTGTGAATGGAGAGCAGTCAACTTCAATGCCTTATATATATTTATGTTTGAAGTTAATCATCTTAAAGGTATAGTCATATGGTTTATAAAGGGATTCCAAATTTTCAAAATATTCATAAAATATGACTTCTTTCCATAAAATATCAATAATTTCCATATATTTGAATCCAAAGTGGGTACAATAATGTCACATGTCATATGGATTAAATCTTTGAAGATCTTGACACATAGAAAATTGCGCAATTCATATGTAAGTTGGTGGAAATGTGTAAATTTTTTTTGGCATTTGAAAATGCTAAAAGATTGCAATACCTTGCTAAAAACTATCCACTCAAGCAAATCATAACTTTTGTGCATCCACTTCACTTGTTTTATCTATTTTTCTAAATGTGGAGAAACTTTAGGTGTTTATATCTATCTTTTTGTATACAAACACCAAGTGTAATGGTTGCCTAGAACATCAACTCTAGTCAACAACAACTATAGTAGTAGTCATTAGCCTAACAACCCAAGGGAAAGGAGTAGCCATCAACCCAACCAAATATGAATGAATTTTCAAGTAAGTTTTAGTTTTGTTGTTCCCTGACCAATTTTGTGAATTTCCAAATAAGTTTTCAATTTTTTGAATTTCCAAGTAATTATAATTTCCAGTTTTGTTGTTTTTGTGTGTGTGTGACAACAACATTTGACCTTTGGATGAGCAAAGGTGCACTTGATACTTTTGCCCTTGTGATTAATTTTTTAACATTGGATTGGGAACCAAAACATGTTACAATTGGTCTATTTGAAGCAAAAGGCATTCTGGAATTACCTTGTGCTAGTCAATTGCAAGTTTTGTTTGAAAAATACAAGTTAACTAACAAAATTATTTGTTAGGTGGGTCCAATTTTTTTAAGGTGTACCAAAATCTTGTTAGAATGTCACTTTTTTTTATCATTTTCAATCATTTTTACCATGTAAAAACACGTTTATAGATGATTATGATGGAATCTAGAATTTTAATGGTTTAAAATATAGTCATTTTGAAAATTTTGACAACTTTTGACTCATTATTTTTATGGGGATCAAAATATAAGGTAGAAAAGGACTATAGTAAGGACTAGGCCTTTTTCATCCTATGTGGTACACCTTAAAGGATTTTCACCTAGGTGAAAGATGAGGACACAAATTTGTCTACAATGACAAATGTCTTTTAAAGAATTGTTAGATGGAATAATTGGGGATATTGGCACCATTTTAAGGTGTTTATTTTTGGACATGCCTTTTCTAAAGCTTGTCAATATGTCACTTTTGATGAGAAGGTAAGTAAGTCTACAACCTGTGAGCATCAAATATGTACAATCTTCAATTCAATCTTTTATAACATGGCCAAAGTAATTAGGAAAAGGAAGGATAGAGTGGAAAAAAGCTTGTTTGGCTACAGGTTTGCAACCATGAAAGTTGAACACACCGGTGAAAACAAGGTTTGCATCCAAAGTGGCAATGTTCCAATAAGCCCTTGAATATAGGGATGTTATTCATGTTTGTTAGTATCAACAAACATTGGCTTTATAATGCAAAATTCCAAAAACACAAATTTGGGCCATTGTAAAAATCACTACTTCAATCCTAACCCCAATTGTATCAAGTTGTATGTTGAATCAATGTCACGGTTATTGGTTGTTGAGTGATGCACTTGCAAATGGAATTAACCTTTGTGTGAAATTGACAAGTGAGATATTTCAATGGAAATTTGACTGGATATTTGAATATACATGTAGCCATGTGGTATTTGTTTTTGGTAGTTGTTGGGTAGTTTTTACAAGTTTTGTTTTTTAGGCTATGTTGATGTTTTTTCAAATTTGAATACTAGAAAAATATTATCTAAAACAATAATATGAAACTTATAACTTTATATCATGTTTTCATACATCCAACTTGTCATATTCCACTATTTAATTTTCAAAATTCTAAAAATAAATGTGTGTGTGTGTGTGTGTGTATTTGAAAGTTTTTATTAAAATTTGATAGTGGACATGCATGGACAATATTTTGTGGTATATGTAAAGGACTTATTCCTAGAATTTTGATAGGGCTTTGTAGATATTGATTTGGAATTCCAAACTTAAATCAACTTGTATTAATTTCCAAGAATTGACCAAATGGTCCACACTTCAGTTGTCAAACATTTGTAAGAGTTAAGTAACTTGATGATTTTGTGGATGTAGAAGTAGATTTTAAAAATCAAATTGAAGAAGAGTTTGAAGACCAATTAGATCATTATGTTCAATTTGTTGATATGATAGATTTTGATTTTTAGATTTGCATTTATGTTTAGTAGGGCAAGTGACATATTGTCCAATGTGATCTCAATGCTTTCTCATCTTATGTATGTTTAGGAATTAACAAATTAAAATATTTTAATACAACTTTATTTCTTTTAATTTGATATCACATGTGTGCATTGTCCCACTAGATTTAGGCATGTGATATTTGATTAAATAAATCCCAAAGTGTGAAAAAAAATCATTTTAATAAATAAAATAAAAATATTTTACCTTTTTTAAACCATAACCATGGGTATATGATAAGGGTTACCTAGACCCTACCCATTTACCCAAAATTATAAAATTTGTTTACCCAGACCTTACCTAATGGAACAAACCAAAAAACATAATATACCCTTATGATTGGGTTAAGCCATAGTAAAAATAATAATAATTAGAAAAAAATTGTGATGGATGCCCACGATTTTATGCACACTTGGCAAATTTTTGTTCAAGGGAACAAACAATCCAACCAATGAAGGGACTATAGTCGATTCACTCAAATGGGCATAAGTGGAAATAATGAAAAAAGTGGGCACATTGTTCCTTTTATACCAATGTTGGGACCAAGCTAGGAAGGTTTGGAAAGTGCCGATTAGGCTTAGTAACTTGTGGTTTGCCACCTTCGTGCCTATTCTAGGCTTGGCAATGGTGGGAAAAATGCTAGGACACACCGATAAGCTTTGGCAACAAATGGGCTCACAATAAGATGAATGCCTATGAAGTTTAGCAATGGTGGGCTCACACCAAACCATGCTAGGGATGGCGTCAAACACAAAGAGAAGAGGCAAAGGATGTCAAGGGATGTTAGGGTCATGCAAGGAAAACGCCAAGAGTATGATGAAGACACTACGAGAAAAGATGATTCCTAAACCCTAAACCCTAACATCGGGGTCATGCCAAGAAAATGACTAGAAACACCAGTTTGATACAAGCATCCATCTAAACCATTTTCTAACCTAAGGATAAAATATGGGCACTTCAGACTCGGGTTAAATACCAAGCTAAAAAGCTTTATAGATCTTTGGGAATATTAAATACCCTTTCTCAAGCTATGTTTAGTGGGTTTAATTCCCATTACCATTAGGTATAAGTACATTACAAATGGATATTTTAGCTCCAAGTAACAAGTTTAGAGGTGAAAATTGAGGAGGGGTCATATGGCATTTTTTTTGCTTATTTGGGTTTGTGGGCATGCTGAAAATGGTGAGTTTTCAACTGGAAAAATGACTGGAGTATGGCATCAACAAGAAGAAAATAAGCTTAGGATTATATCATTGAAAAAAATGGACTCAAATAGGGTTATATTGATGTATTTTGAAAATAATGAAAACCGTTGGTACAAATTCGGTAGTGTTGTTCATATAGTTTCAACTTGCCAAAACCATTTCATTCGCCCATTTAGACATAGCTTAGCTTAACAAGTGCAAGATTTCATGGTATTGCCAAATTGCATCTTTATAATAAATAGGTGGGCAAAGTTTCCAAGGAGACTACTTTGCTTCTATTGACCTTTGCCTACAAGGGCAAGGATATTGTGTTTAGAATATAGTAGCTTAAGGGATTTTGGCCCCTAAGTCATAAATAATAAGTCTATTTTTTATATGAGGATTTTTGAAAGACGATATTTTGGCTTTTTGTTGAAACTTGAGATTATTAGGTACAGAGTTATGATCATATCTTGAAGGATTTTGGTTTGTTTTAGAGGATTTTTTTTTAAGATCATATTTTTGCATGGTGAAAACATTTCTCCTTTTCATAATTCTCCTTTTGCCTTAAGATACTTTTTAAATTGGAGATGGTAAGGGTGACACACCCCTTGTTCTTCATAAGTAAATTCACTATACCTAAAAACAACACTATGCCAAAGAATTTGCCCTAAAAGGTGATGATTGTCCTTAAGTCCTTTACCTTTAAAAAAAAAACCCTCAATTCAAGGGACCTTACTGGCTGCAATTTGTGCCCTCTCTTGCAGGGGCTGGAGGGCCGTTATGTGTACTGATGACCTCCGCCGGCGTGCATTCTGTTTTGTGAAACGCCCACCTTCAGGGCCCATGGGCGCAGTACACATCAGTTGTTTTTTTCTCTTATGAATTTTGTGATATAGCCCAAAGTGATGAGCATGCACAGGAAGATTTAGCCAAAAATGACAATCACCCATTGGAAGAAAAAGATGTATAGCCAAATCTGGCTATAAACCAAATATGAAACTACAATTTTTTAATCATCCTTTGTGACTATAACATTCTTGGCTCGTTTTATTGTAACTAAATATATCAATCTGGTGATTGAAACTCCCCAAAATCACTTTTTAAAATTTTATTTATTTATTTATTTATTTATATTTAAATTTTTTTTGCATTCATTCACTGGCTAAAACCCAATTTGCCAGGAACAAAAAGGCTGGCTCCCATGCAGCTCCCTTTACAGCACCCAACTTGGTTCTGTGCAGTTGCGCTGCATGGTTCTGGGTCTGTGCATGTTCTGTTCTGCAGAAAAATAAAACTAGATTCAAACAGACTTCCAACCAATTGCAATCAGTCCCTGAGCAGAACCATGCACGGTGCTGCACAGGAGTTTGATGGGTGGGTTGTTTTATCGTCCTGCCAAGAAACTTGTCATAAGCCAAGATCAGCAGACCGGGAGGTGCTTTCAAGCAATCAATGCAAATATGATGCACTTGAATTGCTTATGAGTGCACATTTCTGTCAAGCACTCAGAGAATTCCCTCTTAAGTGTATTCTTTGGAGGTCACGTTATATCCATGAATATCCCTCTTACAAAAGAGGAGGGATCTTACACCTACTCCTTAAGAGCGGGGAGTAAAGACCCTTCCCCTTGCATGCCTTGTGATCTACATAAAGAACTGGTAGAATTTTTCTAGTGTATGAGGAAGGTGCCTTACCCTCAATCAAGTTTTTGTCGAGTTTTTGAGTTGACAGAGGATGTCACCTTATGCATAAGGTGCCTCCTCTCATTCTCAAACAAAGTCACAGCCATTTCAAATTTTACCAGATCTTTGCACCAGGTAAAGGACTAAGGACCTTGAATGGGATGGTTCAGGAAATTTGAGTCTTGTGCACTGGACCCTCATTCCCAAAACTTCCCCATTCTTGGTCCTTACCTCTACACATATGTTTAAGTTCATGATAACGTTCACCTTGTGCTTTAAGATGGGTGAAGCCCACAGTTGGAAGACATTCCCAAAATGCAGGGCTAATCTCAGCTACCGCCTCATCCTATGCCCCTTCTTTCAGGAGTGCTCCCACCTTGTTAGTTTATCCTACAGCCTTGGCAGAGAGTAAGAGTGGTGCTCTC
>Ga0116231_10005007_pt1 | contig 26437 bp, 25 predicted proteins | sample S1TSphgellanicum_2_FD_89695 | JGI IMG/M metagenome (GOLD analysis project Ga0116231, IMG submission 89695) | Host-associated microbial communities from peat moss isolated from Minnesota, USA - S1T2_Fd - Sphagnum magellanicum MG | ecosystem: Host-associated > Plants > Peat moss > Unclassified... | reverse complement strand
TTCCCATTGCTTCTGGAAAGGCAACAGAAACTCAGGACGCAGATTGTGTATAATGGTTTGCCCAAGTTTTTGGGAAGATTATTATATGCTTATCTACACCCACTGTTGGGAGCTGATGAACTCTGTGGGTAGTTATGGCAGCTTGTCACTGCCGTTCGTGATGAAGGTGATGGTCTGTCACTTTGTGAGCGACTCTCATGAGGTTATGACTGCATTCATTGTTTTGTTACCTATGATTGTTGTTGTGGAGATTTCTCTGCAACTTCATCAAGCTTGATTGTACATTGACCACTCTGCAGAGCCAACGCATAGATTACAGGTTGCATGATTGTTCATATCTGCATGTCAGTTCTAGTAGATGTGATCTGGAACAAGCTTGAGAGTGATTACATGGTAGAAACCTTGCAAAACTAAACCTCAGGATTTTCTCTTCATTATTTTGGTAGGACAGTTGATTTTGTAAACAAGTTGTGTACAAGCCTTGCTGAATTCTGACACGTTGGGTCAGTTGCTGCTGTTTATATATTGCAGCCTGTGATTCTTGACTATCTGGCAAGCAAGATGATCTCATCAGATGACTTAGTAGTGGTGTCACCTGATGTGGGCGGAGTTGCTCGTGCCCGTGCCTTTGCAAAGAAGTTATCTGATGTCCCTCTTGCAATTGTGGATAAGAGGCGGCATGGTCATAATGTCTCTGAGGTACATTTTTCCTCAATCAAACATCACATGACTGGTCTGTATCGGCATTAATGTGAAGAAGAAAGATTAGCTGGAATGGAACTATGTACATGATTTCACTCTCTGTGTAAGCTGATGCAGGAGTGGTTACTGGCAGGTGATGAATTTAATTGGTGATGTGCAAGGCAAGGTGGCAGTTATGGTTGATGATATGATTGACACTGCAGGTATGCTTGATAAGGTGCTGTATGAATAATCAGCCTTATCCTTAGGTTCCCCTCAAGGACCTGCCTGTGTCTGGTCATGAGCAAGAGCTAGGGAATAATGTGTTTAGTGACTGGTTTTGATACTGCAGGCACCATTGCAAACAGTGCTGCTCTTCTTCATCAAGAAGGTGCCCGAGAAGTATATGCCTGTTGTACACATGCAGTGTTCAGGTATTCTTGAGCCAGTCCAACTGCCAATTGGGTTGTTTACTAATGTTTCTGATAATGTTACTGCACCATGTCCTTTTAAGAGTATCATAGTAGAGCCACCATATTCAGTTTCCAATCCTCTTGATGTTTCTACATGGTTAGTTGTTAAGTGATGTTCCTGCAGATATTTATGCTGTTAGAGGATCAGCTGACAGTACAGTGTTCTTTTTGTGAAGCCCACCAGCAATTGAGCGACTCTCTGGAGGTCTCTTCCATGAGGTGATTGTCACAAATACTATTCCTGTAAAGCAGCAGAACTACTTTCCACAGCTGACTGTTTTGTCCGTGGCTAATCTTCTTGGTGAAACTATCTGGCGAGTATATGATGACAGTTCTGTGAGTAGCATTTTCAGGTAGCTACAAATGGTAACAAACAAGCTGTAGGTGTCACATGGTTTTTTCTCTGGAGAGAAAAATTTTCTGCTTCCCTTTGAGGCCCTCATCTATTTAGCATGACTGGCCCTGGAACGATGGGCTGGAGCATTCCAATTTTGTAGGATACTCCATTTCTAATTCAACTCAATTATACTAGAAAGCTGTTGGTCAGGACAATTTTTGTTTTGCAGCCTTAAAACTCATTGAGATTTGCTCCAGCAAGGAAAGTTTTGTTCCATGTTAGGTCTGCATATAATTTATGATGTATGAACATTTATCATGTTGGCATTTGCTTCTTGGTTAAAATGTGAAAGCTCCAATTCATACAGATCCTGTATCTGCAAATTAACATGTTTTTGTAGGATCTCCAGGATACCTGAATGGGTGAATTGATCATTATTTGTTTCCTAACTTTCCTGTGGAGATGGAGCCTTGACAAGCACAAAGTGTTTCTCACACAATTTTGCACTGTGTGGCTAGCAGGAATGTTAGCTTGTTTGCAGAGCTTCTAGATGTTTCATATTTCAACTGAAATGAATCTTGCCTGTTAATCAACATATCCATGTGCAAGGAGTAAATGAGGGGATAATATTGGGTTTTCTTCCTTTGAACCTTAGAAATCAGATATATAGGTCCCTGAGCTTTGTCTCTCATAGTCAAAGTGCCCTGAAGTCTCTCACAAACTACTCTATGACTTGAAACCTGAGTTTTGTCTCTCATGGTCAAATTGCCCTGAAGTCAGTGACAAAACTACTTTTGTGACTTGAAACCAGAGTTTCTGACACCAGGTTACTGAAGCACAACTAATTTGTGGGCTGTTGTTCTGTCAGTTACAGACCACCTTCCTTTTCTCTAGAGTTCATTGCTATCTGGCATGATGAAATTTGCCAACTTTCTGGTAGGAGATGGTAAGGGTTTACAACTTTCTCCAACCTACTGAGAAAATATTGGGTTCATGCTATTGTCTGGAGATTGCCATTTGCCCAACAGCTATTTGTCTGTTGTGTGAAGTTCTATTGATCTAGGTTCATGATAATGTCACTTAGAACTGACAAGTACTGAATGAGATTGTTTCCAGTTTCTACATTCTACACTTCCCTTGAGATGTTCCCTCCAGATTTCATTTGCAACATGTTACTTAAGTTGTAATGATTCTCTTACCCCTCCAATTTATCTCTAGAACGTGTCATCCGTTTGCCTGATTCCTGGGTCCTCATTCCAATCTCCATGTACAAGAGAAGACTATATCTTCTTCAGTGGAGAGTACTGAAAATTTCTGGAAGGGTTGAAAGATAGGCCTGCAAAAGAGCCCATCAATTTGTCTATGACCATTAACCTTGGACTTGATTCAATTTGTGATGTCCTCTACAAGCTGGCAGGGACCTTACTAAACTCTGGTAGGTATTAATGTGATTACTCATTCCAGTTTTGGTGGTGCTCTATTCAGGCATTTTATAGATATTTTAGTCATCTGCTGGTTCCACTTTTGGTTCTGCCAGTTCAACTTGTGATGTGAAATCAATGGTGTGAAAGTTGAAGGAAGAGAGAGAAAACCCTATATACATATATAAACAAGGATGGAAAATCCATCCACAATAAGTACATGTTGAAACAAATGTAAACACATGAAGGAAAACCAAAACAATCAAAACAGTAGGAATGAAGTAGAAGACCTAATGCTAAAAGGGCATCATCTGCCACAAATCAGCTAGCGATGGAGGTGCACTAGCTGATATTTGTGAAGGAAGGGTGTGAAACACTCTTGTGATGTGAATCAACTTTGGGGAGTACACTCTGGAATAGGCTCTGAAAGAACTGGTTAGCACTTATGGAATGGTGTCTGGCCCTACAATTCAATAAAGTATACACAAGAACAATCAACAGAATTGAAACTTGGGCCCCAAGCTCAGCTCTCACATTGCAAGGACTCCTCATTTGGATTATGCTCCACTCCTGGAGCCCTATGCATACATAAAAACATCATGTTGTGTTGGTTCTGTCAGAGCATGTGCAGGCAGTAGTAGCAAAATGTCATGTATATTACATTTTGGATTAAAGGTGCATTGACACCTAATGTTAAGTGAAAATCTAAGTGGTGTCTTAGGTGGTACCCAATGTTAAAATGGGTGATTGTTTAATATTAAGTGAATGTTAACTTAACATAAAATCTTCATGGTAAATAGGTTTAGGTTCTAAATGACTAGCTTGGTGTTAGGGGACTTAGTACTACTAGAGTCCTTAACACCAAGTGTGAATGCACCTTAAGTATAGCAATAAAATTGTCTAAAACTCTTTGAGGCTGGCAAAATGCATAGTTTAAGATTGCACTACAAGGGCACAACTACACAGAAATGATTGTTACTGATTGGCCTAAGTTTCAAATAGCCTCTCACCTTGTGTGGTCCATTTTTCATGTTTTAGAGGCCAGGGGAGGGAGGCAAGAGAGCAAAGTATTTATTTACCACTCATGTTGGATGTGGTAATTACAAAGACATGTCCAAATCAAGGGTGCAGCTGAATAAGCTCTTATACAGGGCAACTCGGGACATAATTTTGGCTCATTGTGAGTGGCGCTGACGGGCCAAGGTGAACCATCACCTGTGTGTCCAAACCTGGCAGGCTCATAATTGGCATTCCTAGAGAAAGACCAAATGCCAAAGAAAAGCAATTGTCACTAGATGCTTTTTAGTGCCCCTACAACAGATTCTGGATGGACAGAGGAAGCTTTACCTATTCATCCAAATGAAAAAAAAGTAGACAATTAGTCGAAAGAGGAAAGAGGAGTAGTCTCCAAATGACTTTGTGGCTGATTTTGCAGCCAAGAAGGGCAAGACAATGACTAGACGAGGTTTTCAACAAAAGAGCGTTGTTGCACCAGCTTTTGGACTTGCAAATCTAAGCTCCAAGCAGGTACAACATTTTCCTAACCCTAATGAAATGTCTTAATTGCAATATGTGACAAATGTGGTAGCCATAAGTTTGGTTATGAACTATTTGGACTTGGTTGACCTACTCAAGATGCAGAATTTATCATGTGATTAATACCTTGATGTTGTTTCATTATTTTGGCCGATGTGAGTATGAAAAAGGCCATATAATCTAAGTTGCTATTCGTGTGGGGTAACCCCACACATTAACCAGACTATGATAGTTACCTAATCAGACATCTTGCTTATGAATTGTAATTGTTTTCAGATGTGCTAGTTCTATTTCACTTCAATAAAGTAATCTTTTATGGCCTTTCACACAATTGTTTCGATCTTTCCCATTAATCTTTTTGGGTTGTTAAACACAAAGTTTTTAGGTGTGGATGGCTCATTAATGATCAATAATAAGCTACATATATTGATATGTTTTGTGGGCTTTTAGGTAGAAAAATGTGCACATAGTCAATTAGCTCATTAAGTTGGATTTTGTTACTTTGTTTTAATGTTATTATAGGAATGCCCATTATTTTCACAATATCCAATTGGTAGGGAGGGTTTTGTGGTCCAATGTTTGTAGGTCAAACAAGAAATCAATTGTTGTTGGAGAAAGCCAAAGTAGCATGTGATGTGAATTCATTGGCAACTTGAGCTTGCCAATCATGCCTTTGGGCTTGGGGAGAAATCATATAAACCTTGTATACTTTGCTAGTTGTTTGTGTCATCAATAATGTCCTTTAATTCTTTTGTCTTGGTGATGGGTTTTTGTTTTTGTCCTTCTTGACATGTTTGTCACTTATAAACTATAACTTACTCTGTCTATGGAGAAAACAAATAATTATACTTGCCACATGGATTTGGGTTGTCAATTTTTCAAATGATGAACACTTGTTGATTTATCCTTTTCTTTGTTTCCCATTTCTTTTCTTGTTGACTATATTGTTTGTTGCCATACAGAGTAGGCTTTTGAAGGAGGGCCAAGTCAATTTGATCTCCTTTGAAATATAATCATCTCGGGTGATTTATATGGCCATGTACATGGAAGAATATGGTAAGTCCACTAAACAATTAATTATTATTCTTGTGTCATTTGAATGGGCAAAGGATTTTTTGTGGCTTTTTAGAAAAAAAGGTGATGAATAGTTAAGGCAAGAAATGTGTGCTTTAGTATTTGGTCCTTCAATGTGGTTGTTTGGTTTAGAAAATATATGTTTGCAATGCTTTAAAATAGGTTGTTTTAACATTTAGGATTTGAACCATCCATGATTCATGATGCCCAAATCCATGCTACCCAAGATGTAATATTGTTGACATGAACTCATTTTGGGAAATTATTGTGGGGGTGTTGGATGCCTAATTCACAATTAACTCATATTTGAAAAGATTGATTAACAAATTCTACATGAGGTATGTTTATTATTGATATTGCACCTTGAATGACTACATTCTACAAAATGTGAAGGATTGTATGTTTTAATTTTTTTCTATGGAAGGACAAGGACTAGACAACTTGTTTGGTGTCAACCTGAAGTCAAAACTATATGTACATAAAAGTTGTATCAACACCAGCTGACTGAAGTCTTCAAACTAAATTCAAAATTTATTTACGCCAAAATTTCCAATGAAAGTACCCACACATCTAGCCATTGAAACTAGTTCTTCCCTTCTTATGGTTTCATTATTAGAAGTAGTGCTTTGATTTCTTTTGAGGTTTCCTACAATGCTATAAATTGCTTTTATATCTTGTCAAATTTTAGGTTGTTTATAGGGAAGGCCTTGTAATGTGTTTCAAGCAGTCTTAAATAATCTTGTTGTCATGCTCTCACCCAATTCCTTTGCTTATAAACCACCTCCAAATGTGAGTTGACCTGATTAAATCACAATTGTTGCTCCTACATTAATAATGTGTATTAGTTGATATCTATCATCTTCATCCTCACATGCCTGTTTTTGTTTGTGTGTAATTTATAGGCATTTTTTTGACTCCATAATTGCCCAGTTTAAATGTGTAAGCTCATGTTCAAGATTGGAAAATATAATGTCCTCTTCAACCAAGATGTTTTTGGAGCTATTCAGTTTTGATTCACATTCCAAGATTTTCTTTTGTAACTCAAGTTCCCTTGCTATAGACAATTGCACAAACTCCCACATGAGCCAAGTTTATTTGTAAATTTGTTCATTTGAACCCTCCAATTAGGTTGATTTGTGCTTTCCATACCTGCATTTGTGTCTTCAACACTTGTTGGGTTTATAGTTTAATTACATTCATAGCCTATGTGATGAAGGGTTGTTATATCATCTGGTGTTTAATTGATCTAAACCTCTTCCACCATTAGGTCTGCATTTGAGCCATTAGCTTGTAGTTGATGTTTGTTTCTTTTAGCTTTTACAATCTTCCTTCCTTTAGAAATAGGGTCCCCCACAACATTGGAGTTTCCAACAATTCCTTTCCCATTTGTATGTTGACCTTTTGTATCTTTTGATTTTTCCTTCCTCTCCATGTATAGCTAGGTCCTTTTTCTACACATAGAAGATTAGTTTGTTTTGTGTGCTTGTGAACCTTGATATTGCACCTCAACTGCAAAAGTTACCTAAGAAACCTTTAACCCCTTTTGTTCAGCCAAGTTTCCTTGTGCAAATGACAAGTTAATCTCATTGTCAATAATGACACCTTTCTAATATACTTTAGGCCACAATTCCTCAACATGACAAAACACTTTTAGGTTTGTGCATTGTTTTTTGTACTTGAAACCATGACTATTAGAAAGTTTGACTCCTTAGACCTTTTCAGATTCCTCCACACTGGCATACTTAGGATCCATATGCTTAGGATCAAATCCTTCAAATGGTAAACTAACCACTCTATTGAAGTAATCAAAATTGAGCTCCTTTTTTCTCTTAGCCATGTTGCATATTATGCTGTCAAAATATAACCAAAACCACACAATTATAACTACAAAGCACAAACAAAGTATTTGTCTACAAAAGTAAGTTCCTACTTTTAGATAGATTGGGTGCATTTTGTGCCTTAATAAATGCTAACAATTGAAAGTAAACTTGTTAATTATTTTCAAAATACTTAACTACCATTATTTCTATGTAACATTTATTAAGTTTCATGGAGTGATATTTTATAATTGGTAACTAGAAAACCTACCATTAATTAGCTCCATAAGTTATTCATAACTAATCATTAACCATGCATGCACCAATTAGTTCTAATTATCCACATGTGGCATGAGTGGGGTTTTAATAAGTTACAAGTACTATGAAAGTAGTGCTTCAAGATGTCAAAAATTGATTGTTTGGAGAGGGATGGGAAGGGAGTTGATTTAATTTAAAGATGGAACCCAATATAAGATTAGAGATTAAGCCATACACTTTCATGGCCTATCATTAAAGTGCTTTAATCTCTTAGTGGTTTAAGTAGGAATACTAGGTTATGCTGGGACAAACAACAACTTGGAGAACATCATAGAAGAGACACTACCTACTGTCCAAATTATTTGATACTTGTGGTGTAATTTGGATGGGAATAGGTCGTATCTAAGAAAACATTGCAAAATGACCATTTATATTGATAACTGCATAAATGAATAATTGCAGGAAAGAATAGGGTTTCCTTTGTAGACATTTTTTCATACCCCAAACTGCATTAAATAAGGAATAACTAAACAAAGATGAAAAGATCTAGATTACTTAACCATTGAACATTGGGTTTTCTTATGCATCAGGTCCAATCCTAGAACTTAATGTACATATAAACCTAGCAAAACCACTAAATTCTAAGTAGTTAAAAGTCATCAACATAACCAAAAACATATGAAGAATTATAGTAAACATGGGAAGAGTTGGATTGCCCACAAAACAACTTATCCTTTTGATATAATACAAAAAGCAAACTTAAATCTTAAAATTAAATCTTCATCACTTACAAATGTTGCTACATAATTTCATTTGACTTCACATAAAATAAAAACTAACTTGTCATTGAACTTGAATATTCTATAATGAAAGTTGTCAATAGTTATTGCTTCACATTTTCGACATATGGAACACAATTACCTTCCCTTTTTGACAACAAGTATTAGATCCCAATCAAAATGCTAAAACCAAAGTAAGAACTTCAGAACCCATTTTATCACCACATCAAAATTGCAAGCTAAATTCATCAAATCAACAATAAAACAATAAAAAACAAACCAAGGAACAAAGTGTAGTTCTTCCTGTCAATGCAATTTTTTTTGCTTTTCACTCATGAACATATGTTTCTTTATCTACAATGGATGTTATCAATATTTCCCTCACATTTGAAGGCATGGAGAACTTGAGATTGCCTTTATGAGTGGCACTTGGGAGCATGGCAAATTTGAATTTAACACCAAATGAGAATAGGCAAAGGCAAGAGTTGAATTCCTCAAAGACACATATGAAGTGGTTTGGCCTCTTAGGGTTGCCATTTTTTGATCATGTCACCTTCATACCACACGTTCCCCCAACCATCTTTGAATGTAGCTTCACATCTATGCAATGTTTTATCACATAGTATGACAAAAAAAGGATCCCCATTCTCTAGCTCATTAGTAATGACTATGAAATTGTCCCCTACTTCCACCTTAGACGCCTCATTTTCAAACTCTTGGTCCACCTCAGAACCTTCAGAATCATAACCACCATTTTGCATGTTAGCCATGATTCCATGAGCTTGCCAAATAAAGGTACACAAAACATAAAATATGTGATGGAATTGATGAACAATCTCTACACAATTTAGCTTGTTTCCTACCAACTGTCTTAGCACAAGTATATTTGGAAAATTATGGGACACCCAAATTTTGTTAAAAGAAGACAACACTAAATTAATTATGCAAATATTACCTAGGTTACAAAGTGGAATATGAGCTTCTGGATGAAAAAAAAAATCAAATGGGTAACAAATTTATACCTGGGTTTCATTTAAAGGCTTAAGTGTGTGTAGTTTCCATGGTTCTACATTTGTTTTGTTTTCACAAAAGTTCGCATTATCATCCATGCATTTAGAACAAAAGCATGTTAATTTTCATAGCTTCAAAAGAATTACATCCTTGTGAGATACAAAACAAACAAAGTGTAAGGATTGAAAACCTTATATGTTTTTACAATCCTAGACCGCAGTATAGTCTACATCTTTAGGTTTCACCAAGTGGAAAAATTTGGATATAGTCCTCCTTACATTAAGGTGTGTTACATGATCTTGATTTTGTTTCCATTGATAGAAAGCAACCACATTAGTAGCATTTTGAAGTTTTTCACCATCCATTCATAGTTGTTCCTTCCTAATTTCTTGTTTCAAAATAGCTGTAACACCATCATGTACTCCCTTCCCATGTTTGGACCCAAAATTGCATACGATAACCATGTCACAAATGGCTTGCATCCCTTTTATTTTTATTGGTACCTAAACATGAAAACATAAGTCCAACATTGAACCTTACATTTGATCCAACTTTAAGCAAGTGTTTGAAAATGCATTAAAAAACATAATTTTGCAAGATTGTCTTAACAAAAACATGGAATTGAAGGGAAATGAACGTACCTAGCCACATGGTACCATGTCCTTCTTGACTTAAACTGCACTGCACACTGTTAGACCACACAATATGTTCATTTGGAAACAAGCCACGTTGCATTAGGTGAACCCAATGTAGCTCAAAACAATGTTGCACAAACAATGTGTCATGTTCATTGTCAATTGATAGGTAGTAATGGTATTCTATGATCAATTTTTCTTTGTTTAAATATGGATCAACAAGGTAATCCATATTCCAATGATAACAAATGTGGACCAATATGGTCAATTGGAAAGAATGTCAATGCATTTCTTGAACTTCATTGTACTCTTGAAAGGTGTAGTTTTTTGCAAAGTCAACAATTGACATCATAGAAGTCTTAGGAAAAGCGTCCACACAAATTTTGTATTGTTCCACTTGGAAGCGAGCAACAAAATTGTGGATGATGAACTTCCTTATTCTAGGCCTCATATAGTCCAAGAAAAACCTAGAATGGTTTTTTTGTATTGTAACCTCAAGACCTTATTATCCTTTCTAGCCTTTATCTTGCCATGGATGACTAATTCATGACACTTCCACTACATCAAACTTGTGGAAGTGTTATTTTCCTCCATAGGACATGTCATCAACATGTCAATTCCACACTCATTGCAATTTCCTTTCACACAATTGGGATTGTGCCAAGCTAAATTCTCCACTAGACACAATATGGAGTCCCACATGTTAGTTAAACCCACAAACTGACATTTTTTAGCCTAGCATTTGTCACTTGGAATAACATTGAAGTACACATCACAATCACATTTGCAATTTTGATCATGTACCCCCTTTGAACCAATGTGCATATTGTCGAACCTTAGTTTCAATTTTGCCACTTCAACATGATACTTGTAGGTGCAAGTATTTCTCTCCTTCAGTTGATGTACATAGTCAGGTTTCAAACCTTCAAATGCTTGCAAACCAACTTGGCATGATGTGTTTGCCTTCATAAATCGACTATAAAAATCCAACTATAGAGCCCAAACTAACATACAAAAGTTAATATGCTTTTACATATCACTAAACCAAGTAGTAAATTCAATAAATCAATAAGTACCTAGATCTACATAGACTGTTTTTCTACCCGAACTAGAGTAAATCACCTATGCAATTATAAAAATTAATCATGCAACAAACATCATAACATGTTACAAATTTCTTGGTTAATAGAAGATAAATTTTTGGCATAGCATAAAACCTAGGTTATATGGATTACCTAGTGCCATTCACATGTGAGTTGGATGCAAAAATGAAAAGTTAAAATGTATAGGTACCAAAATGTAGCTAACAAAAAAAATCAAATAGAAATGGACAGTTATATAATCATGGATTTCACAATGCAACTCAAATGTAATAATATTAAAACATAGCCCATAGAAAGAAAATGGGTAAAATTAGTCTACAAAATATAGTAGTTACATACTAGGTATCTTGTACTTGAATCAAAGTTCAGTTGAATGCATTTCAACAAATAACACACAATTCAATACAACAAGCACAAATATGTTCAAACTTATAGGTAAACAACTTATCTGCCAATTTGACTACATATAAAAAATTATTGCATAGAAAGTATAAACCCTCTGGCTTTCAATTATTGAACAAATATATGTCAAGTTAACATGTCAAGTATAAATAGTTTGATTACTTGATGAACAAGTAGCAATAAAAATGGGGTTTATACAAGTATACTTGTTCAAAATTAAACAAGCAGGTGTCAAGTTGAATACATATATGAATCTATCGAGTATTGTTTAAACAAGTAACATTAGTGATGGGGCATGTAAAAATCTACTTGCTAATGACTAAACAAGTAAATGTAAAATTAAATACATGTATGAATCTATTGATTATTAGTTAGGCAAGAACACTAGTGACCCATCATGATTTAATCTATTTACTTACAAGTTATCAAGTAGATATTAATGCAACTACATGTAAATATACTTGCTAATGACTAAACAAGTAGATGTATATTTGTCTATTGACTACTAGTTAGGCAAGTGACATTAGTGACCCATCATGATTTAATCTACTTACTTACAAGTTATCAAGTGGATATTAATGCAATTACATGTAAAAGTACATTGATTACTAGCTAGCAGACACATGTTACACATGTGATTAACCAGCAAGTAGAAATATATGTACATTTAATCAAACAAATAGATGCCAGTTTCATTACATGTAAGAACCAACAGAATATTGGATTGAAAAATAACACTCAAGGATCAGAATTTAACAAGTCTAGCCATGATGCCCTTTCAACAAGTCAATGTTTAGCCCAAACAATTGTTGATCATCTATTAATTGAACAATATGTAAACAACAAAATTTGACCCCAAGTAGTTCATCATACAAAATTCCTATTGACAAGGACCACTCAATGTATATCCCAAAGATTTGACAAGTATTTATCGTGTTTGTTCCTAACAACAATTAATAACCAACTGACTTTAAGTGGTTAGTCAAAGCATAAAGTAACCAAGTAGAGATGTCATAATGATTTTTGAGATCTTTGGATTCATCTCCTAGAAATGTTCAGATATTACGTAATTACAAACAAGGGAAGGTGGTTAGAATTATAATTGTGATTCTTGCACATAATGTGTTGCATGTCGTTCTAATGTCTTTGGAGCAATTTTTCACCTTTTCACATCCTTTTGATTTGGTGAAACAGTTGTAAATGTTTCCCACCACGTCATAATCGGCTCCCAATCTTCATCATTCACAACATCAAATCGATGTTTCTTGGGCAAGCTTCCCCAAATATTTTCACGTGTGGTGAACATGTATACGTTTAACCATTATTTTTTAGATAGAATAATGGTTGGCCCCTATTGTTTTTGTAATGTGGTTTTGGCTTTTTCTACCATTTGTAGACACAACTATAGATAACAAGACATTTTTATAAGTCAAATGTTGGTTGTGTTTTGTAGTAGCAAGCTGACTATAAACAATTTTAATGGCACCCTCTAGTTTGCGATTGCTTTCAGCATCCTTTCCATGGTTAACATAATTTGGAAAATATTGTTACACTCCTTAATGTTCTGTAAACATTCTCATTTATCCTTCTTTTTTTCTTCATTAAATGAAGGCAAGTGCCTTTTAAAAGTTGCACCATTTGTTTTGCCAATTTTGCACATGTCCTCCACCTTCGTACTCTTACACCTCCATCAAAATTTGGAGGTTCACCAATCTTGATTGTTAAATCATTAGAATCTGGACCACCAATTTTGGTTGCCAGATCATCACATTTTAGACCATCAGCTCTAATTGTTGGATTTATAAAATCTAGACCACCAATTTTGATTCCCAAATCATCAGGAATTTGAACCTCTAATTCTGGTTGCTAAATCATCACACCCTGGACCATTAACTCTAGTTGCTGGATTAGTAGAATTTAGACACGAATTTTGATTGTTAGATCATTAAAGTTTGAACTGCCAATTCTGAATGTGAAATCATCAGAATCTGGATTTCCTTGTGAACATGAGCCCAAAGATGACCGTTGGATAGCTTGCAATTTGCACCTTTTTTGACGTTGCTGCTTCTACGACTGTAATGTCTCCACCTTACAAAGGAGTGCCCATGCTTTTACAAATTAAAAAATTAACTTGTAGCAATTAGAGTGTAAATTAGAACTTATGCATTATGGTTGCCACTAATGCACAAGTATGTGCAAGTACATTCATGAACAATGTCCCTACTTGAACCTCCAAGCCCTTAATTTAAATATGGGACCAGAACCCTACCACAACATAGTTCATTCATGTGCATAGTTCACTAAATTTGTTTAAATGTAAACAATTTTAAATATTTTACATCCCAAAAAATTTAATATATCAACAAGATTCTAAATTTGGGTGGTAGGTCATACTTCCTTGTTTCAGTTGTGGTAGCTTCTTCTCTTGCAACTCTTTATTCTTCACAAAGCTTGATTTTTTCTACTTTTGTCAAAAATTTGTTCCTTTGATTTCCCATCTAAACATTAGTGAGCAATGTGAACCTTCTTTGCAATGGCAACATTTCATGAATGCATCATACACACATTAATGAAAAGAATGTGCAAACATTCTAACAAGAAGGAAAAAAAGACATAATTATTTTTAGGCATAGTGAAGTATCGCATGTCACAAGTCATTAGGTCATATTGACTATCAAGTTGACTTGTGACAAGTATGACCTAATGAACTCACATGAAACGTTCAAAGGCCATCAAACATGCATAAAATTGAAATGAATTGTTCAAAGGGCCTCACACAAACCCTAGTTTATCATATTGGGTAAACATCAGTCAAACCTTTTACAATGTAGGTTTTTGCTGGATATTACATTAAGTTGTACTCCTTGCATCAACTCATGCAAGCACCAAATGTTAAATTCAAGATAAACACATGCCGCATGGCCCAAAAAATACTATTATGAAATCCTTGGAAACTAGTTACCACAATTGGAATGCAACAATTTTCAAGATTGATGGTAAGCACAAGTTTCAAACTAACATGACTTGACAACAAAGTTCATTTACCATGCATCATTGTCTTCTTTGGCATAATTAGGTCCATTGGGAGCATGCACATTGGGAAGCTTGTAATTTGATTCTGGAATTGAATTCTAGAGGTTGGATTAAGGCCACAAAATGAAGTTAGTGGATTCAACAATTGATCAACAATTATATCATATAAGTCTAACATCCTCTAGTCCTTGGCTACAATATAATGTCATTCTTTTAACTAATATCCATTAATAATTGAATTTCAAGTTCTCTCTCTAGACTTTTAGGAGGTGTAAAGAAAATTTCTTCCACAAAGTCATTCAATTCTTGTTCTTTTAGGATGTGTATTCACCTCAATGTTTCCCAAACAACTTTTTTGACCCTCTCCACTGACCTCTTGATTTGATGTTGTTGCATGATTATGTTTGAATATGATAGAATTTGTGTCAAGTTCAAACTTGTAGTAATTCTGGCTTTTGGGAGCAAGAAGCCTTGGGAAAGTTTGCAACTAACCTAAAACATATTGCAACCATGGAACTTCATGCACAAGATACCACTTGGTTAGTCCTAGGTACGCTCACCAACTCACTTGTTGAAATAGTTTTTGCAGAAATGAACATGACACCAAATGATGGTAGATGCTCAATGTTTACATGTACTGTTAGTTCACACCATAACCTAAGTTTTGGAAGACAATTTGTAACTGTTGGTTGAACTCCATTAAAATCTTTAAATGTTTAAGGTTCAAAGCATATGAAGAAAAAAATTGGTTATTTGTGCAAAATGAAGATTTAGGCATGAGTTGCAAAGTCATGGCTTCATTGGCCTTCTTCAAGCAGGTTCTATTGAGGTTGTACTTTCTTGATAACTACAACATGACATTTGTGTGAGTTGTGCCCCTAAGGTGTAGACGATCTATTCAACAACACAAGTCTAATACTTTGAATTGCAACCTTTGCAAAGCAAGTAGCACTGTCACAATTGTTAATTTGAAGATTCAAAGTGTCTAAACACAAAACTTTAGTAGTAGTAGAACCAAAAGAACAAATGTAAAAACAAGATACCCATCACAAATCTTTCAACGATATGAATAGACAAATGGCATCAAATAATGCATGGCACCACAACTCACAATGCATCTCTCTAGGTGAGAGGCAAGATTGACGAGTTTGCATGTGTCCAAACTGGGAATAAAAATAAAAACCTAATGGTTTTTAGGTTACAACTAGGTAGTGACAAATAGGTTACTACCTACTATTAGGTATCGAGGGCACTGTGAGTTCAAAATTCAATGGTTAGATATCCTGCTTTAGACACGTGCCCACATCTTAGGGATGGGACTTACTTGATTACTTCCCACCCTTGCTAGTCATTAGGAATAAATAAATAAACTTTGGAATTGAATTTTGTCCTCAGACCTTCTCTACATTTGAACATTTCTAGAACATTCTTTTGCATCTCATTTGGACAAGAAAAAGTAGGTCAAAAGTAGTTTTGAAAAAAATGTAATTTACACATTTGAAAATACTTTTATGCCTAACAAGCACATTAATTGACAAGTTTGGACTTCTAGAATGTGCATCTAATATTCATAGGGTGCACCAAATAGTCTAGGGCTATGCATTGAAGGTAGCGGAGCAATTTGCAATTGGCACATGTATGTCATGCCTTGTGGGATGACACGAGCTGGACTTACTTCCTTCGCTTCTTGTCAATTGCACATGTAAACGATTGGCGCATGTATGAGGGACTCAGAGTCAACAACGACATTGCAGCATTTCAACAATCGGCAATAAGATGTATCAGCAGTCAGATCTGCAGTCACAACTGTTTTCTATCGACAGAAAGTTGAAACTTCACTACCTAATTTGCTTACAAAGTCTGCGCATGTAATCGTCTCATGAGTAGGGGATTTTTTTTTTTTTTTGGTTTCAATTTTGTCAATTAGATAGATGGATTGGTGATCATGCACAAGAGGAATGAACCACATTTGGCAGAGGTTAGATAGTAAAGCAATTAAAAAAAAGATCCTTGTCTAGTTCTAGTGACCGGTAGGAATTCATTATCTAAATATGGCAACTTGTGACTTTTTTCCCTAAAAATATGGCGACTTTTGTAAGTTTTTTTTTCCAAAAAAAGTCCTTGCACAATTAGTGTTAGGTTTTTTTAGTTGCCACAATGCGAAAATTCAGAAAAAAACCAAAAAAAACATTGTTAATGAACTGCATGAATCAAGACTCAATGTGACAAAAAATTAGGGTGCAAAACAAACATAATACGAATCATATACATATTGAATAACAAATACAATCTCAGAGTTTCATACTAGCATGAGCTAGAGACCACCCAAGTTCAATCCAATAACCACATAAGATACTATCTTCTTCATCACAGAGAGGCTTGAGGTTTCTAAGGGGTCAGATCGCTCCAATCTCTCTCTCTTGAGCCCACTGGCCTTCTTTCATCTTTTCAAAGTCTTCAGACCACACAAACCCAAGGCCACATTAGACATCCACGAGAACTCAAGTTCCTGTTTACATTTGGTGACATAAATCCCTCAGCCCACACAGATCACATAATCCAATGTTCCTGACATCATCGCTCCACTTGACAAAACAAAAAACTAGGAAGACAACACATATCCACTTCCCCTAGTGATTGCTTCAAAAAGTCTTACAAAGAACCACAATCCTCCTTTGTATGATTAACCCCATAATTTCAATGGACTGTTGCAGTTCTTTGGAGTTCCCAAAAATCAGGGTATGCTCTCTTGAAATGCAAGCCAACAAAACCCAGATACAAATCAACCACAACACACACTTTGAGAAGAGTTTTTGGCTACTTTCAAAACCTCTAAACTTCTCATCATCCCCCTCATCAACCATCAATACCAACCCTTAGATAGAAACTTTGCCTCCTTGAGTACATTGCGTAGCGGATTCTCTTGTACTTCCATTCAAAACAAAGATCTAAAAACCAATCTTCAATAACTTCCCTGAAAACTGAAAGCCAAAACCACACTACTTAGTTGCACTGTTGCACATCCTTCTGCCGTTACACCGCGAGATTTCCGCCGAAGGCACTTCACTTGGCAACTCCCTTGACTGTGTTGCCACACAGTCATCTTGCGAGTCCAGTAGCATTACATACATATCAAATAGAAGAAAATGACACAAAGGTTTCAATGCTATCAAACACCACCGCATCTCCATTCGGTGATCCTCCTTGTCTCCACGCTGTAGAGAGCAAAAACTCCCACCCGCCAACAGAAAAGAAAACATGCTTCCTTGAAAAACCCTAAAACCACTTTCTGTTCACACTCAAAACCCTAAAGTTAGAAACTTGTTACATCAGGACTCATAATGGCTCAGTGCAGTGCAGCGGATCGAAGACTACACGTGCCGTCAGGAAGTCTCCCTCTGCTACTTGTGTGGATGAGGTTTGATCTCGGCTGTGCATACTTGATCTCGAGAATTCCTCTCGGTTTGTGTTCTTCTTGTGGATTTAAACTTCATTCGCATGATGCAGTTTTGTTGACGAGGTGAAGGAGAAGGAAACGGACCGGAGACTAGGAGTTCCTGATAGATCTAATCTTTTGAGGTTTGGAATCTGAGCTGCAGTGCTCGCGCGGGGGTTTGAACTTTGCAAGCTCTCTAGAAGCAGATCATGACGATACTTACAACAGCGTTGGACTTGGTACTGCCGCCTACAAGTATGTAATCTAGCAAACTCTCCTGCATATACCAACATCGTTGTCCTTTCCATCCGGGGACTTTGGCGGGTCCTTCGAATCGATGCCTGATTACTACACTTAGAATGCTCATTTGAGAATTTCTCGAGTGCAATTGATCTAATCGTGATTTTGAAACAAATTACTTTGCTTGATATTCTTGCGCGGCGATGCATGATTCTGAAATCCATGTTGCTGTGTCACGTGGTTCACTGGCCATGCAGCGGCGTTTCTACTACTATTGCTTTATCCAGCTCTGAGCTTCATCAGGTGGATAAAGTTCCTTGTCGGCTTGTTAGTGTGTGAAGATGTCCGAGGCAAGGTGATCCTCATCACAGGCGCATCCTCTGGCATTGGAGAGGTCTGCGACTCAGATGCCTTCCAACAAATAGATCATCCTCCTCCTCCTCAAGATTTTGCCTTCCAGAAATGTTGTTATCTAGCTCAGGGTTCCAATTCTTGAGAGAATTTGCTTCTATCAGGTGCTTTCTCCAGTGGTAATAGCAACTGGAGGTATCAATTTTGCTAATGATGGCAGCAGCTTGGGATGTACATATGTGGCTACCATGGCTGGGTCTTGCACATGCAGCATATGACGTATCAGTATGCAAAGCGAGGGGCACGGTTGGTAATTGTTGCGCGACGGGAGTATCTGCTGAAGCAGGTGGCGGATCGTGCAATGAAGAAAGGTGCAGTCGATGTGCACGTTATCGTAGCAGACGTCGCAAAACAAGAAGACTGCAAACGCTTTGTTGAAGAGACTGTGAACAAATATGGTCGGTGTAAGTCTTCGAAACCTAATCCAGAATCCTCAGAGGTTGTGAGGTTGCTTGTCCCAGTCGGAAATGAGGTCAATGTGACCCTCTGCAGGCATGGGAGTTGGTCAGAAGACCAGTGCCTCATGTTTCAGAGATTGCTGAAACACGAGTAACTGGAAGCTCATTTATGCTCATGCTTCTTAATTGTAATCAGCTCTCCTCATCTCTTCAAAGAAGATGAGCAATGTGCTATTTTGCTTATTGCTATGGAAAGTTTACATCATATCACTGAACTTTTACTGCAGAAGATTGATAGCATCAAGGTTGAAATTCTGCCAGAAGCCGTTGTGGCGTTATCATGACAAGGTGGGTGAGGACCTGAATTTGCATTTTATGATCAAGAGTTTGTATGACTGATCTAGGGTTTTCTCATGCAGTGGATCACTTGGTAAATAATGCGGGGATTGTACATAGTTTCTTTTTCGAGACAGCTAAAAACACAGCTGGGATGTTGCAAGTTATGGTATGCCCCTGACTCCCACGACATTGGATTACTTGTTGCAAAATGTGAAGGATCATGATGTGTGATTTTTCAGGGTTCCAAGTGACACATAACAGAGGATGCTTACTACTAACTTGAACACTTGTGTGTGAGACATTCATGAATATTCTGACAGAACTGTCGCATGATCACAGTAGCATATATAGTATGTGCTATGTCAGTAAGATATGCTTTCACAAGCTAGCTGCTGCCATTGCCTTCAAGTAGGCTACTTAGGTGAAATTTTTTGTGCAGGATGTGGTATTTTGGGGGAGCGTATATCCTACATTCTATGCGCTACCACACCTGCGTCACAGTCAGGGAAAAATCTTAGTGATTGACTCCATGGCAAATTTTATCCCACACCCCCGCCAATCCATATACAATGTAAGGAGATTGCTGCTATCCCAGCTTCACCTTTCATTCAAATTCCAAACTACCTGATTGAATTGTGGTTGCAGTTCAATGCTCAGTATCTGATTGTAGCCATTTGCCATAGGGCTGTCACGCTGTCACAGATAGCACCAGCACACTGAATATCTTAATTTCTTTTGAACAGGCTGCAAAAGCGGCTTTATTGCAGTTTTTTGAAACTTTACACGTGGAGGTGGGAGACACAATTGGAATAACAATAGTGATCCCGGGAATGATTGAGAGTGAAATAGCAAAGGGGAAGTTTCTCTCTGATGACGGAGAATTATCTGTGAAGCCACCTGATCAACGTGATGTAAGTGTTCTCTCATTCATGAAACCTTAATGTTTATGGTTAATTTTGTCATATCTTGATTGATTTTGTGCAGTTTCAATCAGTGTGTCCTGTTGATATGTAGGTCTGTATCAACTTCAGTATATGTTTGAAGTAAACTCTGAGTGATAGTCAAGATCAAAATGTTGTTCAAAATGATCCAATCTAAACCCAGACATCTGAACATGCCTTCCTCAAAAGTCAGCTTTGAAGCTGTTGATGAGATAAGCAGGTTGAAAACTTCAAAGGAGCTCTGAAGGAAGGAGGGATACTACAGCTACCTTCAATCTCTATGAAAACAACATCTTTGCAATAATAGATTTGCTGGATCTATGGAAGTATTTTGGTCAACATCCTGAACCTGCTGCGTAGAGTGTGCGAAATCCAAGATTGAGTTTATGTAGAAATGGATGATAGTGTAAATGGTGTTAGATATGTCATGGTTTTGCAATGCAGAGTTGCAAGTAGGAAGTGTTTTGACATGTCAATATGGGCAGGCACATTTGGGGTCAGTTCCAGTGGCCTATACAGAGGATTGTGCAAGGGCAGCGGTGTTGGGTGTACTTCGATCACGCCGTTACGTAGTGGTCCCGCACTTCTACTGGGCCTTCATTATGCTGCGGATATATGCTCCTGAGATACTGGAGACCATTTTACGCACATTCGTTGTCTACCATCCACAGGAACCGTTAAGCAAGGTAATCCTTGAGAAAACAAAAACCCAGAGAGTGTTTTATCCCCAAACCATCGGGAAGCAACACTGAAAGGCCTAGAGGTCTAACAACCTCTTGTCTGACAGTAACAAGTGTCATGCATATCTCAATGTGAAAACTTCAGGACAGAACAGGAGGATGGAAAACTGTACATAAGTCCTGAGTGCTACTTTACATCACTGTGCCAGAGTCTTAGGTGTGGGTGGAAATGCCTATAAATTTTGCTGCTGAATATGAATGGAAACCTTATCCTACTATCATATTTTCTTCCCTCAACTGCATTGTGTAAGAACTGGGTCTTATAAGTTGTAGCCATACTTCATTTTCATGTCCCTTGATCTGGTATCATGCTGTGTGTTGCATGATACACTCTTACAGCTAGTTTCTCATACGTTTGCAGTAGCCACTTAAAGTGTTTGTCTGCTGAGCTTGAGAATGGATGCTTGGAATTGCATGGAAATGAAGTAAACTGAATCTAGAATTCCTTTCTTGAAATCTATTTGCCAAGTTTAGGGAGGCCTTGTTTTCATTTGTTTACTGTGTGGCCTCCACAGGCTTTAGACCTTGTGAATATAATCACTTCAAGACGGATGAAATTCTGGTGTCCGTTAAGACACTGACCCCATGTCATTAAGCAGAAAATGAAGGATCTGTGGAGTCAATCTGAAAGCTACTTTTGTTTTGTTTTTGAAGTTCCAAAGTAACCAACGAAGCACCCTTGTGCTCGCATCACATGTTCAACAGAATAGTTGCAAAAAATGTACCAAATTTGAAAAGTGGAGAGTTAGAATTTGCAAAAGGAAAGTAGGTAAATTTAACAAGCCCACTTGTCACAATTGCATTAGATTAAAATGTTGAGGTAGGCTATGGCAACCTGTAGCCAAAGCCACAGAGGCAAAGGGGAAATGGGGCGAAGTTTTTTCCTTGTTTTATTTTCAAAATTTGGCAATTTTTTTCCAACAAAAAAAGGGAAATCTACAATGGAATATTCCCTTTTTAATTTTATTTTTCTCATTTTTTGAAAGTTCACACAAAAGAAAATGGTTGACAAGCAACAAAGGACAAACAATCAACATGTGAGAGGTCAAATATTTTCAATATAGTAATGTATGAAGTAGGTGCACCTTTTCCAGCTCAATTGTTTTTTAAAAAACATGAATTTTGAATGGGACAAGGTGTGGCATGGCATGCCCATAAATTCATGAAGAAACAGGACATGTGTCATGGGTGGCATGGTCCCCCCTTACATATTTGAAACATGGGATGGAAATATGCTCTTGTTGAAACATGGCCAACATTTTGCAGACTATGCATACTATGTTTAGGCTTCTTTGCACCTTGAATTTCTTGCTCACATTAAGGAAATGTCACTCAAATAACATCAGGCATGCATGCAAACCTTATCACCCATGGCATTTATGTCATATCATACAAACCTATGAGTGCATGAGATTATGCTGTGAAATGTCAACTATGCCATGCCATTACATCTAGTTATAACATTTTTGCCATTTCAAATTTTCCCACCACAGAGTATAACCTTCAAATAAGGAAAACCTCAATCCAATATGAGTGTTCCAAAACATGAAAAAAGCCTTCTAGTGTGTGGAAATGGTGACCACAAATGTTTGAATCCAACTCCTTTTGCTACCTCTTTGGAAGTGTAAAAGCTATGTATTTTGAACAATGTGAGCATACTGGACCCATGCTTTTGTTATTTGCATGTTTGTAAAGTTATGGAAGTGCAGACATGAACATTTTCAAGATGTTTTCAAACTTTAGATCCAATCACTTTTGTTATCTTTGTGTGATTGTACAAGATCTGTCTTTGTAGTGTCACTAGTTGCATGAAGGTACCAAAAAAATGAGGTGAAATGCAATTCTGAATTGTGGAACAATGGTCCCTCCTGTTTTTTAACATGCTTTACAAGCTCATAACATGAAAGATGGGACTCCAAAACAATTCCTCAAAGATAATAATTTACCAAGCTTAACAAAAGGTTGGAACCTTACTCACACTGGATTCAATTTGACATAAATAAATCCTAGAAAAACATTATCTGATGAAAACCCTCATATCACATTATTTAAACTCCTTTGAAATTCACATTTTTGTGTATATGTCCTATTTAAGTTTATGTATTTGTGCAACATAATACATAAACGTGGTTGCATTTAAATGCTTAGGCCTATCTTGTAGAAGTTCATAGTGGTACTAATATCTGTGATAAATTTTTATGCCAATGACAATTTACCGTTACACAACAATACCCATGTGACTTTTTGATTTTTGACTTTTTTCTTCTCATCCCCATGGTGGCGAAAATCACTGACCGCCCTTCATTTGTCCTCCCATGTGTTGAAAAAAAAATTTAATTAAAAAAAGGGGGCGTTAATAATGCAAGGATTCTATGGCTATTGGGGGAGGGACATGAGCTGCCATGGCTATTGTGACCAGGGCATTTAATAGAGATCACCCAAACAAAACTATGCTTATCAACTTCCCTATCAGTCAAATCAAGCCTCTGAAGCTTTCATAACTGAGACCACGTGGGCATTTTGTTTTCTGAAATGCCCTGTGTCATTTTTCACTTTTTTCCCGGGTGATACCAAGGATTATGCCCAGGGAAAAACAAGTAAAAAACAAAAAATTGGTCGAATTTTTCTACGTTGTGTAATGTACTTGGCTGTGGGCATTATTACCCTACACACAATAAAAATAATAAAAATAAAATCAAAAGAGCACGACCTTTCCAGCTCTGGTTGTGTGGTGACACGCAAGGAGGTGGTGACAGTTGGAGACTACTGCAACGGAAGTTGCTTAATATAAAAGTTTATAAGTGGCCAGTTTGCAGTGAGAGATTACCCAGTACTGCCCTAAGATTATATAGCGTGGAACAGCGAGTTTGTAGTGAGAGTAGCTGCTTGCTTGCCACATGATTCTAGCTCCTCATGAGCAGCTCTCCACTAATTCCATTTGGTCTTTTTGCTGCAGCTTCATGGACTGCATATTTTTTACATATAATGTTTTTTCGTTTAAAAAAAAAGCCAGTTGCAGCAGCAGCAGCAGCAGCAGCAGCTTCATGGCCACAGGAATTGGCTGCATGCAGCAACAGCAGCAGGCGGATCCACAAGCTGCTAGTGAACTTGAGACCAATGGAGTGCCCACGAATACTCTTCATAGTTGCAGGAAAATCAAAAAGAGAACAAAGAAAAGGTGACGAACTTTGCCTCCTTATGCGAATCTTTAGGAGGTACTATTACTACAACTACTACAAGAAGAACATGAAGTACATCTAGTATGATTGTCACTACATGAGAAGAACTTATCGTTCTTGTAACAGTTGAAGTAGAAGAAGATTTTGTAACTAGTTCGAGATTGTTGTTGGAGTTACCTATACGTATCTAGAGCTCATGTTGCAGGAGGATTGAATTTTGTTGTTGTTGTTGTTGCTGGGCCCCCTGGGGTGTCTTGGGTTTTGCAGGATCGATCAATTTATGGTAGTTTTGCTGATTTTTTTGGGGTTTTTGGATTGTGCAGGATTGATCAATTTATGGTAGTTGTGTTGATGTTTTTTTTTTTGGGCGGGGGTGAGGGGGTTTGGTACATAGTTGAAAATTTTAGCAGTTTGTCTTTGCTTTTTGTTTTTAAAAAATGTAGGTGGTTGCGGTTTTGTGTTTTGTGCAGAATTTATAATAATAATCTGGTGGCGCAAGATCATCATGCCTCTGTTGCAGAGAACAATGGGCTCTGGGATGTCGTCGATGTCGCTTGTTCTCATCAACTTGGCGGCGACCATGGAGAGGGCGGATGAGTCCCTGTTACCAGCTGTGTACAAGGAAGTGTCGGAAGCTTTCCATCTGAGTCCTTCGCAGTTGGGTGTGCTGACGTTCGTCCGTATCCTCGTGCAGGCGCTGTGTTCTCCTCTGGCCGGCCTGTTAGCGGTGCGCTACAATCGATCGTCGGTGATCGGGCTTGGGACACTGCTTTGGGCGTTTTCCACAGCGGCGTTCGCAGTCGCGGTGAGCTTCACTCAGTGCACGCTCTCTCGGGCTGTGAACGGAGTTGGACTTGCCATGGTGATCCCTGCTTTGCAGTCCTTCATTGCTGATTCTTATTTGGAAGAGGGCAGAGGTGTTGGCTTTGGATTGTTGAACCTGGTGGGTGCCATAGGGGGAATAGCAGGTAGCTTAACCGCTACGCTGATGGCAGGCCATACGTACTTGGGAGTGCCGGGTTGGCGGACGGCGTTCATTGTGGGTGCGGTGGCCAGCACTGTCATAGGTTGCCTGGTGCATACCCAAGTCCGGGATCCATGTGCTCCAACAGCTCCAGCTCCAACTAGTCTTTCTTGTCAAGATTCACATCAAAGGTGCCCTAACTACTACCATAGCAGTTGTTTCTACAGATCTCTTTCTTTCTGACTTCCTCCATGTGCGGGCTTTTTTTATCCCACCCCCCATGATTGCTGCTGCACTGGCACATGATGTATCTCTTTAGTACATTTTTCCATTAGTCTGCTGTGATCATAGTCATCTCACAGCTCTACCGGACTCACCATGCAGTGAAATCTGTCCCTTTTTTTAACGAGAACATATGTTCCCAGAGTTCCTAACATGATTAATTACATATTTTCAACCCACTTGTAGATCTCCAATTGAAAGCAACTGGACTTGCAGCATAAAGCAAGGTCCTATGTCAGTGCCTTTCCATTGGGCTGTTGTGTGTGTTGTGATCACAGCAGCCGAATGGAAAGAGACCCTTTTAGACTTAAAGTCCTGAAGTTAGACTGTTTTGTTTACAGTAATATTAAGGACAGTGAAGAAAACACCAGAATGAGCATTCGGAGTGCATGGCGTGAATCATCTGTTGCTATGAAGGCGGTGCTCAAAGTACCTACATTTCAGGTTATCATACTCCAGGGGCTTTTCGGAACCTTGGCAGGGGTAGCACAGGTCTTTTTCACCATGTGGCTTGAACTTATCGGTGCGCAGTTCAAACCTTCTCTCTTTGTCTCTAGTGTCTCTCGAATTTATTTTTTCTCTCAGACATGATCGATCATCACGGTATGCTTCCAATTGGGGAATTTGAAACTGCAAGCTGGGGATCATCAGAACATTGTCAAGGTGCACACACAGTACAAAACAGAATCTTACATTGATATGATTGCAGCCTGCAATGTTCACCTGCATGACATGGGGTGATCATGATGGTCCCACAGGTTTCAGCCACAAGGCTACAGCAAGTCTACTGGGAGTCTTCTACATTGGAGCAGCCATAGGAGTTTTGTTGGGTGGTTGGATGGGAGACAAGATAGAGCGCATTCTTCCAGGCAAGGGACGAATAATGTGTGCCCAATTCTCCTCGTTCATGGCTGTTCCCACCTCATTCTTCCTGCTCGTTCTTCTTC